>WNFC01008660.1_pt1 | contig 11238 bp, 8 predicted proteins | sample 5400541 | NCBI WGS metagenome assembly WNFC01 (sample SAMN13153342, study PRJNA577476) | soil metagenome | isolation source: 120 cm saprolite under Douglas fir tree site 2 hole 2 replicate 1 | place: USA:California | collected 2015-04-18
ATCGGCGACGGCGAGGCCGAAACGGGGCCGCTCGCGACGGGCTGGCACGGCAACAAGTTCCTCAACCCCCGGTATGACGGCGCGGTGCTCCCGATCCTCCACCTGAACGGCTACAAGATCGCGAACCCGACCGTGCTCGCACGCATCGAGCACGGGGAGCTCGAGGCCCTACTCCGCGGCTACGGCTACGTCCCGTACTTCGTCGAGGGCGACGATCCCGAGCCGATGCACCAGCTCATGGCGGAGACGCTCGACCGGGTCGTCGCCGACATCCGCCGGATCCAGAGCGACGCGCGGACGACGGGTGTCGCGCGGCGGCCGCGCTGGCCGATGATCGTGCTGAAGACGCCGAAGGGATGGACGGGGCCGAAGGTCGTCGACGGCGAGCAGGTCGAGGGGACGTACCGCGCTCACCAGGTGCCGCTCTCAGCCCCGCGGACGAATCCCGAGCACCTCGCGATCCTGGAACGGTGGATGCGGAGCTACCGTCCAGAGGAGCTGTTCGACGAGACCGGTCGCCTGCGGCCCGAGCTGGCGGAGCTCGCCCCGCGCGGCGAGCGCCGCATGGGCGCCAACCCGCACGCCAACGGCGGCGTGCTCCTCCGCGACCTGCGGCTGCCCGACTTCCGCCGCTACGCGGTCGAGCTTCCCGCGCCCGGCGCGGTCGATGCCGAGGACACGAAGGTGCTCGGCGGGTTCCTCCGCGACGTGATCCGGGAGAACGCCGACCGGCAGAACTTCCGCATGTTCGGCCCGGACGAGACCGCGTCCAACCGCCTGACGGCCGTGTTCGAGGCGACCGACAAGCAGTGGCTCGCCGACATCGTGCCGGGCGACGACCATCTCGCCCCCGAGGGGCGCGTGATCGAGGTGCTGAGCGAGCACCAGTGCGAGGGCTGGCTCGAGGGCTACGTCCTCACCGGCCGTCACGGCCTCTTCAACTGCTACGAGGCCTTCGTCCACATCATCGACTCGATGTTCAACCAGCACGCCAAGTGGCTCGATGTGACGCGCCACATTGCGTGGCGACGCCCGATCGCGTCGCTGAACGTCCTGCTCTCGTCGCACGTCTGGCGACAGGATCACAACGGCTTCACGCACCAGGACCCCGGCTTCATCGACCTCGTGATGAACAAGAAGGCCGAGATCACCCGCGTCTACCTGCCGCCCGATGCGAACTGCCTCCTCTCGGTCATGGACCATTGCCTGCGGAGCCGCCATTACGTGAACGTCGTCGTCGCGGGGAAGCATCCCGCGCCGCAGTGGCTCGCCATGGACGAGGCCGCCCGCCACTGCGAGGCCGGCATCGGCACGTGGGCGTGGGCGAGCAGCGACCGCGGCGGCGAGCCCGACGTCGTCATGGCATGCGCCGGCGACGTGCCGACGCTCGAGACGCTCGCGGCCGTGCAGCTCCTGCGCGAGCATCTCCCCGCGTTGAAGGTGCGGGTGGTGAACGTCGTCGACCTGATGAAGCTCCAGCCCCCGAGCGAGCATCCCCACGGCCTCTCGGACGACGCCTTCGACGCGCTCTTCACCCGGGACAGGCCGATCATCTTCGCCTACCACGGCTATCCGTGGCTCATCCATCGGCTGACGTACCGCCGTACCAACCACGACAACCTCCACGTGCGCGGCTACAAGGAGGAAGGGACGATCACGACGCCGTTCGACATGGCGGTGCTGAACGACCTCGATCGGTTCCACCTGGTGGCGGACGTGATCGACCGTGTGCCGGGGCTCGCCGGCCGCGCCGTGCATGTGAAGCAATGGATCCGTGACAAGCTGATCGAGCACCGCGCGTACATCTGCGAGCACGGCGAGGACATGCCCGAGATCCAGAACTGGCGCTGGCGCCCGTGAGCGTGCCGTCGCGCATCCTCTGTCTCAACAGCGGCTCGTCGTCGCTGAAGCTGGCGCTCTACGAGGACGAGACGCGGGTCGCGTCCGTCACGGTCGAGCGGATCGGGGCCGACGGCGGGCGCCTCACCACGCGCGACGCCGCGCAGCGCGTCCTGAGCAAGACGCCGGGCGTCTTCCCGGACACCCGCGCCGCGGTGCGCGCCGCCTTCTCGGCGCTCGACGCCGGCGCGCTCCCCGCGCCCGACGCCGTCGGCCACCGTGTCGTCCACGGCGGGCCGGACCACGCCGCCCCCGAGCGGGTCACGGCCGCGCTCGTCGCCGCGCTCCGGGCGCTCGCGCCGTTCGCGCCGCTGCACCTGCAGGCGGCGGTCGCCGGCATCGAGGCCGTGAGCACCCACTTCGGCGGCGTGCCACAGGTCGCCTGCTTCGCCTTCCACCGCAGCATGCCGGAGGTGTCCCAGCGCCTGCCGCTCCCGCGTGCGCTGTGGGCGAAGGGGATCCGGCGCTACGGCTTCCACGGCCTGTCGTACGAGTACGTCGTCGCGACGGTCGGCGCGGCGACGCTCGGCCGCGCCGTGATCGCGCATCTCGGCAACGGCGCGAGCATGGCGGCGGTACGCGACGGCCTCCCCCTCGACACGACGATGGGATTCACCCCGACCGGCGGCTTCATGATGGGCACGCGGAGCGGCGACCTCGACCCGGGTATCCTCGTCCACCTCCTCGCCCGCGAGGGCTACGATGTCGCGGCGCTCGAGCGTCTCGTCGATCACGAGGCAGGCCTCCTCGGGGTGTCCGGTATCAGCGCGGATATGAAGACGTTGCTCGCCGCGCGCGCGGGTGAGCCGGCGGCCGCCGAGGCAGTCGAGCTCTTCTGCCATCAGCTCCGCAAGAACGTCGGCGCGCTCGCTGCGGTGCTGGGCGGGATCGACACGCTCGTGTTCACGGGCGGGATCGGCGAGCATGCCGCGCCGGTGCGCTGGGAAGCGTGTTCCGGCCTCGAGCATCTCGGCATCCGCCTCGATCCCGAGCGGAACGCGCGCCACGACCCGGTCATCAGCGCCGACGAAAGCGCCTGTACGGTCCGAGTCGTCCCGACCGACGAGGACCTGATGATCGCACGCCACACGCGCACGGTACTCGGGCCATGACCACCCTGGCTGAAGGCGCAGCCAGCCGACGGCTGCCCGAGTGCTGATCGGCGCGGTCGTTCGGAGACTGCCGACACCCCGGCACGCGTGCCGAGGCGTCGGCACACTGGCGAGCGCTCAGAGCCACCAAACCCGGTCAACACCGTGAGTTTCCGCGCGTTTGCTACCTTTTTCGTCGTTCAGCGGGGGCCCTGTGCTCCGGCACGGCAGTTGCGGATGGTGAGGTCATGATGAAGCCGATCCATGGGCTGTTCGAGGCGATAGCGCGCTGGCGCACGCGCCAGATCGCGGCGCGGCGGATCCGGGAGATGTTTTCCCGCTAGCATGGAGGTTGGCGCGAGCGCCTGCGATGACGCGGGCTTCGACTCACCATTTCGGGTCGATCCCCGACGCGGCGCCGCGCTCGAGCCATCGCTTCAAGTCGGGCGTCAGCGTGCGTGCCGCCGCGGCCTCGTAGAGCGCCACGTCATCGCTCGTCAGGACGTCGCGCCACCGATCATTCGTCCCCTTGTAGAGAAAGCGGTTCGCGCCGCCCTCGAAGATCATCTCCATCTCGGGCCCGAGCACCGCGGCGTCGCGCTTCATCGCCGCGAACGTCGCCGCCTCGGCGAGCATCGGCCACTTCTGCTCGGGGACCTCGATGTCGAGGAAGCGCGCGATGCGCCGCATCTCGCCCTGCAGGTCCGCTTTCAGGTCGTTGTAGTGAACGAAGAGCAGGTTCGGCAGGTGCCGGAAGTCCCAGTAAGAGCGCGCGTGGTGATGGTGCGACCAGTAGGGGAATCCGTCGCTCTCCCATGGATGCGTCGCGCGCGTGATCCATAGACGCCAGAACTCGCGGATGTCTTCGGGAGGCTCGAGGAAGGGCTCCGCCGGCGCATTCTCCCCGGAGTTCAGGAGCTCGCGCGCGAACGGGGTGTAGGCCCTCACGTGGTTCCAGGTCGACATGAAGACGTCGCGCGTATCCCGCCCGACGTAGATGTACTTCGTGCTCTCCCGGTAAGGCAGGCCGTCGAGGGCGAGGTGGCTCTTGAGAAAGCGCCGGTGCCGGAGGCCCTCGACGACCTCCCGCATCTCGGCTCTCGGAATGATGAAGCGCGAGTCCGGCCAGGGCGACACCCAATGCAGCGTCTTCGGAAGCTCGACCGTCTGGAAGACGAGGAGGCTCACGATGCGCTGGGTCCACGTCGTCCCGGCCTTGAGCGAGGTCGTGATGACGATGTCGTCGGGACGGGGAACGATGTCGTCCCAGCGCGTCGAGTCGAGATGATGGCACCGGTAGACGCGCGTGCGCTGCGGGAGGGTCCGCATACGATCAAGTACGCCAGGCCGGAGCCGCCCCGCAAGCGCACCGAGAGCGCGGGCGATTCTCGGACCAGGGGGCAACGCATCGTGCCGAGGCTTCGTCACACTGCCGAGCCCTCGGCACGCGCCGGTCTGCGTCTACTGCGCATGCACGAACTCGCCCACGTCCGTTCGCGCGTCTGCCCGCCAGCTCGGCCGGTCGAACAGTGGCACGCCGATTGCGTTGCCATCGAGTCATCATGCGCCTGACTGCTGAACCGAGACACGATGACCGTTCGACAGCGCGAGCAAACCGGCGGCGGCAAGGGTGAGCAATGGCGTTCTTCGCTCAGGTCCCCACGCTCGTGTACATGGCCGTGCTCGGGCCCGACTCGGCACCAACGGCGGACCTCGCGCGGCTCGCCTTCGGCGCGCTGCTGTGGATCGTACTCGTCCTGCTGAACCGCGACGCGGCCAGCGCCTCACCCAGGCCCTCGGCACTCGAGGTCGGGGCCGTGCCGAGCCCGCGTCGCCGTCTCGAGCCCCCGGAGCTGGTACGAGACGATCGTCGCGTGGCGACCAGCATAGGCCGTGCCGCACCTGCTACGCCGAGGGCAGGATTGCGGGCAGCGCGGTGACGGTCTGCTCCGGGGGTGCGAGCGACACGCCGAGCGGCTTCGCGAGTGCGACGCGCGCCTTCCGATACGTTGTCCCTCCGGCCCTGAGGTTCAGGGCGTGATGCGGCGACTCACGATCGTCGTCGTGACGATGGTCTTCGCCGCCGGGATGGCTTCACGGGCTACGGCCGCGGACGACGACCTGCGCCCGCCGATCGCCGACGCGGACCAGGACCTCTCGGACGACTACGACCCGTGGCAGGGGTTCAACGAGAGGATGTTCTTCTTCAACCACGACATCCTCGACCGCTACCTGCTGAAGCCAGTCGCCACCGGGTGGAGCAAGGTCCTTCCCGACTGCGGAAAGCGCGGACTCGATCGCGCCTTCGACAACCTCGGGATGCCAAAACGCTTGGTGAACAACCTCCTCCAGGGGCGTTTTCGCGGGGCGGGCCGCGAGCTCGCCCGGTTCGGCGTGAACACGACGGTCGGGGTCGTCGGCTTCCTCGATGTCGCCCGAGCGCAGCTCCACATCGAAAAGAGCGACGCCGATACTGGCCAGACGCTCGGACTCTATGGCTTCGGTCCCGGACCCTACCTGGTGCTCCCCACGCTGGCGCCGCTCACCGTCCGGGACGGCATCGGGTACGGCGTCGACGGCCTGTTGGATCCGTTCGACTTTGCCACACCGTTCTTCGCGACGATGGGGGTGTCGATCGTCAAGCAGGTCAACGAGCGCTCGCTCAACCTTCAGATCTTCCAGGACGTCGAGGACAGCGTCCTCGACCTCTACAGCGCCGTCCGCAACGGCTATCTACAGCGGCGCCGCCGCTCGATCGAGGAGGCGGACGCGGCACGCCAAGCGGAGTGGCATCCGCCGTCGCGGGCCGTCGCGGCACGATGAGCCGCGAGGGCTGGCGGGGGCTCGGCGCCCTCGTCCGGCTGGCCTCCGCACGGCCGGTCGTCACCGTATTGCTGAGCGTCGTTCTCGCCTTTGCGGCGCTCGCCTACACGTTCAGCCACCTCGGCTTCGTCACCTCGGGACGCGATCTCCTCCCGCAGGACCGACCGTACGTCCAGCGTGACGAAGAGATCTCGGACGACTTTCCGCGCCTCGACCAGCTCGTCGTCGCGATCGAGAGCGACGACGTCGCACGATCGAAGGCGTATGCGCACCGTCTTGCGGAGGAGCTCCGTCGCGACTCCGGAACGTTCCGGCACGTGACCTACCGGATCGATCCGAAGAGATTCCGAGGTCGGGAGCTGCTCTACCCGAGCCCTGCGGACCTTCAGGACGTGCGCGACGAGGTCGCCGACCATCAGACATTTCTCACCTCGTTCGCCGCCCGCCCTACGCTCGACCGCCTGATCGACGGCATCCGGACGGAGATCGTGACCGCCTTCGTGCGCAGCGCCTTCGACCTCGGCCTCGGCGGAGACGAGAAGAAGGTCGACCTCGGCGCCGCGCACGAAATCCTGGGCCAGATCTCGACCCGGCTCGACCGACCCGCGCCCTACCGGTCACCGTGGGGATCGCTGTTCTCGCTGGATCTCGGCGGCGAGGACGCCGGCTATTTCCTCTCCGACGACAAGCGCCTCCTCTTCGTCCTGGTGGAGGCGACGCGCGCCAAGGCGAGCTTCACGAACTACCGCGACGCGATCGAGCCTCTCCGGGCGACGATGGCGCACGTCGGGGTGGAGTTCCCCGACGTGAAGGCGGGGCTCACCGGCGCCCCGGTGCTCGCCAACGACGAGATGGGAGCCGCCTTCCGCGACAGTAAGCGTGCAACGGCGCTCGCCTTCGCGCTGACGCTCGCCGTACTGGCCGTCGCCTTCCGACGGTTCGGCATGCCGATCCTCGTGCTCGCCACGCTCGCCGTGAGCATCTGCTGGTCGCTCGGCGTCGTGACGCTCGTGGTCGGCCATCTCTCGATCTTCTCGATCATGTTCATCTCGATCGTCGTCGGCCTCGGCACCGACTACGGGGTCTACCTGCTCTTCCGCAACGAGGAGGAGCGTCGCCTCGGCCGCTCGCCGCGCGAGGCACTCGAGACGACCGCGATGCGCGCGGGGCCCGGGATGCTGAGCGGAGCCCTCACGGCTGCGGGCACGTTCTACGTGCTCATGCTCACCGACTTCCCGGGCATCCGGGAGCTCGGCTTCATCGCCGGGACCTCGATCATCCTCGCCTGGCTCTCGATGATGACGCTCCTCCCGGCCTTCGTGCTTCTCACGGGGCGCGGGCGTGCCGAACGGCGACTTGAAACCGGGCCGCAAGCCGTGGCGCTCGTCTCGCGGATCACTCGGCATCCGCGGCTCGTCGTCGGACTCGCCGCCGTGGCCGCAGCGCTCTCGCTCGTCGCGCTGCGCGGCGTCCGCTTCGACTACAACCTCCTCCATCTCCAGGCGCGCGGCACCGAGTCGGTCGACTGGGAGGAGCGCATTCTCCGGTCCGCAGGCCGCTCGAGCTTCGTCGCGCTCTCGACCGCCGGGTCGCTCGACGAGCTCCGTCAGCGGGTCGCCGCGTTCGAGGCGCTCGATTCGGTATCCGGGGTCGAATCGGTGCTCTCTCTGATTCCCGCGGACCAGGAGGCGAAGGCGAATATCCTCGCCGAGATCGCGCCGATCGTCGAGCCCGTCGCGGTCGGCCCGCGCGAGCGTGTCGATCTTCCCCGACTGCTTGCGGCGGTGCGGGCGCTCCGGCAGCGCCTCGATCTCGCAGCCGACGAGGCGCCGTCCGGCCATGATCGTGACGAGGTCGTGGCGCTGCGGGACGAAACCGCCGCCCTCGCGCAAAAGCTCGAGCCGACACCCGCTGCCGCCGCGCCCACGCTCGCGACGCTGCAGGACCGGCTCCGCGCCGATTTCGCGCGTACCCTCGGCCGTCTCAAGCGAAACCTCCATCCCACCCCGATCGGTCTCGCCGACGTGCCAGGGGAGATCCGGCGGAAGTTCGTCGGGCAGAGCGGCCGCTTCCTCCTCCAGATCCAGCCCAAGGTCGACATCTGGGACCGCGACGGCGCCGAGCGGTTCGTGCGCGAGGTGCGGACGGTCGACGCGGACGTGGCCGGCACGCCGGTCATCACGTTCGAGGCCATCCGCTACATGGAGCGGGCCTACAAGCAGGGGACGCTCTACGCGTTCCTGCTGGTCGGACTCCTGAGTGCGGTGATCGTCCGGCGCACCCGAGAGAGTGCGCTCGCGACGATCTCCCTCGTGCTCGGAACGCTCTGCACGGTCGGTCTGATGTTCGTCTTCGGGTTGCCCTTCAACCTGGGGAACGTCTTCGGCTTCCCGCTCATCCTCGGGGCGGGCGCCGAGTTCGGCCTGAACGTCGTGCTCCGCTACGGCGAGGCGCGGCAGCGCGGCGGGCCGCGTCTTCCGCGCAGCACCTTCTTCGCGGTGCTCGTCAACGGGGTCACGACCGTGGTCGGGTTCGGGAGCCTGATGATCGCCGCCCACCGCGGCATCTTCGGGCTCGGGCTCTTGCTGACGCTCGGCATGATCGCGACGCTCGGCGCGTCGCTGATCGTGCTCCCCGTCCTGCTACGCTGGACCGAGCCCCGCACCACGGCGGAGGTGCTCGTCATCGAGCCCCCGCCGCCGAAGCGGGCGGCCGCATAGACCTACTGCTCTTCCGCCAGCTTCGTCTCGATCCGCTGCACGAGCGCGTCGTACGACGAGGCCCGGATCGTCTTGTCGAACTGCGCGCGAAAGTTCCCGGCGAGGCTCACGCCGTCGACGACCACGTCGGATATCTTCCAGACGCCGCCGGCCGCGGTGAGGCGGTAGTCGATCGGCAGCTCGTCGCCGCCCTTGCGGAGGAGCGCGGTTTTCACGACGGCGCGCTCCGCGTCGACCGACTCCGCGCCGTAGGTCGTGGTGCTGCCGCCGAGGAAGCGCAGCACGAGGCGGTCGTACGAGCGTTCGAAGAGCTGGGCGAAGAGGCCGACGAACCGGTCCCGCTGCTCGGGGGCGAGGCCCGCCCAGTGCGATCCGAGGGACTCCCTCGCCATCGCCCGGAAGTCGAACGACTCGTGCATGATCTTCGCGACCCGCTCGCGCCGCTCGCGCTCGTTGCTCGATCCTTGCAGCTGAGGATCGTTCAGCACCGCCGACACGGTGTCGAGCGTCTGGCGGACGCGTTGCTGCTGCTCTCCGGCGACCGCGGGCGCGGCGGCGAGCGCGACGAGCAGGGCGGCACAGAGCGTCGACCTCACCGCCGAAGCGTATCCCAGGCCCGCACCGCGGGAAATCCCGCAGCACGCTTACACGTCGCCCCCAGACTGGCGACGGCCGACGTCACCCGCGACCTCGTCCCGCACGGCAAGCCCGACCCCGACCTCTTCGTCGAGGCCGCGCGCCGCCTCGGCGTCGACATCGCCGACGCGGTGGTCGTCGGCGATAGCGTGTGGGACCTGCTCGCGGCGCGGCGAGCACGCGCCCTCGGCGTGGGGCTCCTCTCGGGCGGCTACGGCGAAGAGGAGCTCGAGCGAGCTGGCGCGTACCGTGTATACGAGGACCCGCGTGACTTCCTACGGCACTTGGACGAAATCGGGGTTCGGGCGCTCGAGGCCTGAGCCCTTCCGGACGGGGGAGAGTCAGCGGGAGCAGCTTCCTCGGACGCCGCCGAGCGCCGGTTCGAGGCGATCGCCGTCCGAGCGGTAACGGAGAGCGGAATGGTCATCGTCGTCATGGGGGTATCCGGCTCGGGCAAGACCGCCGTCGGCGAGGCGCTCGCTGCACGGCTCGGTTGGCCCTTCGAGGACGCCGACGATTTTCATCCAGCAGCCAATGTGGACAAGATGCGTCGCGGCGTTCCGCTGACGGATCAGGACCGGACACCGTGGATTCGCTCACTCGCTCGCGCCATCCAGGAATGGAGTGCAGATGGCCGCGACGTGGTGTTGGCATGTTCGGCGCTCCGAAAGTGGTATCGAGACGCACTCCGCGCCGGCGTCCGGGACGGCGGAGGCATCCGCTTCGTGTACCTCAAGGGCGGGTATGAGGAGATCGATCGGCGGCTGCGCGTTCGTGTCGGGCACTTCATGCCCGAGTCACTCTTGAAGAGTCAGTTCGACACGCTGGAAGAGCCAGACTCCTCGGCAGCACTCGTCGTCGGCATCGGCCCGCCCGTCGCAGCGATCGTGGATTCGATAGTGGCCGGCCTCCACCTCGACCGACCGATGTGAATGTCAGGCGTTGGAGGCGGCCAGGGCCCGCCGCCGCGAGGATGCAGTCGCGCCGAGACGTTCAGCCGGACGCTCATCAGGTATTGGACGCGGCACTATGATGAGCCAATACGCGCGCGAGGAAGCGCGGGAGAGCGGTGATGCTACTGCGGCTGCTGTTGCATTCGCTCCATCAACGCCTGCTGCTGTTCGGCCAGTACCTTCTCGACCGTCGGGCGCTTCTGCACCTGGCTCCACCAGGCGGCGAGCTTCGGCCGGCCCTCGCTGAAAGGCTTCGAGCCGAGCATCGGCAGCATGAGGTTCGCGAAGAAGAAGGTCGGGACGAGAGCGCAGTCGGCGAGCGTGAAGGCGCTGCCGATCGCGAAGGGCCCCGTCGAGAGCTTCGCCTCGAGCTGGTCGAGCCGGAGGTTCAGCTCCGCGAGCTTCTCCGCGATGAGCTTCTGGTCCCTCTCCTTCGCGCTCGCCTGCGGAAAGAGCGCGCGGAGCGGCGGCTCGAGGTAGAGGTCGTGGAAGCGCGAGATGCCGCGCACCCGGGCGCGGGGCTTCGTCTCCTTCGGCAGGAGCGGCGGGTTCGGGAAGCTCTCCTCGAGGAGCTCGTTGATGACCTCGGACTCCCCGATGATCTCGCCGTCGACTTCGAGGGCCGGGGTCTTCCCCATCGGGTAGATCTTCAGGTACTCGGGCGACTGCAAGTCGCCACCGGGGATCGGAACGATGTCGACCTTCGCATTCTTCTCGTAGATCGCCAGCCGGCACTTCGAGGCGAAGTTGCTGAGGTTCGCGTTATAGAGCTTCATCGAGGGCCTCCCTTTCCGCGGCGGACTATCGACCGGCGGCGGAGCTGATTCAAGCCACGTATCACCATGGTGGAAGCGTGATCCGGAGGCCTCAGCCACGGGGCTTGCCGAGCGTACCCAGCAACCGCTCCGCGCGATCCTTCGCATCGAGCAGCTCGCCCTTCAGCGCGCCGGCGCAGTCGCGTGAGATGCCGTTCTTGCGGGCCTTCGACACGATGGTGATCGATTCCTTGAGAGTCCTCACGGCTCTTCTGAGACGTCTCTGCGCCAGCGTGCGATCCGTCGTGCCGGCTGCGTCATCGAAGAGGCTGCAGACGCGCTCCCGTCGGGGACCGATCGA
>WNFC01010609.1_pt1 | contig 11238 bp, 9 predicted proteins | sample 5400541 | NCBI WGS metagenome assembly WNFC01 (sample SAMN13153342, study PRJNA577476) | soil metagenome | isolation source: 120 cm saprolite under Douglas fir tree site 2 hole 2 replicate 1 | place: USA:California | collected 2015-04-18
TGTACCTCCACGCGGGCCCGTTCACCGCGGTGTCGCAGAACGTAGTCTCGCCGGCGCTGCGCGCCAGCTGCGTGACGATGCTCTTGTTCGTCTCGCACGTGTTCGGCGACTCGCATTCGACGTTCGACGTGGGCTGGATCTCGGACCACGTCAACAGCCTTCAGCTGGCCTTGCTGATCACCTCACCGACATTGCTGGTCGTGGCGGCGATCATCGCGGCGACAGGCCTCCGCTCGGTCAAGCCCGACACCGAGCGCATGGAGGCTGCGTGGGCGGCGCGAACAGCAGGACCAGGATCCGCGCCGGCCGAGCTGGTTAGTAGATAAACCCCACCAGGCGCTGGCCGAGCTGGCCTGGCTTGATCGTGCGCTGATTGATCACGTCGAACGCCACCCAGTTCATCTCGGTCACCACCCACGAGCCATCGGCGTTGACCGACTCGACATAGGCCACATGACCGGCCCAGCTCTCCCAGGTGACCATGATCGATCCGGGTCGCGGTGTCGGTCCGACGGCGTAACCCTGGGCCGCCGCGTTCTGGTACCAGAAACCCGCGTCACCGCGCCATGTCACGTTGCGGCACCAGCCGACCGGGAACCCGTTGTTGACGTACGGACCCAAGCAGCAGCCGAGCACCTTGACGGGGTATCCGCCGCCAGAGCCAGAGCGCATGAGCAGCTGATACAGTGCCGGCGGCGGCGGGAACGCGCCGCCCACACCGTTCGGGATGACGACGTCGGTTCCGGCCACGAGCTGCGTGCTTCGCAGCCGGTTGAAGTCATAGATGCTCTGGGCGTCTACCGAATACTTGGCGGCGAGCGCATCCAGCGTGTCACTGGCCTTGACGTTGACGACGATGCCCGGCACCGGCGGGATCACGATCTGGTCGCCCGTGGCAACCGAGTCGTTCGAGTACAGGTTGGTGTTCGACCACCGGATCTGGGCGACCGTCACGCCGTACTTGGCGGCGATCGAGGTCAATGTTTCGCCCGGGCTCACCGTGTAGCCGAACGGCTTGTGGCTGATGGGCGCCGAGGTCGGGATCGCGACCGGCTTGATGATCGTGCTGTACCGACCGGGAGGTCAAGTAAGTCGGGACATGGCGATCCATCGAAGCGTAGGACGATATCGCCACAGCTATCGCAAGCACGACAGCATGTGTCAGATATCGATGAATTCGCAAATGTCTACCCCTAAACGTTGCGATGGACGTGAACCAGCCCGCGGGCGCGACCAGGTCCCCTAAGAACGGCGGTCACCGTAACAGACGCCCGGCGAATCCGTCAACCGGGTGCATCTCCACCCTCAGTCGATCGAACGCAAGTTCGCCCACCCGCCCTGAACTCAGCGCGAGTTTGGGTGATACGCGCTTTTTGGCGCCCAGACGAACGACAGTTCGCACGGCCAAAACCGACCTGCGCCGCTTCGAGAGCAAGCTGAGACGCAGCTTCATACGGTGCCCAACGCTCGAGCACGAGGCAAGCTTGCCGAACGGCTGTCCCGATCCTCTGGCTACGGCCCTCCGCGCACGTAGAGCGTCTGCCCCGACACGAAGCCGGATTCGTCGCTGCACAGGAACGCGATCACGTTCGCGATGTCCTCCGGCTGGCCGACGCGCCGCAGGGGGATCTGAGAGGCCGCGCCGAGCTTGAACGTCTCGTAATCCATGCCCATGCGCTCGGCAGTGGCCTGCGTCATGCGCGTCTCCACGAACCCAGGCGCCACCGTGTTGACATTGACATTGAACGGGCCCAGCTCGATCGCCAGCGTGCGCGCCATGCCCTGCAGGCCCGCCTTGGCCGTCGAGTAGTTCGTCTGCCCCCGGTTGCCCAGTGCGGACGTCGACGAGAGGAAGACCATCTTTCCGTACGTCTGCTCGACCATGTGCTTTTGGACGGCGCGAGCGCAGTAGAAAGTGCCTTTCAGGTGTGTATCGATCACCAGGTCCCAGTCTTCGTCCGTCATCTTGAACAGTAGGTTGTCGCGGATGATGCCCGCGCAGGTGACCAGCACGTCGAGGCGGCCGAGCTGCTCCACGGTGAGCGCGACCATCGCCTCGACATCCTCCCGATTGCTCACGTCGCAGGCGATTGCGAGACCGCCAAGAGGGCCGGCGACTTCTTTCGCCGGCACCTCGTCGAGGTCTGACACAGCGACACGAGCGCCCTCGGCCGCAAACAGTCGCGCAGTGGCGGCGCCGATTCCCCGGCCGCCGCCGGTGACGAGAGCCACCCGATCCTTGAATCTCATTCCGTCTCCGTGTCGAGGGCCACGCCGCCATCCTTGCGCGGATCGGAGGCGCCGTGGAGGAAACCGTCCTTCTCGCCCACGATCACCTGCGGCCGAGCGAAGTAGGAGTCGTAGCTGAGCGTGCGGCGATTGACGCTGTACCCGCGCTTCTCCAGCCCCCGGCTCACAGCCAAAGGAATCCGCCCCTCGACCTGCGCCACATCACCCTGGAAATCGACCCGCGGAGCGGACACCGCCTCGGTGGGCGTCATAGCGTGGTCGAGGACGTTGACCAGGACCTGGAGAATGGAAGTGACGATCTTGGTGCCGCCAGGCGCGCCGATGCAGACGCGAAGCCGGTCGCCGTCGAACACGAGCGTCGGCGTCATGCTCGTCGCTCGCGTCTTGCCGGGACGAATGGAGTTCGGGTTGCCCGGCCGCGGATCGAAGCAGTTCATGTAGTTGTTGTAGCCGAAGCCCAGGCCGGGCGTCACCACGCCGCTGGCCGAGCCAAGGGTGTGGGTCATGGACACCGCATTGCCGAGGTCGTCGACCACGCACACGTGAGTGGTGTCGGCACGATCATGGACAGCCGCGGCCTCGACGGCCGACACCTCGCGCGCCTTGGCCGCATAGCCCTTGTCGGCCAGCGCGCCGGTCGGCACCTCGACGAACCGTGGGTCCGCGACGTGCAGCTCCCGGTCCGCCACCGCCCAAGCCATGGCATCGATGAGCAGCCGCGCCGCCTCGGTGCTCGGCCACTCATGCGCGCTCAGGTCATAGCCCTCGAGGAAGTTGAGCATCTGGAGCAGGGTGATGCCGGCCGCCGGCGGACCGGCCGTCACTACCGACAGCCCTCGATAAGTGCCGCGCAGCGGCTCCGTGACGTTGACGCGGTAGCCGGCCAGGTCCGCCCGCGTGACGAACCCGCCATTCGCCTCGAAGTCGGAGGCCATCTCGTCTGCGATCTCTCCCTTATAAAAGGAATCGGGTCCAAGGTTGGCGAGGCGATCGAGCGTTCGCGCCAGGTCGGCCTGGACGAAGTGATCGCCGATCGCGAACAGCTCGCCGCTGCGCGTATACAACGCCTTCGCCGCCGGCGTGGCCTGGATCCGCTCGCGGTTGGGTACGACGTCGGGTCCGTAGTCCGTCGTCCAGTAGCCGTGCATGTAACCCGTGACCGGGAACCCGTCCCGCGCGAGCGGGATCGCCGGCTCGATGGCCTCTCCCCATGTGATCGTGCCGTAACGCGTCAGCGCCTCGTGCAGGCCGGCCACCGTGCCCGGTACTCCCACGGATTGGTAGCCGACGTCGTTGACCCACCCATCAAGGACGTAGCCGTAGCGGTCGGCGGCTTGCCGGAGGAACAGGCGCTCCCACTGGTCCTCGCGGGCGCGGGAGCCGGCCGTCGCATAAAACTCGAGCAGCGCATCGCCGGCCTTCTGGCTGTGCACCAGCATCACGCCGCAGCCCCCGATGCCACACATCTGCGGGTCGATGACGCCCTGGACAAACGCGCACGTGACCGCCGCGTCGACCGCGTTCCCGCCACGCCGCATGACCTCGAGCCCGACCTCCGCCGCGACTGGCTGAGGGCAGACGATGATGGCCACGAGTCAAAAGGTTAATGGTGGGAGGCCCGCCGCAAGATCGAACCCGAACAGGCCGCATTAAGGGACCCTCACGGCGTAACGGGCGCGACGGGCGCTCCGTTGGGTGCAGAGTGGGTCGCGTGGCATGAGTTCATTGCCCGTGGCGGCGCGCCGGCTTGCCCTCACGCTGGGGGTTCTGGCGGCGGTGCTCGCGCCAAGCCTGACCACACTCTGGGTCTCGACCCCGGGGGGAGACGACATCCAGGCCCGGGTCGGCAACCTCACACGCCAATATGGAATCGTCCTGCTCGGGGCCGACGACATCCCCTCGATGCTGGCCAAAGCGGTCGTCGCGACCGAGGACGAGCGGTTCTATACGCACCATGGGATCGACTCGGTCGGCCTCGCGCGCGCCCTCTTATATGACGCCGCCAATCGGTGCCTCTGCCAGGGCGGCTCGACCATCACCGAACAGCTCGTAAAGGACGTATATCTCAGCGGCTCCGACCGCGGCTACAACAAGATGGTCGACGCGGTTCTCGCGCTGAAGGTCGAGCGGGTCGTCACCAAGCAGCAGATCATGGCCGACTACCTCAGCGAGATCACGACCGGCTTTGGCCGCCGCGGTGTCAGCGCCGCCTCCTGCGCGTACTTCCAGTCACCGCTGAAGGCGCTGACCCTCGGCCAGTACGCGCTTCTCGCGGGCGTCACGCAGGCCCCTTCGCTTTACGACCCGACCGTCGACCCGGAGGCCGCCGAGGAGCGACGCAGCGAGGTGCTGGCTTCGATGATCTCCGAGGGCTTCATCACGCCGGCTCAGGCGCTCGCGGCAAACGCCGAGCCCGTTCTCGTCACGGGCACGCACCCGGACGTGGCCTGCGCCGCCTCTGCCTAGGGCGCCCAGGCGATGGGCGAAGTGGCATCGAACCCGCTGTTGGTGGTGATCTGGATCGGCTTGATCACTGGGGCCGGCGTCGGGGGCACAGGCGTCGGACTCGGCAGGGTGCCGGTGTATGGGCCGCCTGGAGTCGCGCTCGGAATCGGGGTCGGGCTCGGCGGTGGGGGCGCGTAGGCGTTCTTGGGTAGGAACCAGAGCTGGAACTGATCGTTCGTAGCCGTGGGCGCCAGGTATGCGATCCCGGAGCCGTCCGGCGCCCACGTCGGCTGGGCGACGAGCTGGTCTGTGATCACCGCTCGGCGCGGTCCCATGGTCGAGCCGCTCCACGGCGCGAGCACGAGGTACGACACCTGCTTCTGGTATGTGCAGATCATCGCTATCTGGCTGCCATCGGGCGAGATCGACGGCTGGGCACAGTCCTCGTCGGTCGAGGTCAACGGCTGGCCCTCCGCGCCGTCCGTGGTCAAGGTCTCACCGTTTGCCGGACGGCTCGGCCGCGTGGCGATCCAGAGCTGGCCGACAAGGTTGCCGTTGGGATCCCGGCTGTACTTCGTGTACAGGAGCCCGCCAGATCGCAGCGGGATGGGTTGTATGTCCCCGCCCGTGTAGTCGATGGCGTTGGTCCACAGCTTGCCCCTGCTCAGCGGGGCGCCCACCGGCACCGCCCAGATCGACATGGGCACGTCGTATCCAACCTTTGGCTCGTCGTAGCTCATCCAGAACGTGTTGTTGTCCGGCCCGAGGCGCGGATAGAAAGACCAGTGCATGAAGACGGTGTCATTGCTTCCCCGGGGTGGGCCGTTGGAAGTCAGCTGCGGCCCGACCTGTCCGAATCGACCGAGGATGAAGACGTCTGAATAGAACGGATTCCGCCGGACGGCCAGCAGGTTCTGACCGTCGGCGTTCCAATAGGGTTGGGTCCAGCCCTCCTCCGGCGTTAGTTGGTGGAACCGCCCAATGCTGTAGCTATATAGAGCGCCTGACTGGCTCAGGTACAGCGTGCCCGGAAGGGAAAATGCGTTCGGTCGCGGCGATCCTACAGTCGGCTTCTGGGAAGTAATCGCAACCTTCGACTGTCGCCCACCCAGATACATGTAGGTGGTGACGCTGGACACCAGCATGAGCGCGAACAGTCCGAGCCCGAGAAAGAACCTCGCGATCATGGGTATGGGAAGTACTGGTGCACGAAATAAAGAATCTGGGGCCAGTTCGGGGTCAGGCTGCCCCCGACGCCGCCGCCGTGCCACAGCGGTGGCAGCATCACCAGCGACGTGATGGTGTCGGGGTTGTCAAAGGTCGCCGCGAGCGGGATCAGCTGCGCGACGCGATCGAGGCCGATGCTGGTCTTGATCTCGCCGCCCAGCGCAGTCGCAATGGCGGGCACGTCCGCGCTCGACACCTGCTTCGACTTCTTGCGGATCGCGAGCAGGACTTGCTGCTGGCGCTTGGAGCGACCGATGTCGCTCTGGAGATCGTTGTGGCGCGATCGAACGTACTGCATGGCGTGGATGCCGTCCAGATGCTGCGGTCCAGCGAGAACCGCGACGCGCTCATAGCCAAAAGGATCCGAGCTGAAGATGTCCTGCGGGTAGAGGTCGTCGACGACCGGGCTGCTCGTGACCACGTCGATCCCTCCGATCGCGTCGATCAGCTTGATGAGCCCGAGCAAACCGATCCAGATGTACTCGTCAACGTGGACGCGGAAATCCTGCTGGACCGTGGCGATGGCGCCACCTGCCTGCCCGTACGAATAGGCGCCGTCGATCTTGCCGGAGCCGCCGCTCCAGAACGGGACGTAGAGGTCGCGCGGGATCGACATCATGATCACCTGCTTGGAGGCCGGCAGGACGCGGACGAGGATCATCGACTGAGTGAGCACGTGGTCGGCCGAGAACTTCGAGTCGTCGTCCGAGCCGAGGAGCAGCACGGTGAAGGCGCCGGGGGTTTGGAGAGGGCTGGGCGAGGGAGAGACGTCGGGGCTGGACGAAGCGGATGGCGTGGGCGACGGAATGGTCACGACCTGTCCCGTCGCGTCCCAGGCCAGCTTGGCCGCGGGTAGGAAGTACGCGAGGCTTCCCGCCATCGCCGACAGGACGATTGCGAAAACGGCAAGAGTTGCGGTGCGGGTAATACTCAGGCGCCCGCGCGATCTTCTAGCGCGGCGGCCCGGCAGGGAACCGAGCGGCACGGGCCAACATTCTAGTCAAATGGCCCGTTCGGCTTTGTAAGCGAGTTGTTAACGGCGGTCGATCAGCGGTCGATCAGCGGTCGATCAGTTGTGGAACACGGCGATCTGGACCGCTTTTACGGCCAGGAAGACCACAGCAAGGACGATGTAGCCCGCCATCGTGAACATCGCGATCTTTTTCGGGAGCGACCACGTCGGCCGTTCGAGCAGCGCGAGGGCCGGCATCCGCCAGTTCTCCTTCTCTGCGCGCGGCATTTCGGGCGGGCGGGCGCTGCGTGCATTCCACAACATCCACGCTGTGGCGGCCGCCACAACCACCGCTGTCACTCCGCCAAGCACCTCTATCAACGCGGTGACATTGATGTTCGGGAAGAGTGTCGAGACGACCAGGACGAGCGAAAGCACAAGGAGCGTGCTGACGATGATCGTCGCGACTATGTTCAGCCACGTCTTGTTGGTCCACGGGCCGAGCACTGCGCGGTCATTGCACAGGAGGACCAGGAACACTGTCGCGCTGGGCAGGAGCGTGCCGGCGAGCGCCTGGACCGCCGTCGTGATCAATCCGAGCGGTGCGCGGGGGATGAGCACGATAGCGGCGGCCACCAGCACCATTGCCGTGTACGACCCGTAGAAGAGCTTCGCCTCACGGATCCCGCGGTGCAGCGAGTGCCTCAGGCCGAAGATGTCGCCGAACGCGTACGAGGTCGCAAGAGTGACCGCCGAAGCCCCCACGATCGATGCGTCGAACAGCAGCAGCGCAAAGATGCTGCCTTCGAACGGCGATATATGCGAGGCGAGGCCGCGGGCTACTCCGAGCGCACCCAGTGCGTTGTCGAAGTGGCCGAAGTCCTTGGTGCCCGTGAAGGCCGAGGCGGAAGCCATCATGATCGCCGCGGCGCCGATCACCACCACGAATGCACCCAGGACGGTGTCCGCCTTCTCGTAATCGAGCCAGCGAGGCGTGATCCTCTTGTCGATGACGTTCGACTGCTGAAAGAACAGCTGCCAGGGCGCGACCGTCGTGCCGACGATGGCGATGATCAGCAGCGCGGCGTTCGACGTGAGACCGCCCTGGACCCCTGGCTTGATGAATCCCGTCAGGGCCGCCTTCGGATCCGGGTGGCTGAGCACGAGCAGCGGCAGCACCAGCAGACTCGCGAACAAGAAGACGAACATCGCCCTCTCCCAGCGCCGGAAATTTCCGGTCACCGTAATCCCGATCAATATCAGTGCAGCTAATGGAACGACGACGAACGGGCTGAAGCCGAAGTACTGGCCGGCCAGGCTGACCCCGATGAACTCAGTGCTGATCGTCAGGAAGTTCAAAACGAACAGGTCGCCGACCGAGAACCAGCCCCAGAAGCGCCCAAACCGCTCGGCGATCAACCGTGCATGTCCGACGCCGGTCACAGCTCCGAGCCTGACAACCATTTCCTGGTTGACGATCAGCACCGGTATGAGAAGGACGAGGGTCCACAGCAGCGAGTAGCCGAAGTCCTGGCCCGCCTGTGCGTAGGTGGAGACTCCACCCGCGTCGTTGTCGCCGACCATGACGATGAGGCCGGGTCCGATGATTGCCGCGAGAGTCAGCAGGCGGCGGCGCCAGGTTCGCCGCGGGGCGACGTCGCTCAGGCGGATGGTCCCAAAGGCGCCATGAATGTCGCCGACGTGGGCTTCGTCGAGCACGGCGGATGTCGGTACGAGCTGCGAGTCGTCTTTCACCGGCTCGCGCTCCGACAAGGTTGCCTTAGACGCCCGTGCTTGCTTCGAGGCGGGAGCGCCACTCTTCTGGGACGATGGCCTCGATCACGTCGTCGGCGCTCACCGCTCCGAGAAGGTTGCCGGCCGCATCGGTCACGGCTAGCGCGATCAAGTTGTAGTCGGCCATCGTCAGGGTGACATCGGTGACATCGGCGCCGGTGGTCACCCGGCAGGTGGCCAGCTCGAGCTCCTCGACCTTTCGTGTCGCTTCAGTGCGCAGCAGGTCCGCGGTGCCAATGCTGCCGATGTACCTGCCGTCGTGCTCGGTCACGAAGACGGTGGCCAGAAGCTGGTGCGGGGCCTTGTCGTCGGTGCGCACGGCCTCGAGCGCCTCGGCGGCGGTGGCGCCTCGGATCACCCAGACGTAGTCCGGGCTCATCATCCCGCCCGCGGTGCTCGGGTGGTACTGCAGCAGCTTGCGCAGCTTGTGCTGGGCTGTTGGCGACATGAGGTCGAAAACAGGCTTCCTGCGCTCCTGCGGCAGCTCGCCGATCAGGTCGGCTGCGTCGTCCGGAGCCATGCGCTCGAGGACCTTGGCCGCTTCCTCGTTCGCGAGCGATTTCAGGAACTCGACCTGGTGCTCGGTGTCCAGCTCTTCGAACACGTCCGCGGTCAGCTCGACATCGCTTTCAACCGCGTCCAGGATCTCCTCGCCCTCCGCATGAGTCGCGCCCTCGACGAGGTCCGCTATCTGGGCGGGATGCAGGCGGCGGAGACGCTGCAGCGGCACGAGCAGCTTGGCCGTCGGCACGTGGCCGACGAAGGGCTGCACGTCCTTCCAGTCGAGGATGGCGTGCTTGCGTAGGTCCGGCCGGCCGCGCCTGGGGACGAGGCGGCGCAGCATCGCCCGCGGGCTGCGGTCGACGCCGATCAGTCGCCAGCCGTCGTCGGTCGGGGAAAGTACGAGGTCGTGCGCTTGAACAATGCGTCCGCGCGCAACGTCCATCAGGTGCCGGCCCAGCACATCGGCGGCGAGCAACACCTCACCGGGCCGTCTCTGAAATGCGCCGGTGTCCAGCGTCGGGGTGTTGAGCCTCACCTCGCCGGGCGCCAGCGTCTCGACGCTCTTGATGCCGACAAACACATCGCGCCCGCCAAAGCGAACCTTGATCCCGGTCACGGGCGGATAGCCGCCGCCGCCGCTGTCGAGCTTCACTATCAGGTCTTCGAGCCGGCCCAGCTCTTCGCCGGTCGGGTTGAAGACCGGGCTCCGAAGGAGCTGCGTCAGCATCACCCTCCGTTTGTCCTTCCCCGGCGCCGCGTGTGGGGTCGCGCCGGCGGATGCCGGACGGCCGTCCGAATGTTCGTTCTTGTCGCTCATCGGTTCACCGCTTCCGCGGTCCTCCCATCGCCGGCCGGCGCCGTGGCGGTTGCCACGCGCTCGAGCCGGGCCGTGTCAATTATCCCGCGGACCCCCTAGTTGGGCGTTCTCCGCCGCAGCATCTCCAGGATCTTCTCTTGCTGCTCCAGCATCTGCAGCTGGCGCACGTTCATCGTGTGCAGCGCGGTCAAGGTTTCGTGATCCGCCTCAGCCCGCGCATCCTGGCTCGCTGAGATCACGTTCTGGCCGACGATGATGATCGGCAGCAGCACCAGCTGGAGGAAGGACTGGCTCAACCAGGCGACGCCGGTGACCGTGTCCCCGTGTATGAACGCATTCCACGCCTGGGGGAGCGAGACCAACCCGATGAGGATGAACAGATAGGCCGCCCACATGGTCCCCACGCTCTTGGTGATCAAGACCGCGACCCGGCTGTTGAATTTCCCGATCGAGCTGGACCCGTGGACCTCGGCGTGGACGTTGTGGCTCCTGATGAGCCTGGGGACGTGCAGCGTCGCTGTGGCCTGAATCCGGTCCGATAGGCGCCGTTTTGGGGTTTCGCCGAGCTCCGTTTGTTCTGTCATTGGGCCTCCTTTAGTGCTTCGAGGGTTTCAGGGATGAGCCAGATGAGCAGCGCGATAGCGGCCAGGCACTGCAGCCACCAGATCCCGAGCAGAGCGCTCAGTCCGATGCCTGCAAGCGTGACCGCGGCCATGTACGCGCATGTGATCGTCTCGGCGATGTCGGCGCGGAGCGACGGGCTGTCGATGATGAGATTGGCGCGACTCTTCGCCAGCGCGAGCAAAGGCATGACGACCAGGGCGGCGGCCGCAACCGCGATACCCAGCACCGAGCCTTCCGGCTTCAATCCGACCAGCAGGCCGCCCGCGGAGGTCACGACGACGTAGACGCACAGAAGGATCACCAGGACGGCTGAGATTCGGGCAGTTGCGCGCTCCATACGCTCGATGCCGCTCTGCGACCTGCCGCTCGCCTCGAACTTGAGGCGTCTCAGGAGCACGATTCCACTCAAGAGCTCGATCACGGAATCGAAGCCGAAGGCGGTCAGCAGCACGCTGTGCGCTGCGATGCCGGCGCCGATCGCCAGCGCTGCCTCGGCGACCATCCACACGACGGTGACGACCTCGAGTTGGACACCCCGCCGGACCGCGGCGCCTCGAGCTGCGGCGACCGCCACGCTCAGTCGGGGCCGCTGGGCATCAACAAGAGTGGGCACTTGGCGCCGTGG
>WNFC01015441.1_pt1 | contig 11237 bp, 15 predicted proteins | sample 5400541 | NCBI WGS metagenome assembly WNFC01 (sample SAMN13153342, study PRJNA577476) | soil metagenome | isolation source: 120 cm saprolite under Douglas fir tree site 2 hole 2 replicate 1 | place: USA:California | collected 2015-04-18
TATATACATGTGCTGCTTGCAGAGTCGTCCACATTGGAATTGGATCCAGTCCGTTTACGATGGCGCGCTTGAGGCTGGAAATGTCCGCTTGGGTATTGGTGTATGAGGATAGTGAAAACTCCGCGGTGCCGATCGCCGTCACCTTCTCTTTGTCACCTTGGGTTATTACCGATTGAAGCGTGAGGGTATAGACCGGTTCCAACCACGTCAGCTCGTGACGACAGACGGAGGTGCGCACGAAGAACGGCACACCATTTATCGAGTCATTTTTGTGGTGAATGCTGAGCACCGAGCATGAGCTCAGAAGCAATGAGAGAAGGAGGGTGAAGGTGAACTTACAAGTTTTCACTAAGATCTCCTGGACGGTGGCATTACACCCGATTACCTAGAAGGCTGACGTTACAGAGAAAAGACCCTAACGCGTGACGCGGCCTTATAACACAGAAAAAAGGAGCCGCGACGTATTTATTTTCGTTGTTACGAAATCCGAACAGAAATAAAGCCCGGAGAGGGGTATCTGCTTCACTCACCCAGCCCCTACAAATTGTGGTTTCGATTTAACTTTGGCTTCGGGGTGAAGAATCCGATCCAGGGGAACGGGCTCGACAGCCACGGCTTGCTGTACGAGGCGGAAGAAGAGCTTGCCACGGCTCTTTGATCGCCGCCGGTTAAAACGGAACGTGAACTCATCCAGATAGTAGTCGAGATGTTTATGGCTGACCGCGCCCTGGTGGGTTCCCATCAGCCACCGTTTGAGGAGCGAGATCACCCGATGGACTCGCGGCATTAATTCCGACGGAGTCTTCTTCTTGCCGCGTAGAAATGTGATCTCATGCTCGTAGCCTTTCTTCTCCAAAGGCAGGTAGCCGAGCCACCCGTCGGTGTGGATGACGCTCCCTGGTTCCACCGAGTCCTGCACAAAGGGCACCAGGCTTTGGGCGGAAGCATCCACAATCTGGCGCATGCGAATCCTGCCGATCCGCGGCCCATCCTCTTGCGCGGCAACAATAACCAGTGCCTTCTCTAAGTTGAGCCGACCGGGCAGGCCTTCCTCCAGCCCACCCACATAACATTCGTCTACCTCGACTCTGCCGCTGAGCAAGTCGCGCCCTGGTCTTACCATCGCGCGGCGCAATTTATGCAGCCACGTCCACGCCGTCTCATAGCTCTTCAATCCGAGCACTCGTTGCAACCCCAACGCGCTGGCACCGTTCTTCTGGGTCGTCACCCACCACATGGCTTGGAACCACAATCGTAGAGAAGTACGGGTGTCCTGAAAGATCGTCCCAGCCGTCACCGAGGTTTGATATCGACAACCACGACACCGCAGCAATACCGTCCTAACCGGCGAACTCTCTCGGTCCCCACAGCGCGGACATCGAAAGCCATCCGGCCAGCGCAGTTGCAACAGATACTCTCGGCAGGCCTCCTCACTGCGGAAACGGACGTCGAATTCCTTCAAGTTCCGAGGATAGTCTTCCATCCCCGCATACTAGGTATTGCGGCTTGGTGAGTCAAGCAGATACCCCTCATGGACGAATATAAGAAAATCGTGCAGACAATTTCTCCATTGGTCGGCGATGCGGGAGTCTCTATCGAAGTATTCTCGGATGAGAGGACAACGGCACAAGAGATGTTCGCCCAAGGCCGCGAAATGTTTTCGTGGATTCCCAATGCTTACATCAAGTATCCATGCACCGCAGAAGGCCTTCGAGCGGCAGAGATGTCAGTCAGGCAAGGCATGAGAATCAATATCACTCTCTGCTTTTCGCAGCAGCAGGCAGCCGCAGTGTACGCTGCCACAAAAGGCACAAAGGAGCCCGCCTACGTCTCGCCTTTTGTCGGGCGGTTGGACGATATTGGCCAGAACGGCATGGATGTTGTGAAGAACATAAAAAGGATGTTCTTAAAGGGAGACGGCCATGTCCTGGTGCTGGCCGCAAGCATCCGCAGCCTGGAGCACCTGCTCTACTGCTTCTTGCTCGAAACTGAGCTTGCGACCGTGCCTGCGAAAATCCTGGAATTGTGGGCCAGCAGGAACTTCCCGCTCCCCGACAAACAGTTCCAGTACAAGGCTTCTGGCCAACCGATCCCGTATGAGCAGCTTGACTTGGAACAGCGCTGGGAAGCTTTTGATATACAACACGAGCTTACCCGCAAAGGTATTGAGAAATTCGCCGCTGATTATCGAGCAACCCTCTCCCGACCCGCGTAAGCTGAGCGAATTCTTAGGCAGTCCGGGGGATGGGTGATCGTGTAGGGGCGGGTGCCCCCACCCGCCCGCCGAGTGCAGCTCGGTTATTGCTGCGCCGCGACCTCGGCCATCCATGTCGTGGAACGAGGTGACGGAAGCGCTGGCCGCGATTCGAGTGCTCTGTCCATCCCTGGCGCCCATTGGGGTCGAGACGCTGATTTTTGATCGGAAGCGCCGTTTCCTGAGTTATCATATCCAACGCAGCATCTACTTGCCTTTTTGGGCATCGGACATTCAAATGTCTTTGCCACGTAAACAGAACCGTGATGAGGACGAGCGGCTAGTTCCGCATGTGCCAACCTGGCAGTCCGTTGAAAGTAAAAAGGTCGGTTTACGTAACAGCGGGACGCCTGAAGTCGCGAAGTTTTCAAAGCTTTCCGCACAAATGGTCGAACTCTCGCTGCAACAAACTCAGCGTGACCCGACTTTGCACGACACTTTTCCGGCCAAGGTGAAGGAAGTCTCATCGCCTTTGCACAACCCTCTTCCTGCCAAGCCGAAGGAAGTCTCATCGCCTTTGCTTTGGCCCACCACCCCAGCTGCGCCGCTACATCCGCCGCCGCAGGCACAAGGGACGCCACGCGAATCGAAAGTCTCCAATTACTGGAAACCCAATTACTGGAAAAAGATCCGTTGCAACCTGGACAATTGGCTCGCGGGAGCGCGAGTCAGTGGTTCGGCTGCTGTTCGAAATTTGTATGAACATGCGAAATCGGCGCAGAAGAAGTTTGCGCTATCGAATTTCAGGACAAATTTCAGGACAGAGACAAAGCGTCGGGACGGAACTGCCTCACGGCGGTGGACTTCCACCGGAGTGGCCGCGCTCTCGGCAGTACTGGTGGTCGGCGTGATTTCCGTCGTGCGTCATTATGCCTATACCCCCGACACACCGCAACCTCGCGCTCGAAACACATCACCGGCTATTCCGGCGATGCAGGATATATCGCAGCCTCGTCGCAGTTCTATAGTCGCCACGAACGGCGCAGCTGCCGTGCAACACCCCGCCAGATCATCTGCTCCTGCTAAACATGCTGCTGCTAAGCATGCTCTTGCTGAACAAGCTCCTGATAAACCAGGAATTCGCAAGATCCGCCGCAAACATAAAGATGATGATTACGTAGCCAAAGACACCTATGTCTACTACGGTAACAAGGTTAAGCCGGCGCGATGAGCCATCGGGATCGAGACGCGTGAGATCGGCGCCCGCTATTTAACAGGCGGGGGAGCGGCCAGCGTCATGCCATGACGGCGGAAGACGTCCACCATTTTCGCGCGATCAGGTCGGCCGCCGGCGGCGGCGGCGATTACTTCGGCGGCTTCTCGGAAGTACGCGGGGCCCATGATCGCAGGGGATATGACGGCGAGCTGTCTCACATCTTTGTCGCCGAGATTATCGAAGCGGTGCACCGCGCCTCGGGGAATGCACAGCGCCTGCCCGGGACCAACCTCGATGGGAGTGCCGTCAACCGTCCAGGTAAGGACGCCCTCGATACCGTAGAGGATCTCCTCGAAGGCATCATTCTTGTGGGCCGGCGCCGCCAGCTTCTGCCCAACCGGGACGAGAACCTCGAACACTGATGCGCTTCCGCCGGAATCATCGCCGGTGAGGAGGAATCGGATCCCGAGCGGACCAATCTTGATCGTCTCTTCCGAAGCATTGACTCTGGTCGTAGGCTGCTGCACAATCGCCCCCTTTGAAGTCTATGCCCATCTCTTCCCTTCGGTCGAGGAAGGGGTCTGGATCGCGGAGAAGTACGGCTACCAAATCTTTGAGTTCCAGACGTGGGCCAACCGCCGTACCAGCCTGTTATTCTTTAGTTGCGATGAGAGAGGCTTGTGCGTGCGGGCATTCTGACAACTCGCACGTCTATCCAGGGTCGACCCTATTCGGCGATTGCCACGAATGTCGCTTCGAACTCTACAATCCTCCCGGGGGCCTAAAGGGTGTGCCACTTCATCCATTGTTTGCATTCACGGAAAATGAATTTCGTTTCGTGTCCTGCGCCCAGTGCAGCCGTTTCCGCGTTCTACCCGGGGGGGTATGCGAAGGGTGCGGGTGGGACAACGACAATCACGGGATCGTTGAGGACACCAGGCCGAACTACTGCCGCGACAGTCCAACGAAAACAGCACCACATACCATCCATAGCGCCGGGACTCCCAGCGAACTATTGCACGTGCTGCCTTCGAACGATCCAGAATGGCAAGGCCAAGAAGGGGGAGCACGTGATGCGATTCTGGAAGACGCGGGAAAAGAGCTAGTACAGGCTGAAGAGAAACCAGGTGACAGACGGGACGTTCCCAAGAAATTTGCGCATGGCATCACCTAACAACTTCACGTTTTACGGATTCCCTGACGAGTGCCGCATTTTCGATGAGCGGCATCCCCTGTGGAACGAAATGATGGGCAATCTAGTCCGTGCACTGAACCTTGCGTTCACAAGAGTGCAAGTGATGGAAGGCGCCGTAGACAAATTTGTCTATTTCTTCGGGCGGATCATCATCGAAGACTTCATGGAGATCGCACTCGTGTGTCATCACGGTTACGGAGTTGCTGCTTCGAAGCTCGTCCGCAGCATGTACGAGTTCACGGTTACCCTTCGCCACCTACATGAACACCCAGACGAGGCCGACACCTTCTTGGCATACCATCTCGTCCAGCAGGACAAGCTCACTAGTCGTTTGATTGAGACATTCGGTGAGAGCATACTGCCAGCTGAACTCATCGTGGAAATCAGACGCAAGGCAGCCGAGGTCAAAGAGGACTTCATGATCCCGGTCTGTGATCATCCTGGCTCGAAGATGCGACTGAATCACACGTGGAACAAACTGGACTTTGTTGCGATGGCGAAGAAGGCAGGAGAGATCGGCAAGCTCGTCGTCCCCGGCTACTACTTGCCGTTGCGTCACGCTCACCCGACATTCGGGGGCTTGACGGAGCGATTGGAGATAGTGGACGAGCAGATGAGTCTAAAGGGTGATGCACAGCCCGAGATTGCAGATCGTTCATTGATGACAGCCCACAACTGCATTCTTGATGCTCTGAAGGTGCAGAGCGAACACTTCAAGATCGAAGGACTAGAAGACGCGATACAGGTCTGTTACCGTGACTTCGTGCGTGTCTGGTCTCCTGACTCTCCGCTGTTGAAAGATTGAATTCTTGGAGCTGGTCACTACTGCTGCTACTGTTCCTGCTCCTGCTGCGCCTGGAAATTCTCCGCCATGGAGGGCGGAGGGGCGCGGCGGACGATCATGGCGGGGGCCATGTCTTCGTTGGCGGGGGCGTCGGCAAGGGCGACGGTTAAGGAGACGCTGAGTTCGCTTTCGGCGCCGCCTTTGAAGACGCGGACGCTTTAGAGTTCGAGCGTGCCGTGAAGGTACAAGCGTGCCCGGCCGGCGATCTTCACGCGATCGCCACCAATTGCGCACTGCATGTATCCACCGCGAGGGCTGAGTTGTCGCGCACGCAAGGTGTTCTTACCCAGCCGGTCATTATCCAGACGGTCTTTACCCAGCCGGCCGGCCCAATATGGAGCCAGTGTGCAGTGTATCGAGCCGGTGGCGGGGTCCTCATCAATGCCGACCGACGGTAGAAACATTCGGCACACGTAATCCACGTCACCCTCGCCGGGAGCGGTAACAATCGTTCCGTTCCCGGCGTCCAGTTTGGCAAGAGCGGCAATATCGGGCGAGAGCGTTCGCACTTGCTCAGCCTGATCGACCACCACGAGGTAATCGCGTGATTTCATTACTAGCGCCGCTTTCAAACCCAGGGCTGGTAAGAGGCCGGCTGGCGTCTCACATGGTTGGGGTGGCTGGGCGGGAAAGTCCATTTCAAAGCTGTCGTTTTCAAAGCCATCGCGGTCCGAGCTGTCGCGGTCCTGAGCGACGGTCAACAGGCCGCCGCGGGTGTGGAAGCGAACCGGCCACACGTTGTGGTTCCGCAGCGCGAGAACATAGGCGGACGCCAAGGTCGCGTGCCCGCATAAGTCGTCCTCGACTTTGGGGGTAAACCAGCGCAAGTCGAAATCACCATCCGCGCGAGGAACAACAAAAGCGGTCTCGCTGTGCCTGTTCTCAGCCGCAATTTTCTGCATGATGCTATCCGGGAGAAAAGCGCGAAGGATGCAGACCCCTGCCGGGTTACCTGCAAAGAGCTCACTGGTGAATGCATCAACGTGGTAATACGGAATTGCCATGTCGTGATCCTATCCCTCTAAGGGCGGGACGGCCGGGATTAGGGCGCTATTACCTTCAGCCCTGGCACTCGCGAAAAATGCTGCTTATTGAAAGTAGCAACTTGCCAATTACGTTCCCTGGCGGTCGCGGCAACCATCAGATCGTAGAATCCGATCATTCGACCGGAAGAATCCAGAGCTGCCCAGATGCGCGCGTGTTCATACGCCGTCTGCTCGGTGTAAGGTAAAACCGGCATCAGCCCGACAATCGCCCGCAGATAGGTTTCGCGCTTTGATCTGTGAGCAACGGTCGCGCGCTCGACTCCATGCCAGAGTTCGGCGACTGTGACCGCCGCCAATGCGAATCTCTCGTCTGGTTGCGAGGAGACCCAGCCTCTGAGATCAAAGGTTCCCTTCTCGCCCCGAATCACGACGTCGGCGTCTATGATTATCGCCATTTGTCGGCTGGTGCTTTCAGTTTCTTGCGGGCGGCTTGCAGGTCGCGATGCCAGGCGCGGGCTTCCGCTTCCGGCAATTCAACGGTAGCCAGCGCCTCGGCCAAATCACGGCCGGTGCATACTTTTTCTCCGTCCGGCACCAGGCGGGCCACTGGCGTGCCATTTTTGAGCAGGACAAATGTCATGCTTTGATAGTGCGCACGGTTCACGCAATCCGCGAAGTTGCGGGCGGCCTCTGTGACGCTGATGGTGGTCGTTTTCATGGAATCAGATTATCAGATTATACGCAACTACGCAAACGCGGTTCTCCGGCCGAGCCGGTGCAGCGCGGCTGAAGCCGTGCCCTGATACGAGCTTCAAACACGAACGTATGGATGGGTGTTCCCCGCCGGCAAAAAGGAGGTTCCTCGGCTTCGCTCGGAATGACACAGTGAAGAGTGGCGAGGCGCTCGACGGGCGGGTGGGGGCACCCGCCCCTACACGATCCTTATTACGCCAGGCCTGCGTGAATCCCGAGACCTTCGGCGACTCTGCGGAGTGGTTTGTCTCTTGTCCACAGAAGGGTGGGCGGATTGATAAAGACAGAGGCTATGAGGCTGGCGTCGACGAGACCGATGCCCTGGCTATACAGGCGGCGAGCCTCAATGGTTAGCCGCAGTTCGCTGACTTGCGCCACCCGCACCTGGGGTAAAAGGTCGAGCAGAGCGAGTATTTTGGCACGCTGGCGTAGCGTGCGCCCGGTTACCAAACCCAGCGCAAGTTCCGCAATCACGAAGGGATGGATCACAATGTTCCCGTCGTTAAGATGCTTCTGCATCTCTTTGTTTCCCGACCGATTTCCCGAGCGAAGATGGTCGATCCAAATGGATGTGTCGGCGAGAATCAATGCGGCCGTGTCCTGCTCGGTCGCATCCGGCGGCGTGGAACACGCTTCAATTGGGGGATTGTGCCTCCCAGGGAGGCCAATCTGCGGGCACTCTCCCGCTCGATGAGGGCTTTGAGAGCTTCACGAACCAATGCCGTTTTCTCTGCTACCCCGGTGAACTCCTGAGCAACGCGTACTAAATCGTCATCAAGCGCTAGAGTTGTTCTCATAGGAACTCCAGGCACTAATTATAGCATTAAATGATGTCATTTTGTGTGCTTCAAGGACACCAAAGGCTTGTCACTACTGCTGCTCCTGTTCCTGCTCCCGCTGCGCCCGACAATTCTCCGCCATGGACGGCGGGGGGCGCGGCGGACTGAGCGGCCGCAAGGGGCACGTGACCGATCACATTTTGTAATGCCCGAGGTCTTCGTCGTTCAGCCCTTCCAGGAACTTGCGCATTTCTTCGCTGCTGGCTTCGGGCGAGTTGGCTTTCTTGGATATCTTCAGAACTTCGTCTTCCACAAAGATCGGGCAATCCACGCGCAGGGCCAGCGCCAGAGCGTCGGACGGACGCGAATCCACGCTGATGACCCGGCCCTCGCGCTCCATCCAGATGACGGCAAAAAATGTGTCTTCCTTCAACTCCGTGACCACCACCTTGTGCACGTGCGCGTCGAGTCCGGTAAGGACGTTCTTGATCAGGTCATGGGTCATCGGTCGCGGCGTGCTGACTTTCTCGATCTCCAGCGCGATCGCATTCGCCTCATAGATACCCACCCAAATAACCGTTGAAGGACTACCTCACACCACCATCTCACCTAAAAGACTATTTGGAAAGGCTACGGTGACGCGCACCGGTACATAACTGCCCGGTACAAGGTTGACCCCTTCCGGCGCAACGAAATTTAGCGTCTTGTTCTGCGAGGTGCGCGCAATCCACTGCCGCCGGGCTTCGTTCTTGCCTTCAACCATTACTTCAAGCTGTTGGTCTTTGTGTTTCTGATTTCTCACTTGCTGGATTGTTCTTTGTTTCTCCAGCAACACTGCCAGCCGGCGCGACTTCTCTTCGTCCGGAATCGCGTCGAGCATGGTGATGGCTGGCGTATTCGGACGCGGCGAGTACTTGAAGGCAAAGACTCCGTCGTACCCGACGTGTTCCAGCAAGGAGAGCGTTTGTTGAAAATCGTCTTCCGTCTCGCCAGGAAACCCGACAATCACGTCGGTGGTAATCGAAATCTCGCGGCGCGCGGATTTCATCCACGAAATCCGCTCTAGATATTGTTCACGGGTATAAAGGCGTTGCATGGCGTCGAGCACGTGCGTTGATCCACTCTGCACTGGCAGATGAACGTGATCGCACAGTGTCGGCACAGAGTCTATGGCTTCGATAATGTCTTTGCCGAAATCCCGCGGATGCGAAGTTGTGAACCGTACACGCCGGATGCCTTCGACTTCCGCCACCGCGGTCAGGAGTTCGGCGAAGGTCCGCTTCCCTGCTGGATCGCGATACGAATTCACATTCTGTCCCAGCAACTGAATTTCGGTGTAGCCGAGAGCGGCCATCTGCCGTGCCTCCGCCAGCACCGACTCCGACCTCCGGCTCCGCTCTTTGCCGCGGGTGAACGGCACCACGCAGTACGCACAGAACTTGTCGCAGCCTTCAATGATGGTGATGTATCCCCGATGCGGATTGGTGCGGGCGGTGAATTCAGTTTCGAAACACTCGTCGGTTTCGCGATCGTCGAGTCCGGTGACTCGCCGGTTGCCTGCTTCGAGCTGCACCAGCATCTGCGGCAGCTTGCGATACGACGCCGATCCGCACACCAGGGAAACATACGGCGCCTTCTCGAAAATCTCTTTGCCTTGCTGCTGCGCGACGCACCCCAGCACGCCGAACTTCTTACCTTGCTTTTCGAACTTTTTGTAGTCGGCGAGCCGGTGAAAAACTTTCTGCTCCGCCTTGTCGCGAATGGAGCAGGTGTTGTACAGCACCAGCCCGGCTTCTTCGACCGTCGGGACCTGGCGGTATCCCTCCGAAACCAACGTGCCAACGACTTTCTCGGAGTCGTGGGCGTTCATCTGACAACCGAAAGTTTCGAGGTAAAAGGTCTTCTCTTGTTCTTGCGCGGGCATAAAGGTCAAGTATAGCGGAGAGTTCAGCCGTCAGCTATCAGCCGTCAGCTTTAAGCTAAAACCGCTCCGGGTGCCCCATCCTTCTCCGTTTTTTGCGAGAGGAAGGGGCTCTTCAGGGCGGCTAAGCTGCCTCCCGACGATGGAAGAAGCCAACCACACGAGTGAACTCGCGCTCCCTGTAGCTGCGGTCACAGGGGAGCCTACTTGAAAAATTCGCCCATGTCGGGGGCGGAGGCAGAGGCTCCAGGAAAACCAGTGACGCCCAGGGTGGAGAGTACCAGCCGGAGAGTGCTCTCGTGCTGGAAGAATGTCGAGCTCTGATATCTGCTTTTAACCTGCGGGCCGATCACCACCCAGGCCACGTGTCCACCAATGTGTTGTAAGTCGGTGAGAACGCTCTCGTCGAAAACAATGATCAGCAAACCGCCATTCTGAAAACCGTTGCTCTTGATCAGCGGATCAATATTTGTGCTCAGCCATTGGTCCGCGCTGGCCAGGGTTCCGTCGTGTGCGTCGTTCAGAGCATTGGGAATGATGAATGAAAAATCCGGAAGGCTTCCGCTGGCCAGGTCGGAGGAGAAGTTTGAGAACGGGACGATGTTATTGGCCAGGCTGGTGCCGATGACATCGGAAAAGTATGCGAAGGGATTGTGGTGCTTGAAATATGGGTAAACGTCTCCGCCTAGATAGCCGACGGTAGGCAAGCTTTCGGCGTAACTGCGCCAGGTGTGGTTGGTTTTGACCAGCTCGCGGACGATGTTGTCGTCGGTGACGGTGCCCTGGAACGCGTCGTCGATGGTCTCGATCTGACCCGTGGTCAGCATGAAATAGTTTCCAATGGAGGGGTGGGCATCGGCGTAGTACTGTGTGGCCAAACCATATGTCGAGGCGAGGCCATTCAGGTACGGCATTGAGGAGTTGCCAATCACCTGCGAGTAGCCGTGATTCTCTTCCACAACAAGAAAAACGTGGAGTGAAGAAGGTGGCGGATTGACTGCCCCCACGGCTGGCCTGGCACCAACACCTCCGCCTCCGCATCCCACACTCGCAAGCAAAACCAGGAGAACGGTGGAAACCAGAGCTACAGAGATTCGGGGTGAAGTCGGCACGCGGAAGTTCGATGCTGCCTTTCAGGTCAGGGCTGTATGGGCTCCCGCAGTGGCTTATGAATTTGGCGAGCTTGTAAATCCGGCTATCGCGATGAATGCTTACGCGGAGCGCTTTCGGGCAGCTAGCGTGAAGAGAACGTGGAGAGCGTCCTCTAATTGGCGGCGCTCACGCGGGCTAGTGGACTCGTCGAGATGATCCAGGCGCTGATGAATGGCGTGGCGGGCGGCTTCAATGCG
>WNFC01008663.1_pt1 | contig 11236 bp, 10 predicted proteins | sample 5400541 | NCBI WGS metagenome assembly WNFC01 (sample SAMN13153342, study PRJNA577476) | soil metagenome | isolation source: 120 cm saprolite under Douglas fir tree site 2 hole 2 replicate 1 | place: USA:California | collected 2015-04-18
GTCCGCTGCGCTTCGTCGTGGGCTTTCCACCGGGCGGTCCCAACGACTTGTTGGCCCGCATCGTGGCGCCCGGCACCGCCGAGCGGCTGAAACGCTCGGTCGTGGTCGAGAACCGCGCCGGCGCCAACGGCGAGATCGCGGCCGCCTCGGTCGCCAAGGCCGTCCCCGACGGCAGCGTCTTCATGCTGGCCTCGAACGGCTCGACCACGGTGGCGCCCGCGCTCAACCCCAACATGTCCTACGACGTACGCATCGACTTCGCGGCGGTGGCGCCCGTCGGCATCAATCCCATGCTGCTGGTCGTGCGCAACGCCCTACCGGCCAAGAATGTGTCCGGGCTCCTGGCGCTGGGCCGCGAGATGCCGGACAAGCTGAACGGCGCCTCGGCCGGCGCCGGCGGCGCCACCCATCTGGCGCTCGAACTCTTCAAGTCGATGGGCAAGGTCGACATCGTGCATGTGCCCTACAAGGGCGGCGGTCCGGCCATGGCCGACCTGATGGCGGGCCTGATCGATCTCTATTTCGGCGGCCTCTCCACGGCGCTGCCGCACGTCAAGGCGGGCAAGATGCGCGCCCTCGGCCAGACCTCACTGGTGCGCTCGGCGGCGGCGCCCGACATCCCGACCATCGCCGAATCAGGCCTGCCGGGCTACGAGGCCGCCATTTCCTACGGCATCTTTCTGCCCGCCGGCGCGTCGCCTTCCCTGGTCGAACGCCTGCACGCCGCGGTCGACACCACCGTCCGCTCGCCCGAGGTCGCGCAGAAATTCACCGAGCTCGGCGCCGACCCGCAATTCGGCACGCCCGCCCAGTTCGCGGCTTATGTCGCCGACGATTATGCCAAATGGGCCCGCCTCGCCAAGGAGGCGGGCCTCAAGATCGAATGAACCGTCACTTCACCGACGAGAACGCCGTCGGTGCCAGGAACTGGTTGGAGACGTTGGCGACGATGGCGCCATCCTTCTCGGTCTCGGCGCGCTTGGCGTGCCACTCGGGATCCGCGGCGAAGGCGTTCCACTTCTTCTCGCGGTCGGCCAACGACTCCCAGGCCAGCAGGTAATAGAGCTCCATGTTGGACTCGCCCACCAGGGTGGTCCAGAAGCCGGCCTGCTTGATGCCGTGCTTGTCCCACAGCTTCAGCGTGATGTTGGCGAAGCGGTTGAGCAGCGCCGGCAGGCGGCCGGGCACGCACTTGTAGACTCGCAGTTCGTAAATCATCTCTTTCCCCTTCTGATGCTGTTTAATACTGGGCGTCGAAGCGCGGCACGAAACCGCTTCCCTTGTGGTCGATGTGGCAGGTGAACGGCGCGCCGAAATGGCAGGGCATCAGCCGCGCGCCCGAGCCGGCGCAATGCTCCAGCGCCTCGCGCCGGCTCTTGCGCGCGCCTATGGCTTCGGCGCAGGCGAAGGAATTCCATTCCGGATGATAGACCTGCAGCGCGTGGTGCAGGATGTCGCCGCAGAACAGCCCCTTCTCGCCCTTCGATTCGAACTTGATGGCGATGGTGCCGGGCGTGTGGCCGGGCGCCGGTTCGACCTTGAGGTTCTCGTCGAGTTGGGCGGCGCCATCGACCATCTGGGTCAGACCGGCCTCGACCACCGGCAGCACGGAGTCGCGGAAGGAGCCGGCATTGACCGGCCCGGTCTTGGGATCGTTGTCGAGCTTCAGGTAGTGGTCGTAGTCGGTGCGGCTGAACACGTACTTGGCGTTCTTGAAGGTGGGCACCCACTTGCCGTTCTCGAGCTTGGTGTTCCAGCCGACGTGATCGACATGCAGGTGGGTGCACATCACCATGTCGACCTGGTCGGGCTCGACCCCCGCCGCCTTCAGCCGCTCGAGGTACTTGGTCTCCATCAGATGCCACTTGGGCCGGTGCGGCCGCGGCTTGTGGTTGCCGACGCAGGTGTCGATCAGGATGCGCTTGCCGCCCACCGTCAAAAGCCAGCTATGAACGCTGAGCTTCAGCGAACCCGATGGCTCGTCGTAGTGATTGGGCATCAGCCAGTCGCGGTGCTGCTGCACCACCTCGGGCTTCCAGTCGGGAAAGAACATCTTGGCGTCGAAGTTGGGCTCGTAGGATTCCTCGATGCGCTGCACCGTGGCAACGCCCAGCTTCACTTCGGTCATGTCTTCCTCCCAATGGCCGCGAGCTTAGGTCGCCGGGCGGGTCTCGGGAAGCAGGGCGTTTCGTCCGTTAAAACAGCCGAGTCGATGCTTTTTCGGCGCGCCGCCGGCCGCTGATCGCCGAAACGATCCCGAGCGCCGATCCGAAGATCTGCAGCGCGCCCAGCCGGATGCCCATGTTCCGGGAATCGAGGCTGTCGGGAGAAAAGATGGCGAACACGATGATCAAGCCCAGGAATGTCACGACAGCGATCGTGGTCCCACCCAGGCCGAGCAGCACGGCCTGGCCCATCGAGCGCGCCCAACGCTTGCCGGCATGTAGTCCGAACACGATCACCGCGGCGATCGTGGCGTAATAGATGGCATCTTCCATGATGAAGGCCCTCGAATCATTCCTGCGCCGGAAGGATACGCCTTTCGCCGCCGCGATCAGCCGCGTGGTTGTATCAATTGAAGAATCGAGGCTTACTTCGCCGCCTCTGAACCCACCCGGAATCGAAAAGAACGCATGTCTGATCGCTCGCTCGCCTGGCTCTCCGCATCGCGACTCTCGACGCTTTATGCCCGTCGCGAACTCTCTCCTGTCGATGCCGTCGAGGCGATGCTGGCGCGGGCAGCGACGCTGCAGCCTTATCTCAATGCCTTCGTCCTGATCGACGAAGCGGGCGCGCGCTCTGCGGCCAAGGCGTCAGAAGCGCGCTGGCATAAAGGCACGCCGCTGTCGCCGCTCGACGGCGTTCCGACCTCGATCAAGGACACGACGCAAGTCAAAGGTTGGCCGACACGCTATGGCTCGCACGCCACCGACGAGACTCCGGCCGCAGAGAACGCGCCCGCCGTCGACAAGCTCCAAGCGGCGGGCATGGTCCTGCTCGGCAAGACCGCCACGCCGGAGTTCGGCTGGAAGGCGCTCACCGACTCACCGCTGCAGGGCACGACGCGCAGCCCGTGGAACCTGAAACATTCGCCCGGCGGCTCGTCGGGCGGCGCCTCGTCGCTCACCGCGGCCGGCGTCAATCCGTTCAATCACGGCAACGACGGTGGCGGCTCGATCCGCATTCCCGCGGCGCACACTGGTCTGGTCGGACTGAAACCGTCTTACGGCCGCATCGCGCAATACCCCGCCGACTCAGCCTTCGCCGACGTGATAAGCCAGGGCGTGCTGTCGCGCACCGTGCGCGACACGGCGCTGGCCCTGAACGCGCTGGCCGGGCCCGACCCGCGCGACTGGCGCTCGCTGCCGGCCGACCCGCGCGACTACACGATCGGGCTGGAGGACGGCGTGCGCGGGCTCCGGCTCGGCCTCAGCCTCGATCTCGGCCATGTGAAGGCCGACCCCGAAGTGCGCGCGCTGGTCGCCGCCGCCGCCAAACGTTTCGAGGAGCTCGGCGCCACCGTCGAAGAGGTCGGCCCGCTGATCGAGCCCCTGCAGAATTCCTTCGAGCCGCTGTGGATCGGCAGCTTCGCCACCCGTTTCCGCCAGATCCCGACGCAGCTTCACGGCAAGCTCGATCCGGGCTTCCGCGCCGCCGCCGAAAAGGGATTGGCCATCACACTGGCTGACTATGCCAAGGCCTACGAGGCCAAGAGCAAGCTCGCGCGCGACATGGCGTTGTGGCATCGCAAGTACGACCTGCTGCTGGCGCCGGTGACACCCACATCAGCGCCGCCCGTCGAGACGCTCTACAACTCCGACGCCTTCCCGCGCTGGACCAAGGGCGCGCCCTACACCCTGCCCTTCAACCTGACCGGCCAGCCCGCCGCCTCGATGCCGGCCGGCCTGACCACGGCCGGCCTGCCGGTCGGCCTCCAGATCATAGGCCCCGCCCGCGCCGATCATCTCGTGCTCCAGGCCATGCGCGCCTACGAAAGCGCAAGCGGCTGGACCTGGCCGCAGACGAAGGTGGTGGAGACCCTCGCCATCCCTTGAAATCCGCGGCCGTCGACCATAGCTCTTTTGACAGGTAGCCCTTTCGGGCACCCCCAGCGGTTTCCGTGGTTGTCGCTTCGCTGGGAGGATGGCTATGGCGACACTCGACTTTGCAGGGACTGTCCCACCGGCGGTTGACCGCCGTTCCGGCCTGCGCTGCGTTTATCCGTTCAGCACGCCGCCGCCCTGTCGAATCCGCCGGTTTTCACCGGTGCCTGTGCAATCGCCGCGCCGTGCTGATCCGTGGGTACCGGCGTTCGAGCCGCAATGGCGCCGGCCCTGACATGCCGCTTCTTTTTGTCCAAGCCTGCGGAACTGCAGCGGTCCGCCGCAGGATTCAAGTCCGGGTCAGTGAGGACTGCAGGAATGAGGAGAAAGACATGTCGACGCTCATCGACAGGTTGGCGACCCATTGGCGGGACGCCGCAAACCTGATTCTCGGCCTGTGGCTGGCGATCTCGCCATGGGCCCTGTCCTACGCGATGGAGGCTATCCCGACCTGCAACGCCTTGATCGTGGGCGTGATCATCGCGGTTGCTGCGGCTGCCGCCCTCGTCGCCTTCCACAAGTGGGAGGAGTGGGTCAATGTCGTGCTGGCTGTTTGGCTGATCGCGTCGCCCTTCGCGCTCGAGTTTGCATCGCACACCACCGTGTTGTGGAACCACATCATCGTCGGCGTGCTTGTCGGCATCCTTGCCCTCTGGACGGCACTGACCACGCCGGAGGAAGGCATCACGGCCGGCAGCTGAAGACGCGCCCGTCTGCAGGGACGTCAGCTGGGTCTGACTGCTTGACGCCAATGACGGGCAGGTGAAGCCTGCCCGCCATCAGGCCTGCGGCTGTCGGGCTCTGAGCAGTGCTCCCCACGCGGATGTGACTTGGGCCTCCGCCGTGGCGTGCCCCAGAATGCCGGCTCCAAGCAGGGAGATGGGGATGCAAAAGACAATTCGCGTAGCAGGCCTTGCCGCGGCAATCGCAGTGGTCGCTCTCGTCGGAGCATCGCAGGCGCAGACACCTCCGGCGGCACCGCCGCCTCAACCGCCGCAGTTTCCCAACATGACTTTCTTCGTCACCAGCGTCGGTGGTCCGCAGGGCGCCAATTACGGCGGCCTCGAAGGCGCCGATCGTCATTGCCAGACGCTGGCCGCCAAGGCCGGTGCCGGCGGCAAGATCTGGCGCGCCTATCTCAGCACCCAGGCCGTGGGCGGCGCCACCGCCGTCAATGCGAAGGACCGTATCGGCAACGGCCCGTGGGTCAACGCCAAGGGTACGCCGATCGCCTCGAGCGTTGCTGACCTGCACTCGGCCAACAACAAGATCGCTCCCGACACCATTATCGCCGAAACCGGTCGCCTGATCCCGAGCCGGCTCTACACCGTCAACCAGCACGACATCCTGACCGGCTCGCAGGCCGACGGCACCGCCTTCCCGCCGGACAAGGACATGACCTGCGGCAACTGGACCAAGAGCGGCGAAGGCAACGCGATGCTGGGCCATGCCGACCGCATGGGCCTGCGCGACGACGATGCGTCGAAGTCGTGGAACACGTCGCACCCCTCGCGCGCCTGCGACGCGGCGTCCCTGGTGGCGACCGGCGGCGCCGGCCTGCTCTACTGCTTCGCGGCCAACTGAGACGCCGCTAGCTCACGGGCTCGCCGGTGATGAAGCAGAAGACCTTGCCGTAGGTCTCGCAGAGATGCGTGCCGCGGTCGGGCGTCGGCATGGTGATGACCTTGCCCTTGGGCACCACCAGCCACTCCCTTCCGTCCCAGGCGCGATACAACCCGTCGTCGCCCAGGAAGGACGGCGCCGGTCGGCAGTCGCCCTGCTTGCCGTCGACCGATCCATTGCAGCAGCGCGAGCCGATGTCGGGCTGCTTCAGATCCTTGTACCAGTCGTGATTCTCCGCATGGCCGTCGCCATGCCGACCGGAGGGCGCAGTCGATTGTGCCATCGCCGCCAGGGGCGACAGCGCCAGCACGAGCGCGAACCATTTGATCGGCACGACCATGGCGCGGCCAGCCTACACCTTTTGCCGTGGCATTTCGATTGCATGGATGGAGCGGGACGACCGATGCGGCGCCACGGGAGGACAGCATGACACACAAGCATATCCATATCGATCAGGCTTTGCCGCTCGTGCGCCAGGCCGACAAGGGCCACAACCGCTGGCATCCCGACCTCGCCCCGGCGGTGCGCATCGCCTCGGGTTCGTCGGTCGAGATGGAGACCCTCGACGGTCTCGATGGCCAGATCAAGCCGGGCACGACGGCGGCCGATCTCGCCGCCATCGAGATGGGGCGCATCCATCCGCTGACCGGACCGGTGCATGTCGACGGCGCCGAACCGGGCGACCTTCTGGCGGTGAAGATCGAGCAGATCGTTCCGGCCAACCGCGGCTTCACCATGATCATGCCGGGCTTCGGATTCCTGCGCGATCTCTTCACCACGCCCTTCCTGGTGCACTGGGAAATGGCCAACGGATTCGCCCAGTCGCCGCAACTGCCCGGCGTGCGCATTGCCGGCGCGCCGTTCATGGGCGTAATGGGCGTGGCGCCGTCGCACGAGCTCTTGCAGCGCATCGTGGCGCGCGAGGCCGAGCTGCTCGACAGGGGCGGCATGGTGATGCCGCCCGATGCGGCCGGCGCCGTGCCGACCGCAGACGCCATCGCGGGCAAGGCGATCCGCACCATCGCGCCCCATGAAACCGGCGGCAACTTCGACATCAAGTCGCTCACCGCCGGCGCCACGCTCTACCTGCCGGTGCAGGTGCCGGGCGGGCTGTTCTCGGTGGGCGATGCGCACTTCGCGCAGGGCGACGGCGAATCGTGCGGCACCGCGGTCGAAACCTCGGCCACCTTCGTGGCCCGCTTCGACATGCTGAAGGGCGAAGCGACGCGGCGGCGGCAGCGCGATCCGTCCTATGAATTGCCGGGCCATGCCCATCACAATGCGCCGAGCGTGCATGGCGCGTTCGGCGTCACGCCCAGCAAGGGCTACTACGCCACGACCGGCATGTCGCTGCGCGGCGACGGCCGCGCCGAGTCGGAAGACCTCACCCTGGCCGCGCGCAACGCCCTGATCAACATGATCGACTACATCGCCCAAGCCTACAGTTTTACGCGCGAGCAGGCCTACTGCCTGGCCAGCGTCGCGGTCGATCTGCGCATCAGCCAGGTGGTCGACGTGCCGAACATGACCGTCTCAGCTGTCCTGCCGCTCGATATCTTCGAGCGGTAGACTGTAGGAACATGCCGCTTCGCGCCCCCGGCGACCCTCCAGATAGACGATCATCGCGGCGCGAATTGCGCCGCCGACTCCGAGTCAATGACAAGGCTCGACGTCCTTGATCAGGAGCGAAAAGAGATCAGCCAAGACGCGCAATTCAGCTAGCACCCCAGGACTTGCTTGACGCGCTCCATTTCCAGAACTCATATCAGGCGTCACGGTACGTTTAGCTTCCCTGCTCGCCATTCTCGCAGACCCATTTTTGCGATGAATTCGAGCTGGCTCTGTGGACCAGATGCGAGGTTCTCGAGAGTTGTAGAGGCGAGTTCTGCTCGCAAAGGCAAAAGATGTATGGCCGCATCCAGTCTGACCCATCCATTAGGATGATTGAGCAATTCTATCAGTATCGATTCTCCTCGATCGGAGCGCTCTCGCAATTCCGCAAGGGCCGCTATCATCCGATCATAGGCTGCATTTCCCCTTTTGTAGTCGCCGTTTTCTGTACAACGACCATGCTCAGCGGCTTGAGCAATGTAACGATCTTTCGGTTCCAACATAGCTCGCTCCGCATTTCAACTAGTAGCCGAGGACGCGCTTGAGTTGTTCCATTCCGAATTCGTACTGTGCTTCAAAGGATTGCCCTCTTAGCCATTCGCGCACTGTATTGGGATGATAGATTGGCAGTTTTGAAGAATAAAACGCACTCAATCCTGTATGCACCTCCTCCGGAAGGGCCACGATATTCTCGATGCTCTGTATGGGTCGCTGGCCGAACTGAGCCGCTTGGTATTGCTCTACGATGTGATGCCATTGCATGCCCTCGGGAGCCTTCTTGAGATAACCCTTTAGCTGTGAATTCGAGTTGAACGCGCGCCGAAATAGGGCAGCTCCTTCGGCAGCAGCAGACCTACTCGCTGCGCCGAGTCTTGTACTCAGACCGAGTGTCGCTACACCGAGCACTGCGTCAGCGAGCGCCGCAGCCTGATAAACCCCGGCACCGACGTAGTTTCCCGCCCCGAGCTGTTGACGAGCCAACTCTTGGTAGTAGGCACCAGGAACGAGTGTCTCGATACCGCTCTGCACGAGCCTGCGCCCCAGCGACGGGGCATCGCTGCCTGATGCGTAAGGAGAAACCCCGTTTTCGTTCAGGGGTGGCTGCGGCGATGGCTGGCCCGAACCGGGCCGTCTGGCCTCCGCCTCTTTTACCCGTCGGTACGCTTCAATGAGCTGGGAGAACTCCTGTTCGGACCTAGGTTCGAACCCCGTCGTTTTCGTGCTTGGCCTCTCAGGCAGGCGAACCGCAGGCAGTCCACTACCGAGTGCAGCCGACGGCATTCCGGGTTGCGTCTGCTGATACTGCTGCAGAGGCATCTGTTGCTGGGCCCGCTGCTCGTCAGCATCGTCACCGTTCGCAAGGATCAAGTTGGAGCTTGCGGCAGGCCTGACCGACGGTATCGATGGTAGGGCACCTCCTCCGAGGGCATACGGCCAACCGTCCTTCAGTGGCTGCGGCCACGCGTTCCGCATCGCTTGCTGCGCCGCCGGTTGGGGATTGGTGTCCTGCGTGGAGACAGCGCCGGAGCGGATATCGACCTTCGCCGGCGGCGGAGGCGCGCTGGAGGATGGCCACGGGTCGGCGCTGGGCGCCATCGAGCCTAAATCCGACGGCGGGTTAAAATCGATGCGCGGCCTGATGCGCAGATCGAATGCGGTCGGCAACCGCGGCGGCAGCATGGGCCCGAGCCGGTAGGGCCATTCGGGAAGCGGCGGCGGAGGTGGCGGAGCCGGGTCATCCACGCTCGGAGGCGGCGTCGGCGTTTGCGCGGTGTTGGGATCTTGTGGCGTCACCGATCCCGGCGGCAGTCCCACGGACCAGGTTGTTTCCTGTTGCTGGGCGCCGTTTTCATCGACGTTGAAGCCCGGGGCGTCATCCTGCGGACCAACATTGAAGCCAGGGGCATCGTCCTGCGGACTGACGCGAAACCCGGGCAGCGGAGCCGATAGGACCCAGCCTTCGGCACCTGGCAGGCTGAAGCTTATGCTGGGCGCAACCTGTGCTTGCGCCGCGTCGGGATACGGTTGCGCCGCCCAATCCGGGAGAGTGCCGTCGAACGAAGCAGTCGCGCGCTGAGGCAAGCCGTTGTCATCGATGTTGAAGCCCGGCACGCCGTCCGGTCCAACGCGAAACCCAGGCAGGTAGGGGCGGAAAAAGGGATTGAACATCGCGGCATCTCCGATTGATCAGCGGAGATTCACGATCGAAAACCTGGACGCCAAACATGGAGTTGCCACGTTTCAGGGCGCCACGTTTTGAGGCCTGCTCTACCTCACTCGTTTGACGATCGGCCTGTCAGTCCCAGCTCTTGCTTTCTTCGGCCGCCCACCTTTGCGGTCGCGCGGTGTGCTGTTCCAGATGTCGAGAACCACTTTTCGCGACAGGCCAAAGTGGTTCATGGCCGCTCTCAGCAGCACGTCGCGGCCCGCCCTCTTGCGATCTGCTCTGAACGCTTTCCGCTTCTCCTCGATCAACGCTAGAACTTCGCCATCCGAAGGGCGGCACGCGGCCGTCAACGGCCGAGCGGTCCGAGTTCTCCGATCGGCAAGTGCGGGCCAGCAGCGCCTGCAGTCATCGGCTCGCACCGACAGGCTCGACCAGAACGGACGCGTATCGAAGTACAGAGTTCTGTCGCAAAGACACACCTCGCCGCGGTAGTCGCGAAGGCGAAGGCCGCCTCGGGCAGGGATCGATCGAGATGGTCCTTTTCCCCGCGCGCGGCCGTAGAGAGCGATGCGCCGAGCTGGCCAAGCTCTGACCAGTTCATCGGGCGCTGCCGCGAGTGTCACGGACGGCTCTTCTGGTCCCGACAGCGACCTGATCCCTGTCATTCGCAGAAGGCTGGCGGCCGTCCGGAGGCTACCGGCTCGCAATACCTTTGATTCGCTGCGCGTCACGATCCAGACGACCACCTGGGGAATCGACCACCGCAGCGATGACGAGACGTCCTCGGTCATGGATCAACGGCGCATCGCAGGGCAGCCCAATCCCGGTTGAACCGAAAATGCATCTCAAGCCGTCTTCGCCGCCTTCAGTCCGAGCTTCGCGATCGGTGGTGCTGCCACAGAGACGACGCGCGCGCTGAGACGAAGACCCACCTCACCTTCCCCGCTGCGCGGGCGGAGAGGACGCATGAGGAGGCTCGTCGGCGCGGCGGCGCTCAATCCAGATCCAGCCCATTCATCCCGGCATTCTTGCGCGCCTTCTTGGCGAGCTCGGTCAGGGCCTTGCCGGCCTGGTACGGATCCATGATCTGCTCGATCTCGGGACCTTTGTGCCAGCCCTCGGCCACGGCGAAGATGCCGTTGCCGGCCTGGAAGACGCGGCCGGTGATCTCGCGGCTCTGCTCGCTCACCAGCCAGGTCGACACCGGAGCGACCCATTTGGGGTCGCGACGCTTCTTGTCCTCATCGGTGTACTGACGCAGGTCCTCGGTCATGCGCGTCAGCGCCGACGGCGAGATCGAGTTGACCGTGATGCCGTAGCGGCCGAGCTCGCGCGCGGCGATCACGGTGAACGAGGCGATGGCCGCCTTGGCCGCCCCATAGTTGGTCTGCCCGATATTGCCGTAGATGCCCGACACCGATGTGGTCGTGACGATGCGCGCATCGACCGGCCCACCCTTGGCCTTGGCCTGGTCGCGCCAGTAGGCCGCGGCATGGCGCGACGGGGCGAAGGTGCCTTTCAGGTGCACCTTGATGACGGCGTCCCATTCGTCCTCGCTCATGTTGACCAGCATGCGGTCGCGCAGGATGCCGGCGTTCAGCACCAGGGCGTCGAGCTTGCCGAAGGCCGAGATCGCCTGGTCGACCATGTGCTTGGCGCCGTTCCAGTCCGAGACGTCGTCGCCGTTGGCCACCGCCTCGCCGCCCATCGCCTTGATCTCGTTCACGACCTG
>WNFC01022489.1_pt1 | contig 11236 bp, 17 predicted proteins | sample 5400541 | NCBI WGS metagenome assembly WNFC01 (sample SAMN13153342, study PRJNA577476) | soil metagenome | isolation source: 120 cm saprolite under Douglas fir tree site 2 hole 2 replicate 1 | place: USA:California | collected 2015-04-18
AAACCCAAAAAAAAAAAAGTCTTCATCTGTAAGGACATCAATCCACACGCAGCGACATGTACCGAGCGCACCGGGTCCCAAAACAAGGTGCAGCAGCCCACAGCCACGTTTTTCTTTTCTTTTCTTTTCTTTTCTTTGTCCATCGCGCGTCTCGCTCCGCTCCTCGCATCACCATAAACAATCGTCTAACGTCCCCAATACGACCTTGTGTTGTTTTTCGAAATAAAAATTATAAACAGATTCCGATCGAACCGCTTGTCGCGACACTCGCGCGCCCGCTGACAAGTCGCCTCGGGCACGCGGTTGATATCCTCGTGTTCAATCCACCATACGTACCGACATCGGACGAGGAGGCAGACGCTGCGCAGCGCGGCGCTGGCATCGCTGGGTCCTGGGCCGGCGGTGCAGACGGCATGCAGGTGACGGATGCGCTCTTGAGACAAGTCGATGTCGGTGGTTTCTGCATCGGTGTTCCTCTGATCACACCAACACACCCACGTCGCGTATCTATAGGGCCTGCTCTCCCCCCGGGGACAATTTTACCTGGTCTCTGTGAAGCAAAATAATGTCCCGCAACTTCGGGAATCTATGTCAAAGGCATTTTCGCTACGGAGTGAGGTATTGTCCTATTTTCGTCCGCGGCCATAATCTGTCCCCTGATTTCAAGCCCTAGATTGTTTTGCAACGCAGAGCTGGTTGCGAACACCTCTTCGTCCTACGATTTGCGCGATAATCACATCCTGTACATGCGCCCAGAATGGGCTACATCATCATGGCAATGGACCATATATTCAGTAGTGATACACATGATTAGATAGGAAATGTGTGAGGCATGGTCCGACTCGAGTAACTTATAGAACGAGTAGCTAGACAAAGGGCCACTGTACGCAATGTAAAAATCACAACATTTGTTTGCATTGAGATAAATTAGAGCGAGGCCAGCAAATAAAGTTCAGAGAGATGGCGGACATGCAACCTATTCTTCTTTATCGAGCCGCCGACCTCTCAGACTGAATCGCGAGGGTGACGTGAGGGTGCCAGCACCACTGTGATCGGCATAAGAGACACTTGATTTACGGCCGAGGGCAATAGGTTCAGTACTAAAGGCGAGTCGTAGCGTCAGGTTGCCGTGACCATTCTTGATCTCTACAGCAACGTTTGCTGCAGAGCTGGATACCGGTTGTATGTGTTGCCAGATCTGGAAGGGGAGGTAAGGGTTTGGCTTAAGAATGTGCGGACTTGCTGCTTACATCAACGTCTGCGTCCCCCAATGGCCTATCCTTCCCAAGGGTCTTGTGATCGAAGATTAAGATGTGAAGCTTGGTGGTTGAAGGTTCGACAAGGAACTCAAAGGTCTCGTTCCTACAGCGAATGAGGGTAGCACAAATGCTTATGAACGGACGTACCATTCAGGAGCAACGGTTTTACCAGTGTGCTTTGTTTTAAATTCCCTTTCGCCGATACGCACGACAGCATATGGTTTGACGTCCAGACCACCAACTAGATCCTTAGCCTCCAGAATTGATACCCTCAAAATACCGGGTTCCGGGGAAGCGCTGTGACCATTCGTGTCAGAGGCAGCGGGAATACCTAAGTGTTCCCCGTCCCCGATAGGCTGGGATACTCGAGTGCCGGGAATGTCAGGGACTACGGCCCTTGGCTCCGGCTGTGTGCCCAAACCAAAGAAGTTGGGCTCGTCTACGCTATCCTTTCCGCGCCTAAAGACACCGGCGACGCCGTGTAAAACTCCTTTTCCTGCATTGATAGGTGCACTGCCAATGGCCGTCATGGTGCGCCCAGCCGCGGAGAATGTTGACGTGCCCTTGCGAGACTTCATGATGATTTCAGGCTGGAAAACCATGCTGATTTTGATTTGGCCTTTATTGCCACGCTTTTCCGAAGATAGTACGAGGGTACGGTCGATGGCAATGAGAGGCTCGATATCTTCCAGGTCGATCTTTGCGCTGCCAAGGGATTTCGCTTGCTCTAGTTGATTCCAGTCGAATACTTCGATCTGGAAATTTGCACCGACGCGTGACGGCTGGATGTGGCATAAGTATTGTGCACTTTGCCATTCCCGATATGTGAATACTTACTACTTCGACCGTGAAATCTTCGTGCCATTCAGGGTTGACTGTCCTTTTCTTGGTTGAGGATTTGAAGACACGTTCTCCATTCAGGTGGAAAACTGCAAAGGGGTCGGATTTGCCTCGGTCGATGGCAGGGATATCGTGACCATTCAGCAAAGTTACACGGAGTGCACCTTGATCTATAAAACGGATGTAAGGAAACCGAGGCAAGAGGAGGAGTGTGTCATACTGTTAACGGTTTCTCGCGGTTCCAATACCACGGGTACTGGGACATAACGGGTCTCAATCTCCACTTTTCCGGTGACTTTGTTGTCTTGGTTGACTAACTCAAACTTAGTTGGAGAACCCTACAAATTTGTGCGCAGTCGTCAAGTGTAGTTCGTTGGAAGCAACAAAGAAAGGGCCATACCAATGTACGAGATAGGAATGGTTTTACATCGTCCTTCCATTCGCCAACAATAATGTCCTTCTCTCCTTCGTCGGCTTCGTTCAACCGAAGCCACACCCGCCCAAAGTCAATCTCCTTCACAAAGCCTTCACCAACATGTTGCCACGCCGCGTGGTGACCGTGGGCGCGGGTGGTGCTGAAGGCAGGCCAGTAACCACTATCAAGAAGGACCTCCAAGCGCGCTCTCTTGGAAAGCTCGCCAGATTTGACGTAGAAGATGATGATCCCGGACTCTATGGCGGGATTTATATAAGAAGTGGTTCCGAGTGCAACTACCACTTACGATGTGTGAGAAGGTCATCCTTTGACATCTGAACGCCTTCGTTCTTCCGTTTCACGTTATCTGAATGGGTCTCCCCACTCGACGGAGATCCCTCGCGGGTGCTCACCGTCTTACTGTCCTCGGCAGCGTTCGTTGATGCTGCAGCGTGCGTCGTATCTGCAAGTTGTGAGTTCTTTTTGGGACTTTGGGAACGTTTGGGCGTGCCTATCGGCTCTCTAGTAGTTATTGCCCTAGTCACCGCTTGCGTCTCGCTTGACGACATAGACTCAGAGTCATCGCCATCACCGTCACCGCCTTCGACGCCGTCAACTGCTGCCTGGAGTTCATTCGGGCCGGTCTCGAATTTCAAACCTTGAAGTATGAACGCAGGCAGGAACTCGGCGACGTAATGTAGCTGACCCTTATGTTGATTTCCTCGGTCGAGGCGGATAGGTTCGGATTTGTCCATCCTGCCGGTAGAACCATGGGAAAAACAGGGATCACCCGCACCCTTCGGTATCACTTGAGCAAGGTCGCCGACTTTAAGCTCGACAGTGCCCAGAGACCGATCTTTAGTGAGGTGCTGATAATCCATCACTTCAAGAAGAAGGGTCTCCTTCAGTGAGTGTACTGGTGTATAGATGATCTGGTCCCAAACAGGATTAAGATCTATGAAGAGTAAGCAATTGCGTCGACAAGCCGCTGAGAGTTAACGTACTGTTGTTCACTACCTCTGTGCGAGCCTGAACGATATTGTTGGCCAATACACGGACGTATGGGTCGCTCTAGGTGAAGCGTCGGATACCTTGTATGAGCGGAGGAACAACAGATTCTGGGCACATTTCAGCACACCTTGCCACCAAGCGTTGCCTCTACATTCTTCACGTCTGTAGCCTCTTTCAGCCACAGTCGCACGGCGCCTATGGGAGGGACGTATTGGTCTGCGCCGTAGAGACTGCCGGCTATGTTCAATGACTTCCATTCAGCCGTCAGACGCAGGCGCCCAGACTTGCATCCGCTGAGTTGCCACCAGTCACGGCCCGTCTCTTTGCGTGCTTTCAATAAATCTTGGAGGCACACTGACAGATACCCTAGGATGGGGTCCTTTATGAAATCTCGATCATCGATCACCTTTACCGTGATAACAGAAGACGAGCGGTTAGGGCAAAGGAATTCGCTCGCGGATTCCCAGACCGGCTGTGAGGTGTGCTTGGCACGGGAAGTAGTGTGAACTGCCGTGGGGGAGTTTCCAAGGAACACTTGGGCATGGGTGTTCAGATCAGCTGGACGCACTCCAGAGTTTCCGAGGTCTCTAGCCTGATGAACTGTGAATCGCACGATGCCCACACCTGCGAGCGTAGTTGTGGATGTGACGAAGATAAACAATGGAGGCAAAACTCACTTGACTCGGGCAGCTCCTCATATAGGGAGAGACAAGTCCTCCCGCGTGGCATCATCACGAAGCTGAGCGAGTTCGAATATGCTTGCACCCATCTCCGTGTCCTTTCGGAATTCGTTATAATCCATGACTGTAAGGACGAGGTTGTCTGTGAGACTATTAACAAGTAGAAACTTGGACTCGTTCCACGTCGGGTTGTATCTAAGGGAAACACGCATGAAGGCATGCACGTGCAAATCGCGGAAGTGCTTACGTGCACTCAGTGTGCTTCGTTCTTGCCAGCTGTGTACTGTTGTTGATACTGAAAGTAACATATGGATCGGGCGCTCCACCACCAATCTTGCTAGCATCGATGCTGCGTGCGCCATGAACAACGACTTTGATGACACCAATCGCCGCGTCTATTGGAGCCCCGGAAAGAAGCTGTTCGAGATTGAGGGTAAATACGTTCGGTTGGTACATCATGGGGCCGAGAATTGAGTGGATCATTTCACGAATGAACGACGACAAACCGGGGATCTGGGTGCATCCATTCTTGAATATCAGGATGAAAAATATAGTGGCGCGCGTACGTTCATCATGTCAAAGCCGAAGGCGTCGCCTCCTATAGGCTTGAGCACGTAATCGATGAAGGGCTTCTCGAGGAAGGAAGCATCGACTGTTTGTACATGGGGAAAATTGCTCATCAGTTTGAGACGAATACGCAAAAGCCCGGTGAAGGTCATGTCTTCCACTAAAACTGGGAACTTGGCGGAAGCTGGTCCCTTTCCGACTCGGATACTAAGAACGATTTTCGGATTACACTTGTTGGCTAACTGGCGCGGAGTCAGGTCAGAAACATCGTTAGGAGTGAACGAGATGCCCCAGTCCATCAAGACTTCGTCAGGCTCTGTCTTTGGGAATGTGCGAACTCTGTCGACCCGGGGGGCTTTGTTGCCAAGCGTGAATTGAGTAAGGTGAAGAGATTCCAGGAACGGTGGACAATTTGCGCTAAGGATCTGATCAGCGGTAGCGACGATGGTCGCAGAGAGGACTGGCTCGTAAATGAGCCAGAAGCGATCCAAAAATTGGTTTATCCATTCTGCGGATTCATGCTCTGACGCCAGCGTCGTCGTGACAAGTTCGCGTTGAATATCGTCGCGCGCACGTTGTCGTACACGGGCCATGGAGGTCGTGTAATATGTACTGCACGAGGCCAAGAGAATGAAGAGCCAGCCATAGCCAAGGTTGAAGCGGGTTATGAAATGCGCCGCGAGTACGGCCTTGTTTGATTATCAGGCAGAGGAGAGGGATTTGAGCATGAGCGGGCTGCAAAGGGGGATGCAGTAGAAGTGACTTACGAATATTATTACGGCAGCATTGTAGTACCACTGGCCATAATATTGTTCAGAAATCCAGGCATTCATAAGACGAAGCTGCTTCTGATCCTCGTCCTCCGGGGCCTTATCCAAGTCAGTAAAGGCACGCCAACCGACTTTGTACCAGTCGGGAATAAAGGGAGCCTTTGGCTCGGAAGCAGGTAGTGCACCTGGAATCTGAGGAGCATCCTTGGCCGGTTTCTCGTCTACGTCTTCGATTGTGATGGTCGGAATCAGGCCATGACTACCAGGGTCAACGGCGACCTCTACAAGAAAGTGAACCAGATTGGCATGACGCAGCGAACCCATAAACAAAAGGCCGACCTCGACCGCCATCACTGGGTTTGTCTGGAACGACGCTGCTTAATTGTGACCTTGCCTGTCCAGCAACGGCAGCTTTCTCTGCAGGAGACGTATCTGGGTTAAAGGAGTGGACGGCCACATTTCCCCTTGCAGCATCGTTCTGGAGGATGTCACTGGCTTGGCTGTGCGCACGTATAGCATTAGTCGAGGATAAATCGCTCGGGGGCAAAGAAGACGCCATGGAGAAGAAGTAGGGTAAGGTGGTGGGAAGGAGGGAGGGGTTGGGGGAAAGAGTGACGTTTAAACCTTGATAGAGAATAGGGTTGGATCAGAATAGGCAGAAGGACTGCGGCGTGGATTCGGTGGTGCTCAGGCTCGCCGAGCTCGGCCTAATGGCCTCATCCACATCCCCACGCGGCCCGTCATGCGCATACACCTGCAGGAGGCCGCTGTTCTTGACCATCCTGAGTGTCATCCCGATAAAGCAAGTTTTAACGCCCTCTGTCATTCATTCGCACTAACACAGGCGTCTATTTCCCGTCATGACACGAAACGAGAGGACTTGTTCGGAACTGGCCCAATTGCCAAAGACCTATTGCTATTTTTGGCTCTAGTGCGCGTGGATAATGACGCCACGTGCTGTGCCGACGGTAGGGCCGGCGGCTGCCTGCTGCCACTGCTCTGCATGCAAGTGTCTAAAGGCCTGCAGTGCAGTCTAGTCTGGTATGCCGACGGCCATATGAGGACGAGGTGAAGTGGTTTGACTCCTGAGTTCTGACTTTATTAGGCAGTTGCCTGACCATTTAACCCTTGACGCTTTCTGCCTATCAATCAAAGGGCCCGATTAATCGCTTGTTACAACAGTATTTATGAGGAGCCAAACAAGGTCAAATAAACGTGCGGTAACAATCTTACTACACACGTTCGATGCCGTGTAGTCCTGAATGTATCCCTTGTTAAATCATCCGTGATATCACAAGGCATCACCATGAGCACCCCGTCGTCCCTCCGAGATCTCTATAGCAGAAGCCCGCCAACATGGTCCTTTACCCCTCCAAACTCGACCAGCCCACCTCCTGGCGTACCGCCATCGTCACAAACGTCACGCATTCCCTCGCATACTTTCTCCTCGCGCCCAATGCAAAATTCTATATTTGAACTCTCGCCGGAGCTTGTGGAGCCAGGAGGACTAGACCTCGGTCTCCTTCTCAAAACGCTCGTCGCCAGTGCCGTACTAGGGTACACCACTACGGCCATCGCAATGCCATGGGAAGTCGGCAAGTGTCTTTTACAGGTACAATGGGTTCCGAGAGATGCGGAACAGATCGACGATGCGGAACCCGCGACGGAGGAAGTTGCAGAAGAGGTATGCCCAGTCTTTCCGTGCTCCTCGGTCCCGAAGCGACCCATGATTATAGATAAGTGACGATGAGTCTGGTGAAGAATCGTACTTCACGGATCCACTCAACTCGGGGCCGTCGCGTTATCCCGTTCGACGTCCAGCGGATGAGCGCGGATATGTTGTACGTAAGAACATCATGGAAGAGAGCACGCGGCCAGACTATGTCATTCCAGTGGGGAGCGCGGACGGAGTGTGGGCCATGATGAAGAAGGTCGGGCGGTTTCGCGGCGAAGGTTGGCTCGCGTTATGGAAAGGTCCGTATTCTGGACATGCCACTCATTCGAACGCGATGCTGAGCCTTGGCGATTGCCACGCGTACAAAAAGGTCTGCTCACCGAGTGTGTGACTGACATGCTTTCGTCGACGATGCGGCCATTGATTCACAACGCCCTACAAAGTATATTTGCTCCTACATTGGCCTCGCTATACATATTTCCCGGAAGTTCTACATCACTGCTGATCCCGGTAGCCTCGCATCTCATCACTGGGTTTATTTTGTCCCCCCTGGACCTCGTCCGGACGCGTCTCATTGTCCAATCGTTCAACCCACAACATAGGACATATACAGGACCAATTGATGCACTGCGGCAAATTGTGCGAGAGGAAGGGGGCGTATGGGGTCTATACCTACACCCACACCTACTCATCCCGACGATCTTGGACAACACGATCCGGCCATTAATCTCGCTGGGTTTACCACCGCTACTAGCAGCACGACTATTCCCGGGGACGCTCGTTTCGCTCGAGAGTAGCCCGGTGGCGTGGGGCGTGGTCGAATTTACAAGCAGCTGTATTGGACTACTAGCGACGCTACCCTTTGAGACGGTGCGACGTCGACTTCAAGTGCAGGTGCGAGGACGGGGGCAGACACTGAAGACGTGCGTGGAGAAACGGCCGGTACCGTACAACGGTGTTGTGGATGCGTTGTGGCACATTCTGACGGAGGAGCGGTCTGACCTGCCGGTGGAACGAGTGGTTGGGGTGGGGAGGAAGGGGAAAGGGCGAGAAGGAGGAAAGGAGGGAGAGAAGGGGAGCATGTGGCGAAGGACGGGGCTGGGGCAGCTGTATCGGGGCTTGGGCATGAGACTCGGCGCAGGCGTGATCGTGTTTGTGCTCGGGGTGGCGACAGGCGGTGGGGACGAGTCGGGTTGGGCCGAGCTGTGATGATGATGTCATTTCCCCAACCGATTGGTTCACGTAAATAGTAAATACGCAGTTTGACCAACAATTCACCGCCTGCCCTGCCCGCCATGAATGATCAGTCCCGTACTCGTCTTCTCTCGCGCGCTCTCCACCGCATTCGTTCAACACACCCGAGGGTCATCGCCTCTCCACCAACCCGTAATATATTAATCTACTATCCTCTTCTTCTCTTTCCCATCCTTACCCCATCCTTTTTCCTCCAGAGCCCCGTCGTGCCGCAGTAGCCCTCATCATCAGAGTCGTCCCTCCTCCAAACTTGCCTCTCCCTCCAACATCGACCGGCCCTCCTTCTCTCACCCACTTTTTCGACTATGATTGGGTGAAGCATCCCTCTGCCCGTCCAGAGATCCTCTTTGTCCGCCGTCAGAATCCAGAGAGCACAGGCATCAACGAAAATACCCGTGACGCTCATGTCGCCTTTCCCGGCGGTCGTACAGAAGAAGGTGATGAAGGCGGTCTCTATACCGGTACGCAATCTCTTTTCCTCTCCCTCCGTCCTTGCTCATCCTTGCTCTCCTTTTTCCCAGCCATGCGTCAAACCTGGGAAGAAATCGGTCTTGACCTCGCTGAGAGCGACTATACATGTGTGGGCCAGCTCGACGACCGCGAGATTACCACCTCTCTTGGTAAACGTCTCCTTATGATCCTTTCACCCTTCGGTCAGCTACCCCTCCTTTTTCTCTTTCGTTCCCACTTGACCTTTCCAAGTTTTCCTTCAACTTACCCCAACCGAAACACCTATCGAGCCTATTCCTGAAACCACCCTCCACTGGGTACCACTGAACGCACTCTACCCCGAGCGTACCGGCCCTAACACCATTTCTCAACCTCTCTGGTCCACAGTCACGGTTGACACGGCCTCCCGACTTGCGCCCAAACACTCACGTGTACTCCGCCCCCTCATGCATATCCTGGTTGGAAGCATGCAATTTCCTGCTCTCGTTCTCTCAAACACCGTCCTAGCCACTGCGGAGTCACTGGATGACAAACGCTTACGCCATTCGCTCGAAGCAGAGGCAGGCGCCTTGAACCCTGCCCTCCATCCCGCCTCTGCCACACTCTATCCGCGTATCAACGGCGACGAGCATCACGCTCTCAAGCTCTGGGGCTTGTCGCTCGGTATGACACTTGACCTCTTGTCCTACATGTCTCCGACTCCTGGCGTACCTCTTACTCCATGGGATTCTGATGAGCTCATGGGCGTGGAAGATGTTATAGAGGAGGATCGAGACGAGAAGGGCAACAAAAAAGACGTAAGAGGGAGGATCAATGCTCCCCCGAGCTTGACGAGCGTGTTTCCTCGGTTCTCCTATCCAGATGTCAATTTTTGGATCTGGTATGTTTTACTATTACATTTGCAAGTTCACGGCTCGGCCCAGAACCTGATTGCTGTGACCATCTAGGGTGTTTGGAAAACGTTACCGTCAAGTCATCCGCAATTGGGAAGCGTCTCTCCGAGTCGGTGGTGCAAACGACACACGGTACGTTACGATCATATTATGGACTCGATGATGTTCACACTTCCCGGTGACATATAGGGTCAACTGGACTGGTGCTGCGTTGACGACATTCTACGCTGCCGTACGCAAGGCGCTTGTTGTCGTACTCGTTTTGCGTGCCATCGGTGTGTTGTGCGGCGTCACGTTTGCGGTATGGTGGATGGTTCGGCAGTGATAGACGGGCTAACATCATCCACACGTACGAGCCTTCACACCAACGTAGGCCGCCACATGCAATCCAGGCCTTCGGGAGGACCACACAGCTTGTACTACTATTCTCCATGTCATCTCTTACTATGTCACAGCCCTCGGTCTGTGTTCAGGGGTTTATCCTTTTGGAACTTTCGTGACGATCATTTGGGATGAGTTTTCGAACTTTTACGGCCAGTAGCATTTTACGAGTAAAGGTTTTGACACGTACAACAACACTCTATGAAACTCTTACACAATTTCTCTTCTTGTGTGATACTCTCTTCCAACGTCTAAAGTGGCAGTCCGCACACGTCGCAATCGTTTCCGCCGTGCGTATTTTCGAAGGTGCAATGCGGACACACGCGTCCGCTGGCAGAGGTGTCACTGTCACGATGGGTTGAGACAATGTCATCGAACAATTCGGGCGGGATGTCCTCGTGTACAATACCCGCTGAGGGTCCATCTGGCGCAGGCTGTGTAGGACGTGGAGGTGCTGTGGACAAATTAGACGTGAGCACAATGGCAAGAGTCTTGAGATGTATATATATAGGGGATCACGGTGACGTACGGGCACTCTCGCGCGCAAACGTGATGAGAGTCTGCCAACTCTCCGTCTCCAACAGCAGGTCGAGCACAGCCGGATCATCGAAGCTTTGCGCAGTAGCGACACGGACGAGCACTTTCGCGTCGGCCTAAAACAAGAAAAAAAGAAAGGGGTGTTCCTCAAAAGTGAGCAACGGAAGAAACATAGAGCCCGAGCGCGTAAACCAACTTACTTCGGAGAGGAGTCCGCAGGTACCGAGGAAGGCGACGAGGTGCCAATCGCTGAGCCACTTTGCGAGCTCGAGGCAGCGGTGCGCTTCGCTGCCGCCGCCGCCGCCGCCGCTGCTGCTGCTGCGTTGCCGACTCGTCGGCAGCACGTCTGGTGCGCCCAGTTCATTGAGTGAATGCATCACCTGTTCGATCGACTGTTCTTCGAGCCCCGGACGATTCTCGATCGCAAAATGATGTGAGCGGAAGAGGGGGGTTGGATTTTGCGGAAAGCCGTTCGTGACCTATGGTGGTGTTTTTTATTATTAT
>WNFC01008666.1_pt1 | contig 11235 bp, 11 predicted proteins | sample 5400541 | NCBI WGS metagenome assembly WNFC01 (sample SAMN13153342, study PRJNA577476) | soil metagenome | isolation source: 120 cm saprolite under Douglas fir tree site 2 hole 2 replicate 1 | place: USA:California | collected 2015-04-18
CCCCTGCCAGTGGCGTAGGACGAGAGGCGTCCAGCCCTCGCCGAGCGAGACGCGCGGCGAACCTGCCAGCGCCAACGCTGCAGCGTAGCGCCATAACGAGGCCTCGCTGGAAGCGATCTGGCCGCGCGTAAAGCCCCGGCCGGGCGCTAAATTGAGATGGCTGCCACAATCACACCGCCACAGCGGCCGGTCAGCTGCATAAACGCGCCCGCAGGCGGGGCAATCATAGCTCGCGATCGTCATCGTCACTCCACCGGATCCACCGGCCGCAGCCGCGTTCTCGCGGCGCTCTTGAACGCACACCGCCAGAGTTAGGTCACGCGGTATCCGAAACACCACGAGGGCCGGCAGGTCCCCGGCGTGGCGCCTGGCGGGTCTGCGGATGAGCCCCTTATCCCCTTCTCCAGCCCTCGCACCGCGGCCGGTGATATAGCCGGGAATAGAAGCGCAACCAATCCCAAACCTGGACCCGAACCCGGAAGCTCATGTATGAACGGGTATCGGACCCGTGGCGCCGGCGGGATCGCCGCTACGGCTGCCGGTCTTTGAGGGAGGAGATCCGACATGGCCGAATACAAATTGATCTCTGCGGATTCTCACGTCAGCGAGCCCCCCGATCTGTGGGTGACCCGGGTCGACCAGAAATACCGGGACCGGGCGCCTCGACTGGCGGTCGACCTGCCTGGGAAGGAAGGCGCCTATTTTCTCTATGAGGGCTATGCGCCGCACCCGATCGGCATCGGGCTCGGCGCGGGCAAGAGCCCGGAGGAATTGGCCGAGTTCCTGACCAAGGCGACCTATGCCGATGCGCGTCCCGGCGGCTGGGATCCGGCCGAGCGGGTCAAGGACAATGACCTCGATGGGGTCGAGGCGGACGTGCTCTACACGACCCTCGGGTTCCGCATCTTCTGGATCAAGGATGCCGGGCTGCAAGCGGACTGCTTCCGCGTCTATAACGACTGGCTTGCCGAATATTGCAGCTATTCCCCGCAGCGTATGGTGGGGCTGCCGATGATCTCGCTCTACGACCCGCCGGCAGGGGCACGCGAGCTCGAGCGTTGCGCGAAAATGGGCCTCAAGGGAGCCATGATCTGGTGCTCGCCACCTACGGACCGGCCCTACAGCTCGGATATGTACGATCCGTTCTGGGCGGCCGCGCAGGAGCTGCGCATGCCGGTCAGCCTGCACGCAATTACCGGGATGGGCTGGGAAAGCCAGTGGGATTTTGGCGACCGCTACATGCGCGGTACCGTGCTGCCGCACGAGGTCGAGCGCTCGTTCAGCGTGCTGATCTTCTCCGGGGTGCTCGAGCGCTTCCCGGAATTGCAGATCGTCTCGGCGGAGAACAATATCGGCTGGCTGCCCTACTACTTTCAGCGGATGGACCGGACCTTCGAGCGCAGTCGCTACGCCGCGGGCTGGAAACTGAGCCTCAAGCCCAGCGAGTATTTCCAGCGTCAGATGCACGCCACCTACATCGACGACTATGTCGGCGTCGCCAACCGCCACTTCATCGGCGTCGACAAGATGATGTGGTCCTCCGACTACCCGCACCAGGCTTCGACCTGGCCGCACTCGCAGGAGGTCGTCGCCCGCGACTTCAAGGACGCGAGCGCGGAGGACAAGTTCAAGATCACCCGCGCCAACGCCGCCAGGCTCTACGGCTTCGACGCCTAGGCGACCACCGCCGCGGCCGGATCGCCGGCCGCGGCAGCGAGATCGAACAGCCGCGGGAAATCTCCCGCGCCCGGCCGTGTAGCTTCAGTCAGGCTGCGGTCGCCCAGGCTTCCGAGAACAGTGCTGCCTGCTCCAAGACAGTTTGCGTTGCCTTTTCCTGCTTGTCTGGCGGGTAGCCGTATTTGCGCAGGATGCGCTTGACGAGGACGCGCAGCTGGGCGCGGACGTTTTCGCGCAATGTCCAGTCGATACTCGCATTCTTTCGTACCGTCGCGACCAGCTCGCGGGCGATCGTCTTGAGTGTCGGCTCGCCCAGCACCTTGACCGCGCTATCGTTGGTTTCGAGAGCGTCGTAGAATGCCAGCTCCTCTTCCGAAAACCCCAGCTCTTCGCCGCGCTCATTCGCGGCGCGCATCTGCTTAGCGAGCGCGATCAGCTCTTCGATCACCTGCGCTGTCTCGATTGCGCGGTTCCGGTATTTGCGCAGCGATTGTTCCAGGAGCTCGGTGAACGAGCGCGCCTGGACGACATTGTGCCGCGACCGAGTTCTGATCTCGCCCGACAGCAGCTTTTGCAGTAGCTCGACCGCTAGATTCCGCTGCGGCATGCCGCGGATTTCGGCGAGGAATTCGTCGGAAAGGATCGAGATATCCGGCCTTTTGAGACCGGCTGCAGCGAAGATGTCGACGACTTCTGCTGAGACCAGCGCCTTCGAGATGATCTGCCGGATGGCGTGATCGATCTCGTCTCCCGTCTTGCGGTCGTCCGGCGCGCTCTTGACCAGGGCGGCTCGCACTGCCTGGAAAAAGCCGACATCGTCGCGGATGCGCAACGCCTCCTCGTGCGGCACGGCGAGCGCGAAGGCGTGCGATAGCTCGATCACCGCTTGCAGCAGCCGGGCTTTGCCGTCCTTCAGCGACAGGATGTGCTCCTGCGCTTCCTTCAGCAGTGACAACCGTTGCTGAGCCGTGCCTGTCGTCGCCAGCGCCCAATCGAAGCCGTGGAACAGGCCCAGGCAGACTTCATGAGCCTTCATCAGCGCGGCGACCGCCTCGTCCTGCGGGATCGCCGTCTCGCCGGTGCCGCCGCTCTCGGTATAGGTCGCAAGCGCCCGCCTAAGCTCGTCGGCGAGGCCGAGATAGTCGACGACGAGACCGCCGGGCTTGTCCTTGAAGACGCGGTTGACGCGCGCGATCGCCTGCATCAGCCCGTGCCCGCGCATCGGCTTGTCGACATACATCGTGTGCAGGCTCGGCGCGTCGAAGCCGGTCAGCCACATGTCGCGTACAATGACGATCTTGAACGGGTCGTCCGCGTCGCGGAAACGTGTGGCGAGCGCCTCGCGCCGCGCCTTGGTGCGGATATGCTGCTGCCAATCCAGCCGGTCGGAGACGTCGCCGGTCATGACCACCTTGAGTGCGCCCTTGTCGTCGTCATCGTGATGCCACGCCGGGCGCAACGCGATCAGTTCGCGGTAGAGATCGACGCAAATCCGGCGGCTCATGCACACGACCATTGACTTGCCGTCCATCGCCGCGAGACGGTTCTCGAAATGCTCGACCAGGTCTCGGGCGATCGTCTTGACACGGTTTTCCGAACCGACGACTGCTTCGAGCTGTGCCCATTTGGTCTTGAGCTTCTCCTTGCGCTCGACCTCCTCGCCCTCGGTCGCCTCCTCGAAATCGGGGTCGATCCTCGCGCGCTCGGAATCCTTCAGCTCCAGCTTGGCGAGGCGGCTCTCGTAAAAGATCGGCACTGTCGCGCCATCAATAACCGCCCGCTGAATATCGTAGATGCTGATATAGTCGCCGAAGACTGCGCGTGTATTGGCATCGGTCTTCTCGATCGGCGTGCCAGTGAAGCCGACAAAGGACGCGTTCGGCAAGGCGTCGCGCATATGCCGCGCAAAGCCGTCGATGAAATCGTATTGGCTGCGGTGCGCCTCGTCGGCAATGACGACGACGTTATGCCGCTCCGATAATACCGGGTGGCGGTCGCTCTTTTCTTCGGGCAGGAATTTCTGGATCGTCGCGAACACGACGCCGCCCGAGCCGACGCGCAATTTGTTGCGCAAATCGGGGCGGCTCGCGGCCTGGACCGGTTCCTGGCGCAGCAGCTCGCGGCAGCGGGCAAAGGTGCCGAAAAGCTGGTCATCAAGATCGTTTCTGTCGGTGATGACTACGATTGTCGGGTTCTCCATCGCCGGGTGCAGGATCAGGCGCCCGGCGTAGAAGACCATCGTTAGGCTCTTGCCCGAGCCCTGCGTGTGCCATACGACGCCGACACGCCGGTCGCCGGGCTCGCCGCCCGGCTGGTGACCCGCGGCGTAAATTCCGCGCACCTCCGCCGCGTGCTGGCCTGCCGTCTCCCGCGCCGCGCGCAGGGTTTCCTCGACAGCGACATTCACTGCATGAAACTGATGGTAGCCCGCCATTTTCTTGGCGAGCGCGCCGCCGCCCAGATCCTCGAAGACGATAAAGTAGCGCACGAGGTCGAGAAACCGGCGCTGGTCGAAGACCCCGGCGAGCACGACTTGCAATTCGGCGAGGCTCGCCGCCGCATCCTCGCGCCCGGTGATCGTGCGCCACGGCTTGAACCATTCCCGCCCGGCGCCGATCGCGCCGATGCGCGCCTGCATTCCATCGGAGGCGACAAGCGCCCCATTGCATGTGAACAGCGCCGGAATCTGCGCCTGATAGGTTTCGAGCTGCTGGAAGGCGCTCCACACCGTCGCGTTCTCGTCCGCCGGGTTCTTCAGCTCGATTACGCCGAGCGGCAGCCCGTTGACGAACAGCACGATGTCGGGCCGCCGCGTCTGCTGCCCCTCGATCACGGTGAACTGGTTGACGGCGAGCCAATCGTTGTTGTCGGGCTTCTCGAAATCCAGCGCCCACGCCACCCCGCCGGCGATCGACCCGTCCGGGCGCGCGTATTCGACGGTGACGCCATCGACCAGCATGCGGTGCAGCGCCCGATTGCGGGTGATCAGGGTCGGCGCATCGGCACGCGTCAGCTTGCGCAAGGCGTCGTCGAGCGCCGCCGCCGGCAGGTCGGGATTGAGCCGCGCCAGCCCCTGCCGCAGCCGGGTTTCGAGGATAACGTCGCGATAATTCGGGTCGCTGCGGCGTGGCACCGCCCACAGCGATATCGGGGCCGTGCAGCACGGTATAGCCGAGGCTTTCCAGCCAGGCGAGCGCGGCCTGCTCGGCGACCGACTCGGCGAAGCCGGCCACTACTTCGGCTCGCCGAGAAGCTCGGCCAGCGCCGCGCGGAGTTGCGGCAGGTTCTCCTCGATCACGCGCCAGACGCGGGCGCGATCGATGACTGCATAGCCGTGGATCAGAACGTTACGAAAGGCGATGATCTCACGAAGATCGGGGATTTTCTCAGCCATCGCCGGATCGAGGCGCGCCAGTTGCGCGAGCGCTTCGCCCACGATCTCGAACTGCCGCTCGACTGCCGATCTCAGGACGATATCCCGATCAAAGTCGGCAAACGTCTTGCCTGCCGTGATGGTGGCGATTACGCCCGCGGCATCGTGCGCATCCCACAGCAGGCTCTTCGGATCACGCTTCAAAGACAGGCTCCCGCGAGCCTTCGATACTCGTCTTGAGATAGGGATTGCGCATTGCACTCGGTTCAACGAGATCGACTGGGCGACCAAGGAGAGCCTCGAGCGACTCTTTGAAGCCAAAATAGGTTTTGAGCGAGAGCGCTTCGGGATCCCCGAAATCGAATTCGACCAGAAAGTCGATATCGCTCCGTTCGGGGTCGAAATCGCCGCGCGCGGCCGAGCCGAAAAGATCGAGCCGCCGCACATGAAAGCGGCGGCACAGCGCACGCAATTCCTCGCGATGCAACTCGATTTCGTCAATCATGATGCCACGCATACGCTCATGCGGCCGCCTCGGCGACGAAGCGCTCGGCGTCCTCGATGCGCACCTCACCAGAGATGAGCTTTGGCAGCAGCGTATCGCGGAGACCGGAAATCGTACGAGATTCCCGTTCATTGAACGCAGAGCGCTTTCGTAGCGAAATCGAAATCTCATCGAACTTTTCTATCAGCTCTCTCGGAGGAACGAGAGTTAGTAGGCTCAACAATCGAGCACGGCTGAGTTCGGTCTGGCCCGTGCTCCCCTCGCCAAGAGCCTCGATCTCGTCCATGCGGCCAGAAAGATCGATGCCGAGGTAATTCCAGGAAACAATTCGCTCGTCCGCCCGAACAACGGTGACGTGGGAGTCCACAATTGTGTCCTCATCCACTAGGAGCAGCTGTCCGACACGGCCAAGAGTGCCTATGCCCGTAGAGTTAACGAGCACATCGCCCACGCGAAGCAGACGATCTTGGACGGGCCGAGCGCTCGGGTTGTGTCGTCGTCCGATGCTGGTTTCGACGCGGCCGTCTCGCACGCATTTTTGATTCAGGACGAGCACGCCACGATCTTCGGCATAGGTCGGCGAGATGCCGCGGTTCAAATATGTGGTCAATTCGCCCAACTCTCTGACCTTCCACCCCTTCGGAACCTTGCCCTGCTCCGAATCCTCGAACGCATCGGAGAAAAGGTCGGCGAGGGGGCTAGGTAAACTGGGGCCGCGGCCTTCGGATTTGGCGCGGACGGGGTCGAAGTCGACGAACCACGATTTGAACAGCGCCCGTCCGATCGCCTCCAATGTCTCGTTCATCCGCTGATTCAGCTCGATCTTGTCGTCGAGCGAGCCGAGGATACGGGTGATCGCGCGTTGCGTTGGGAGCGACGGGATGCAAAGCGGCGTCTTCTTGAGGATCGACAGGTTCGTGTGTGGAACTCCCGTCTGGATTGCGTTCCTTTGCAGGTATTCCTGCTGAGTCGGAGCACGGAACAGGTAATAGATGAACAGAGGGTCGACCTTACGTGGATCGACAGTGAGCTTCATTTGGCTCTGAGAGATGACCAATCGTCGGACAGAGTCGGTTGGGACAAGAGCAACCTGTCGGTAGTGGTTGGCGCCGCGCTGAGTGAATACAATGTCGAGTGGGCCAGCTGTATTTGCAGAGAGTTGTTCAGCCTTTGCAGGTGGAACGAAAACGAAGTCACCACCTATCCACCGCCCTGAGGAGACATTCTCTCCGCGAATGACCGGGACGCCCGTGGACGAGTAGTCTGATGACACGAGATCGGACCCGAACGGTCCGCCAACGAGCGCGTTTCGCGTTGACGCTGCAAGATCCCCGAGGAGCACGTTCCGCCATTCGGCCTCACCCGCCATACCCAAGCTCCCGGAGGTTGACGGCGATGGCAGCGTCCAGTGTCGCGGCTTCATTCTGCTGCTGCCGCAGTGTCGCGGTCAGCCGCTTCATCCTCTCCTCGAACGGCTCGTCGTCGTCTTCGGCTGCCGCGGCGCCGACGTAGCGCCCGGGCGTCAGCACATGGCTGTGCTTGCGGATGTCGTCCATTGTCGCGGTCTTGCAAAAGCCGGGCACGTCGCCGTATTCGCCCGCATCCTTGTCGCCGCGCCAAGAGTGGTAGGTATCGGCGATTCTGGCAATGTCCTCGTTGGTCAGTTCGCGGTGGATGCGGTCGACCATCGTACCGAGCTTGCGGGCGTCCATGAACAGCGTCTCGCCGCGGCGGTCGCGAAAGCGGCCGTTCCGCTTGCCGCGCGCGAGAAACCACAGACAGACCGGGATCTGCGTCGCGTAGAAGAGCTGGCCGGGCAACGCCACCATGCAATCGACCAGATCGGCTTCAACGATGGCTTTGCGGATCTCGCCCTCACCCGATTGGTTCGACGACATCGAGCCGTTGGCGAGGACAAACCCGGCGAGCCCCGTCGGCGCCAGGTGGTGGATAAAGTGCTGCACCCAGGCGAAATTGGCGTTGCCGGCGGGCGGCGGCCCATAGACCCAGCGCTTGTCGTTCTTTAACAGATCGCCGCGCCAGTCGCTGTCGTTGAACGGCGGGTTGGCGAGAACGTAATCGGCCTTGAGGTCGGGATGCCGATTGTTGTGGAAAGTGTCGCCGTGGGCGATCTGGGCGTCGATGCCGCGAATTGCGAGGTTCATCTTGGCGAGCCGCCAGGTCGTGTAGTTCGATTCCTGGCCGTAGATCGAGATGTCGCCCTTTGCCTTGCCGCCGTTTCCGTTACCGTTGGCATGGGCAGCAATAAACCTCGCCGATTGCACAAACATCCCGCCCGAGCCGCAGCACGGGTCGTAGACGCGCCCTTTGTAGGGCGCCAGGATCTCGACCAGCACGCGCACGACATGCGAGGGCGTGTAGAACTGGCCGCCCTTCTTGCCCTCGGCGCTGGCGAATTGCGCGAGGAAATACTCGTAAACGCGGCCGAGGATGTCCTTCGCACGGTCGACCGGGCTGCCGAGCCCGATATCGCTGACCAGGTTGATCAGCTGGCCCAGCCGCTGCTTGTCGAGGCCGGGGCGGGCATAATCCTTGGGCAAGACGCTCTTGAGCGAGGAATTGTCGCGCTCGATCGCGGTCATCGCGTCGTCGACGGTCGTGCCGATCGTCGGCTGCGGCGCGCTGGCCTTGAGGTACGACCAGCGCGCTTCCTTCGGCACCCAGAAAATGTTTTCGGCTCGGTATTCATCGGGGTCTTCCGGGGGCGCCTTCCGCCCGCTGCGCGTCGAGTTCGGCGTGCTTCGCCTCGAACGCGTCCGAGATGTATTTGAGGAAAATTAGGCCGAGCACGACATGTTTGTACTCGGCCGCATCCATATTGTTGCGCAACGCGTCGGCCGCCTGCCACAGCTTCGCCTCGAAGCCGAGCGTCGCACCGTTATCCCGCGCCCGCGCGCTGCGGTTGTTGCTTGGTTGCGGCATGTGCTCCCCTTTCCTACCGTTCCTTATAGGTCGGTGGTGTACAGCTCGTAAATCGCTCCGAACTCGGCCATCGCAGCTCGAATCATTGACGGATCTGTATTAATCTGTTATATAATTGCGTTATTCTCATAGTTTTGTGGCGGCGCCATATTCGGGTCCCGGAAATGCCATATTTCGAAATGCCTGTCTCGTTCCCTGCCAAAATGCTTCTTGCGCGGCTTTTGGCGTCAAATGGCTGTCAAAGCTTCCCTGCTACGCCGTCCCTAAAAGCGTCCGATCGGAGGTCTAAGTGACTGAAACAGCACATTTTCTCCTCGTAGTGCCGACCTCCGCGGAATATTTTCCCTGCTCCGACATCGGGGGCGCTCGTCCTCTGCCACATTTGCTGGGGGCACAAGCTTGACCTCGACCTGGCGAGGGTTTTGCGCCGCATCCGATCGGCATCGGCCTCGGCGCCGGCAAGAGCCCCGAGGAGTTGAAGGAATTCCTGACCAAGGCGACCTATGCCGTTGCCCGGTCGGGCGGCTGGGATCCGGCCGAGCGGAAGGTGTCGGCGCTGGTCGGCGCCATGGCCGCCGCCAGCTTCCGCGCCAAACGCGCGCAGCGAAGATCGCGCCGGTCGCTCATCCGCGCCTGCCTGGATCTCCTCGTCGCCTGCAGGCGGCGCCCAGCCCCCGCCGATGCCCAGCGGTGCACACCGTGAAAAGGGCGTGCCTCCAGCTCTATCGCCTAGCCTTGCGCGTGGAGCACCTTGCCGCCGACCTCGACCGGGTGGGCGGCAATCAGCACAAAGGCGATCACGCAGGGTTCGGTTCCGCGATTGACCCAATTGTGGATCGTGCCGCGCTGTACGAGCACGTCGCCGGCCTTCAGATGCACCGTCGTATCGTCGAGCTCCATGTCGATCTCGCCCGACATCACCACGGCATAGTCGATCGAATCGGTGCGATGATTTCTTGGGCTCGATCCCGGAGCGAGCTCAAGGACGCGAAAGACGGTGCCGTTGTCGAGGGTCGTGCCGGTCTGGCGCAGCCCCTCATCCTCCTCGCCGGTGTTGTCGACCGGAAAACCTTGGGTCGTCCAGACGACGCAAGAGCTGGCGCCGGGCCGCGACGAGACGAGGTTCTTCGCGATCTCGTCGATCTTGACGATGGCGCGCCCGGCGTTGTCGTGGCCGGTGACAACCCGGCGGAAATGCAAAGCCATGATTGGCCTCCTCGGCCGATGGGTTGGATCCCGCCCGCAGCATACAAAAGCTTTTGTCTATTTCGGGAAATTCGGGCAGATCCATCCGATGCAATTGCGCGTCCGTTCGATCACCTATCTTGCCGAGGCCATCCACGGGTTCGAGCTCGTCGATCCGCGCGGGCGCGACCTGCCGCGCTTCGCGGCCGGTGCCCATATCGACCTGCGGGCGGGCGGGCTCTTACGTCAGTACTCGCTGTGGAACGACCCCGCCGAGCGTCGGCGCTATTGCATCGCCGTGCTGCGCGAAGAGGAGAGCCGCGGCGCCTTGCGCCATCTCCAAGAGACCGTTCGGGTCGGCGACCTCGTCGAGGTCTCCCCGCCGCGCAACAACTTCCCGCTCGCCACGGCGGCCGAGCGGCACCTCCTGATCGCCGGCGGGATCGGCATCGCCCCGATCATGTCGATGATTGCCGAGTTGCGGCGGCGCCGCGCCGACTTCCAGCTGCATTATTGCGCGCGTTCGCCGGAGAGGACGGCGTTCCTCGACGCGCTGACGCCGCTTGCCGCTGAAGGTCATGTTCTTTTCCATCACGATGGCGGCGACCCGGCGCGCGGCCTCGACATCACGGCGGCACTGCACGATCCGCGCCCGGGAACGCATCTCTATTTTTGCGGTCCTGCCTCATTGATGGCGGCGGCGACCGAGGCGGCGAAGGAATGGCCGCCGGGTACGGTGCACTGCGAATATTTTACCGGGCCGCTGTCCGAAATCGTCGACGAGGATCGTCCGTTCCGCGTCAGGCTGGCGCGCGCCGGCACCGAATATGAGGTGCCGGTCGGCGCGACGATCATCGATGTGCTCCGCAGTCACGGCATTGCCGTGCGCACTTCTTGCGAGCTCGGCTATTGCGGGGCCTGCCTGACACGCTATCTCGCCGGCGAACCCGACCATCGCGATCAGGCTCTCGAAGAGAACGGCCGCAGGCGCTATGTGCTGATCTGCTGCTCCCGCTCGAAGACCCCGGTCTTGGAGCTGGATCTATAATCGTAGATCCCCGTGGCCGGGCTTGTCCCGGCCATCCACGCCTTCTCTCCGCTCAGTAAGTTTTTGCCAAAGACGTAGGTGGCCGGGACAAGCCCGGCCACGGGGTTGGCGCGGCGGGTCACAACATCGACTCGACCCACTCGTAGAGCTTGCTCTTGGGCAGCGCGCCGATCTTGGTCGCGGCGACTTGGCCGCCCTTGAACAGGATCATCGTCGGAATCCCGCGCACCCCGTATTTCATCGGGGTCTGCGGGTTGTCGTCGATGTTGACCTTGGCGACGGTCAGCCGGCCGGCCATGTCGGTTGCGAGGTCTTCCAGGAAGGGGCCGATCATGCGGCAGGGGCCACACCATTCTGCCCAAAAATCGACGAGCACGGGTTCGCTCGCGCGGAGGACGGCCGCGTCGAAAGTGCTGTCGGTGACGGCGTTCGGCTTCATCGGGTCATCCTTGCGTTGATCGTCGCAAAGATTAAGGGAGCCGGAAAAGCCGCGTCAAGCCGGGT
>WNFC01010321.1_pt1 | contig 11232 bp, 23 predicted proteins | sample 5400541 | NCBI WGS metagenome assembly WNFC01 (sample SAMN13153342, study PRJNA577476) | soil metagenome | isolation source: 120 cm saprolite under Douglas fir tree site 2 hole 2 replicate 1 | place: USA:California | collected 2015-04-18
CACCGCTTACTGGCGATGGAGGTCTCGTTCGCCCGGGGGCCGACCGCGGATCGCCAAAGAGGTGCGCGACCTGATCCGAAGAATGAGCCTTGAGAACCCATTCTGGGGCGCCACCAAGATCCATGGCGAGTTGCTCAAGCTCGGCATCCAGGTCGCCCAATCCACAGTTTCGATCTACATGGTGCCGCGGCCAGATCGGCCATTGCAGACCTGGAAGACCTTCGTCCGCAATCACATGGAGGGGATTGCGTCGATTGATCTGTTTGTGGTTCCGACGATTGCGTTCCAACAACTTTTCGCATTTCTGGTTCTCGGGCACGAGCGGCGGCGGTTGCTGTGGTTCGCGGTGACCCGCAATCCGACGGCCGAGTGGCTGGCGCGCCAGATCACCGAAGCGTTTCCCTGGGACAGTGCACCGAAATATCTTATTCGCGACAACGACCGAGTATTCGGTGTTGCGTTCAAGGCTCGTGTGCGAGCAATGGGGATCCGGGACCGGCCCACGTCGTACCGCTCGCCCTGGCAAAATGGGTATGTTGAACGCTTGATCGGCTCGATCCGGCGCGAGTGCACGGATCATTTGCTCGTGTTCAACGTCGAGCACCTTCGACGAATCCTTTCGAAATACGCTTCCTATTACAATGAGGCGCGGACGCACGTTTCGCTGGGGAAGGACGCGCCCTGCAGACGGCCAATCGAACAATTCGGAGACATTGTCGCGTATCCAATCCTTGGCGGACTACACCATCGATACGCTCGAATCTAGTTTTCAGAAGCAACACCGCTCTTCTTCGTCATAATTGAGGATGTTCCAATGGTCCATCCGGCTATGGAAGCAATCTCCTCAATTTCAACGCGCAATTGGCGCTGCTTGCCGTTTAGGTGGCCGCGTTTTTCTGCTTGATCTGTCATGGCTGTCGGTGCTCCTAGCCGGGCGCATTTCGTGAATGCAATGGTCGGGAGGAGAGGGTAACTTGGATCATCTCCTCGCCGCAAAATTGGGTTAAGCTCGGTCCAAAATTGGTTTTAGGGGAGGGCCTGGCGATGGCATCACCAGCTCAAACACCGGCGCATTGGCTGTGACAATCCTCTTGATCTATGGCTACGACTTTCGCTGGTATGCTGCGGTCGCGGTCGGCGTCGTTGGGTACATCGCCGCGAAGGCGGTACTCGCTATTGCGGTTGGCTATCTTTGGGGTCGGCAGGACGGTCGAGAGACGAAGCAGTACATTGCGAGCTTGCCTCCCGAGGTGAAGCAAGACCTGATCGACAACGCGCCTCCCGATGTGAGGGAACACGTTGCCGAGATGCTAAAAAAGTGAGCGGCGCCACTGTCAGGTTTACGCGATGAGCGCCCACCACGGAAAATCAGATATTTCGTCTAACGGACATCCCGCTTTTTTCTCGGCCAATTGAATGGCCTGATTCAATGTTAGGCACACTTCGGTGGCGCTGTGGCAATGCAGAATCGCATTGAAGAATGCGCGTAAACTAAGGTTAGAAATGCCATCGGGGAAGCGCTTGTCGGGAAAGAGGTACGCGAGCGCCCCTGTGCGTTGCGCATTGATGTAGGCGTCTTGCCTTTGCGCCCAACCTGCCGAGATTTTCATTGGCCTCTTTCAACTCTTTCCGGGTTGTTAGATGCGCCATCTCGCCTCACCTCGCGATCGAGCCTATGACTCTTCATCACCAGGAAGTCTATCTGCGAGGCTCAGCCATTGGCGCAACGGTTTGCAGAGTTTTCAGTCAGTCATCGTCGTCAGGCCAATATTCTTCATCGTCTCCTCGGTGCAGTTCGTATGAATCCCAGTCCACGTTGGAGCCCGCGTGCACCTGGATCGCCGCTAAGGCCTCCGGGACGGAGTCGAACGCCTCGCCCAAGCAGCTGAGGTCGGCTTCGGGGTCAAAACCTGGAAGGCTCAGACCGAGCAAAAGATTTCCGCTTTGCCCCCCGAGAACAGACCCTTCGCGGCGGTGTTGAGCGCACCGGTAAAAATGTGAAACCCTGTCATAGTTGTTGTCCCACTCGGGGCGTGCGGCAGAGTTTTTTCGACTTGACACAGTCAATACCACGGCCGCACGGCGTAATTCTCTGCGCGCGCACAAGGGGCTCGCCGTTATCGTGACTGGCCCTACAAATGGAGCTGATCTCCGGTCTATGCCGTGCTACAGCGGAGCGCAGCGTGTAACCAAATTCGTCAAGTCGGAGCAGCTCATGCGCGACAACGAATTGCGAGGTATTATCCTCGAAGCACTGTACAATCAACGCCGCAGGGACTTGGTCGACTTCGAAACAGAACTTGGCAAGCTGCCCTTACCAGACGGCGCTATGGAGAGCATCGTTAGGCAGTTGGAGAAAAAAGGCTTAATCGAGCGCCCATTCAGACCACTTAGCGGACTGGGAAAGGGTCGGATAACCGCTTACGGGATCGATGTCGTAGAGAAAACAACAAGCCCACCTCTATCTATTCTCTTTCAACAACAACACATCAAGGTTCAAGATTCATCAGACGTACAAATTGCCACCGGCAACATGCAGAACGTCAGCGACATTGAGAAAATGAATACTGCAATAGATCATTCGCAAGCCAGCCAAGATGCGCCCAAATCGTTCTTCGAAAGGATCAGCAAGTTGGCGATGCGTATCCTGAAAAAATTTGGATTGAACGTTTGAGGGGCCTTGTGATAATACCATGCGGCCAGCGACATCGGCGGATACTGCGTCAGTCGGATCTATCGACCGAATACAAGTCGGTAGCCGACGCGCGCTTTAGGTCAGTTGAGCCATGGCTCATTCCCCTGCGGCGAGATGCCGAACGCACATCGTCGTGACAGTCTTGTTAAGCTCTTCGGCCACCGCCTCTGCTTCGCTCCAACTCAGGCCGCGTCGCAGCTCAAAATATAGGCAACCAATCAGCTTTTGTGGGAGCAGCGAAGGTTTGCTGCCGCTGAGCTCCATGTGGAGAAGGGATGGTTCGCCGACGCCATTTGGTGTCACTTCGAAGCGACAAGGCTGGAATTCGTACCATGGCATGGCGTAGCTCCTTTGAATCACCATGCGCTAAGGATTGTCGGGTGTTTGGCCAAGCGCAACGCACCGAAGCCATCTAAGCCCCGCACAGGTCAGTCACGGCGACGCCCAACGAGCGCCCGCCGGCCAGCCTCCGTGATCTTCACGCGCGCGACCTCGAGTAGCACAGAGAATCAGGACTGATACGCATACTGGGATGAATGCATAGAAAAGTCGTGGCCGAACCAAAACGACGCCAGGGATACTCTACGCGAGCAGCGTCCGCGTTTTCTTCCGGCGTGACCGCGGCAGTGGCTCGTACCAATGATGATTGCCCGTGTCCTCAATTGCCCACATCCAACCGAAATCAAATGCGCTCTTCGAGACTTGGAACCTTGCGATGGCCTCAGCACGCAGATCTGCTTTTGTCCGCGTCTTCTCGGAGGATGCGGTCATGATGTAGATAAGCCAGTCGCGACACAGCCTACGTTGCGCCGCTGCCAAATCGCATACTGCCTGTTGCCTAGGGGAGAGCTTGTTCATCTCCCTCTCGGAATGCCGACCATTTTCAATCACTGGCTCTGCATCCGGCTCTCACGGCGGTGTCAGCCAAGATTGATCCCTAAGAATTTATTAAGCGGCAGCGCCTAAGATTTACTTCCCGTTGCGCGCCGAAGGCGAAACGCGTCTTCCTGGGTTGGTGTGCTCTGCCAATGCGAAACATCTTTGCGGTGGCCCGGCTGACGCCTGTGCTCAGCTTTGTGGTTGTGGCGATCCTCGTTTTCAGCATATTCGCCCTTCTGAAAATTAGCAGCGGCGGGAAACAGGAGCCGGGTCAAGAGCTGCTCACAGGTTCCATCCAAAAGTCGCCCGCTGTTCGTAAGCCGCCATCAGACGACCCGGTGGCATCCTTCGTCGCTCCGTCCTCATTCCAGCCTACCCTACGGCGGGTCCAAATCGGCGTGGTGGTTCGGACACCAGTTCCGTTGCCCCGCCCGCGGCCAAAACGGATATGAGGGTGTGCCCCGATTCCTATGGATCAATCTGTTCCGCAGCACGGCATGTCTTGGACCGCGCATTATTTTGATCGTCGCTTGAATAGCGAGGGCGTTAGTCGAGCATGCGCTTCGAAGGAAGACGCGCTCCGTCTAACGCTTGCGGCATTGGCGGTGGTCAGCCCGGAAACGGTGATCCGCTGGCACCACGCCGGCTTCCGAGCCTACTGGCGCTCACGATCAAGGCCTCGCGGTGGCCGTCCGAAGATGCCACTCGAGATCCGACAACTCATTCGAGATATGAGCATCGCGAACCCGCTCCGCCATGCCTCGGGGAGCGGACGTGTCAGGTTCGGCTTCCGCCGTCCCCGGGGCTCGAAGTTCGCAGCGACCGCAAAGGTTCTTGCTGCGGAACGTTATTTCCGACCGACTTTTGTCCTTGGTGTCGCCGGCCCGTCGCCACCCGATTGCGCTCCCCGGTACACGGGCCAATTAAGCCGTCGGATCGGCCGCGAGCGAACATATTGCACCTGCCCTCCGGCTAACCCGGTAGCAGGCGCGCCGCGACCTACACAAGGAGGAGATCATGCCTCACACTCGATATATTGTCGTCCAGCACAAGGACGAATGGCTGATCAAGTTCGGTGATGAAGAGTATGGGCCCTACCACAGTCAGGCTGAGCGATGCTGTTCGCGATCGATGCTGCCCAGAAACTAGGTGAGCAAGGCGAAAATACCCAGGTCGGCTCGATGGGCGACGCGGTGCTAAAGCGAACGGCCACACGGCGTCCATGTTTGCGCCCAGGCCAGCGGTTGTTATGGGTCGTTCTGTCGCGATGGTGGGCGGATTGGCAGCGCAGCCTGGTACTCGTCCAGCCTGCGACTGTTTTGCGTTGGCGCCGTCGAGGCTTGTGGCTGATCTGGGGATTTAGCTCACATCATCCGACGTACAACGGGCTGAGGCTGTCGCAATAATGCCCGACGCGCCCCTGGGAGCCATCGGGCGCGAAGGACCCTAATGACAGGGATGGGCGTCCTCTGGATTCTTGTCAGCCATCTTGCTTGAAGCATGCCATTCACTCGGCTTCTCGTCACCTCTCAATAGCCGAAGCCAAGAGTCTGCCAAACGCAGCCATGAAGCTTGCACGTCCAGGTGGGCATTGCTTACCCTCCGGAGCGCTTCGTCGGCATTCCGGCGAAATTGCTCATCACTGCTTGCATCAGTTACGGCCGGCGATTCCGCCATCCGGAGCCATGTGTGCGCCATTGCCGTCAGCATGGCTTGCGATGTCGGATTAGAGGTTTTGGTCAGCACCGCTAAACACGTTTCGGCATGTCGTCTGTAGACGACGCGGACATCGGTTGCGCGGGTCATTGCTCACTCCGTGACATGCGCCCGAATTTTCCCTTGCCGCTTTGGGCATGGACGATCAAGGGGCACGAAAATTTCTGAGGCCTTCAACCGGGACAGCCTCCGTCCTGCTGGCGTTCAAACATCAGCCGAAACGGCCACGGGTCTTCGCGGCTGCTTCGTGGAGCGAACTATTGAGCCTTGTCGTTTGGCCAATTGCGCACACTGGCGCCACCTTTGCGCCATACCCCTCCACGTCGCACTGCTCTGTGGGTCGCGGGTGAATTTGGCCATCACTTCGCATTCGTCAGCGTGTCTCATGAATTCATCAGGCGGGTGCATTTGATTCTCCCCCTGCTGAGTACGGTTTCGTACACAGCCATAACCGCAACGAGCGCGGATGGTTCCTTATTTATCGTTTGAAACAAAATGCCACCCCCTCCGATGGAGAGAACCCGGTTTCACCTTCCGGAACTTCCGGAGCTGACCGTTCTCAAGAAAGAACATCATCAGCCGGGCGCATTCTTCGCATTTGAATACGCGAACCGCAGGTCGATCACCAAACTTCTCGACCACGGACACAAGTGAAAGCGGGGTTCCGCAATCCAGGCACGCGGGTGGGATTGTTGTTTCCACAGCGCTCCCTTCCGAGCCCGGCTCTCGAATCAAGTCATGGCCTCGGAACGATTGCATTCGAGGGCACTCGGCTTTGAGAACGCAATCAAAACATGGACGTTCGGTTTTCCGCTTTCGTCAGTTTTGGCTTCCACATTCACGCGGATTACAACTTTAGGATTTTTTGCCCGCGCTTTCGCCCATTCGCGCTCAATGATCTCCAGCTTTTCGGCCTCGTTGAGCATTCGCTGCATCAACATCTCCTGACCGCAAAAAGCCACAGAGTCCGACCGACATTGCCGTCCCGTCGTCAATCCTGCAGATGGTGGTCCTCTAGGTTGCTAGCCTTTGTTGCTAGCCTTTGTTTGTTCCAGGCTATCCGCCATGTTTTCAAAGTCGGACGCCAGCTCGATAAGCGCATCCTGGGCGTAGAAATCGACGGACGTGGTTGCAAGAAGCAAACATGCCTGCGCACGCTGGCGACATTCCCTTGCGGTTGGCACGTTTGCCGTTGACATAGCCACGCCTTCGATTAGGACAGTACTGCTGACCTCCCCCTCAGCAACGAGCTGAGCCCAGCGGTTGTTTTCACCCTCAGCGCGTTTGGCGCCACGAATGCTAACTAATGGCATGCCTCATCGTTCCATCAGATTCGTACTATTTCGTACAATAGACGAAATAGGTCCTTGGGATCGGCTGGCTTTGGGTGTACGCTGCACCCACCGTTTGCAGCGAACCCTCGGGCGCCAACGGTTGAGAGACCAGGCAGTGCTCTTGCCCCACAAAGGAGGCACAGAGCCATGCGACCGTCCCCACGCCAGTCTCGCAATCGATTGCTTAGCCTGCTTTCAACCGCCGACTTCGGCTTGTTGCAGCCAAGTCTTGAACCGGTTGCCCTCGAAGTTCGTCGGGTTCTGGAAACGCCGAACAGGCGGATCGATGATGTTTACTTCATCGATTCCGGCTTCGCATCCGTGGTCGCCACGCAGGCAAAACAGACCAAAGTCGAAGTCGGGCTGATTGGACGCGAGGGAATGACAGGTTTGGCCATCGTGCTCGGCAATCATCGCTCGCCGCAATCTACTTACATTCAGGCTGAGGGGCATGGACAACGCATCGACGCAGTTGAACTTCGCAAAGCGATGAACAGCAGCCCTTCGTTGCAGGGTCTGTTCTTGAAATATGTGCAAGCGTTCATGGTGCAGACTACACACACGGCTGTGTCGAACGCTCGCGCCAAACTCAATCAGCGTCTGGCGCGATGGATTTTAATGGCTGACGACCGTATCGAGGGCAACCGGTTGCCGCTCACTCATGAGTTTCTTTCCCTGATGCTCGGTGTGCGGCGAGCGGGCGTCACGGAGGCGCTACACGCGCTTGAGAGCCAGGGACTGATCAGTGCATCACGGGGCGAGATCATTGTGCGCAATCGAAAAGGCATTGAGCGCAGCGCCGCTGGCTCGTATGGGGTTCCCGAAGCGGAGTTTCGCCGGCTGATCGGTTGAATTGTCAGGAGAGCACGTTCGCGCGCAATCCCGGCGCAAGCTGGACTCAATCGTGAGTTCGAACTCGCCCGCGCAACGGCATGTATCGGTGCGCTTGGTGCTGCAATCATCGTAATAGCAGCAGAGCCAAAATCCAAAAAGAAGGGGACGCGATAGCATGTCAGCAGTCAATATCATTTGCCAGCCGCGGCATGGCTGCCTGCATATAGTGACGGACAGTGCGTCCTACGTAGACGGAATCGTCGACGGGCTTGGCCGTCCAAAAGTGTTGACGGTTCCGGCGTGGCCGGGCGCCATCACCGGGCGCGGTCCAGCGCTGGCGGGCGCGATTGTCGGTGAAACGCTCTCTTGCAAATTTCCGACATTCGACGAAGCTGTCGCTGGCGCCGAAGAAGTGCTGCCCGGAATTCTGGAAAGGTTTTCGGATATTTTTAGCACTCCGTACCCGGACAGGCTGCAAGTCGTCATCGCCGGCTGGTCGTCAGAGCGTAGGCAGCCCGAATCTTACGTTTTCAACGCGAGTGAAGCTGCCGCCCCTGGTGCGACACAGGAGGAAATTGAAGCAAACGCGCATTATCTAGTGGGATCAAAACTGGTTCGTCTCTCTAATGCAATCTCCGCGCCGGTCTTGAGCGAGAAAATCACAAAGGAGTCGGGCTTTGCGGGTTTTGACGTCGACGCCAGCCCCGAAGAAGTCATCAAAGCTCTGCGCATTACGATTGAGGCACAACGGCACGATGAACACCCCGGCCTCGATAGACACTACATCGGCGGCTCTGCACAATTGACGACCATCACGCCAGCCGGCGTTCAACAGCGCATATTGACGCGTTGGAAGGAAGACAAAATCGGAGAATTGATTCGCCCGCGTCCGATTGATTGGGCGAAGTGGCGAGCCGAACTTGAGGGGCCACCGGCCGGCTTGTCGCGTTTGAAAAGACAAATGATGGAAAAGAAATTGGCGAAGGGAAAGTTGAGGGCGGCATAGGGCCGCGCCAAAAATGAAACCGCTCTGACCGGTGGCAATCTTCGAAAATTAGGCGCACGTTGGGTGAATGGCCCAACCCAAAGGCGAAATCACGCTCGCCGCCAGCCTGTCAAGGTCGGGGCTCAATGGCACGTAGTGGGCACTTACCCAGACGGGCAGCAGGAACACATCACGGGATTTGAGACTGAGGCCGCCGCGCTCGATTGGGATCGCAAACGATTCGGCCGATTGGCTAGAAAAACGACGAGTTCGCTGAACAGTCGGCCGCGCACCGACGACGAGGCCGCCAACCGAGCCGGCCAAAACAGGAAACCCCGGGACCGTGCAGGCCGCCGGGGCTCTCTTGTGCAGAGACATCACGAATCTGGCGGATCGTGATGCGCAAACGATAATGCGGCAGTCGCCATTTCGGCAACAGTACAGCATAAACATTCCATAACCGTTACATTTTTGCCGATAAAATGGGTCACTGCCAGATTCAAAAGGGGCCACAAGGGGTTAAAAGAGGCCAGTACTTTGATCGGCCTACCAATGACGAGGCCGCGGCCTACACCTGCGGCGACTCGCGAAGGTCCTTTAACGCCCGCTCGCAAAGCAGGTCCGGATTGCGCTCGCCAGCTTTCGCAAGCTCAATAATTTTCTTGGCGATTATCGCTACAGCGAGATCGTCTCGATCCACAAGTCGGAGGGCAGCGCGCGTCAGTTCGAACGCGACACCCATGATGCGCTTGGTCTCGGGATCGAATTTCTGACCTTCTAGGAAGATCGAAATGGGCATGGAATGCTCCCGTCGGCAATGGAACTCATAATACATACAGATTTTGGAAGTGTTGTCGGTACGATTGCTTACAATTTTGAAATTAGGACACTGCAATTTTCCTATGACGGCGATGGCGAGCCCGTGGAAATGAAAATCGAATGGGATGAGGCTGCCAAGTGAGGCGGCCAAAATAAAAGCCCCGGCCGCTGGTCTGTGAAGCGGCCGGGGCGGGAGTCTGGGTTTGCGTTAAACGAGTTCAGACGTTACTCGTCACGCGCGCTCTTAGCAACGGTCCGAGTTTGAGATTTTGTCACTGTGACATTTCTGCAAGGGGGAGTAACGGGTTCCGTCAAAAAAAGCCCCGCCGAAGCGGGGCTAGTTTATCCAGAGGGAGCCTCAGTGGAGGGTCCCCACATCGCTGTTGCCACAACGCGTTGCGGTTGCAAAGCGGGATGTCTGCACAGCAGACCTGCAATTTCAAAAAGGGGCCACTCGCAGATTCAAAACGGGCCACCGGGGTCGGAATGGGGCCAGTACCCGCGCCGCCCATAGGAACATTCCGAGAAACGGGAACGGAAAAGAATTGCCGAAAATAGTTTTTCCGGCCACGCCTGCTACGATCGTAAAGGGCTCGGCGCGTGCTACCGAGCCCTTCGCGTGCGCCCTCAGATTAGCAGGCTAGCCGCTGCAAGTACGATCCCCGTGACAAACGCGGCCAAGCAAGAAAACAGCAGAAGTTCACTCAGGATTCTGGTCATTGCAGACCCCCTGCGTACACGGCACATCGCGATTTCTTGACGGCCGCAAGACACGCGGCCGGCAGTCGCTTGATGGGGATACCTCCAACCGTGCGCGAAACGCTTAACGGGGCTGTTTGGTTCCCGACAGGGAACATTGAAATGGTTGACATATGTTCCCCTTCCGTTCTCTACTGGCGCATGGCCGATTGGGGACCCGCTGTCGCAGAAGAATTGCGCAGGGATGTGCGCTTCGCGCTGACGTTCAAGGTTGGCAAGAGCCGGCGACCGCTGACCGACACCGAGCGCGACATGATCGCCGACGCGATCGTTGAGCATATCCGCTTGTGTAATTGGAAAATTGAGTGCGGGCCGCCGTGGGGAGGCTTTGCCTATTTGGGGTCGGGCCACGTTCGTTGAAATTGCGCGGAACGGCAGTGAAATATCCCGAGCACGATAGAGATTGCTTTTTTAAATACACATCCGCGTCAACGGCCGTGAAAATCCTTGAGTCTTCGGCAGTCCTCTACAGATCGCCGATTCAATTTAATGATCCATTCGATATTCAATCGGGTTTGCATTTTGACTTTGATATCAACTCATTGCCCGACAAAATTCTTGGTCACATCGAACGATTAGTGTCGCTCGATGTGAAGCCCGATGTTCCGAGAACCGAGCCATTTGGTGAGCTTGTAGCTCGTATGTGGGAAATGAAAGCGACGCACGGCTAGAAGCATCAACTGCGACCTCGTGCGTGACCGTATTACACCACGGTGGTCACCGCCCGGTCGCGCTCGAGCACCCGAACGCGCCAGCCTTCGTTGAAGGCTATGACTGGCTCGCCAGCATCCCAGTGAGATTGCCCCGACGGACTAACGCATGTCCTTCGGCTGCTGGAGCACGCTCGTCACGTACCAACCCAGGCTCGCCTGCAACCGGCGCGATGCCCGCCACCTCGTCCATCGTGGTTCGACAGCGTGGGCATGGCAGAGCACTGCCACCGCGCCTGCTTCTCGATAGGTCCGACACAATACGCGCCCCTTGGGGTTAGGGCTGATCGATCTTGGCTCCTCCCACACAGAACACTGGATGAAGGGCGTTAGTTGCCAGCGAGGCTTGCTTTCTTTCAAGCTCGGCTATCCGATTAATGAACTGCATAGCGCCTTCGATGCGAGTGCCGGAAAATACGGCTTGTGCGGTAGGAGTAGAAACGCCAGCGAAGTGCCATAGCGTCGCTTGCATACTTGCTTCAATGTCGGAAAAGGCCGGAA
>WNFC01008675.1_pt1 | contig 11230 bp, 9 predicted proteins | sample 5400541 | NCBI WGS metagenome assembly WNFC01 (sample SAMN13153342, study PRJNA577476) | soil metagenome | isolation source: 120 cm saprolite under Douglas fir tree site 2 hole 2 replicate 1 | place: USA:California | collected 2015-04-18
CTCGTCGGTCTCCACATAAGGGCGGTCGAGGGCGCCGCTGAAGACGAAGTTGGTCGAGAAGTGGACGAGGCGAGCCTCGTGCTGGGCGCAGGCGAGGGCAACGTTGAATGCGCCCTGCGCATTGACCTGGTAGGCGGCCTCCTGGTCGGCCTCGGCGGCGTCGACCGCGTTGTACGCCGCACAGTTGAAGACGACTTCCGCCTGGTAGTGAGGCAGTGCTCCGTTCAGTGCCGCAAGGTCGGTGACCGGCACCTCGTCGCGCGTGAGACCGACCGCGTCTGGCAGCAGCTTCATGAGCTCCGAACCAAGCAGTCCCCGCACGCCGAGCACCAGTGCCTTCACTGGTGCGAATTACAACAGTTCGCCCTCGTTGCTCTCGTTGGCGGGGTCGGCGGCGACGATCTCCTCGGTGATGCGCAGGAGGTGTTGGAGGACCGGCGAGGGATCGTCGCGCAGGAAGGCGATGTGGTGCTGGACGATCGGCTCCGGTTGCAGGCGGCGTAAGACGATGCCCCTCGCCGCCATGGGTGCTGATTCCCTCCAGCTGCTGGCCAGCGTGACCGCCGAGCCAGACCTCGCCACCGCTTCGAAAGCCTGGTCGGCCGGCTCCTCGGCCACCACGTTCGGCTCGGCTCCGATGTTCCGGGCGAGCCATTGCTTGAACGTCGCGGTGAGCTCGGGATTCCATGAGCCCGGCCACATGATGATCGGGACTCGGCGCAGAGAGCTGACCGGGACCCGGGTGTGCTGCGCCAGCGGGTGCTCTTGAGGCAGAGCCAGCATCACCGCCCGGCGTCCGGCCGGCCGCAGCGAGACGTCGGAAGGAACCCTCAACGGCCCCAGAAAGGCAGCATCCACCGCGCCGGCCGTCAGCTGCTTGAGGTTCGAAACCGACGAGGCCTGGTTTGTTTCCACGGTGACTTCGGGGTAGCGGCGACGGAACTCGCCGACGATCTTGCCCTGCGTGACGACGTCTCCAGCGAGCAAATACGCGATGCGCAGCCGGCCGGTCCGGCCGGCGGCATTGTCGGCAAGGTCGCGAAGGGCGCGGTCCTCGACCTGCACCAGGCTGCTCGCGTAAGGGAGCAGGACTTCACCCGCCGCGGTCAAGCGCACCTCTCGCGCGCTCCGCTCCAGGAGCTGAACGCCGAGCTCCCGTTCGAGGGCCTGGATGCGCTGGGTGAGCGCGGGTTGGGTGATCTTGAGGTCCAACGCCGCTCGGCCGAAGTGGCGCGAGTTCGCGACCTGGAGGAAAGCTCGAAGCTGCCTGAGTTCCAACTGCGTGTTGCCTAGGCTTCAGGACGAACGCAAACTGTCGTTGAGGTCCCCATTAGCTCGCCCCATACTACCCAATACTCTGCAATACTTTCAAGTGAGAGACCTAAGTCACAATGAGTGAAAGACTGCTCAACACGGCGGAGGCCGCGCGGTTTCTACGCGTCAGCCAGGCCTCGGTGAGGCGATGGAGCGACAGCGGGCTGCTCCAGGCGCGGCGCGTGGGGCGCCGCCGAGAGCGGCGCTTCACCGAAGCGGACTTGAAACGATTCCTCGCGCCGGCGAGCAAGACTTCCGCAGGGACCCGGGACATCCTGAGCGAGGTGTTCATCGGCGGCACCGCAGTTCCAGTCCACGGCCACATCGCGACCTTCTACAACAGCGACGAGGGCCGCCTCCGCCTGACCGTCCCGTTTTTCCGCGAAGGCCTGCAGCGCGGGCAACCGTGCTTCCTGGCCGCGGCGGGCGAGGTGCTGGACGCCTACATGACGGCGCTGCGCAAGGAGGAAGGCGTCGATGTCGACTCCGCTGTTCGCCGAGGGATGTTCGTCGCGGCCGACGGTCCAGGCGAGAGCGTCGAGGCTGCGCTCGAGTATTGGGAACGGGTGATGTCCAGGGCTCTCACCCCGGGCCCAACTCTCATCAGAGTGGTCGGCGAGATGATGTCGGAACGGAAGGTGTTCTCGTCGGATGCCGAGATGATCAAATACGAGGTTGCGTTCAACGGCATCGCCAAGCGTTTCCCCACCGTGACCCTGTGCCAGTACGACGCTCGAGCGTTCTGGGGCGAGGTGTTGTTCCAGGCGCTCCGGGCGCACCCTGACCTCTACACCCTGGGAATCGCGAGCTTCCTGAACTAGTGAGTGAGGAATTGCTGAACACCGCCGAGGCGGCGCGGTTCCTCCGCGTCAGCCAGGCCTCGGTGAGGAGATGGAGCGACAGCGGCCTGCTCCAGGCTCGGCGGGTCGGGCGGCGCAGAGAGCGGCGCTTCACCGAGGCGGACCTGAAACGATTCCTCGCGCCGGCAAGCAAGGCTCCGAACCCAAACCGGGGCGTCCCGAACGCCGTGTTCATCGGCGGCATCGCTGTTCCTCTCCACAGCCACATCGCCACCTTCTATGACACCGACGAGGCGCGCCTGCGGCTCACCGTTCCTTACCTGCGCGAAGGCCTGATCGCCCGCCAGCCCTGCTTTCTCATCGCCGAGGGCGAGGTTCTCGATGCCTACGTCCACGCATTGCGGGGCCAGGATGGCGCCGACGTCGATGCGGCGATTCGGGACCGCAGGCTCGTTACGGCGCCTGGACCCGGCAGCACAGTGGAGGGCGCCTTGCGTTTCTGGGAGGAAGCCCTGACCGGCGCCCTCGTGGGCGGCCCCAACCTGCTCCGGGTGGTCGGTGAGATGAGCTCGGCCCGCAAAGGCTTCGAGTCCGACGCTGAGATGGTCGAGTTCGAGGTTGCTTTCAACACGATCGGCAAACGCCTGCCTGCGGTCTCCGTGTGCCAGTACGACGTCCGTGAATTCAGCGGCGAAACGATCCTCGAGGCCATCAAGGCCCACCCCGATCTGTACACGCTCGGGATCGCCCGCTTCCTGAACTAGGAGGCGACCGTATCCTCGGGAGTCGAGGCCTCGGCGACGGCTGCCTTGGACCCCGGGTTCGTCATGAGCTGGGTGGTCATGTCCGCCTCGGTCACCGGCCGGCCGAACAGGAAGCCCTGGGCCGCGTCACATCCGGCCTCGATGAGGACAGCCTCGGCCATCCGGTCCTGCAGACCCTCGGCGACCACGCGCAGCCCCAGGTTGTGGCCCAGCCCGACCGCCGATCGCACGATCGCGCCGGAGTCGGGCTCGGTTCCGAGGCCGCTCACGAAGGAACGGTCGATCTTGATCTCGTGGACCGGCAGCCGCATGAGGTACAGAAGGGACGAGTAGCCGGTCCCGAAGTCGTCGAGCGATAGGCGGACACCCATCTCGTTCAGCGTGTGCAGCGCCTTGGCCGCTGCCGCCGCCATGGCCACGCCTTCGGTGATCTCGAGCGTGAGCCGGCGAGGCTCCACCTTGGTCGCGGCAAGCGCCTGCGCCACCATCTCCTCGAGCGAGTGGTCCTCGATGATGCGGGGGGAGACGTTCAGCGCCACCGACACGTCGATGCCGGCGGCAAGCCATTTGCAGAGCTGATTCAGCGCGGAGTCGAGCGCCCACGCCGTCAATGGATGGATGACCCCCGTCTCTTCGGTCATCGGGATGAAACGGTCCGGCGGCATGAGGCCCTCGCGCGGATGGTTCCAGCGCACCAGCGCCTCCACGGAGTACACCGTGCCGCTGCCGAGCAGGACCTGCGGTTGGTAATGCAGCACCATCTCGCCCTGCGGGATGGAGCGGCGCAGCTCGCCCGCCAGGCCCGAGCGGCGCAGGCTCTGCGCCTCCTGCTCCGGCGCGTACAGCGAGCATCCGCCGCCCGAGCGCTTGGCCACGTACATGGCCACATCCGCGCGGCGCAGCAGCGTGCCCGGGTCGTCGCCGTGCACGGGGTACAGCGCGATGCCGATCGATGCGCCCGTCTCGACCATATGGTCGCCGATCGCGAACGGGCCGTCCAGCGCGGCCAGGATCTTGCGCGCGGTCGAGACGACGTCATCGGGGTGCTTGGCGTCGGTGGTCAGAACCGCGAACTCGTCCCCGCCAAGGCGCGCGATGGTGTCGGTGGCTCGCAGCACGCCGCGCAGCCTGGCCGTGACCTCCTGGAGCAGGCTGTCGCCGCGATCGTGGCCCAGGGCGTCGTTGATGTCCTTGAACCGGTCGAGGTCGAGCAGCAGCACGCCGAACATGCGCTGGTTGCGCCGCGCGGCCAGCAGAGCCTGGCGCAGGCGGTCGCCGAACAGGCTCCGGTTCGGAAGGCCTGTGAGCGCATCGTGGAGCGCCTGGTACTCGAGCGCGTCGGTGTGGGCCTTGCGCTCGGAGATGTCGCGCATCGTGGCAATGAACAGGTGCCGCGTGCCGACATGCATCGAGCTGACGACGAACTCGAGCGGAAACAGGCTGCCGTTCTTGCGCTTGCCCATGGTCTCGTGGGCGCCGCTCGACGGGAGGTCCAGCTTGAGGCGCCGCTGCAGGTAGTTGACGAATCCGCTCCGGTGCGTGGTGGCGATCAAAGTGTCGACCGGCTGGCCCACCAGCTCTTCTTCGAGGTAGCCGAACAGCTTTACGACGGCCGGGTTGGCCGACTCGATCACGCTGGAGCTGTCGAGGGTGGCGAGGCCGTCCGACACGTTGTCCAGGACGGAGCGCATCCGCTTCTCGCTGTCCTGCAGCGCTCCCTCGGCGCGCTTCCGCTCGACGAACTCGCCGATCTGCGAGCCGATGTCGTTCATGACCGCCACGAGGCCGTCGTCCAGGTGGCGCGGCGCCCAGGTGTGGAGCGAGATCATGCCCACGACCCGGCGCCCACTCCTAACGGGGAAGCCCACGATCCCCTTCAGACCTGCTGCCGCTGCGGCCGCGGAGCGCATCGCGCCGTCAGCCGCGACGTCCGTGATGGCGACGGGGGCGCCCGACTCCCACACCTTCCCGGCCAGGCCTTCGCCACGCCGGAACGAAACGGTGTGAGCCGTTGCTTCGTAGGCGGACGTGTCGCGCCCCGGCCGCTTCCATGACGTGACGAAATGCATTGCCTCGCGCTCGAGGTCGACCTCCCAGTACTCCGCGAGCTCCCAGTCCAGTGCCTGGCACAGCCCTTCGAGGACGTGCGGCGCGGCCCGGTCCCATCCAGGCGACGTGAGGAGCGCCTGCGTCACCGCGAATCGAGCGGACTGCAGGACCTCCGCGCGCTTGCGACCTCGGATATCGATGATCACGGTCTGGAAATACATCGGCTTGTCGTCCGTGTCGCGCACGAGGCGCACGGCGACATCCGCCCACACGACGTCCCCATCCTTACGAAGGAATCGCTTCTCGAACCGGTAATCCGGCACTTCGCCGGCGGTCATCCGGCGCTGCGCCTCCCGCGTCGTGTCCACGTCCTCCGGGAAGGTGACGTCATACACCGACATGGTCTTGAGCTCGTCGGCGTCGTAGCCCAGCAGCTCGCAATAGGCGGGGTTCACCGACAGGATATTTCCGTCGAGCCCCGCGAATGACATGCCCGCCTGCGCCTGCTCGAAAAGCGTCCTGAAGCGAACCTCACCCTGCCGCTCCGCCTGCTCGGCACGGTATCGCTCGGTGATGTCGCTGACGAGCGCGAGCAGACGCTGCGGGCCCTCGGCGGTGATGCGGTGGACCGCCACCTCCACCCGCAGCCGGCGCCCATCTTTGGTGAGAAGCCCGGCCTGGTAGCGGACCGGCGACTCATCCCCGACAAACCGTTTCGAGAGGCATGAGGTGAGCATCTCGCGGTCCTCTTCCGGCGCGAGCTCGATCAAGGTCGGCAGCGCGCGCAGCTCCTCTTGCGAGTAGCCGGTGAGCTTCAGATATGCGTCGTTACTGGCGACATAGCGACCGGCCTCCGTGATCAAAAGGCCCTCGCCGAGGTCGCTGATCGACATGAGGAGTGATGACTGGCGATCGACCTGCACCCTCACGTCGCGATCGACCGAGCGTCGGGTGAGGAACGCCAGCAGGCCCAGCCCCAACAGCACCAACGTCCAGATCGCGATCGCCGCGAACGACACCATCAGCGCGGTGAGCGAGTAGATCCAGAGCACCCCTACGCCCGCGAGGGCGATCGCGAACAGGTACGCGAAGTGCCGCGCGTGGAGGCCGAGCTCGAAGTGGAGAAGGATGGTCGCGAACGCGGCCACCGCCAGCGGGGGCAGGTCGTCTCCGAGCCACGGGCCCGCCACTCCGAACACCAGCACCGTGAGGACGGCGCTTACGGTCATGAGCAGGAGCTGGATGAACAGGCTGGTCATCATCCGGGATGCCCGAACCACGACCGCGATCGCGGCGAACAGCACGCCGGCGCCGATCAGGACCATCTCCTGCTCGACCGCGTAGGCGGGCAGGTGGGCCTCGTAAAGGCGGAAGCCGACCGCGCCGATGATGGCCGCGGCGGCGATGCCGTTGATGATGGCCAGCCGCCAGGATCGCAGCGGGTCGGCGCCGGCCGCGGCGCCGGGGATCAGGCTGAACGGGTTGCCCGCGGGCTTTCCCGCAGACTGACTCCTCTCAGCCGACACGTACCGGCGTGCCGGCCCTTTCGGGACCGTCGGCCACTTTCACCACGTCGAACGATAACGTTCGGGACCCAAACCTGTTGCGCTACCGCAACAAGGTGACTTAACAGACGATCGGCGCCTACTTGGCCGAGTCCGTCTTCGGACGCTGGGGAACCGACCGCTTCAGTGGCGGCCGCCGGGTGGCGTGTAGGGGCAGTGGCTCCTCCGCGGTCGAGGCGCCCCGATGGGGCTTGCCGGCGGCGGCATGCTGCGTGCGCAGCTTAGCCAGCCGCTCCTTCTTGGCCGCCAGGGCTGCCTTGAGGGCGTCGGACAGCTGGGTGTCGTTCATGGGGACGACCCGGAGTCGCGCCTCCAGCTCGATCACCTCCACCTCAGCCCGGGTCAACTCCAGATCGATCGTTTTCGCCACTTTCCTTCCCCTAATACGTTACGGGGCTACAGCCCTTTCAGTTAACTACCCGGAAATAACTACCCAAGGAGGGCCCAGGTTATGCCTGGAGCCTTAAAGATGGCTGAGAGCCAGGTCGCCTAAGTGGGATACATCCAGATGTTGACGGTGGCCCCAGGCGAAATGCAGTATGTGTTCGCCGCACAGAGGGTGTGATCGGTCAGCACCAGGGTCCAGACGCCCACGTAGCCGTTGCCCGGGCGCGGAATGTACAGATTCACGTAGCCGCCGCTCGCCGTGAGGGTGTAACCAGCCGGAAGAGGGGCCGCGGACGCGACCGAGGCTAAACCTACCGATGGCCTACCCTGCGGAACTCCGCCAGAAATCCTTAGCCGAAGCGAACAATCTGTAAAGATCTTGACGCACGTTGTGTTGTCGCTGGCGAGGGAGATGTGCTGGTACATCCAGAACAGCGGTGCGACCGTAGCTGTGGCTCCCAGGACGTCAGTGACCTGCACTGAGAACTGCAGGTAGCCGCTCAATCCGCTGAAGGTGCCGGTCAGCGAGAGGCCCGAGAGGCTTGTACCAGACGGTAGCTGGCCGGACGTGTGCGTGTAGGAGTAGGGTCCCACTCCGCCGCTGACCTGACCGAAGGCGCCGCAAACGCTGACGCAGCCGATCTCTACTGAGCACTGGGTGGCACAAGCAGCAATCAGGCCCGCCGAGAGGTGGGCCGCGATACCAATCTTCCCCGGCACCGTGGCCGTGCTTCCGCCGCCATCCGCAACCTGGACCGTGAAGTGAAACGAGCCGGAGGTGGTCGGCGTGCCGGTGACATTGCCGTCGGAGCTCAGCGACAGGCCGCCCGGCAGAGCGCCGCCGCTGATCGACCATGTGTATGGCTGCACGCCCCCGGTTGCCGATAGGGCGACCGCCGCGTACGACGCCCCGACCTCGCCGGCGTGGAAGGGCGCTGTGGTCGCCTGGAGCGGAGCGGTCGGAGTGGGCGACGGCGATGGCGTTGGGGTCGGCGTCGGCGGGGCCAGCTGGACAGTGTTGTTCGGGCGGGCGCAAGCGACCACCAGAACCATCACCAGCGCGCCCACGAGCGCGCTGCGCACCATCCTCCCTTCCTTTCCGATACGCACGAACGCGACGCGAATTGTATCGCCGGAGTTGCGAGTTTCTTATCCGTCTAATGAGATCGCGTCGCGCAATTTTTCGAAAAAGCCCTTGGAGACTTTCTCCGGCTTGCCGGTGAGGCCGCCGACCTGGCGCAGAAGAACCTTCTGCTCGGCGGTCAGGTCCTTGGGGACGACGAGCTGCACGAGCACGTACTGGTCGCCGCGGCGGCCGCCGCGGACGTCGGGCATGCCCTTGCCGGCGAGCCGGAAAGACTGGCCGTGTTGGGTGCCCGCGGGAATGGCGATCTCCACAGGTCCGTCCAGCGTCGGGATCTCGATGCGGTCGCCGATCGCCGCCTGCACGATGTTCACGCGCAGCTCATAGATGACGCTCTGGTCGCGCCGCTCCAGCTGCGGGTGTGCCTTGACGCGCAGGACGACGTAGAGATCGCCTGGAGGGCCGCCGCGGATGCCGGCCTCGCCCTCGCCGCTGAGCCGGATCTGCGAGCCCGTGTCGACGCCCGCCGGAATCCGCACCGCGAGCCTCTTGGTCAGGGTGGTGCGGCCCTGCCCGCGGCACTGGGTGCAGGGGCTCTGGAGGAGACGGCCCGCCCCACGGCAGGTGGGGCACGTCGTCTGAGTGACGACGGAGCCGAAGATCGACTGCTGAGCGCGGCGAATGGTTCCCGAGCCGCGGCACCCGGGGCAGGTCTCGGTTCCGGTGCCGGGCTCGGCGCCGCCGCCGGAGCAGCGGTCGCACGTGGCCAGCCGCGGCACGTCGATCTGCTTCTCGACCCCGGTGAAGGCCTCCTCGAAGGTGATGGTCATGTCGTAGCGGAGGTCGTCGCCACGATCGGGGCGCTGCCGGCGCGACCGCGAGCCGGCGCCGCCGCCGAAGAACGTGTCGAAGATGTCCGCAAACGGCATGTCGGAGAAATCGACCGCGGGCCCGCCGCCCATGTCGACCGCCGCGTGGCCGAACATGTCGTAGCTGCGACGCCGGCCTGCATCCGAGAGCACCGCATACGCCTCGCTCGCCTCTTTGAACCGCGCCGCCGCCACCGGGTCGTCCGGATTGCGGTCGGGGTGAGACTCCATCGCGATCTTGCGAAAGGCGCGCTTGAGCTCGTCAGGCGACGCTTGCCTGCCGCAACCCAGGACCTCGTAGTAGTCGCGCTTGACCGCCACTACCTGAATTGTCTCAGGCCGGGTCGGGTGAGCCGTCGACGTCGGAACCGGTCTCGTCGGGGAGCTCGGGCCGCCGTGCCAGCTTGACGAGGGCAGGCCGCACGACGCGGTCGCGAATGCGATAGCCGCGCCGGAGCTCGGAGACCACGGTGTCCTCCGGGTGCTCGCGGGATTCCTCGTGGCCGACCGCTTCGTGGAGCTTGGGGTCGAAGGGCTTGCCTACCGCGTTGATGGCCTCCAGGCCGTGGGCGCTGAGGGCCTCCTCCAGCTTGCGGACGCTGAGCTCCACACCCTTGAGCCATGAGGGATCGATGCCCTTGGGACGGTGCTCCAGCGCCTTGTGCAGGTCGTCGAGGCCCGGCAGCAGCCGGTTGATGAGCTCGGCCGATGCGTGCTGGATCGTCTCCAGCTGTTCCTGGCGAGCCCGCTTCTTGTAGTTCTCGAAGTCCGCCGCCAGCCGCATGTGGCGATCCTTCGCCTCGGCGGCAGCCGACTCCAGCTCGGCGATCTTGCCCTCGAGCTTCGCCACCTCGGCGTTGGCAGCGGCGTCCACGGTTTCGCGGCCGCGCTCGCTCTCGTGCGGTTCCTGCGGGTACTTCCGGGTGGTCATGACTGGTGGATAAATACCTCGCGAGGCCCGGGTATCAAACCCCGAGCTCGGCCATGCGCTCGCTCGCGCCCCGCGCGACCGCCCTCAGGCGGGCCACCGTCTGGCTGTAGGCCATCCGGGTCGGGCCGATTACGCCGAGCACGCCCTTGAGCTGGTTCGACGGGCCGTAGGTGGTCAGCACGACGGCGCAGCCCTGCAGCTGGCTGGATGCGTTCTCGGAGCCGATGACGATCTGGAGGTCGGAGTTGCCGATGAGCTGGCGCAGGAGGACCGTCAGGTAGCGCGTTTCCTCCAGGACTTCGAGCACCTGCTGCACCCGCGACGATTCCGCGAACTCCGGGTGCCGCAGCAGGTTGCGTACGCCGTCGTGCACGACCAGGTTCTCGGCGCCGTGCTCGTACTGGTCGAGGGCGGCGACGAGACGGCCGAGCAGCTCCTTCTCCATACCGAGCGCCGCGTTTTCATAGTGCCTGCGGACGGCCTCGCCCCCCTTGCCTCCAAGGTTGTCGTTGAGCCTGGCCGCGAGCGCGGTGAGCTCGGGCTGGCCCGCGGCGTCCGTCACCTGGACGACCTGCTGGCGCAGCAGGTTCCCCTCCAGCAGGAGGATCAGGAGCACCTCCTTCGGCTCGAGCGAAACGAGGTCCACGTGCTTGATTCGTCCCTGTGAACCGTGCGGGGCGCTCGCCACCGAAGCGTTTTGCGTCACGGCCGCGGTGGTCATCGCGACCCGCTCGACGAGGCCCTGGATGTCGGCGGTGGTCTGGCGGAGCTCGTCGTCGATGAACAGCTGCACGCGCTCCGGCACCTCCTCGAGGTCCATGAGGAAGTCGACGAAGTACCGGTAGCCGGAGTCGGTCGGGATGCGGCCCGCCGAAGTGTGCGGCTGGGTCAGGTAGCCGAGGTCGGCCAGCTCCGCCAGCTCGCTGCGGATCGTGGCCGACGACAGGTTGACGAAGTACCGGCTGTGCAGCGCCTGCGAGCCCACCGGGACGGCGCTGGTCGTGAACTCGTGCACCACCGCCCGCAGGATCGCCTGCTTTCTGTTTTCCATCGTGTTTGGCACTCTCGACGCGAGAGTGCTGACTACAGTACCGCGAGCGCGATCTGGTTGTGCAGGTCCATCCCGCGCCGGGTGGGCGCGACCCGGCCGTCGATACGCTCGATCAGGCCCGCCGAAGCGAGGCGGGTGAGCTCGTCGTCGAATCCGGCGGGCGGCGCCATCCCCTCGGCGGTGCGGAGGCCCAGCATCAACGCTTCGGCGCCGGCCTTGTGCTCTTCGAGCTCCTCCCCATCCGCCACCGGAGCCGGGCAGGCGGCGATGTACTCGCGCGGCCTGGCCACGTTCCACCAGCGCCAGGCGCGAGCTCCGTCAGTCGAATACGAGTGCGCGCCGGCGCCCGCGCCGTAGACCGGGCGGCAGCGCCAGTACGCCTGGTTGTGGTGCGACTCGTAGCCGGGCCTCGCCCA
>WNFC01012994.1_pt1 | contig 11230 bp, 10 predicted proteins | sample 5400541 | NCBI WGS metagenome assembly WNFC01 (sample SAMN13153342, study PRJNA577476) | soil metagenome | isolation source: 120 cm saprolite under Douglas fir tree site 2 hole 2 replicate 1 | place: USA:California | collected 2015-04-18
CGCCGAACCAGATCCACGGCACCAGCGGGTTGTAGTAGAGTCGCACGACCCAGGCGCCGTCGTCACCCGCCTCCTCGGACATCACCGCATAGAGATCTGCGAAGCCATTGGTGTGGATCGCGGCGTCGGTGATCGGCATCCTCTGCACCGGATAAAAGCGCTTCTCCGGCTGCATGACGGTGACCGGAGCGCCGCCGCGCGTCACCGTGAAGCGGCCGCGCTGCGCCGTGTAGTTCGGGCCGAGGACGGGTTGCGTCCCCTCGAAGCGGAAGCTGTAGCCGGCGACATCGACGCTGTCGCCCGGGCGCACCGTCTCGACCCGCTCGACCTGCCAGGCCGAGGCGGTGACGCCGACGACGAGAATGGCGACGCCGAGATGCGCGATCGTCATGCCATAGGCGGCGCGCGGCAGCGCGCAGGCCCGCCGCCAACTGTCGCCGAACCGCGCACGAAAGAGATTGATGCGCTCGGCGTATTCGAGTGCGGTGCCGATGAAGATCCAGGCGGCCAGCGCCATGCCGAAGACGGCACCGACCGGCCCGCCGGTCTCCAGCCAGAACGTCGCCAGCGCAACGAGAGCCGCGGCGGCAAAGGCGAATTTCAGCCTGCCGAGCGCACCGGTGAGATCGCCGCGCTTCCACGCGAGGAGCGGGCCGAACACCAAGGTGACAAGCAGCGGCACCATCAGCGGCACGAAGGTGGCGGCGAAGAACGGCGCGCCGACCGAGACCTTCTCGCCGGTGATGGCGTCGAGGAAGAGCGGATAGAGGGTGCCGAGGAACACCGTCGCCGCTGCCGTCGCCAGCAGCAGATTGTTGAGAACGAGAGCGCCCTCGCGCGACAGCGGCGCGAAGAGCCCACCGGATTTGAGCGCGGGTGCGCGGACCGCATAGAGCGTCAGCGAGCCGCCGATGGCAACCGTCAGGAGCGCCAGGATGAAGGCGCCGCGCGCCGGATCGACGGCGAAGGCGTGTACCGAGGTCAGCACGCCCGAGCGCACCAGGAAAGTGCCGATGAGCGACAGCGAGAAAGCGATGATGGCGAGAAGGATCGTCCAGCCCTTCAGCGCGTCGCGTTTCTCGACGACGATGGCGGAGTGCAGCAAGGCGGTGCCGGCGAGCCACGGCATGAACGAGGCGTTCTCGACCGGGTCCCATGCCCACCAGCCGCCCCAGCCGAGCACGTAATAGGCCCACCAGCTGCCCATTGCGATGCCGAAGGTCAGGGCGCACCAGGCGGCCAACGTCCACGGTCGCACCCAGCGCGCCCAGGCGGCGTCGACGCGCCCCTCGATGAGTGCGGCGACGGCGAAGGAGAAGGCCATCGAAAAGCCGACATAGCCGAGATAGAGGAAGGGGGGATGGAAGGCGAGGCCGGGATCCTGGAGCAGCGGGTTGAGCCCGTTGCCGTCCGCCGGCGCCGGCGCGACGCGGATGAACGGGTTGGAGGTCAAGAGAATGAAGAGCAGGAAGGCGGCGCCGATCATGCCCTGGACGGCGAGCACGCGGGCGCGCAAGGCGGGCGGCAAATTGCCGCCGAAGAGAGCGACGGCTGCGCCGTAAAGCGAGAGGATGAGAACCCAGAGGACCATCGAGCCCTCGTGGTTGCCCCAGACGCCGGTCACCTTGTAGAGCAGCGGCTTTGCCGAATGGCTGTTCTCGACGACGTTGAGCACCGAGAAATCGGACGTCACATAGGCATGAACGAGCGCCAGGAAGGCGATGGCGACGAGGGCGAGTTGACCAACCGCCGTGCTGTCGGCGAGCGCCATCAGGGCGAATTGGCCGCGCGACGCGCCGACCAGCGGCAGGCTCGCCTGCAGGAGCGCCAGGAAGAGCGCGAGAACCAGCGCGTAGTGACCGAACTCGACGATCATTGCTTCCTGCCCGCAGTCTCCTGCCAATGGCCCGATTTCTTCAACGCCTCGGCGACCTCCGGCGGCATGTAGTTCTCGTCGTGCTTGGCGAGCACGTTCGAGGCACGGAAGATGCCGTCGCGTTGCATCATGCCCTCGGCAACGACGCCCTGCCCCTCGCGAAACAAGTCGGGCAGGCTCCCGCCATAGGTCACACCCACCGTATTGCTGCCATCGGTAACGCGGAAGGCGATTGTCTTGCCATCCGCCGCCCGCGCCACGCTGTGCTCTTCGACAAGACCGCCGATGCGCAGTTGGCGCGCGACCGGCACCGGCTTGGTCTTGAGATCGGTCGGACTGTAAAAAAAGACAAGATTGTCGTTGAAGGCGCTGAGCACCAGGAAGGCAGCAGCCCGCCCATCGCCAGAAAATTCAGCAGAGTTCGCATCATGCCGCCCTCACCGCGCCGGCACGGCGGCGACACCGCGCTGCTCGATGATTTCGTCCATCTGGGCGCCCTCGATCTGGCCGAGGACCGCGATCTTGCGCACGAGGATGGCGGCCCGGATGCGCACGAACCAAACCGCGATGAAAAAACACGTGAAGGCCGCCGCCATGACGCCGAGCGGCGCCAGCAGCGAGAGGTGGATCGAGGGCCCGCCCCGGCGAAGAACGCTCGCCGGCTGGTGCAGGGTATTCCACCAATCGACGGAAAACTTGATGACCGGTAGATTGATCGCACCGATGAGCGCCAGGACGGCGGCGGCGCGGGCGCCGCGCGTCGGCTCGTCGAACGCATTGGCTAAAGCGAGATACCCGAGGTAGAGAAAGAAGAGGATGAGGACGGAAGTCAGGCGCGCGTCCCACACCCACCACGCGCCCCACATCGGCCTCCCCCAGAGTGAGCCGGTGACGAGGCAGATGAGCGTGAAACCCGCCCCGATCGGCGCCGCCTCGCGACCCGCGAGGTCCGCCAGCGGATGACGCCAGATGAGCGACGAGGCGCTCGCCAGCACGATGAGGACGTAGACGAAAAGCGCCGTCCAGGCGGCGGGAACGTGAATGAACATGATGCGGGCGCTGTCGCCCTGCTGATAGTCGGGCGGCGCGACGACGAGCGCCAAGATCAGGCCGACGACGAGCAGGGCGGCGGTTAAAACGCCGAGCCAGGGTAGACTGGCCTCGCTCATTCGCATGAACCGGCCCGGATTGGCGAAACGGTGCATCGGGCGACATGACCTCTCAATGTTCTCGGGCGGCTGGCGAAACGCGGTGCCAATGCGTGCGAGCGCGTCTCCGCACTAGGCGTCGTCTCTCCGTTAAGCGACTTTCCTGGCGCACGTCGCCGCCCAGACATCGATGAGGGCGGCCACCAGGCGATCCATGTCGGCGTCGGAATGGAGCGGCGTCGGCGTCAGGCGGAGACGTTCGGTGCCGCGCGCCACGGTCGGATAGTTAATCGGCTGCGCATAGATGCGATGCCGATCGAGGAGATCGTCCGAGATCTCCTTGCAGAGCCGGGCGTCTCCCACGAGGATCGGGACGATATGACTGGCCGACGGCATCACCGGCAGGCCGGCCGCCGCGAGGCGGCGCTTCAGCGTGGCGGCGCGCTCCTGATGACGCTCGCGCTCGACGCCGCTTGCCTTGAGATGGCGCACGCCGGCAAGCGCGCCGGCGGCGAGGACGGGCGAGAGCGACGTCGTGAAGATGAAGCCCGAGGCGCTGCTTCTGACGAAGTCGATCAAGGCGGCGCTGCCGGCGATGTAGCCGCCCATGACACCAAACGCCTTGCCGAGCGTCCCCTGAATGACGGTCAGGCGGTCCATGACGCCATCGCGCTCGGCGATGCCACCGCCGCGTTGTCCATAGAGGCCGACGGCGTGAACTTCGTCGAGATAAGTCATGGCGCCATGGCGTTCGGCGACGTCGCAGAGCTCGGCGATCGGCGCGATGTCCCCGTCCATGGAGTAAACCGATTCGAAACAGACGAGTTTGGGACAGCGCGGGTCGCTCGCCGCGAGAAGACGGTTGAGGTGCGCCGGATCGTTGTGGCGAAAAATTCGCTTCTCCGCGCGGCTGTTGCGGATGCCGGCGATCATCGAGGCGTGGTTCAGCGCGTCGGAAAAGACGATGCAGTGAGGGATCTCGCCGGCGAGTGTCGCCAGGGCCGCTTCGTTGGCCACATACCCCGAGGTGAAGATGAGGGCGGCATCCTTGTCGTGCAGATCGGCGAGTTCACGCTCGAGCTCGACATGCTGATGGTTGGTTCCTGAGATGTTGCGCGTGCCGCCGGCGCCGGCGCCGGAGCGGTCAATCGCCGCATGCATCGCCGCCAGCACGTCGGGATGCTGCCCCATGCCGAGATAATCGTTCGAGCACCAGATCGTGATCTCGTCGCGGATGCGATGATCAAAGGCCCGCGGAAAGCGGCCGGCGCAACGCTCGAGCTCGGCGAAAATGCGATAGCGCCCCTCATCTCGTAGACCGTCAAGCCGCGGCTTGAAGAGCATGTCGTGGTCCATTGTCGTTCCCATCTTTGCCCCGGCTCACAACGGTCGTTCCCTAGAGTCTAGGGGTTATATCTGCGCGCGAGCCAAAGCGTGAGAAAGCATCGGGAGTAGCCGCTGGAGACTAACGAGGTAGCTCCAACTCTCTCACCATCCCTCAATCACGACGTCGCGGGCGAAGTAGCTCAGAATGAGATCCGCCCCAGCCCGCTTCAGCGCACCCAACGTCTCGCGCACGGCCCGGCGCTCGTCGATTGCGCCCGCGGCCGCGGCGAATTTCACCATCGCGTATTCACCGCTGACCTGGAACGCGGCGAGCGGCAACAGCGTCTCCCGCCGCAGGTCGGCGAGGATGTCGAGATAGGGCATCGCCGGCTTGACCATGAGGATATCCGCGCCTTCGGCAATGTCCTGCCTCGACTCGCGCCGCGCTTCGCGGGCGTTCATCGGATCGATCTGATAGGCGTTACGATCGCCGATCAGATCGCAGCCGGCGGCTTTGCGGAACGGCCCGTAAAACGCCGACGCGAATTTCGAGGAATAGGCCATCACCGGCGTGTCCACGTGGTCTGCGGCATCGAGCGCGCGACGTATCGCCGCCACCTGCCCGTCCATCATCGCCGACGGCGCGATCATGTCGGCGCCTGCTTTGACCGCCATCACCGCCTGGCGGCCGAGAAGCTCCAGCGTCGCATCATTGACGACCGCGCCATTATGAACGACACCGCAATGGCCGTGGTCGGTATACTCGCAAACGCAGGTGTCCGAGATAACGACCAGCTCCGGCGTCGCGCCCTTTGCCGCCCGCACCATGCGAGACACGAGGCCGTCCGGCCGCACGGCGTCCGATCCTGTCGCATCCTTGCGGCGGGACACCCCGAACATCATGATCGCCTTGATGCCGTCGCGCGCCATCCCCTCGACTTCACGCCGCAGCGCCCGCTCGGGGATGCGAAAAACGCCAGGCATCGCGGCGATCGGCTGCTTTTCGTCGAGGCCTTCCTCGACGAAAATCGGATAGATCAGATCGTTCGCGCTCACCGCTGTCTCGCGGACGAGATTGCGCAGCGCCGGCGAGCGGCGCAGGCGGCGCAGACGCGTGATCGGAAAGGCAGGAGATTCCATTTCTGGCACCAGAACTATGGCGGAAACTGCCGCTGCGGAATGTGACGCTATGTTTGACGTGGCGACCCTTGGACGTGACTATTCTGGGTCATAGTGATGCTCGTCTCGGTCATAACCATACTGGCGCGGGGTGGTCAGTCTCCCGTCCGGGCGGCGCGGGCAGGGCCTGACGATGTTGGCGGGGTCGATAAATTCTGACTGACGGCGAAGATCGCCGCCTCGGTGCGGTTGAGGAGGCCGAGCTTCAACCGCACGCTGCGCACCAGCGCTTTGACCGTCGTTTCCGAGATAGTCATTCTCGCCGCGATCGCCTGATTCGTTCGCGCCGCGGCGAGATGCGGGAGGATCCCCTTTTCGGCCGCGGAAAGCGCCTCAAACGACGTGAGGCGCATGTTCAAGACGGCGAGCGGCGACAGCATGCCGGACGGGACCAGGCAGTGTCGCTCCTGCGCGAGCAAAAGCGATTCGTTGACGAAATCGAGCAGGCGGTCGACCAGCACGAAGCCGTCGACAGTGTCGGAAAATTGGCGAGCCTTGGAAAGATGCTTTCCGTTGACGATCAACGCAACCACGCCGGACCGCCGGATCCGGCTGATGCAGTCGGGATGGCTCTTCAAGACGCGTTGCAGCATCTTCAAATCAATGAGGCAGACATCGACATCGGTCTCGCCGAATTTTCTATCGCGGAGAGGCGGCACGTCGTAGAACGCGACGACATCGGCATGGCGCGGATCGAGCCTTGTCAAGAGAGTGCTCAGCCCGCGAGAGCTCTGCTTGGCGATCAATATCCGACAACGCGCGCTCATCACAATCCCACCCTCGGCAAAACCACCATGGTCATCGCCACTTTTTACGGCCGCCTCGACGGCAGGCTCGCCGCCTCAGTCGTGACGGGCGACGGCGACGGATCCGGCGGCAACATCAACGGCGGCGACAGCGTCGGCCGCGCGTGCAGAGGCGCAAAGCCCGGCATCCGGCCATTGGGTATCTGCCCGTTGCTGATGCGCCCGGCCGGGTTTTTGCGACCAGGATTCGCCGCTCGATACTCGGCGGCGCGACGCACGACACGACCATTCATCTGATAATCGGTCAAGTGTTGCACTGCGCGATGAAGTTCCTTGTATTTCGTCATCGCAGAATTCCTTGGCCAAACCGTCTGATGTCGAAGACCGCCCAGCCCAACCCTCAATGGGTCGCCGACCGCAACAGGGTGGGACAATGAAACGCAGTGGTCAGCGCTTCGAAGAGAGAGGCAGCCGAGGCGCGGCTAAGCTGAAGGGTCATGCTCGCATCCTCTGTCAGGGTGACGCGAAAAATGAAATCGTCTCCCCAGAGGGCGATCGAGCCCTTCTCGATCGGGAAAATGAGCGCCAAATCGCCTCTCCGCCCGCGCTCCAACAATTCGGCCGTGCGCAGCAGAGCGACGAGCAGCCTCGGCAGCTCGTCGGCCGAAAGCGAGACTTGGGCCGATCCGTCGGCGCCGTTCTCCGCCACGATCGAAAACGAGCCTCCGTCAGGCGCGACGGCGATTTCGGTCACCCGAGACGCCTCTCGCATGTTCATCGGGTCTTCAGAACGGGAATTGACGATGTGACGCATGTTCCGGATCGCTGTTTCCGCCGCTGAACTGATGAGGCCATCCTCAACCCCGTTTTGCGGCCTTATATTGAACGGTCACCATGCTTACACCAGAATACAACTGTAAACACCAAATTATGAGAGGTACTCATAATCAACAGTATATCTAATATTCTGCTTCTAAAGAGAAACTCTTACACGAAGGTTACAATATTTCTTACAGAAAGCTTACTATCTTCTCTTTTATACATTTAGTCTTACGATAATATTACAAAGAATTACGGAATATTACGGGACCGCGAGACAAGCTACAGAGAGTCGATAGTTTTTCGGGTTCGCGGCCATGCGCCGTGTGGGGCAGGGCTCCGACCGGCGTCAGATCAGACTGCTTCTCGGGAAAAAGGGCGCCGCTTCCTCATGAGTAGCCTCAGGACACGGCGGAAGGGCGGCGTATGAAAAAACCGTCTAGCGGGCAGGCCGAGCGTATGGCGCTCGCTGGGCAGCGCAGCGGGACGGAGCCTCGCTTTTCTTTGGCGCGGCCGATTTCCCCGATTCAAAAACGCTCGAATAGGCCGCGACCATCGGCAGCAGAAGAGCCGGCAGGCGACCGGCGAAGAGGCCCCAGACCTCCGCCTGCGCCACAGGTGTGGGCAATCTCCTTCGCGGGGGATGGTCTTTCGCGTTATGGCGGCGGCGCCAGCTGCAACAACGCGGCGCCCGGTGTTGCGAAATCGTGAAAGACGGCGGCAGAGACGGTAGAATGGGGCGATGCGAAGCACCGGCGCGACGGCGCCCCGAACCCTCGGCTGCCGGCATCTGGAGGTGACAATGGACAAGATCGCTCTCGCCCTCGTGCTGGTGGTCGCCCTTGCCGGCTGCACAAGCGCGCCGCCGCCGACGAGCGCTGGGAGAACGCTCAGCGTCATCGGCACGCCTTTCCTCCTCGCCTTCAAGATCCCCGCCTGCGTCGTCAGCGCGGCGGTGGCGGCGCCGCTCGCCGGCGCGGCGGAACTCGCCGGCACGAGCCAAGCCGCCAGCCTCGAGCAATCGCTCGGTGACGGTCTGGAGAGGAATTGCGGGCCACCTTACGTGGTGGCACCCTAGGCGAAGTCGCCAAGCAAAGTTGCAGCGCCTCGCTGCTGCCGGTCTCGCGCAATTCCGGCGCCGTATGACGAGAGCGAGCGAGATGCGTTCGTCAGCGGGGCTTTTTCGAAACCGGGGTATTTGCGGGAGCGCCGGTTGCGGCCGAGAGTGCGGCAGATCGCGGGGCGGCTTCTGCGAGCGAGCGCAACACCTCGCCGGCGGTGAGGATCTCCAAAAGCGGCCTGCCCTGCGGCATCGCTGGCCCGTAGACCGCGTTGAACGGAATGCCGTAGCGACCGAAGCTGCGAAGATATCCCGCGATCGCCGCGTCGGGGCGCGTCCAGTCGGCGCGCATGACGACGACGTCCGGCTGCGTCAGGCGATCGTTCACTGCGGCGGAGCGCAGCACCAGCCTCTCGTTCACCTGGCAGGTGAGGCACCAATCGGCGGTGACGTCGACGAAGACGATTTTCCCGCCCGCGACATGCCCGGCGATCGCGTTGGGCTCGAATTTGGCGGCGAACCCGGTGGCGGCCGGCGCATCGCGGGCGCCGGGGCCGAGAAGCGCCGTTGCGGCCAGGAGCAACGACGCCGCGACCGCGGCGTGGCGCCCGGGCGACCTCGCCATTGAACAGAAGACGACGATGACGAGCGCGAGGCTGCCGACGGCGATAGCACTCGCCAGGCCGAGCACGGCGGCGAGCACTGTCAGGAGCCACAGCACGGTGAGCGCGATGACAACGCCGAGCGCACGGCGCAGGCGAAGCATCCAGTACCCCGGACGCGGTAGCAGCGCGACGAGCGCCGGGAACGCGGCGACAAGGAGACAAGGCGCCGCCAGCCCGACGCCGAGCGCGCAAAAGATCGTCAGGGTGTCGAGCGCGTCGCCAGCGAGGGCGAAGCCGATGGCTGTGCCGAGAAACGGGGCCGAGCACGGGGTTGCCAGAAGAGTCGCGAATACGCCGCCGATAAAATCGTCGAGAAGCCCGCGCCCCCCGGCGCCGCCGATGGCGCCGAGCCAGCCGGGCCGTTGTATTTCGAAGAGCCCGGCGAAATTGCAGGCGAAGACGGTCAGCAGCGCGATCATCGCGACGAGAAAGACCGGCTGCTGGAACTGGACGCCCCAGCCGATGGTGAGGCCGGCCGATTTAAGACCGACGAGCGCCGCGGCCAAGGCCAGAAACGAGATGATGATTCCGACGGCAGCGGCGAGGAAGCCGAGGCGGATATCGAGGCGCGGCCGCCCGGCGCACGCCATGAGACCGAAAAGCTTGATCGATAGCACTGGCAAGACGCAAGGCATGAAATTGAGAGTGAAGCCGCCGAGCGCGGCGAGGGCCAGCATCGCCCAGAACCTCGCCGTCCAAAACCGGGGCGCCTCGCCATCGAGATCGCGCTGCGCGACCACGACGACCTCTTGCTCCAGACTGCGCTCGCCGTCGACGATCGTCACTCTGATCGACCGCGCCAGGAGGTCCTCAACCGCGCCCCCTTCGCCGATCGCCAGTCGCAGTTCGGTCGCGCCCTCGCCCAAAAGGACGATCGCCGGCTTTGAGAAGGCGATGAGTTTAGTGGAAGCGAGAGCGGTGGGCTGTTCAATGAAGACGTCGGGCGCGACCAGCGGCTTCTCGCTGCGCAGGCGGAGCGCTAGATGCGGCCGGCCGCTCTCGATGACCGACGCCTGCTCGACACGCATCCCGGCGACGGCGGCGCCCGGGGGCACACGCGCACGATAGCGTTCGATGAGCTCGGCGAAGCCTTTCCCATCTCCGGTCGCCGGGCCGCTCGCCGGCAAATCGAGAGCGAGGTTCGCCTGCTGAGGGACGCAAATCTCGCTGCACGTCAGGTAATCGACCGCGGCGCGCAGCCTAACCTCCGCGCCCGTTTTTTCCAGACGGGCGGCGATCGGCAAGACGACAGCATCGCTATAGCCGAACGTGTCGATGTCGTAGGTGACGAAGCGATGCGGGGCTGGCCACGCGATTGCCACCGCCGCAAGGTTGCTTGAGCCGCTCCAATCGACGGCAGGCGGATAGCCGGCCCCGCCCGGGAAGCGCCAATAGATCTTCCAGCCCGGAGCGAGATCAAACTCGAGCCCCAGACGCAGCAGCGCTGCGCCGTCGGTCGACGGCGCGGCGGCGACGAGGCGCACCCGCCCCTGCTCGCTCGCCGCCCAGCCCGACGCGGCCTCCCCGGCCGCGGCGGGCGATAGAGGCGCGAGGCAGAGCGCGCAGAGCGTCAGAGCGGTGGCGGGCGTGCCAGGAAAAGCGGCAAGCAGCCCCCTTCTCCGCCTTCCACCGCCGCCGATCATGTCGTCCTCAGGCTGCCCGGGATCACCCGCATGACGCTGCGGACGATCGCTTCCGGGGCGAGCAGCGCCGGGCTCATCATCCAGCGATGCAGCGGCACGTTGGCGATGCGCACCGTGCCGATATGCTGCTCGAGATCGGCGTCCTGCACCGGGTCGGAATCGACGAAGCCGAGCCGCTGGCGGAGCACCTCGACATCATCGCGCGCGCCGGTGAGGAACAGCCAGCCGGGCCCGACATCGAACGTCTCGGCATAGGCCTTCAGTTTCTCCGGCGTATCGGTCTCGGGCTCGAGGCTGATCGAGTACATGAAGATGTCGCGGCCGACACGGTCGCCGAGCAGTTTCTGTACGTCCGTGAGATTCTGCGTCATCCCGGGGCAGACGTCGCCGCAATCCGTGAACATGAAATTGATCAGGACGATCTTGTCCTTCATCAGATCGTCATAGAAGCGCACGGTTTTCCCCTCGTGCGTCCGAAGCTCGGCATTGGTGAACCAGTCCGCACCATCCTGGCGGAAGGGTGAAGCTTTGCTCGCCGCGGGGAGGCCGAGCGCGGCGAGGGCGACGCCGGCGCCGGCCCCGGCGATGAAAAATGCTCGTCTGTTCATGCTGATTCTCCTCTTGTCACGTAGGGCGGAAAAGGCCGCCGGCCCGTCTCGGGGCCGGCGGCCGCCTTCCTCGCTCGCCTAGACGATGTCCCAGCGCACCATCATCGCATGGTCCTCGTGCACCACGTTGTGGCAGTGCATCGGGTAGCGGCCCTTCATG
>WNFC01019036.1_pt1 | contig 11229 bp, 8 predicted proteins | sample 5400541 | NCBI WGS metagenome assembly WNFC01 (sample SAMN13153342, study PRJNA577476) | soil metagenome | isolation source: 120 cm saprolite under Douglas fir tree site 2 hole 2 replicate 1 | place: USA:California | collected 2015-04-18
TCTCAGTACGCGCGATTGGACGCGCTGATCATGGCCGCCGCCGTCGCCGACTTTAAAGTCCTGGCTCAGGCTGAGCAGAAGATCAAGCGCGGCGAGCACGCGTTCGAACTCAGTCTGGTGCCCAACGCTGACCTGTTAGCGACGACTGCGTCGCTCCCGGCTGACCCGCGGCCCGTACGAGTGGGCTTCGCCGCCGAGACCCAGGACATGGTCGAGCACGCTACGGAGAAGCTGGCGCGCAAGAGCCTCGACCTGATCGTCGCCAACGACGTCAGCAACGACGTCTTCGGCGCCGAAACGAACCAGGTCACCCTGCTGTGGTCTGACGGCCGTCGCGAAGACCTCCCGAGAATGGCCAAGACAGAGGTGGCCGAAAGGGTCCTCGACGCCGTCGCGGCACTCCTCGCCGCCACGTAGGACTCGCCACCGCCTTCGCCACGTCTGATGCGCTGTCGCCTTCGCACGGTTCGCGCCTCGCCGCTGCGCGGCTCCTTAGCGAGTGACAGAGATCAGAGAGAGAATTCTTTCAGAGATCAGAGAGAGAATTCTTCGCTAAGAAGCGCAGCGGTCGGCACGCAGCCTCGCCGCCGCTGCGCGGCTCCATATCGAGTGACAGAACAAAGTGATAAGAAAATCCTCGCTAAGGAGCGCAGCGGTCGGCCCGAGACTAGTCCCGCTGCAGCACCAACACTTCGGACTGTGGAAATCGTTCGAGAACCTCGGCACGCCCCCAACCAGGAATCGCGGCCCCCGAATCGCGTGAAGTGACAACGTAGAGATGCTGCGCTTCGGCAGGTGGGCGAACGAGCGCCTCGATCCCCAGCCCAGCCCTGGGGAAGTAGTACTGCAGCTCGGGCAACGACGCCGGCAGCGTGGTGACGACCGCGTCGCCCGCGCCGAGCCGGCCGCGCAGCGACAGAGCCACGGCTTCAGCATCCGTAAACGTCCCTGTCTCGGTGGAGCGCAAAACCGACCCGCTGCGCAACACGGCAATCGACAGCATGAACGCAAAGAGGCAGGCCAGCCACGTCACCAGATTCCCCCAGCGGCCCGCCAGCGCGCCGAGTCCAACAATGCCCATGCTCGCCAGCGCCAGGTACAGCGGCAGCAAGAAGAGCCACACCCGTTCGAACGGGGCGACGCGTTGCACCACCACCAGCACAACGCACGTCCCCAATGCCAAGATGCCAAGTGGCACGCGCTGGCGGCGGATCTCGCCAAAGCTCACGAAGCAAAAGCCCAGAAGCAAGACAGCCGCAATCGGCAGTGGCACGTCGCGGTTCCACAACGCCCATGTGCGCAGCAGCGACCCAGGCAACTCGTTCACCAGCGCGGCGGCGTCGAGCGGCACGACGAAGCGATTCGAAACCAGCTTGTCTGCGCCTGAGACCAGCACCACCGGCAGATACGCCAGCATCACCACCAGTCCCAGCAGCAGGCCACTGACCACGAGATGCCCGGCTCGAATACGGACAAGCCGTACCCGCCAGGCCTCGAGGGCAAACCAGGCCGCGGCTATGAGAACGCCGTACAGCATCGTCGGCAGCGCGTACGCACCCACCGCGCCGACCAGGGCCGCCGGCAGCAAGGCTGACGGACTGTCGCGGCGGACCGCGAGCGTCACCAGGCTGAGCATGACCACAAAACACAGCGCCTGGAGCGTGTAACCGCGCGCATTCGTCGAGTACTCGACCAGATACGACGAGCCTGCCACCAGCAATGCCGCCAACAACGCCGTCCCGCGCTGGCCAGACAGCACCCGCGTGAGCCCGTACGTCGCTGGCACCAGCAGCACCCCGCCGATCAGCGCCGGCAATCGCAAGATCCACGGCTGGTTGCCCAACCCCGCGTAGGTGACGTGCATGAGCAGCGTGTTCAGCAGGTGGTTGTTCGGGTCGGGATAAAAGCTCAGCCCGTAGTACAGCGGCCGCGAGGCGAACTCGTTGAACGTGAGCGACTCGTCGTAGCGCATCGGCTGATTCAAGAAAGGCAGCCGCAAGCCGACCGTCAGAAGCATCGGCAGCCCAATCGCCAGCGCGTCCGTTTGGTTCGGCCAGCGCGGCCAGGCGAAGTCGTCGAAGGTGAGGTGCAGCAGATCTGCGAACGCCCCGCGCCAGACGACCAGCCCGGCCGTCAAAAGCAGCAGCACGCCCGCCGCCAGGCGTAGTCGAGCATCAATCTGGGCAATCAGCTCCTGGGTAAATGCGCCTGTACGCGCCTCGCCCGCGGCGCCCAATAGCCGCCCCGCGAGGACGTCGCCCGGCACCAGCGACGCCAGAAGTAGCCCAATCGCAAGCGCCATAACCAGCGCCAGCACGGCCAAAACCACGACCCGCGTGGCGGAACTCCTCGGCAGATGATCTCGCGCGGAGACGTTGACCGCAGCCGGCGCGGCGGCGCGGGTCATCGCAGCGTGCAGCTCGTCGCGGCCTGACCGACGTCGCTCGAATTGACCAGCGACACCAGGAAGCCGCCGCGCGCCGACGAGGCGTACACCAACAGGTAGTCGCCCTCACGCGACGGTGAGCCGGTCAGGAGCAGACGCACGTCGACCGCCGCCGCGTTGGCGGGCAGGGAAGTTACGGGTAGCGCCAGCCGCTGCAGCCCGCGGCGAAATGCGCAATCCCACGTCAGTGACGTGCCCCCGACGTCGCCCGCCAGCCCGAAACGTGGCTGCGCGCCGCTGAAGACCGGCTCCACGAGCAGCGTCAGTGCCGCCGGGCTCTGGTTCGAAAACACAGCCGGGACTTGTGCGGCCAACACCTGGTCGGCCTGAAAGAACGCCTGACGTTCGTCGTACTCGGGCAGGCCGCGCGCGGGCAATGCGGCTACCTCGAGCAGCGCCACCACCCCGAGCGTGACCAGGAACGCCGTGCGCGGCGTGGCCAGCACCACGGCTGCCGCCCAGGCGCCCAGCCCGAGCAGCAGCAGCAGCACCGCCGCGGACCGATCGCCGATCGCGCCCGCGTGCAGCGCCAGGCGCAGGCCAACCCCGAGCAGGAGCACCCCGCCGCTGGCCAAGCTCCAATTCAAGCCCGCGCCGCGGCGGCCCGAACCTGCCCGATCCACACCTGAGCGCGAGGCTAGCGCGACCACAGGTACGACCAGTGCGTCGGCTGGAACAACAGCAGCTCCATCGGCCGCGTCGCACCCAGCACATCCAGATTGGCCAGGACGATTGCCGGCAGTACGACGGCTACCGCCACCGCCACCTGTGCTCGGCCAGATGCTGCTCCAGCGCGGAAAAAGATGTGGCCGAGTCGAACAGCCGCCGCCGCCGCCAGGATGTACACCGCCGGGAACCCATACCCGTACCAACGCGGAATGTGCGGCCAGGTCGACAACATGAACAGCGCCGGCGCAAAGCCCGCCAATGCCACGGCCGCGAACCACGCCCCTTCAGGCGAACGCCGCCGACACCACAGCTCCCAGGCCGCCAGGGCCACCGGCCAGAACAGAAACGCGGCGCCGATGTTCAGCGCGCCGTGCGCGGCCAGCAGCACATACGCCTTGAGCTTTGAGAAAACCCCTTCGCCGGTGCGGGCTGAGTCGAACCAGGCGGCCAGTGCCTCGGCCGGGTGCGCCTCATTGTGTGAGTACGACGCCAGGTGCGCCGCCTGCCAATAGAGGCTCCAGGCCGCACGCGGCACGATCATCGCCCCGAGCACCAGCGCCAGGTTGCGCAGTGGCATACGGCGGAAGAGTCCATAGAGCACCACGAACGCCGGCAGCATGTACAGGTCGTAAAAGACAAAGCCGATGCCACCAGCGAGGCCGCACGCCAGCGCGACTCGGGCAGAAGTGGTGCGCTCGAACAGACGGGCCCGATCGAAGACCAGCAAGAGCTCGAGTACGCCCCGACCAGCGGCGCCAGGACCGAGCCGACGAGCGCATAGCCCGCGAAGCGCGTGTAGACGTTGTCTTCGAGCGGCACCGGCGCGGTCGGCTCATTACGGAAAAAGCTCGCCAGCGACGCGAACTGGACGCTGTCCTTGTTGACGGGCACCCCGCTGACGAGGCCCGTCCAGCCCAGTGGCGTATCCCAGAAGTAGCCGAGCGAGTATTGCGGCAGCGTAAAACGCGTATCGGGCGAGCTCGCCCCCAGCCGCAGCCCCGCCTCGAGGCTACAAATCGCCAGGGCCATCAGTGCGATGACCCACAACTGCCCAAGCCGCATGCGCGAGGCTCAGTATGTCAAACCGAGGCAACCTCCCTCTCTCTCTGGGAGAGGGTCGGGGTGAGGGGTTCGTCAGTCCTCGACGTCGGTGTCGTCCGCGTCTTCTGCGGACTCGTCGTCCTCTTCGATCTCGGGCTCCGCGTCGGCAGCCGCGGTGGGCAGTACGGCCAGGAGTTCTTCGTCGCCTTCGGCAACAACCGTGTGCCCGTTGTCGTCGCCGTTGCCGTTCGGACTCGGCTCGAGCAACGCAATCGCCGCCAGGCGGTCGCCTTCGCGCAGGTTCATCAAGATGACGCCCGACGTGGCGCGGCCAGAGCGTTCAGAAATCGTCTCGAGCGGCGTACGAATGACGATGCCGCCGGCCGAGATCATCATCAGCTCTTCGTGGCCCTGGACCACACGGGCGGCCGCAACTGGCCCAGTCTTGGAGCTGGTCTTGATGGCGCGCACGCCGCCAATGCCGCGACCCTTGGCCGCGTACGCGCTGAGCGGGGTGCGTTTGCCGTAGCCGTTCTGAGTGACGACCAGCAATTGCGCGTCAGGTATCACCACGTCCATGCTGGCCAACTGGTCGTTGGCCGTCAGTCGGATGCCGCGCACGCCGCCGCTGACGCGGCTGGCAGTACGCAACAGGTCGACGTTGAAGCGCGCCGACTGGCCCCGCTCGGTCACCAGGATGATGTCGTCGCCGGCGCGGCAGTGCTTGACGTCGAGCAGCACGTCGGCCTCTTCGAGGTTCATCGCCCGCAGCCCGTTCGAGCGGACCTGGTCGAAGTGCTTCAGCGGCGTCTTTTTCACTTCACCAGCGCGCGTGGCGAAGATGATGAAGTCGCTGTTTTCAAAGTCAGGCGCCGCCAGGATCGCGGTGATCTCCTCGCCAGATTCGATCTGGATGACGTTGATTAGCGGCGTCCCGCGCGCGGTGCGGTCGTAGCTCGGCACTTGCCAGGCTTTGAGCTGATAGACCTTGCCCTTGTCGCTGAAGAAGAGGATGTTGTCGCGCGCATTGGCGGCGACCATGTGCCGCAGCGCATCTTCCTCGCGCAGGACCTGACCGATGATGCCGCGGCCGCCGCGTCGCTGGGCGCGGTAGGTGGTGGCCGGCATGCGCTTGACGTAGCCCCGACCACTGATCGTGATCAGCACCTTCTCGTTGGCGACCAGGTCTTCGTCGGTGATCTCGCCGGCGAAGTCGCTGACGATCTCGGTCCGCCGCGGATCGCCGAACTTCTTCTTCAGCTCGGCGAGCTCGTCGCTCACCAATGCGGTGATCTTGGGCGGGTTCGCGAGCAGGTCCTCGAGGTAGGCGACCCGCTTCTTGATCTCCTCGTACTCCTCGACGATCCGTTGGCGCTCCAGGTTGGCCAACTGGCCAAGCTGCATCTCGAGGATGGCGCGGGTCTGCAGCTCGGAGAGACCAAAGTTGGCCATGAGCACCGGCCGCGCGGCTTCGCGGCTAGCCGACTCGCGGATGGTGCGGATCACCGCGTCGAGGTTGTCGAGCGCGATAACGAGGCCTTCGAGGATGTGCGCCCGCTGGCGGGCTTTGGTCAGCTCGAACCGCGTGCGACGGGTGAGCACCTCCTGGCGGTAGTCCAGGAACTCGCGCAGCAGGCGCTTGAGGGGCAGCAGCTGCGGTTGGCCATCGACCAGCGCCAGCATGTTGAAGCCAAACGCGGTCTGCATCGACGTGTGCTTGTACAGGTGGTTGAGAACCGTGTGCGGGTTGGCGTCACGCTTGACTTCGATGACCAGCCGCATGCCCTTCCGATCGCTCTCGTCCTGCATGGCGGCGATGCCTTCGATTTTCTTGTCGCGCACCAGCTCGGCGATGCGTTCCTGCAGGGTCGATTTGTTGACCTGATAGGGCAGCTCGGTGACCAGAATCTGGGTCCGCCCGTTGTGCGTTTCCTCGAATTCCACCTTGGCCCGAATCAGCACTCGACCGCGCCCAGTTGCATAGGCGTGTTTGATGTTGTTGATGACCAGACCTTCGCGGTCTTTTTCGAAACCCATCACCAGGCCGCCCGTCGGAAAATCGGGGCCCTTGATGAATTGGAGCAACTCGTCGATGGTGGCTTCGGGATTACTGATCAGGTGGTGTAACGCATCGATGACTTCGCCCAGGTTGTGCGGTGGCATGTTGGTGGCCATGCCGACGGCAATTCCCGTCGAACCATTGCACAGCAAATTGGGGAAACGACCCGGTACGACGACTGGCTCTTCGCGCGTGCCGTCGTAGTTCGGGATCATGTCCACGGTGTCCATTTCGAGATCGGCGAGCATCTCCATCGCCAACGGCGTCAGACGCGCCTCGGTGTAGCGCATCGCCGCGGGTGGATCGCCATCAACCGACCCGAAGTTGCCCTGCCCATCCACGAGCGGATAGCGCATGTTGAACGGCTGGGCCAGACGGACCAATGTCGGGTACACCACCGCCTCACCATGGGGGTGGTAATTACCCGACGTATCGCCCGCGATCTTGGCGCACTTTCGGTAGCCACGGTTGGGCGCCAGATTCAGGTCGTTCATGGCGACCAGAATTCGGCGCTGAGCGGGCTTCAGGCCATCGCGAACGTCCGGCAACGCGCGCGCCGTAATGACGCTCATCGCGTAATCGAGGTACGACGAGCGCATCTCGTCCTCGACGAGAATGTTGCGAATGTTGCCGATGTTGATGTCTTCTGTGGCCATTATTGCGGACGCAAAAACGCGCGCTTTGCGCGCGTTCCGAGTGCCCTACATTCTACATGATCCCGCCGCTTTGCCGCAGCCAAAAGCGCTTGCTACCCTGCCCCAGTGCTCGCCGCCCTTTTAGCCGCCCTGGTGCTGCTCAGCCAACCGCTCCAACCGGTCGATGTGGCCCTGGATCCCGGCCACAGTCGGGTTGATGTCGGCGCCACGGGCAACGGCTTGCACGAGTACCAGCTCACCCTCGACCTCGCCCGCCGCGTTCGCTCACGATTGGAGGATGCCCAGCTGCGCGTGCGCATGACGCGGGAAGATGATCTACCGCTATCGGCCTACACGAATCCGAATTCGACCGATCAGATCCAGGCCGAGCAGGAGGCGCGCATCGCGGCTGGCGGTCCCGCGCGCATCTATGTCTCCCTCCACTTCAACGGCGGCCCAACGAGCCTGCGGGGGACGGAAACCTACTTCAACCCGGATCGCGCGGCGGAGGCTGGCTCGGCCGATCGCGCGCTTGCGGAACTGCTCCAGCAACACGTCGTTGCCGCCCTGGCCGACGACATCGGTTACGCGTCGCTCGATCGGGGTGTCAAATCCGACCTGTCCGCGGGCAAGTCATACGGGCACTTTTTCGGTCTGCGCGGGCCGGTCCCCAGCGCGCTGGTGGAAAACCTGTTCCTGTCGAATGCCAACGAAGCGGCCCTTCTGCGCGACGACGCCACGCTCGACGCGCTCGCCGACGGCTGCGCTCAGGGGATCTTGGAGTACTTGGCCGCCGGTGGTGGCGGCGCCGGCTGACGGCGCAGGCCAAACAGCTCGCGCAAGCGCAGCTTGAGCACCATCGTCATGGCCTCGGTCACGATGTGGCTGCCCATCTTGCTCTTGCCCACGCGCCTATCGACGAACATGATCGGCACCTCGGCCACGCGGAAGCCGTGGCGGTGGCAGCGGAAGTTCATCTCGACCTGGAAGGCATAGCCGTTCGACCCGACGGTTTCGAGGTCGAGTCGCTCGAGCACGCGCCGACTGAAGCACTTGAAGCCGCTGGTCAGATCCCTGACGGGGACGCCAAGAATCAGCCGCGCGTAGACCGAGCCGCCGCGGCTGATGAACGTCCGCAGAAACGACCAGTTGCGGGTGCCGCCGCCGGGCACCCAGCGCGAGCCAACTGACGCGTCGGCGCCACCGTTCACAAGCGGGCTGCGCAGTCGGAGCAGGTCGGCCGGATCGTGCGAGAAGTCGGCATCCATCTCGAAGACGTACTCGTAATCGCGCGCCAGTGCCCAGCCAAAGCCTTCGATGTAGGCCGTGCCCAGGCCGCGCTTGCCCGCACGATGCATGACGTGAACGCGCTGCGGGTGCGCCTCGGCCAATCGATCGACGATCTCGCCCGTGCCGTCCGGTGAGTTGTCGTCCACCACGAGCACTTCGAGGTCTGTTGCCTGGCCGAGAATTGCCGTGACGATCGGCTCGATGTTTTCGCGCTCGTTGTAGGTGGGCAGCACCACGAGCGACCTGGACACGGCGGCATTGACCACGGCGATGTCGCTCAGCATAGAAGATTAGGGTTAAGACGTCCTTTGCTACCCGCGAGTTCCATGCGCGGATATATTGACGCCATGCCGACGGCCATCCGCTGTGGCACCTTCATCGACGGAACCGGCGCCGATCCGGTCCGCGGGGCCACACTCATCTTCGAGGGCAACACGATTACCAGCATCGACCTGAGCGGCCGGGTGCCGCGGGATGCCGATGTCGTCGACGCCGGTCATCTCACCGTGATGCCCGGCATGATCGACTGCCACGTCCATCTGAGCTCGTCGACCTGGGGCGTGCAGGAGCGCTTGCTCATGCCGTACAGCCTGACGATTGCCCACGCGCTGAACCACGCGCGGATCAGCCTGGAAGCGGGATTCACGAGCGTGCGCGACGCGGCGGGCACACCGCGTGGCGTGCGCACCGCCATCGAGCAAGGGCTGTTTCCCGGTCCGCGCGTGCGCATCGCCGTATCGGCGCTGTCGCAGACGGGCGGCCACGGCGATTCGACTATGCCGAATGGGGCCAACATTCGGCCGACTAACTCGGAGATGCCGTACACCGTGGTCGACGGCGTCGAAGGCGTCCGCCGCGCGTCGCGTGAGGTGCTGCGCGCTGGCGCCGATCAGATCAAAGTCCACACCAGCGGTGGCGTCATGTCGCCCAACGACGAGCCGGGCGCCACCGGGTTCGCTCCGGATGAGATCGCGGCCATCGTGTACGAGGCGCGTGCCGCGGGCAAGACGGTCATGGCCCACGCCCAGGCGACCCAGGGCATCAAGAATGCCGTCCTGGGCGGCATCCACTCGATCGAGCACGGCATCTACCTGGACGAGGAAGTCGTCGAGGAGATGAAAAAGCGCGGCACGTTCCTGGTGCCGACGCTGGTGGCGCCGCTGTGGGTGATCCGCCGGGCCGAGAAGGATCCTGGCTCCGTTCCGCCATATGCGCTGCGAAAGGCGCGCGAAGTCATAGCCGATCACCAGGCCAGCTTTCGCCTGGCGGTCGAGCGCGGCGTGTGGGTGGCCATGGGCACCGACACCGGCGTCGGCCCGCACGGAACCAATGCCGAAGAACTGGAGCGCATGGTCGAGGGCGGCATGACGCCGATGCAGGCGATCGTCGCCACGACGAAGACCGCTGCCGAGTGCATGCGCATCGCCCATCTGACGGGGACGTTGGAGGTCGGTAAACGGGCCGACGTGCTGGGCGTGGACGGCGATCCACTGGCCGATATCGGCGTGCTGCAGGACAAGTCCAAGCTGGCGCTGATCGTGCGCGACGGCGCGCCGTTCAAGTCGATCAGTCAGGTTCCTGTGTGAGCCCGACTCGGCGGGATCCGAGGCTGAAAATAATTCCGACTTAGCACATCCGTTCTAGCGTAAAATGCCTGCCGTGAAGAACGTCCTGGACCGCTTCAGCCCGGCCACCCGCGAGTGGTTTGCCGGGACGTTCGCCGCGCCCACCTCAGCTCAGGAGCAGGGCTGGGCGGCGATCGCGCAACGCGAGCACACCCTGATCCTGGCGCCGACCGGCTCAGGCAAGACGCTGGCGGCGTTCCTATGGTGCCTGGACAAGCTGGGCTCGGAGCCCACGCCGGCCGACCCGAAGCGCCGTTGCCGCGTTTTGTACGTCTCGCCGATGAAAGCGTTGGCGCACGACGTTGAGCGCAACCTGAAGGCGCCGCTGGTCGGCATCGGCCTGGCGGCCCAGCGCCTTGGCCAAGCACCTCCATCTATAGACGTGGCGATCCGAACCGGTGACACGTCGGCGGCCGATCGCCGCGACATCGCGCGTACTCCGCCGGACATCCTGATCACCACGCCCGAGTCGCTGTATCTGCTGCTGACCTCGCAGGCGCAGGAGATTCTCAAGAGCGTGCGCTGGGTCATCGTCGACGAGATCCATTCTGTCGCCGGCACCAAACGCGGCGCCCACCTGGCGCTGTCGCTGGAACGACTCGAGCGGGTCGCCGATGGACCGGTCCAGCGCATCGGCCTATCGGCCACGCAGCGGCCGCTAGACGAGATCGGCCGATTTTTAGGTGGTGTGGAGCGCCAGGTCACGCTCGTCGACGCGGGCAAGCGCAAGCGCATGGACCTGGAGATCGTAGTGCCCCTCGAGGACATGGCCAATCCACCCCAGATCGACGAGCCGGTGTCCGGCGGGTCAGTCCTGGGCGCCAGCGTCCGCGCCGAATCCCGCGCTTCGATCTGGCCATCGATCTACCCGCGCTTATTGGAGTTGATCAAGGCCCAACGCTCGACGCTGATCTTCGCCAACAGCCGTCGGCTGGCGGAGCGCCTCGCGCAGCGCCTGAACGAGCTGTATGAAGCCGAGACCGACGATCCGGGCGGTCCACCGTTGGTGCGCGCCCATCATGGCTCGATCTCGCGCGAGCAGCGCCTTTCTGTCGAGGAGGCACTCAAAGCCGGGACGCTGCGCGGCCTGGTCGCGACCAGCTCGCTCGAGCTCGGCATCGACATGGGTGCGATCGACCTGGTCATCCAGGTCGAGTCGCCGACGTCGGTCGCGAGCGGCCTGCAGCGCATCGGCCGGGCGGGCCACACGGTCGACGCGATCAGCTCCGGAAAGATCTTTCCCAAATACCGCGGCGACCTACTCGAGTCGGCGGTCGTCGTCGGGCGCATGCTCGAAGGCGCGATCGAGTCCACGCGCGTGCCGCGCAATCCGCTCGACGTGCTGGCCCAGCAGATCGTGGCCATGTGCTCGCAGCAGCCGTGGTCGGTCGAGGACCTGTATGCCGTTTGCCGGCGGGCCTACAACTTCGCGACGCTGCCGCGCAGCCTCTTTGAAGGCGTGCT
>WNFC01008678.1_pt1 | contig 11228 bp, 9 predicted proteins | sample 5400541 | NCBI WGS metagenome assembly WNFC01 (sample SAMN13153342, study PRJNA577476) | soil metagenome | isolation source: 120 cm saprolite under Douglas fir tree site 2 hole 2 replicate 1 | place: USA:California | collected 2015-04-18
CATGTCCCAGCGGTGGCGTGCCCTCCAGCACGTCATGGTCAGCCCCACCACGATCGGCGACATCGCCAAATCCGTCCTCGTCCTGGTGCAATTCGAGCACAAGATGATCAGCTGAAAGTTGCTGAGAAAACCTCAATGGTGAGCGCGGCCGAACAACCTCCCTCGGCCGCTGGCGCTGCTCTGGTACTCGTGGGTGCGCTCGCCGTACTTGGCGATGACCGCGCCGGACCCCGTCCCGGGCCGGAGGTGCACGCTGCCACAGCCAAGATGGCCAGGACGAGAAGCGCATAACGCGACCTCATGCCTCGGACTGTATGCCTTTCCATCGCTTGTCGCTATCCCTTGCCATCGTGCCCGCGACGAGGCGATCAGCGAGCGGGCACGAGCAGCACCTTGACGGCGCCGGTGCACCGCGAGTTCTTCGCCGCCAGCACCGCTTCGTCCCAGCGCTCGAGCGGGTAGCGGTGCGTGATGACTGGCGTCAGATCGAAGCCGTCTGAGACGAAGTCGAAGTAGTGCTCCATGGCGTGCTTGGCGACGCCGCCCACCTCCTCGATGCCGAAGCCGTTCGAGCCGATGACGCGCAGCTCTTTGAAGTAGAGGGGTGTCCACTCGAAGCGCTTAGGCGGCTCGACGCCGGAGACGACGAGCGTGCCGCCCGTCGTGAGCAGCCGGAGCGAGGTCTCGACGGTCTCGGTCGAGCCGATCGTATCGTACACGACGGCCGGGCCGTCCTGGAGCCAGGCGCGCTTGCTCCACGGCTCGAGCGGCGTCGTGCCGATGCGGCGCGCGACCTGCGCGACGAGCTCGTCGGGCGAGCAGGACAACACGGCGTGAGCGCCGAGGCGGGTCGCGAGCGCGGCCCGGGCGCCGGGCCGGGTCGCGGCCCACACCTCGGTGGCGGGATACAGGTGGCGGAGCAGCGCGACCACCGCGAACGCGAGCGTGCCCGAGCCGTAGACCAGGACGGCCTGGCCGTCGCAGGGGGGCGCGAGCAGGATCGAGCGCAGCGAGACGCTGACGGGGTCGGCCAGCACGGCCGCCTCGTCGGAGACGTCGCCGGGGATAACGAACAGCTGCGAAACGTGCGCGCAGAAGCGCTCGGCGTGCGCCCCGGCGGCCGCCGCACAGTTCCCGAGGTGGATCGAGACGGGCAGGTCGCCGGAGCGGAAGTTGCGGCACCAGGGGTAGCGGCCGGCCCGGCAGGCCTCGCACGGCGGGTCGATGCCGCGCGGGCCGCACGACAGCCACGGGTTGAGCACGACGCGCTCGCCCGTATCCGCGCGGCGCCCGACCACCTCGTGGCCGAGTACATGCGGGAAGGACACCAGTGCCGTGAGCGGGTTGTCGCGGGAGCCGTTCAGGAGGATCTGCTTGATGTCGGAGCCGCACAGGCCCGAGAAGGTCGTCTCGACCCGCACCCAGTTCTCGGCCGGAAGCGGCAGCTCGTCGACGTCCTCGATGCGGACGGGCGCGAAGCGGGACACGAAGGCGCGCCGGTCGACGCGCCCGCCGATGGTCGAGACCGCCTCGCGGGCAAGGTTGTGCCGGAACACGAGCGCCTTCACGTCGACCTCCTTCGCCCGGGGCAGCCCAAACCTACCAAGGCGACCGGCGAGCGAGGTCCAGCCAGGGTGGCACCGCCAGGCGGCTGGTTATCAGCCACCCTGGCCCGGGGCATTATGCATCGAATCGTCATCAATTGCTCATATCGGTTGAGGCTGGCCAGCTCGTGTGCTCTTCTGGTCCCCGGTGACCGTGCGCCCTGTGGCGCTTGGGGGTGGTGAGTGTGCGCGAGGATGACCGCGCTCCGGCGCCATCCTGGAGCGCTCTGCTGGACGCCGGGGCACTCACCGCTCCGTTCGGCCCCGAAAAGGAACCGGCCGGAGACGCTGTGAAACCCGCCCTGGCCTCCGGCAATCCTGCGGTAGGCGCGACGGTCGCCGCCCTGGCGGAACCATCGTGGGGCCGGGTCCTGGCCACCACCGTCAAGCTGTGGGTGTTGTGGCGGCTGCGCTCCGTCGGTGTCGGGCCGCGGCGCACGGCCGGACGGCAAAGCTCGACCGGGTTCCGCCGGCGTCCCAGGCAGCTGCGCCGCCCGGCCGCCCGGCGCGGGCGCCTGGCCGCCTTCGTCCTGGCCCTGGCCCTCGTCACGGTGGCTGTCCTTCGGTTCACCGGCGTCTTCACCGGTGCCGTGGCCCCGTCAGCGTCGGCCCACTCCCCGGGCAATTCTCCCGCAGGCAGCACCGGCGGTCACGGCGCATCGTCACCCGATGCCGCGGCCCGGTCCGAGGCCGCGGCCTGGATCGCCGGCCAGGTGAGCGGCAACGCGATGATCGCGTGTTATCCCGACATGTGCGCAGCGCTGCAAGCGCAGGGTGTCACGGCTGGCCGGCTGATGCCGCTACGACCCGGATCGACCAGCCCGCTGGGCGCCAGCGTGATAGTGACTTCCCCGTCGGTCCGCAGCCAGTTCGCCGAGCAGTACGCGCCTGCGCTGATCGCGAGTTTCGGTTCGGGTGACACCCGGATCGACGTCCGCGCGACGGAGCCGGGCGGAGCGGCCGCATACGGGTCCGCGCTGCGGGCCGATCTCGCCGCCCGCCGAGCCGCAGGATCTCAGCTGCTCCGGAACTGGCGGCTTACGTTCACCGCGCGCGACGCCGCGCAACTCCGCGCGGGTGAGGTCGATACCCGCCTACTGGCGACGCTCGCGGCGCTGGCGTCCCAGCGCACGTTTCGCGTGGCCGCGTTCGGCGACGCTTCCCCCGGCGCTCAGTTGCTGTTCCGGGAAATAACTATCACCAGTGGCGGCGGGAACGGAGCGGCCGACCTTGCGGCGGCTCTGGCCATTGCGCGCGCGCAGGCCCCTCCGTACCTACCCGCTCACGCCATGATCGTCCAGCCGGCCATCGGCCAGAACGCATTGAGTATCGAATTCGCCGCGCCGAGCCCGCTGGGGCTGCTGACGGCGGTCCTTGTAGTTGACCACAGCGCGTGACGGCGCGCACGACCTAATCGCTGCTCATCTCCTCCGCAGCGGACACGAATTTATAGGAGGCAAGTGACCATGAGGCTACTTAAGAAGATTTCCCGGCTAACTACGATCACCATGCTGCTCGGGGGGACTGCTGCCCTCGTCGCGGTCACATCACCCGCGGCCTCCGCAGCGTCCACGGCTTCCGCGGCCTCGCAGGACGCTTGGGTCCGGATTGCCCATCTGTCCCCTAAAGCGCCCGCCATGGACATCTACATGTATCCATTCGGCGAGCCCGGGCACCCGGTCGTACTGAGGGACGTCAGCTACGGCGACGTCTCTGCCTACATGACGGTCAGCCCGGGCCAGTACTCGGTGGCGATGCGGGGCTTCGGCGCGCCGGCATCAAGCCCTCCCGCGCTCGTCACGAGCTTCATGGTGACCGCACAAACGCCCTACACCGTGGCTGCCCTCGGCCCTGACCCCGGCCTGCGGGTGGAGGTGCTGAAGGACCAGATGACCACCCCCACGGGAAAGGCTCTGGTTCGAGTCGTCCAGGCGTCGCTCAAGGAACACCTGGTGACGGTCAGCTACGGACCTAACGTTCTCGCACGGCAACTGGCCTTCGGCCTGGCCACGTCGTACACGGCCGTCTCGCCCGGCGCGCAGACGGTGCAGTTCACTGCGCCGGGCGAGCACGCCGCCATGTCAGTCAGGCTGGCGGCCGACACCATTCACACCATCGTGGTGCTAGACGACTCCTCCGGGCTGAAGGTCGATGCCCTGCTGGACGCGGTGGGCAGTCAGATCATGCCCCAAGGAGGAGCCCCGGCCGGCTTTGGCGGAATGGCGCCACACCCGCCCGCGGATCCCGCCCCGTGGGTGCTGACGATCACGGTCGGGGCGTTGCTGACCGTGGCGGGCTTCGCCGGCCTGCGCCGCTCGCGTCCCGCCGCCGCAGCCCACCAGTGAGAAAAGGAGTAAATTACCTCCGTTCAGCGGTTACGAACGGTCATGCCGGCGGGCGCGGCGTGTGCCCGGCCGGCGCCGTTTCCCCAGCGCGTCCGAGGAGCGACCATGACCGCAGCCATGTCCGATGCGGTGACGTCCGGCTACGACGGGCGTGGCATCTGGGGTGCGCTCATTGGCGGCGTGTTCACCGAGGCCGCAGACGCCGAGACGTTCACGGTCACCGAGCCCGCGACGGGGCGGCCGATCGCGCGGGTCGTCAGCGGCGGCACTGACCTGGTCGACAAGGCAGTGACCGAGGCGCGGCGCGCGTACCCGTCGTGGCGGGACACCCCACCCCGCGAACGAGGCAGGCTGCTGCGGCTAGTGGCCGCGAAGATCCGAGCCCACGCGGAGGAACTGGCGGAACTCGAGGCCAGGGAGGTCGGCAAACCGCGCCGTGATGCCCTGCGGTTCGACGTCTCCTACTGCTCGGCGGGCTTCGACTACTATGCGGGGCTCGCCGAGACGTTGCACGGCGAGATTATCGACCAGGGCCCGATCGAGGCCAGGGTGATCTACGAGCCCTATGGTGTCGTCGCCGCGATCCTGCCGTTCAACTGGCCGCCGATCCATTTCACCAAGAAAGGCGCGCCCGCCCTGGCCGCCGGGAACACGGTGATCGTCAAGCCCGGGGAACAAGCGCCCCTCACCGTGCTGCGGTTGGCCGAACTGGTGAACGAGATCCTGCCACCGGGCGTGCTCAACGCCGTTCCGGGCATGGCCGCCGGCCCCGCGCTGGCGGCGCACCCGCGGGTGGAGCGGATCACCTTCACCGGGGCCACCGCGACCGGGCGGCGGGTGCTCACCAGCGCCGCGGAGAACCTGACGTACGCGACGATGGAACTGGGCGGCAAGAACGCGGTCCTGGTCCTGGCCGACGCCGACCTCGATGCCGCCGTTCATGTCGCGATTGAAGGCATGTTCTATAACCAGGGCGAGGCGTGCACGTCCACCGCGCGCATCCTGGTCCACGACTCCACCCATGAGGAGTTCCTGGCCCGTTTTGCCCGGGCCACCGAGGCGCTGGTCGTCGGCGACGGGCTTGACGCGGCGACCGACATCGGGCCGATGGTCGACGCCGCCCAGCGCGACAAGGTGCTCGCGTACCTGCGGACCGGCCTGGACGAGGGCGCCCGCCTGGTCACCCAGGGCAAGCTGCCGGCCGAGGACCGCCTCAAGGACGGCTACTGGGTCGCACCCACGATCCTGGCCGATGTGACCCCGGACATGACCGTCGCTCAGGAAGAGGTCTTCGGGCCGATTGCTTGCGTCATGCGTTTCCGCACCGAGGATGAGGCGATCGAGATCGCCAACGGCACGGCCTACGGGCTGACCGCGGCGATCTGCACGACCGACCTCGCGCGAGCCGACCAGATCGCGCGCCGACTGGAGGCCGGCATGGTGTTCGTCAACAACTACATGCGCCGGGCGTTCCTCGGCTCGCCGTTCGGGGGTGTCAAAGGCAGCGGGTTCGGCCGCGAGAACGCGATAGAGACGCTGCACCAATTCGTACGTTCGAAGAACATCCGCTTCCCGTCCGGCCGGGGCAGCGTGCCGGTCTGGCCACCCAGGGACTGAGCGCCTGTGGCCAGGCCACCTGCACCACGACGAGCACGTGAACAACGGCCCGCACGGCACGGGTGTACGCGGCTAGCGGGCCGGGCGTATTGCGCGGACCAGGGTGTCGACGGCCGTCGCCTGCCCGCCGTCCCGCTCGACGGTGCGGCGCACCCGGTCGGCCCGCAGAATGCGCAGCCCGGGGAGTTCGGCGGTGATGGCCTCGGGGGTGTAAAGCACCTCCGGGTACTGCGGTCCGCCGACACCCTCGGTGAGGTTAGTCAGGTCGTGGCCGATGATCAGCAGCGTGCCACCCGGGGTCAGCGCCGCAGTGGCCCCGGCCAGCACCCGGGCGCGCAGCGCCGCGCCCACCTGGAGGTAGGCGATGAGCACGAGTTCGAAGGCCTCGCGGGGCGGCTGGTACTCGTCCAGATCGACGACTACCCAGTCCACCTGGCCGTCGGCGACACCGCGAGCGGCGCTCAGCTTGCGCCCCTTTTCCAGGCCGACCCGGGAGAAGTCAACGGCGGTCACCGCCCAGCCCCGTTCGGCCAGCCAGACCGAATTGCGGCCTTCCCCGGCCGCCAGGTCAAGCGCCCGGCCGGGCGGGAGGTCCGCCAGTTCCGCGGCCACGAACTGGTTCGGGTGCACTGACCACTCGAATTCGGTGCCCGAGTACCGCTCATCCCATTGCTGCCTGTCCACCCGGCCACTCTCCCCGATCGCGCCCGCCGTCGGCAACTCAGGAAGCGGCCTGGCTCCCGAGCACCTGACGCCCTCGGACGCGCGAACCGTGCGCAGGATGGACCGGCCGTAGATCAGCGCCGCGGTCCGCGCCATCCATACCGTCCCCGCAATGCACAGCACAGCCGAGACCACCACTGGCCAGGTGGGCACGTCACCGGCCGCGTACAGCGGCGAAGTCCCCGGCACCCCTGAGCCTGGGACGCCCAAGCCGCTTAGACACGCTGGGCAGGTTGAATGACTTCCGGCAACGAAGCTCGTAACGTCGCCTCTGGAGGAGACGGAAAGTGGATCAGCCTGCTTACCTACTGCACCGCGGTGATGCGCTAGCTGCTTACGGACGCTGGCCCACTCCGGTCGTCGTGATCAGTGACGGCGCATATGGGGTCCGCGGATTCCACGGGGACACGACCGGTGTCGGTGCACTGCTTGACTGGTACCGGCCGCATGTGGAGACGTGGAGCCGGTATGCGACGCCAGCGACCACCCTCTGGTTCTGGAACACCGAAGTGGGCTGGGCGACGGTTCATCCGCTACTCGTTGAGAGCGGCTGGGATTACGTGCAGGTGATCACCTGGGACAAAGGGGTCGCTCACATTGCGGGCAACGTCAATGGCAAGACGATCCGTCGCTTTCCTGTCGCAACCGAGGTATGCGCTTTCTATCAACGTCGCTTCGAAGTCCGCGGCGTCGATGGGCTCATGCCCGTGCAGCAATGGCTGCGCCATGAGTGGCAGCGTTCTGGACTCTCCCTGACCAGGGCCAATGAAGCATGCGGCGTGCGGAACGCCGCAACGCGCAAATACCTTACGAAAGACTGGCTGTGGTACTGGCCTCCGGGTGAGATGATCGAGCGCTTGGCTTCATACGCTAACGAGCACGGGGCCGAATCGGGCTGGCCCTACTTCTCTCTTGACGGACAAGCGCCGGTCGCCGGCAAGGATTGGGACGCGTTGCGGCACAAGTGGCGGCACGTGCACGGGATTACCAATGTCTGGCAACTGGCGCCGCTGCATGGCGTGGAGCGGATTAAAGGCACGATGAAACGAGCTGCACCCAGGGTCTACAACCCCAGCAGCCTGTCCGCCGCGCATCTCAACCAGAAGCCACTGCAGTTCATGCGCCGCATCCTTTGCGCTGTGACAGATCCTGGCGATGTGGTCTGGGAGCCTTTCGGCGGCCTGGCCTCGGCCTCGGTCGCTGCCGTGGAGTCGGGCCGTTTCCCTTGCGTCGCGGAGATCGATCATGACTTCGCCGAGATTGCAGCCCAGCGGCTCGACGATGCCCGTTCCGGGCGGGACCCAGAATCTTGAGACCGCTGCCGGACGACGGTGCAGCTCAAGCCCTCCCACGGGGTTAGCACTCTATGACGTTGACGGCGAGGCCGCCACGCGAGGTCTCCTTATATTTGTCCAGCATGTCGCGCCCGGTGACGCGCATCGTGTTGATGGCTTTGTCCAGGGAGACGAAGTGGCGCCCGTCTCCGCGCAGGGCGATGCGGGCCGCGTTGATCGCGGTGATGGAAGCCACCGCGTTCCGCTCGATGCACGGCACCTGGACCAGGCCGCCGACCGGGTCGCAGGTCAGCCCGAGGTTGTGCTCGATGCCGATCTCCGCGGCGTTTTCCACCTGTTCCGGTGTGCCGCCGAGCACCTCGGCGAGCGCGCCGGCCGCCATCGAGCAGGCCGACCCGACCTCGCCCTGGCAGCCGACCTCGGCGCCGGAGATGGACGCGTTTTCCTTGAACAGGGTGCCGATGGCCGCCGCCGTCAGCAGGAACCGCGTCACGCCTGCTCCGCACGCTCCGGGCACGAACCGGTCGTAGTAGTGCAGCACGGCCGGGATGATGCCGGCGGCGCCGTTGGTGGGTGCGGTGACGACGCGGCCGCCGGCGGCGTTCTCCTCGTTGACCGCGAGCGCGTACAGCGTCACCCAGTCCATGGCCCGCAGCGGGTCATCGTCGTTGCGTTCGCAGGTGAGCTGCCGGTACAGGCGCGGCGCGCGGCGTGGCACCTTCAGGCCGCCGGGCAGCAGGCCGTCGGTGGCGCAGCCACGCTCGACGCAGGCCCGCATGACCTGCCATATGTCACCGAGGTCCGCCCGGACCTGCTCGGCCGTGCGGCCGAGCGCCTTCTCGTTCTCGAGCACGATCCCGGCGATAGGCAGGCCACTGGACCTGGTGTGGGCGAGCAGTTCCTCGCCAGTCGTGAACGGATAAGGCAGATCCGGGCCGTCCGGCGCGGCTTGAGGGGTGTGCAGGGGCTGATGGGTCTGCGCCGATCCGGCGGCCGTCTCATCGGCGACGAAACCGCCGCCGATCGAGTAGTAGGCGCGCTCGCGGATGGCCGCGCCTTCGCCGTCGTAGGCGGTGAAGCGCATGCCGTTCGGGTGGTAGCTGAGCTTCTTCCTGCGGTTGAACTCCAGGTGCTCGGCCACGGTGAAGGCGATCTCGTGCTCACCGAGCAGCCGCACGGTCCCGCGTCGCGCGATGGCCTCGAGCCGGGACGGGACCGCGTCCACGTCGACGGTGGCCGGCTGTTCGCCTTCGAGCCCCAGCAGGACGGCCTTGTCGCTGCCGTGTCCCGGCCCGGTCAGGCCGAGCGAGCCGTACAGGCACACCCGCACCGCCCGCACTCGCGGCAGCAGGCCGTCGTCGCGAAGGCCGCAGGCGAACATCCCGGCTGCCTTCATCGGCCCGACCGTGTGCGAGCTCGACGGGCCGATGCCCACCTTGAACAGGTCAAAGACGCTGATCGCCATGGCTGCGCTCCACCAGAGGGGGTATCAGTGGAAGACTACGGTCCGGTCGTCGTTGAGCAGCACCCGGTGCTCCGCATGCCACGTGACCGCCCGGGCCAGCACCTGCGCCTCGACGTCACGGCCCGCTTCGGCGAGGCGCTCGGGCGAGAGGGTATGGTCCACCCGGATCACGTCCTGCTCGATGATCGGGCCCTCGTCCAGGTCCGGTGTCACGTAGTGCGCGGTGGCCCCGACCAGCTTGACGCCGCGCGCGTGCGCCTGGTGGTAGGGCTTGGCGCCCTTGAAGCTCGGCAGGAAGGAGTGATGGATGTTGATCATCCGGCCCTCCACCCGCTTGCATATCTCACCGGAAAGGATCTGCATGTAGCGGGCGAGCACGATGAGGTCGGCGCCGGTGTCGTCGATCACGTCGAGCAACTGAGCCTCGGCGGCCGCCTTGGTCGCGGGCGTGACCGGGATGTGGTGGAACGGGATGCGGTAGGAAGCGGCCAGCTCGCCGAAGTCGTCATGGTTGGACACCACTCCGACGACGTCAACGGGCAACGAGCAGGTCTTCCAGCGGAACAGCAGGTCGTTCAGGCAGTGGCCGAGCCGGGAGACCATGATCAGGGTGCGGACCCGCGTGGCCGTGTCGTGCAGCTGCCAGGCCATGTGAAACGCCTCCGCCACCCAGGAGAAGCCGCGCTCGAGTTCGGCTAGCTGAAGATCCGGGGCTAGCTGTCGGCCAGGCGGCTTCACGGAGAAGTGCACCCGCATGAAGAACCGCCCGTCCGGGCTCTCCCCGTACTGCTGGCTGGCCAGGATGTTCGCGGAATGCTGGACGAGGAAGCTGGACACCGCGTACACGATCCCCGGCTTGTCCGGGCAGGACAGCGTGAGCACGTACTCCTGACCCGGATCCGCGCCCATTCGCCCGCCTCAATGTTGCATATAATGCAACGTAACTCTCTATATGCAACAATGATGCGTCACCGGGCCGTTCTCGGTCAAGCGAACCACGCACGTCGATGATTGTGGGTATTTACTGCCCCGATAGGGGCAGCAGCGGCCCACGATGATGGCCGACCCTCGGCGAGGCCGGGTAGTGTTGCGCTATGGGCAACAGCGGGCGGAATTTGGGGCCGGGGTGACGGGACGGAAGGACCTTTCCGGGGTTTCCGGCGTCTCTGGGTCCACTGGGGCTGGGCCGGTGCAGTCGGTGGACCGGGCGGTGGCCATCCTGGAGATCCTGGCCCGGGACGGGGAGGCCGGGGTCACCGAGGTCGCGCGCGAACTTGACGTGCACAAGTCGACCGCGTCCCGGCTGCTCGCCGCGCTGGACCGGCGGGACCTCGTGACCCAGGACACGGCGCGGGGGAAGTTCCGGCTCGGGGTGGGCCTCGTGCGGCTCGCCGGGGCGGCGCGCCAGAAACTGGACGTGGTGCAGGAGAGCCGACCCGTCTGCCGTGCCCTGGCCCAGGAGGTGGGCGAGACCGTCAACCTGGCCATCCTGTCCGGCCGCGACGCGCTCTACCTGGACCAGGTGGCGGGCCCGGCGGCGCTCTCGCCGCACAACTGGGCCGGGCAGCGCATCCCGCTGCACGCGACCTCGGACGGCAAGGTCCTGCTGGCCTACCTGCCCGAGGCGGAGCTCAAAGAACGCCTCACGCCGCCGCTGGCCCGCTTCACCGACCGCACGATCACGGACGTGGCCGAGTTCGGTAAACTGCTGGCCGAGGTGCGGCGGCGCGGTTTCGCCACCGCGGTGGAAGAACTCGAGGCCGGGCTGACCGCCATCGCGGCGCCGGTCCGCAACGCCGAGGGAAAGGTGATCGCCTCGATCAGCGCCTCGGGCCCGAGCTTCCGCATCCCAGCCGACCGCATCCCCGCCCTGGCTGGCGCCGTCGGCCGCGCCGCCGCCGAGGTCTCCCGCCGCCTTGGGTGGCTCGCCCGCTAGGGTCCGGCGATCCTTCGTCAGTTTTGGTTGCTATAGCGGCAGCTTGCAAGTCTGCAAACAGGGCGGGTGCTGGTGTGCTGGCTGCGGTGTGGCTGTCGGTGCGCGGGTCGGTGAGCAGGGCTTGGATGATGCCGGGGGTGGTGTCGGTGATGGTTGCCCAGATGGTGACCTGGCCGGCGTCTTGCCGGTAGAGGCACTGTACGTCGAAGGCGGCGTACAGGGCCTCGCGGATGGTATCGGGGG
>WNFC01008679.1_pt1 | contig 11228 bp, 11 predicted proteins | sample 5400541 | NCBI WGS metagenome assembly WNFC01 (sample SAMN13153342, study PRJNA577476) | soil metagenome | isolation source: 120 cm saprolite under Douglas fir tree site 2 hole 2 replicate 1 | place: USA:California | collected 2015-04-18
TGTTCGGCGACGTGGCCTTGCCATGGTACGTGCGACAGGGTGACCGGCCGCTCGTGAGCACACGCGGGCATCTCCACGACCACATCGCGCTCAGCGTCACCGATCTCGAGGCTTGGGTCAGCAAGCTGCGCGGCGAGGGCGTCACGGTCCTCGAAGAGCCCTACAGGCTTGGCGACACCCGCGCGGTGATGATCGAGGGACCGAGCCGCGAAGCGCTGGAGCTGGTCGAGGTCGGGTAGAGACGCAGAGTCCTCGGTCTCGCGGCAACGCTCATCCAGGAAGGAGGGAAGGCCATGCCGGTCATATACAAGATCGGTGACCATGTGAGCTGGAACTCCGAAGTAGGTCGCGTGAGTGGAACCATTCGACGGAAGATCACGAAGCCCATCACATTCAAGGGTTACACGGTGCGCGCGTCGAAGGAGGCGCCACAATACGTGATCGAGAGCGACAAGACAGACCACCTTGCGATGCACAAAGGGCCTGCGCTGCGCCGCCTCAGTAGGCCAAGCGCGAAGCAGGCGAGGTCGAGACAACGGCGCGGCGGACGTCGGAACGACTCGTAGTCATCGAGGCCCTTGCTCATCACGGAGAACGGGCGTGGGGTGTGATAGGGTTGCCGTCATGAGCTTTCCTGAGGCTTTCGTCGAGGGGCTCGGCGCGCGGGTTGACGAGATCCTCGAGCGGTGCTCCGCATGCGGGCGCTGTGTGGAGGTATGTCCCACCGCCGGGCCCGCCGGCATTGAGCGCTCCGACCCGAGCGCGATCGTCACCGACGTCCTCGCGATACTCCGTGGCGATGGTGATCCCGCGAGCCTCGGCGCGCGCTGGGCGGAGACGTGCACGGGTTCGGGTGCCTGTCTGACCGCGTGCGATGACGGCGTGAACCCCCGCTTCATGCTGGCGATGGCGCGACTCGCTCTGAGCCGGGTGAAGGTCGAGGCAGACAGGCTCGCGAATGGGCAGAAGGCGTTCGGCGTGATGTCCCGCGCCGTCAAGGTGCTTTCCAGGCTCCAGCTCCCCGCAGAGTTCGTCGCGCGCGTCACCCGCTCCGCGCAGTCCGTTGCGCGCGCGCCCGAGCACGCACCGTTGCCCCCGGACGTCGTGATGTACCTCGGGTGCAACGTGCTGAAAACGCCCCACATCGCCCTGCTCTGTCTCGACGTCCTCGATCGCATCGGCACGACGTACCAAGTTTTTGGAGGGCCGGCAAACTGCTGCGGCATCCTCCAGTTGCGCGCGGGAGACGCGGAGGGCGCCGCGCGGATCGGTGGGAATACCGTCGTCGCCTTCGCGGGCACCGGCGCCCCGCGGGTGCTTACCTGGTGCCCGACCTGCAACATCCAGTTTGGTGAGACTCTCATGCCCACACTGGGGGCGACTTTCGCGCTTGAGCACGTGGTGCCGTATATCGCGGAACGTCTCGACCGGCTCGCGCCGCATTTCGTGCGGCGGGTCGAGCGGCGCGTCGCGCTTCATGAACACCCGGGCGTGGCCGGCGTGACCGAGGGGGTGCTACGAATTCTGCGCGCGATTCCCGGTCTCGAGGTCGTCGATCTCGGACAACCTCGCGTGGGCTACATGTGCAACTCCCTCGCGCCGGTGGCCGCCTACAAGCGGGAGCTCCACGCCCGCGAGCTGACCGCCGCGGAGGAGGCGGGTGTAGACAGTCTGGTCGGCGTGTACCACGCCTGCCATCGCGAGCTGTGCGCGCACGAGGCCACGGTGCCGTTCCGGGTCGTCAACTTCCTCGAGGTGGTAGGGGAGGCCACGGGCGTCGAGCAGCCCGATCTCTTCAAGCAATGGAAGATGATGCAGGATGTCGATCGCGTGCTCACCGATCTCGGCGACCGACCCGAGATCGCGGGTCTCGACCTCGAGACCGTGCGTGAGGTGATGGTCGCGCACATCCTGGGCGAGCAGCCGTTGCCGCTCGGCCGGTCCTTCTCCGAGTAGCGCCGAGACCTAGCCTGCACCGCGGGACAACCCGGCCAGCAGGCGGTAGCAGGCATCCAGCGAAGGCACCTGGAGTCCCATCTCGGAAGCCTTCCTGACCGCGTAGCCAAACGTCTCTTCGATTTCGAGGCGCCGACCTCGCTCGAGGTCCTGCAGCGCGGACACCTTGTGTCCGGGGACGCGCGCCTCCATCGTCTCGCCCAGGCGTCGCGCCTGCTCCACCCACTCTCCCCCTGGCTCGGCTACCAACGTCCTGGCCGGACTCACGCTCATGAGGTCCTCCAGTGGAATCGAGAGATGCTCCGCAAGCCCCGCAACTTCCCGGGCGAGCACGGTCTGGAGGCGCGCCAGCTCCGGGTCCTTGAGCACTCGGTAGGTCGGCAGCCGCGTGAGCACCGCCAGCGGCGTCAGGGCCAGCCAACCTATGTACTTCGACCATTCGACCGTTCGGATGTTTTCCGAGGCGATCGCCTTGAGACCGGCGGACTGAAGGGTCGCGGCGATCGTGTGCACTCGATCCGACGGGCCGTGCGGCAGCTCGCCGATATAGAGGCCCTCATTGCGGGTGAATTGCACCGTTCCGCCCGGCATGACCTCGCCGCTGAAATCCGCGGCCGCGCCGAGGACAGCCTGCCGACCGAACGCCGCCGCGAGCTGGTCGTCCTTGAGCACTCCATTCTGAATAGAGAAAGCGCTCGTGACCCGCACGTGGCGCAGTGGCTCGAGCGCGGACTCCATGTCGTAGGTCTTGACCGTGAGGACCAGCACATCGGCGGTGGAGAGCTCTCGGGGGTCCTCGGCGATTCGCGCGGTCACGGTGAAGTCCTGCAGGCCGGTGAGCCGGATACCCGAGTGACGGAGGAGCGTGGCCCGGGCGCCACGCGCAAGCACCGTAACATCTTCGCCGGCCTGCGACAGATGCGCGGCCAGGATCGACCCCAGCGCGCCGCCGCCGACGATGAGCCACGTCATATGACGTCGTCCCTCCTTGCCGTGTCGATTGCGAAGGTGTAGAAATGATGGCGACATGACAAACGCCAGCTCCGGCACGGGACTTCAGCTTCGTTCGACCGTCAAGACGGACGGCATCCTCGAGCTATCGCTCGCCAGGGTCACCACCCCTGAGCCAAAACCGGAGGAGGTAATCGTACGCATCGACGCCTCCCCCATCAACCCCTCCGACCAGGGCCTCCTTTTCGCCGGAGCCGACATGAGCACGGCCAAGGCATCCGGCACGGCTGAGAACCCCGTGGTGACGGCCAGCATCTCACCCGCGGTGATGAAGGCAATGGCCGGGCGCCTGGAGCAGTCGTTGCCCGTCGGCAACGAAGGGGCGGGCGTGGTCGTCCAGGCGGGCACCTCTCCGGCAGCGCAGGCGCTGATGGGGAAGACCGTGGCCATCCTCGGGGGCGCCATGTACTCGCAATACCGCTCCATCAAGGCCGTGCAATGCCTGGTGTTACCGCCCGGCACCACGCCGGCCGAGGGCGCCTCCTGCTTCGTCAATCCGCTCACTGCCCTCGGCATGGTCGAGACCATGCGCGCGCAGGGTCACAAGGCGCTCGTGCACACGGCGGCCGCCTCCAATCTCGGGCAGATGCTCAACAAGATCTGCATCAAGGACAAAGTCGACCTGGTAAATATCGTGCGCAAGCCTGAGCATGTGGACGTGCTGAAGAAAGCCGGCGCCACTCACGTGTGCAACTCGAGCTCACCCACCTTCATGGACGACCTGACCGAGGCGCTCGTCGCCACCGGTGCCACGCTGGCCTTCGATGCCATCGGCGGTGGAAAACTGGCCGGGCAGATACTCACCGCCATGGAGATTGCCGCGAACCGGACCGCGAAGGAATACAGCCGCTACGGATCCACCACGCACAAGCAGGTGTACATCTACGGTGGGCTGGACCGCGGGCCGACCGAGTTCAACCGCGCCTTCGGCATGGCCTGGGGTATCGGCGGCTGGCTGCTCACCCCGTTCCTGCAGAAGGTCGGATTCGAGGCCGCCCAGAAGCTGCGGGAGAGAGTGGCCGCCGAGATCAAGTCCACGTTTGCGAGCACGTACACGAAGGAAGTCTCTCTCGCCGAGGCGCTCCGGCTCGAGGAGATCGCCATCTACGGCAAGCAGGCCACCGGCGAGAAATATCTGATCAACCCGAACAAAGGCGTCCGCTGAATCAGCGGAATCAGGGCCGCGGCGACGCGACCGCCGGCACTGCCTCCAGACGCGCCGCGACGCTCTTGTGCCAAGGCGTGCCCACCCAGGGATCGCGATCCTCGCTGGCCGTGAGCTCGTTCGGCGCGACCCCGGTTCGCACCCGGTGGTCGCCCTCGGGGTGGTCGACGCCCAGTCCGTTCGGAAGGGCGAGGTGCCCCGCGGCCATCGCATCGTCCACCGACACCGTGACGATGACGCTGGCCCGCTTCGTGCTGAGCCGGGCGCGTCCGCCGTCGGCAATGCCGAGCCGGGCGGCATCACCGGGAGAGACGCGAAGCGCGCCACCCTGGTCGCTCTTGCGCCACTCGGGATCGCGCATGATCGTGTTGGCCGTGAATGACCGCCGTTCTCCCGCGGAAAGCAGGAAGGGCCACGCGGGATCGTCGCCGGGCGGCCGCTCCTGACGAAGCGCGGCCAGCTCGCCGAGGAGCTCCGGGATGTTGAGGTTGACGCGTCCATCGTCGGTCTGGATTCGCCGCCACGTCTCGTCGTACTCGTCGTCGGCGAACACGACGCCTGAAGGGCGGGCGAGAATGGCATCGAACAGCCTCTCGCCCGCCCCGAAGCCCTCGCCGAATCCGGCTCGGCGAACACTGGCGGGGTTCAGTGCCGCGCATCGGTGCGCCGCCGTCCACAGCGCGGCCGCCGAGGCGGCCCCGTGGGGCAGCGTGGGGCCCAGCGCGCGATACAGCACGATCGGGGTGACAGCGCCGAGGCGCGGGTTGGCCTTGGTGGCCTCGGCGAAGGCCGTCGCGAACTCGCGTCGACCCCGCCGCGCCGCCGCGCGAAGCGGCTCCAGCTCCTGATCGCTGAACACGCCGGCGGCCTCGACGAGCCGTGCGTGGATCTCCGGCTCGGGCAGGGGCCCGTCCGGCGGTGCCAGCAGCGGGTGACGGAGATGAAAGACGTTGCGGGGGAACTCGAAGTTGAAAAAAGTCGCCTCGTACTTCTCGAACTGGGTCACCGCGGGGAGGACATAGTCCGCCAGACGGGCGGTCTCGGTCATGAACACGTCGATGGCGACCACGACCTCGAGCGCGTCCAGGGCCTCCCGCATGCGCTGGCTGTCGGCGATCGAGTGCGCCGGGTTCCCCGACTCGACGATCAGCGCCCGGTAGCGCCGGGGATGCTCGGTGAGGATCTCCTCGGGGATGATGTTGCACGGCACGAGGCCGCTCAGGATCCTCGCCCCCACCACCGGGCTGACGGGTGCGGTGCGCGGATCGAGCTCGCTCTTGCTGGCGCGCACGATCGGCACGAGTGTCGCCGGCGCATACTGCCCCCCCGGCTGGCCGAGGTTGCCGGTGAGCACCCACACGAGCTTTTCCAGGTAGCTCACGAGCGTGGAGTGCCGGTTCATCTGGACGCCCAGGTCCTCGAACACCGCCACGCTCGAGGCGCGGGCGATGCGCCGGGCCGCGGCCCGCACGAGCGCTTCCTCGACCCCGCTGATCCTGCAGTAGTCCGCTATCGGCACCGCGGACAGGGCGGCGATGGCGTCGGACACGCCCGAGGCGTGCTGGTCGAGCCACGCGGCATTGGTCAGCTTCTCCTCGACGAGGACGGCGCCGAGCGCCGCGAGGAGCCAGGCGTCCCGGCCCGGCCGTACCTGCAGGTGGAACTCGGCGAGCTCGGCCGTTTCCGTCCGGCGAGGGTCGATCACGATGATCGAGCGGGCAGGGTCCTTGGCGATGTCCCGCAGGGTCAGCCGGGCGTGGGGGATGCTGTGCGACTGCCACGGGTTCTTGCCCACGAACACCGCGACCTCGCAGTGCTCGAAATCGCCGCGGACCGGCGTGCCGAACATGAGCCCGTTGACCCAGATCTCGCCGGTTTTTTCCTGGGCGATGGCGCTCGAGCGGTACTTCGCACCGAAGGCCCTCAACGTGGCGGTGCTGTAGAAGCCGCCCAGGTGGTTGCCCTGGCCTCCGCCGCCGTAGTAGAGAATCGTCTCCCCGCCGTAGGCGTCGCGAACCGCGGCGAGCCGGGCCGCGACCTCCGCGATGGCGGTGTCCCAGTCGATCTCCTCGAAGGAGCCGTCCGGTCGCTTGCGCAGGGGATGGAGAACCCGCTCACCCCGGCCGTTCTGGTAGTGGTCGAGCCGGAGCGCCTTCTGGCACGTGTATCCCTTGGAGGCCGGGTGGGCCTTGTCCCCACGGATCTGCTCGAGGCGGCGGCCGTCCTCCCCGCCGAGCCGCACCAGGACTCCGCAGTTGCACTCACACAGGATGCATGCGGTCGGCTTCCACTCTGCCAGGCTCTCGGTTCCGACGGCGGTATTCATCTGGGCATCTCCTTGACCAGGCGCGGATCGTATCCGCGGCCGACTCTCCTGCGCCCCGACACTTAGGTATCTTTTAGATATCGAGATGGTATACTTTAGATATCATGCTGTCAACCCGGAAAGGGAACAGGGCGAGATCGAGGATCGGCTATCAGCACTTTTGCCCGGCGGCGCGCGCCCTCGAGGTGATCGGGGAGAAGTGGTCGCTGCTCGTCGTCCGCGATCTCCTCGCGGGTCCGCGTCGATTCAGTGATCTGCGCCGCTCGCTGACGGCCATCACCCCGAAGGGGTTGAGCGCCCGCCTCCGCGCGCTGGAAGAGGAGGACGTCATCGAGCGTGAGGCGGCGAGCCCGCGCGAGGTCTGGTATCGCCTGACGGCCAAGGGCCAGGCCCTCGCGCCCGTGATCGACGCGCTGCTGGTCTGGGGCATCGACCATGCGCTGGGGCGGCCGCGCCCCGGCGAGGCGATTCACCCCGGCCGCGCCCTGGACGGCGTCACGCGATACCTCGATCGCCGCGGGGTGCGCCCGGCGCATCCCGTCGCGTGGACCGTGCGCTTCGCGGGCGATCGCAGCTATACGCTTCGCTTCGACGGCCGGAGCTGGTCGCGGCAGCGGGGCGAGTCGGATGCCGACGTCGTCGTCGAGACGTCCCCGGAAGGGTGGGTGAGATTTCTCGGTGCCGACCGCGCGGGGCGCCGCCGCTGGCTCGCCAAGTCGCGGGTCAAAGGGACACGGGAGCGACTCGAGGAGCTGGCGTCCGCCTTCGGGCCCGCGCACGCATCGCCCACATGAAGCTCGGCACCTCGCTTCGATTCCTGTTTCCCACCTCGCCGGCCACCCATGAACGATTTCGCGGCCTCCTCGCGTCTATGCCGAAGGGGGCGTTCATCGAGCGGCCGATGGGCGCGTATGCGCCGGACGAACAGGCGCGCAACCTGATGGAGGTCGCCTCGGCGGCGCGCGCGGCCGGGCTCGACGCGCTACTGACCGGCGACAGTCACGCCACCAACCCTGCCTATGCCGCCACCTTCTCCCCGTTGCCGACCGTCGCCCGGCTGATGAGCGTAACCGGTGACATGCCCGTCGGGGTTGTCCTCCTCGCCCCCTTCTACCAACCGCTCCTGCTGGCCGAGCAGATCGGCACGCTCGCCGCGTTCGCCGAGGGACCGCTGATCGTGACCTTCGTCCTCGGCGGCCGCCCGCAGCAGTTTCAGGCTTTCGGCATGGAAGAGCGCAGCCGTGTGGGCCGCCTCGACGAGGTGGTGACGGTGGTCCGGGCCCTCCTCTCGGGCGAGCGCGTCATCCACCGCGGCCGCTACTACACCCTGGAGGGCGCCACCATCAGTCCGCTACCCCGGGTGCCCGTGGAGATCTGGCTCGGCGGGACCGTGCCGGCATCCGCCGAGCGCGCGGGACGGCTCGGCGATGCCTGGCTGACGGGGCAGAACGCAGCGGACGAGGATCTCCGGCGGCAACTCGAGCTCTATCGGGCCGCGGCCGCGCGCGCCGGCCGCCCACCGCGACCCGTCTTGCGCCGGGACATCTATGTCGGCGAGTCCGACGAGGCGGCGCGCGCCGTCGTCGGCGCCATACTCGCCGAGGGGTATCGCGGCACCGGCTTCGATCAGCTCCTCGTGGGCAGTGCCGACACCGTCGTCCAGGCTCTACGCCGCTACCGGGACATGGGCTTCGACTACGTGATGGTGCGCCACATCGTGGGCGACCATCAGCTCATGCTGCGCTCGTTCGAGCGCATCGGCCGCGACGTGATGCCCCAGATCCGCCATCTCTAGCCGTCACGAGAGCCTCACCCCCGAGGACGCCGCCCCCACCGCTCGTTTCCATGGGCAAGATTCTGCGTCGCGAAGTCCCAGTTCAGGAGGTTGTCGATGACGGCGGTGACGTAGTCCTTCCGGCGGTTCTGATAGTCGAGGTAGTAGGCGTGCTCCCACACGTCCAGCGTGAGAAGCGGCGTCGCGCTCGTGGGAAGGGGATCCTCGCCGTCGGGGGTGGCGACGACCTTCAGCTTGCCGCCCTGGGCGACGAGCCACGCCCAGCCACTGCCGAACTGCCCCACCGCGGCGTCGGCGAATGTCTTCTTGAAAACGTCGTAGCCTCCGAACGAGCTCCGGATCTTTTCCGCGATCTCCCTCGGCGGCTCCCCGCCGCCTTTCGGCCGCATGCTGTTCCAGTAGAAGGTGTGGTTCCAGGTCTGCTGGGCGTTGTGGAGGATCCCCACTTTCTTCGGGTTGCCGACCGTTTTCCTGACGATGTCCTCGAGCGGCATGGCGGCCTCGGGCTTGCCCGCGATGAGCTCGTTCAGCTTGTCCACGTAGGTCTTGTGATGCTTGCCGTAGTGGAAGCCGATGGTGTTCTTCGAGATGAAGGGCTCGAGAGCGTCCTCGGGCCACGGCAGAGGCGGCAGGGTGATCGGCGTGGCCGTCGTCAGTTTCGGTTTGGTCGTTGCCATGTGAACCTCCTCGGGCTAGTCTACACTTTTTCAGCGCCAAGAGGCGGCGAGCCGAAGCCAGACCTTGATAATCGCCCGCGTTCGTGAGACAAGCAGAGGTCAAAACTCTCCCGGAGGCCTGCTCATGCGCTCTCGCCTGATGCTCGTCCTGATCGCGATCCTCGCCGTCACCTTCGTGCCGGTTCCTCGCGCGGCCGCCCAGCAGAAGACCCTCGTCGTCACCGGGTACGGCGGCCGGTGGGAGGAGGTGATGAAGAAGGTCCTGGTGGAGCCCTTCGAGAAGAAGCACGGGGTGAAGGTCGAGATCGTCACCGGCATCACCACGGAGTGGGTGGCCAAGCTCCTCGCGGCCGGCCCCGACAATCCGCCCTACGACGTGGTCTTCGGCAACGAGCCGGCCTTCCCGATCCCGCGCGAGCGCGGCTTCTTCGAGAAGCGCAACGAGGCCCTCGCTCCCAATATCAAGAACCTCTACCCGAAGGCGCTCATCGGCGACACGAGCCTTGCCATGTTCTGGGGCCGCATCGGCCTCGCCTACCGCACCGACTCCGGCATCAAGAAGCCCACCTCCTGGAAGGACTTCTGGGACGAGGCGTACACCGGCAAGCGGGCGACCTACGTCATCGGCAACACGCTCGGCATCAACTTCCTGTTCGTCGCCTCGAAGCTCTATGGCAAGGACTACTTCGATATCGACGCCGGGGTCGCCGCCATCAAGCGCGCCCAGCCCAAGCTGGTGGACTTCACCGGCACCGTCGAGAAGCAGCTCGAGCAGAAGGAAGTCGTGCTCGCGGTGCTCCACGACGCCTCCGCCCACGATTTGCAAAAGCGGGGCATCCCCGTCGACTGGGTGGCTCCCAGCGAGGGCCAGCCGATCCTCGACCAGATCGTTCAGGTCACGCGGGGCTCGAAGAACAAAGAGCTGGCGTGGAAGTTCATCGACGCCTATATCTCGCCCGAGGTGCAGCTTGCCTTTGCCACCGAGCTTTTCTGGAGCCCGACCAACAAGACGGTCAAGGTCCCGGCGGATGTGGCGAAGAAGATCGTGAGCGGCCCGGCCGACGTGGACAAGCTCGTGCTCTTCGACTGGGCGTACGTGGCCAAGCAGCGGCCGCAGTGGACCGAGAAGTGGAACAAGGAGATGCGTTGACCGAGACGCCCGGCGCCAGCGATACCGTCACGCTCGTCAACCTGACCAAGCGCTACGGGGCGACGCGGGCGCTCGACGGAGTGTCGCTCTCGGTGGCTCCCGGCGAGTTCTTCACGCTCCTCGGCCCCTCCGGGTGCGGCAAGACCACCACCCTGCGTTCGGTGGCGGGCTTCGTCACGCCGGACGCGGGGGAGGTGGCGATCAACGGGCGAACAGTCACCCGGGTGCCCCCGCACCTCCGGCGCGTCGGGATGGTGTTCCAGCACTATGCCCTCTTCCCCCACCGCACCGTGGCACAGAACGTGAGCTTCGGTCTCCGCATGCAGCGCGTGGAGAGGGCGGAGATCGCCCGGCTGGTCGCGGAGGCGCTGGCCCTCGTCCAGCTTCCGGGCCATGGTGCCCGCTATCCCGGCCAGCTCTCGGGCGGCGAGCAGCAGCGGGTGGCGCTGGCTCGCGCGCTCGTCACCCGGCCGGCCGTTCTCCTGCTCGACGAGCCGCTGGGCGCGCTCGACAAGAAGCTGCGCGACCACATGAAGATCGAGCTCAAGCGCCTGCAGCGCGAGGTGGGCATCACGACGATCTACGTGACGCACGACCAGGAGGAGGCGCTCACGATGTCCGACCGCATCGCGGTGATGTACCGCGGGCGCGTCGAGCAGGTCGCCCCGCCGCGCGGGCTCTACGAGACGCCCGCGACCGCCTTCGTGGCCGGCTTCATCGGCAACATCAATCTCCTGTCCGGTCGGGCGGCCGGCTCGGGCAGGGTGGAGTGCGGCAGCGCGACGCTCGCGGCCACCGGCGCCGCGCCCGCCGGGGCCGCCGTCGCCCTCGCCCTCCGCCCGGAGCGGATCCGGCTCGAGCCCACCGGCGCGGTCGACACCGTGCTTCCCATGACGGTCGCCCACGTCGTCTACCAGGGCGAGACGGTCCGGTATCTCCTGAAGAGCGACGCCGGGCTCGAGCTGCAGGCCCTCGAGCTCGGCGAGGTGCGCTTCTCGGCCGGTGCCCGCGTGCGGGCCGGATGGGTGGCCGCCGACGCCCGCATCATCGAGGAGGAACGCGCATGACGAAAGTCGGCTTGATCACGGTCGGGCAATCACCCCGCACTGACGTGGTGCCGGACATGGCGGCGATGCTCGGCGGCGACG
>WNFC01008681.1_pt1 | contig 11228 bp, 12 predicted proteins | sample 5400541 | NCBI WGS metagenome assembly WNFC01 (sample SAMN13153342, study PRJNA577476) | soil metagenome | isolation source: 120 cm saprolite under Douglas fir tree site 2 hole 2 replicate 1 | place: USA:California | collected 2015-04-18
AAAATCGCATCGCGCACACTCTTGATGGATTCATCCACGATGATGGACTGATCGTAGAACGGCTTGATCTCGATTCCCGGTGGCAAAGACTTGCGGATCTGGTCCAACTGCGCGTGGACCTCGCGCGCGACATCCATGGTATTGCTGTCTGGCTGGCGGTTTACGTTCAGCAGCACCGCCGGCTTTCCATTAGCGGTGATGATCGTATAAACCGGCTTCACGCCCGGACCCACACTGGCGACATCGCCGATCCGCACCGGAATCCCGCTAGGCGTGGTTTTTACCACAACCTGCGCGATCTGCTCCGGCGTCTGCACCTGTCCGCTGATCAATCCCAATACCAGTTGGTGATTGCGCTCGAACAGTCCCGGAGAGTCAATCAGGTTGGTGCGCTTCATCGCGTCCAGAATGTCAGTGACGGTGACGCCTGCGGTCAGCAGCTTTGCCGGATCGGGCTGAATATGAAACTCCGGCTCCTGCCCACCCTGAATCACCACGCTCGAGACTCCGTCCAGCCGATTCAGCCGAGGCTTTACTTCATAGGTGGCTAGGTCCCACAGTTGCGTCTGCGGCACAGTTTCCGAAGTCATGCTGTAACCGATGACCGGAAAGCTGGCAAACGTCATTCGGTTCGCCACAATACTGGCGGTTGATGGAAGCTCGGTCTGTACTCGTGAGATTGCGGAGTTCACGTATTGCAAGGTCTGGAACATGTCACTGTTCCAGTCGAAGAAAAGATCGATCTCAGCCGACCCGCGGCTGGTGATTGACCGGACCGCCTGCAATCCGGGTACGCTGTTCACCGCTTGTTCAATCGGACGGGTAATCGTCACCATCATCTGATCTATCGGCATGACGCCGTTGTCAGCTGCGATTAGGATTCGCGGAAAATTGGTCGTGGGGAACACTGACACCGGAATGGTGAACGCGAGATACGCCCCCACCGCCGCCAGCGTGAGGATAAGAAAGATAAGCGGCTTGGCTTGGTGCGCAAACCAGTACGAGGACTCGGGACGATTCACCCTGCTCCTCCGGCTTTACTCCTTTTCATCTTTCCCTTCCGGCTTGGCTTCCGCAGTGGTGATCTTGCTGTTGTCGGGCAGTCCATAGGCCCCAGTCGCCACGATCCGGTCTCCCGCCTGCAGCCCTTCGACAATCTGGACGCGATCTTCTTCGCGGATTCCGGTCTTCACAGTTTTCTGGTGCGCGCACTGTTCGCTCGGACGTTTACTTTTTTCGCAGCTCCCAACCACCATCACCGAGGTCGTTCCATCCTGTGCCGTAAGCAAGGCGGCGGCAGGAACCGCCAGCGCATCCGGCACCGACCGCGCAATCATCGAAACCTGGACGCTGGTCCCCGGCTTCAACCGCTCGTCCGGATTCTTCGCCTGTACCCACACTTCAACCGTAGTGCTGTTTGGGTCGAGCGCTGGACTGACAATCGTAACTTTACCCGGGAAAGGTTTCTCACTGCCAGGCACTTGAATCGTCGCCGCGTCCCCCACTTTGAGTAGCGCAGCACTGGGTTGCGGGATGTGCGTTTTGGCCACTACTGAAGAAATATCCATCAGCGTCAGCAGTGGTGTTCCTGCCGCGGCCATCTCTCCCGGATAAAGTGGCCTCTCGGTGACCACGCCATTGATTGGACTCTTAATCTCGGAGTAACTGAGTTGCGCCGCCGCCCCTTGATACTTTCCCTGTGCCGATTCCAGTAGCCCCGTTGCCGACTTCATCGTCTGCTGTCTGCCGATCGCATTCAGTGAGTCCAAATGCTTCTGTGCGATCTCGTACTGATTGCGCGCGTTGGTCAGGTCAACTCCAGATTGATCAAGTTCCTTCCGCGGAAGTGCGCCCTGTTGTACCAGATCTTTTCGGCTGTCGTAGATCTTTTGCTGCGCGTCTAATTGTTGTTTTGCCGCTTGCACGTCAAGGTTCGCCTTCTGCACTTCCTGAGGAAGGTCGGCCGCAGTGGTGGTGGTGTATTGTGCCTGGGCCTGATCGTAAGAACCTTTGTTCTCCTGCGCCGCTGCCGCCAGGTCGCGGTTCTCGAGCACCGCCAGCAACTGTCCGGCGCGAACATGGCTCCCGCGATTAACCAGGAACTTCTTCACCGGTGCGCTGAGTTTAGGAACGATGGCCGACTGCGCGATGGGAAACAAAACCGCGTCGGCCGTAATCTTCTGCTGCATCGCCGACTTCGCAACCGTGACAATCTGCACCGGTACTACCGGCTCTTCCGCGGTGTCACTCGAGCATGCGGGCATGACCGCCAGCGCAGCCCCGATCAGCATCCTCATCGCAAGACAGCGCTTGTCGGTGAACATTCTCAGAATTGTCCTGTCAACGTTTGCAGATTTGCCAACGCCACCCGGAACCGTTGCTGCCCATCCCCCAGCGCATTCTGCGCTAGCGTCAGCGTGTTCTGGGCGTCCACAACTTCCAGAACGGTTGCTTCTCCCGCCTGGTATCGCAAGCTGGTCAAGCGCAAGCTTTCCCCGGCCAGGTCCGCAGACTGCCGCAGCGATTCCATTTCTGACCGCGAAGTCTGGGCCTCGCTGTAAAAAGTTTTCAGATCAGCCACTGCCTTGCGTTGGGCAAAACTCAATTCTACCTTGGCTTGATCGCGCAGCAGTTCCGCCTGCTTCACTTTGCTGCGGCTCGCCCCCCAGTTCCACAGTGGAAGCTCAATCGTCGCCGTGGCCGCATATCCCAGGTTTCGCACGTTCCTATTTACAAGCGGATCGTGATCATATTCGTTCACAGCATAATGGTTGGCATCAATGCCGTAAGAATAATCCAGTCCCAGTGACGGCAGAAAACTGTTCCATGCAACCGCCACTTCCTGGTTCGCTGCCTTGAGCGATGCCAGTGCCCCCCGCAACTGCGGACTATTTTTCCCCGCCTCCGCCTCGACTTCCTGAAACGACGGCAACGGCTCGATGTTTTCCAGATCGTCCACGGTAGCGAAATTCTGATCAAAATTCGGGAAAATCAGCACTGCCAACTCCATGCGGCTGCGTTCGATTTCCACTTCCGCATCCTGCAGCGCCCGCTGTTGCTGCAGAAACTGCAATTGCGCCTTAATGGAGTCGGAGTGGGCTACCTCGCCGCCGCGTTCCAGCTTCTGGGTAATATCGAAGAAATGCCCAGCCTCGTCCGCCGCACGCTGGGCGGTTGAATACTTGCGCTGCGCTACAACGAATCCGTAATAAGCTTGCACCACGGTGACAACCAGTCCGCGTGCTGCTATTTCTGACTTAGCTTTGGCCAGCGCTTCTTGTGCCCGCGCTCTGCGGTACTCCGCCATGTTCTGCAGCGAAAGCGCTTGGTGGACGTTGCCCTGGCTGATGTATTCATGCACCCCGTTGGCGCCAATGAAGCGTCCGGTGCTGGTGCCGTTTCCCTGGGTATAGAGGTATTGTCCGTTGTAAGCGGCGTTGGGCAGCAGCCCCGCGCGAGTTTGCACCGCAGTCTGCCGGGCTACTCCGTAGTCGGTAAGCGCTGCCCGGTATTGCGGCTCATTGACCCGCGCGCGCGCAAGCGCGTCTTTCAGGGTAAGCGTGAGGGGCGCTACGGAGTTCTCGCCATCAGCGACCAGACTGGCTTGCTGAGCCCATCCCAACAAGGCCGCCAGGATCACCCCGGAAAGAACAATGCTCTGCTCCCACCCACATCGCCAAAAATTTCGCATAAGAGAGTCTCTCCTGAATCTTTCGCATCCTCACGCATGCTTTTTCATTGTGGCACAACTCGTCCCATAAACGGCTAGCCGGGTAGCTTCGGGATTTATGGCCGATTCTCTGCTTCGTCCTGAAGTGCCAGCATCCACTGGTACTTGTCCCACTGGGCCACCCAGCGAAACTTTGGCGAAACACGTGCTTTGTATTCTCTCGTACTGCACGCCGCGAACTCACCCGGTGAGCAAAAAGGCAAGCATGATCAACCTCGATCAAATCAAAATCACCCGCCGCGATCAGCAGGTCCTGAAACTGCTGGTCCTGGGGTGCAGCAACAAAGACATCGCCGCCGAGCTGCACATCAGCCCACGCACCGTCAAGCAACACCTGCGCACCCTATTTCTGCGCGCCGGAATCAAACAGGGCCGCAAACGCGTGATCCTGGCCACGCAATCTTCGAAAAGGAGCAAATGAACTATGTCGCCACGCGAACAGTTGACTTACCGGGAAATCAAAGTAACCACGTTGGTATGGCAGGGGCGGACTAATCCCGAAATCGCTCTCAACCTTGGCACTTCCGAACAAGTCATCAAGAACCAGTTGCGCAGTGTATTTGACAAACTCGGGGCCTGGAGCCGGCTCGAGCTGGCCCTTTACGTGGCTTCTCATGGCGGCGCCAGCTGGGCAGATGATTTCGAAGCCGGTCCCAATCTTGCCGTAGCGGCAGCTTCGTAAGCGATTTTCTCCTCTCAGGGACAAGGTCAGAGCAAGGTTTGGATGTGCCGCTCGAGAAACTCCCGGTCTTGCGAGGTGACATTCATGAAACGTACGCCAATGCCAAAGCCGGGGGATGCGCTAGCCACCGCACCTTGCAAGCGCAGCTTGGTAACGCCCAGCCACAGCACGATTTCGAACTTGCTTTCCACCTTCAGAGGGATGTGCATCTCGACGAAACAACCGCCCTGGCTCAGGTCAGAAGTCCTGCCCCAGATGATCTGTCCGGCAGAATGCAATTCCACCGAGATCGAACACTTCACCCGTACTGACTTGCGGCGGTCGTCCGCAGCGGTGGACTGGAAGTTATCGATCACGCCGTGGGGAAGGGGTACATCCCAAAATGGTTTATCTGGACTCAGGTTCAGCAGGCCGACTTGGCCCTCGGCGAGAGTGCCCGCACCGCCCGCCCATTTCACCCGGAAATGGACTTTGTTCCTTCCACAAGTTACTCCAACAATTTCATCCAGCTTAAGTTGCGCCTTGACTCCGTGGAGTCTTGCGCCATTCTGGCTTATATCCAACGTGCTCACGTTTTCGGAGAAGATCTTGCCGGCACGGTCGGTGCCAAAAATGCGCACCGGTACCTCTTCGGGTTTTCGTGGTTCACGCCGCTTCCCCATACGCGCGCCAACAGTCCTTCGGCTCCGTATGGTAATGCAGAATATGGCGCTTATCCAGCCAAACTATTGGCACCGTCCGGTTTGATTTCGCATTTGATCGCGTGGCATGTGCGCCGGGGAAAATGGGAAAAAGGGTTGCAAATGCTTGCAGAAGCGACCCACCATCGTTCTTAAATCTCAGGAAAAGAACAAGTTACGTCTTCCGATAAGGCACTCAAATTGCTTGGTACTCGCTGACGGGAAATTCGCGTTTCCCGATTTGGAGCGGCGGGCAGCACTTTGGCGCAAAACTTCTCCCGGGGCAAACTGTAATGATCTACAAAGAAACTTTTTGGATGGCCTGCGACTCGACTGAGCAATTGCGGGCAGAATATGGCCCTTTCCACACTCGCGCGGAGGCCGAACGGGAAGCCGATAAGCTGGGCTTTGGCTTCATCCTGCGCTACGAGCACATGATCGGCGAAAATGACGATATCAAGGAAGTTCGCTGCATCTTCATCGAACTCCAGCCAGAACTCGCCTCCCAATCCATCGTGCTGAAACTCCACACCCGCTGCGCCACCTGTGGCGAAACCTCGATTCACGATCACGCCTGGCAAGCCGAAGTTTGGGCCGACATCCACGAGTTCGAGCACTCCCGCCACCGGGTCCGCCTCTTCGAGCAGACTCGCGCCGCAGGTTTGAAAGAAGTCGCCGGCTGGCGCGACGCGTGCGCGTAAAGCTCTTCACCACAGGGACACCGAGACACAGAGAAATCCTATAAGAACAAAATCTAAAGATGTTATTCCGAGGGCAGCGAGGAACCTGCTCCTCTCTCGCCCACAGCAAACCGTCTGGATCTCCACAAATCAAGCAAATTAAGTCTTCCTCTGTGCCTATGTGTCTCTGTGGTGAATAAGGTTTTGGGCGCAACTAAAAACTAGCCACTAGCCACTAGCCACTGGTAACATCGCTCCACGATGCCCCTTCGTCGCGTCGCCCGGAAACTTACCGCTGCCGCCGGCAAACTGGCGCAGAAAGACGCTCCGCACGACGGCTTCCCGCCCGGCGAACTTGTCATCATCACCGGAATGAGCGGCTCCGGCAAGGCCTCGGTTCTGAAAGCCTTCGAAGACCTCGGCTATTACTGCGTGGACAATCTCCCCGTCGGCTTGATCCCGCGCTTTGCCGAACTGGCAGGACAATCCGCGGAAATCGATCGCACCGCCCTTGTCGTGGATGTCCGCGAAGGCCGCCAACTCGAAGAACTCCCCGCCATCATCAAGTCGGTCAAGCGGATTATCCCCACCCGCCTGATCTTCCTCGAAGCCTCCGACGCCGTCCTCCAGCGCCGTTACAGCGAGACCCGCCGTCCCCATCCGCTTGGCACCCACACTCCCGTTAAGACCTCACTCACCGCCGAGCGCCGCCGCCTGCGTGCCATTCGCGCCCACGCCGATCTGGTCATTGACACCTCAAAATTCAACGTTCACGAACTGCGCGCCCACATCAACGAGCTGTTTCAGAAAAAAGAAAAAGGCCGAAACATTCTGGTTTCCTGTGTCAGCTTCGGATTCCGCCACGGCGTCCCCGACGACGCCGACCTGGTCTTCGACGTCCGCTTCCTGCCCAACCCGCATTTCATTCCCGAATTTCGCCCCCTAACCGGACGCGACCCCAAAGTCGCCAAATACATCCGCTCCTTCCCGCAAACCAGCGAATTCATCCAGCGCATTTCCGACCTGCTGGTCTATCTCTTGCCCCACTACATTCACGAAGGCAAGAGTTACCTGACGATAGCCTTCGGCTGCACCGGCGGGCAGCACCGCTCGGTCATGATCGCCGAAGACGTCACCAAGCGGCTGAAGAAGGCGGGCTATCGAGTGAAGGTCGTACACCGCGACAGCCCCAAGTGAACTCAAGCGGCGCCACGGCAATAGTTGGCTCCGGGAAGAGTGTACCCCCCGGTGGAGTCGCATCGGAACGCTGCTTACCGCAAGGCGCGCGTCTCACAAGAGACTGTGATAGCCAAGGTAAGCTGGGATTATTATCCTCCAGAGTTCGTGCCGCTTCGGAGACGCCATGCAGAAGGCGGTTTCACTGTTGTGACCCAAGTCAGCTCCGAGCCAGTTAAATTCCTGAAAGGTACAGTAACAAACGTCCCTCTCCGGGACCAAGACCTGGAAGATGAGAGTAGCGGACACCAAACACGTACTGCTTCTTCGCGCTGAGGAGTTTTCCTGCTCATGGAACAAACAGAAAGTGGCACTCAACTACCGTGAAAATGGGGAGGCCGTGGGCAGCGTGGTCTCGATCGAGGTTCAATAGGCGATGCGGCCTCCATACGCACGATTGGCGTTGTTCATTTCACTCTTCGTTACCGTCACTTCTAATCAGCTGTGGCCGTCCGCATTCGAAACCTGGAAAGCCAACGACCAGGCTGCCGCGGCGGCCTCGAAGGTCGCCCATTTCGCCGAAGCCGAAAAATTGCTGTTGACAAATGAAAAACTTGCGGAGACATTTCCTCAGAAAGATGCGCGTCTGCCCCGGACCATATTCGATCTGGCCCAAGTCTATCGAGCGGAAGGCAAGCATTCAGACGCTTTGCTCTTGTATGAACGCGCCATGCAGACTTACTCCAACCTCTATGGCCCGGAGTCGCCGGAACTGCGCCAAACGCTTCTCGCAGCGGACAGCGGCCAGGTCGGACAGAGTAAAAATGACCTGGGCGAGCTCTACGCTGGAACCGGCGCATTCGATAAAGCTGAGCCGCTGTTGCTGGAAGCTCTGACCATTCGCAGGAAGGCTGGGGAAACGGCCGAGGTAGCCCAGTCACTACAGGCTCTGGGAACACTTTACGGGAGGACCGGACGCGCGCAACAGGCAGAGCAGGCCTTCCGAGAGGCGGTCAGCGTCTTTGGAAAAACAGTGGGCGGCGAGCACCCCGACTATGCCAATGCGCTGGAGAACCTGGCTCTATTGCCAGTCTCGTCACGACTATGCGACTGCCGAGCCGCTACTAAACCGAGTCCTCGAAATTCGTATGGCCGTGTTCGGTCCCGAATACCGCGATGTGGCCACCAGCCTCGATACCCTCGCGGCGCTGAAGAGGGCGGAGCATAAACCACAGGAAGCGGCAGCACTTTATGAGCAAGCTTTGGCCCTGTGGCAGAAGATTCTTGGCCGGATAGTCCTGACCTCGCCGCCGACCTGAATAACCTGGGCGCGATTTGCGAGTTCAGCCGCGAAAAAGAAAAAGCGGAACCTTTGTTCTTGCACGCAATTGCCCTCGACGAAAAGGCGCTCGGCCCAGAGAGTTCGGAACTGGGAACGGACCTAAATAATCTGGGTCTTCTATATGTTTTCAGCAAGAGATACGGGGAGGCCCAACAGATTTATCAGCGGGCTCTGGCGATCCGTATCAAGGCGTTGGGTGACACCGACCCCGCCGTGGCCGAAACCATGAACGGCTACGCCGCGGCCTTGCGCGGTTTGCACCGCGATGTCGAGGCCAAACAGATGGACGGCAGAGCCGCCGAGATAACAAACCGAAAGTGAATCTAGAGTCGAGCTATCACCAACCCGCGCTCTCTAGCTCAAATACTTCTTCAAACACCGCACACAAGGCACATACCTCTCTCGCTCCGCCTCGCGCGCCACCAGCGAACGAACGTGCGCTTTATCGTGGATAAACGGGCACCCTGCGACGTGAAACGTCTTGCCGTCTGATGAAACCAGCACGATCATGTCCGGAGGAACACCAGCCCCCGGTTGAGCGTGTTCCGAACGTAGCTCCGGATGGCGGATGGATGAGGAACGAGCCGCCTCAAAGCCGCCGGCCAGCACCACTCCGGCGGCCGCGGCGACCATCCATCCCACAAAACTTCTACGATTCCCTGGCATATTGCCCTCCAGCCTGCGATGCAGGCGGTGACTGAATCCCAGCGGCACTTCGAGCATCCGTTCGTCGCCGTATAACTGGACCACGTTGCGGGTCCCGTCGAGCACCGCGGTACAGTGCTTGCATCCGCGAACATGTTCGTCGATGGCAGCGCGCAAGTCCGGGGAAACGTCGCCGTCGAGATAGTTCGAAATCTCGCGCCACACTTCTTCGCATTTCACTACCATGGCTTCGTCCCCTTTTCAAAAGACAGCCGGCTGCTCCAACTGCCGCCCAGTCCTGGCGCCAGCAGGTCGCGCAGCATCAGCCGTGCTCGCAGCAGGCGGGTTTTGACCGACGCGGTCGAAATCCCCAGCGCTTTGGCCGTCTCTTCAATGCTCAGTTGCTGCATGTCGCGCAGCACAAACACCTCACGATAAATCTGCCCCAACGAGGCCAGCGCCTCCGCCAGTTTTTGCCGGACTTCGTGCCGCTCCAAAGTCTCCGACGGAATCTCCCGCCAGTCGGCAAAATCGCGCGGCGTGTAGTTACCCTCCTCGTCCTCGCGAATGGCGATCGGCTCCATGATGTAAGCGTGTCCTTTTCTTCGCCACATGCGCGCTTCATTCACTGTGATCTGGATCAGCCAGGTGCTGAACCGCGCCTCGGCGCGAAATTGCCCAATGTTCTTTAGCGCCTTCAGCGCCGCCTCCTGCGCCACATCCTCGGCGTCCGCCTGATTGCGCAAAAGGGCAAAAGCCGCCGCGTACATGCGCCGCTCGTAAGGCTGAATCAGTTCATAGAACCGCTCGCGTTCGCCCTCGCGAATGCGTTGGATTAGCGCGTTTTCGTCACGAACCTCGTCTTCCGGCGCAATCGCTTTTTCCGGCATCTCTCCCCACCGCCACACCGAACTTGCTGCCAGCGCCATGCTATGTCGACGGATACTCCGGATCTTTCTTCCATCCCGTCAGCATCGAGACAAAATTGTTCCAGCCATGCAGCACCACCATTACCAGGTGCCCGAACACGAACGCCAGAATCGCCCACAGGATCAGGAAATGCCAAAGCCGCGCGTAGTGGAAGCCGCCCATCATCCACGCCAGCCACGAAAACTGCACCGGCTTCCACACCGCAATTCCGGTGAGGACGGATAAAATCCCTAACCCGATCGCCGAAGTGTACGCATGTTTCTGCAGCGGGTTGTAGGCTTCTCGCGCCGGAGGCTTGGGGCCAAAGAAAAAATAGTGCCGCACCATCGGCCACACTCCGGGAATGTCGCGCGGCATGAATAAAACTTGTTTGTAATTCCCGCTAAAAATCTGGTAACCCAGGTACAACAACCCCGAGCCGATGTAAATCCACATAAAAGTGAGGTGCCATTGCAGCGCCCCACCCAACCATCCGCCGATAGCAAATGCCTTCGGCCAGTGGATCAAATCCTTCTGTGGAATTTTTGCGCCGAAGCTGGGAAACGCGCGGAAAATCTGCAACCCGCTGCCCACCATCACGAACAGCGAAACCGCGTTGACCCAATGGCACAGCCGCACAATAAACGGATGCTCATACACCGCCTCGACGACTTCGCCCGTCTTTGGATTGTCGATTTCAATCACCCGGCTGGCCATGTTCACTCACTTGTTCGCGAAAAAAGTTTGCTCACCCCGCAATTTACAGACTGTAATAATCCGAGTAGCCCTGATCTTCCCAATACCCGACCCGCGTCAGCACGTTCGTCACCTTGAGGCTGGTGAGATATTTCGCCTGCTTGTAGCCAACCTTCGTCGGAATTTGCCAACGCACCGGAGCCCCATGCTCGCGCGTCAGCGGCCGACCGTACATTTCGTAGCACAATAAACTTTGCGGATGCAGCGCCGTCGCCATATCCAGCGATTCGTAGTAGTCGTCGGCGCATTCGACGGTGACGAAGCGCGAAGTCAAATCCGCGCCAATCACTTTCAGGAAATCGGAGAGCCGTGCCCCGCCGAAATTTCCGATCACATCCCACCCCTCGACGCACACGTGGCGGGTATTGTGCGTGAACTTGGGCAGTGCCTGAATCTGCGCCAGGGTATAGTGGCCCGCCTTCCCGACCGCTCCGCCGACGCTCAAATTCCAGCTGTCGAGATCGACTCCGGGATCATCCACGTCGTAATCATTAATAGGGAATTTGCTGAACGGAGTCAGTTCCGAGTCGTCAAACGTGTGAGCCAGGTGTCCGCGACGAAAAAGCGCCGCCGATGCCCAGTCGCTGAAGCCCAGCCCCGCCTTGAGCAGCGGAGTCTGTAGTGCGGG
>WNFC01009528.1_pt1 | contig 11227 bp, 10 predicted proteins | sample 5400541 | NCBI WGS metagenome assembly WNFC01 (sample SAMN13153342, study PRJNA577476) | soil metagenome | isolation source: 120 cm saprolite under Douglas fir tree site 2 hole 2 replicate 1 | place: USA:California | collected 2015-04-18
CGACCAGCCGTTCGACCACCGGAAAGGTCAGGCGCAGCGCGCTGATCAGAGTGCCGATGAAGGTGTTGCGGTATATGCGCAGGCGGTCCGCCGCGGGGACCAAATCATCGACGATATGGTTCACTGCGGCCGAATCATCACGCGCGAGAAGCCTATGGGCGACGGCCTGCTGGACCTCACGCAGCGTGGGCACGGTGGTCCTTCCGGGCGAGAATTGCGGATGCCTTGTCCGCTTCGCCGATCAACACCTCCAGGGGAGGAATTCGGTTGTCCCATTCGATCAAGGTCGGCACCGGTCCGAAGCGCACGACCGCCTCGCTGTAGAGCGCCCATACGGCCGGATCGACGGCGGAGCCATGATCATCGATGCGAATGCTGACCCCTTCCCCCAGCGTTCTGAGGGTGTGGCCGGCGAGGTGCATCTCGCCGATTGCCGCCACCGGAAGAGCGGCCAGATACTCCGACGGGTTCCAGCCGTGGTTCGATGCGCTCACGAAGATGTTGTTGACATCGCAGAGGATGCCGCAGCCGCTGCGCTCGGCGACGGCGGCGAGGAACTCCCATTCGGGAATAGTCGAACGCCTCCTCGGTGAGCGGAAGCGGCAATAGGTCACCGAGATAGGTGCCCTCACTCGCGCTCCAGGAAAGGTGGTCCGAGACCAGCCCCGGCGCGACGCGCTCGGCCACCTGGCGCACCCGTTCGAGGTGAGCGGCATCAATGCCATCGGCGCTGCCCAGCGAGAGGCCGACGCTATGGAGTGCGATGGGATAGTCGCGGCGAATCGCCTCGAGTTGTCTGAGCGGCATCCCCCCGCCCATGTAGTTCTCGGTGTGAACCTCGAACCAGGCGATGTCGGGGCGATTCTCCATGACCTCCCGATGATGCAGAGCACGGAGGCCGATCCCCGCCGAGGCGGGGATCGCACCAACTCGCTCGCTCACGCTTGCAGGAGGCAGCGGCACGTCGACGCCTCGCTCACGACGCCTTCAGACTGCCGCCCTGGATCTTCGCGCAATCTCCGGCGGGCAGCAGGACAAACGACTTCGTCTCGCGCGCTTTGGTTGCCTGACCGGCGCAGGAATGCACTCCTTCGGCGCAGTCGTTCTTGCTGACGGCGTTGATGCCGTAGCACTTCTCGAGATGGTTCTTGGCCATCCTTTCCATGTTGTCTTTCACGATCTGGGGCGGGTCGGCGGCTTGCGCCGAAAGGCTTTGCATGGCCATGGCGAGGCCGATGGCCGTCGAGAATGCGGTTGCTGCAACAATTCGGTTCATGGTCGGTTCTTCCCTGTTGTTTCGCCTCGAATCGAGACGGACATTCGACAGTTCGTTCGAGGTGCGGGATTGGTTACGTCGCTGGCTCGACCCGAGCCTGTGCCGATTCAGGGCGAAGGGTCGACACGCAGACGTGTTTTCAGCGGGTGGCGGGATTCGCGTAAGCTCACCCCGCGGTGAATAGGGTCGTCAATGATCATCACCGTCATCCCGCGCGGTTGAAGAGCTGAAACGTTCGAGGGAGTAAATGCGCCGAATGCCGTCACGAGACGCCACCCGGAATCTACTTGCTCGGAAGTCGCCCGATGAAGAGGCGTGGCAGCCTGCAGCCGGGAATCAGGCGGCTCGTGACGACTGGTCGGCGTTGATGGCGCGTAGCCAGGAAGGCGACCAGAGGGCCTATCACGTTCTCCTCAAGTCGATCACACCCTATCTGCGGACTCTCGCCCGCCGTGGCGGTCTCGCCGCCGATGAGATCGAGGATGGAGTGCAGGATGTGCTGCTGACCGTTCACGCCATCCGTCATACTTACGATCCGATGCGGCCGTTCGCTCCATGGCTGGCGGCGATAGCTCACCATCGGCTGGTCGACCGCACGCGTCGCCGCATTCGCATCTCGGCCCGTGAGACAGAGTTAACTGACGCGCATGAAACCTTAGCGACGGAAGAGACGAACCTTCATGAGCGGGCCAGCGACGTTCGTCGCCTGCGGATTGCCATCTCAGCGCTTGCCGATGGCCAGCGGCAGGCGATCGAGATGCTGCGGCTTAGGGAATTGTCGGTGAAAGAGGCGTCTGCGATAACTGGTCAGTCGGAGACTGCGCTCAAGGTGGCGGTGCACCGTGCGGTGAAGCGGTTGCGATACCTGCTCGACGGAGGACCGGTCGGGACATGAATTCGACTGAGGAGCTCATCAATTCGCTTGTCGGCCAGTTGGCGCCGGTGCGACGCCTGAGGCCACCGCTCGCGCGGGCACTCGGCTGGATCGCGTTCGGCACGTTGCTGGTAGCAGTTCTTGTCGCTCTGCGTGGATTGCGCCCGGACCTGGAGAGCCAACTTCGCGACCCGGCGTTCCTGCTGAAGCTCGGCGGCGCCTGGCTTACCGCGGCGACCGCGACACTCGCGGCGTTTGAGGTCAGCCTGCCGGACCGGCGGGGCGCTTGGCTGTTGCTGCCGCTGCCGGCCACGGCCCTCTGGCTGTACGGATTTGCTTACGGCTGCCTGGTGCACTGGGTTGCCATACCGGCCGGCGCGCCAGTCGTGGCCGACAGCATAAGGTGCCTGCAGACGATCCTCATGGCGAGCGTACCCCTGGCCCTTGTCCTTTCGTTCATGTTGCGCCGGGCGCGGCCGCTGCGGCCCACCGGTGCCGCATGGATGGGCGGCTTGGCCGTAGCGGGGTTTGCGGACACGGCGCATCTATTGATTCACGTCGTCGAAGCATCGCTTTTGGTTCTGGTGGTGAATCTGGTGCCTGTGGCCCTCATCATAACGCTGGGTGGGCTGGTGGGCCGCCGCGTGCTCACCCCCTCGTAGCTATTGGCGAGCAGCCTGGATGCCCATTCATCGATGCCCTATCGTCTAGTGTTGCGGCTGGGAAAACCTGCGTAACGCATGCACGCCCAACCGGTGGACTTGTGCCAAATTGACCGGGGCGTCGGTTTATAGGAAAAAGTGCCAGGCCGGGATGGCGCGTTGCGCCGCTGTCGGCGATCGAACCGGATTGATGGATGGCGAAGACACGGTTCCGCACGCTCGACGATCTCGACGTCTCGGCGAAGCGCGTGTTGTTGCGCGCCGATCTCAATGTGCCGATGCAGGATGGGCGGGTCAGCGATGCAACCCGCATCGCGCGGCTGGCCCCGACGATCCTCGAGCTCGTCGCCAAGCGGGCCAAGGTCGTCGTCATGTCGCATTTCGGCCGCCCAAAGGGTCGGCCCGATCCGGCCTTCTCGTTGCGCCCGCTGGTCGCGCCGCTTGCCGCGGCGGTGGGGGACCGTCCGGTGGCGTTCGCCGAGGATTGCGTCGGTCCCGCGGCGCAACGCGTCGTCGACAGTCTTCGAGAGGGCGATATCGCCCTGCTCGAGAATCTGCGCTTTCACCCCGGCGAGGAGGCGAACGATCCCGAATTCGCCCGCCAGCTCGCCGCGCTCGGCGACGTCTATGTCAACGACGCCTTCTCCGCGGCGCATCGCGCCCACGCCTCGACGGCAGCGCTGGCGCATTTGCTACCCTCTGCGGCCGGACGGCTGATGCAGGCGGAGCTCGAGGCACTGTCGCGGGCGCTCGAGGCACCGGAGCGGCCGCTCGCCGCGCTGGTCGGCGGCGCCAAGGTCTCGACCAAGCTCGACCTCCTCAATTTTCTCATCGCCAAGGTCGATGTGCTGATCATCGGCGGGGCCATGGCCAATACGTTGCTGTTCGCGCAAGGGATCGCGATAGGCAAATCGCTTTGCGAGCGCGAGCTGGCGGCGACCGCGCGCGGCATCCTCGACAAGGCGGCGCAGGCGAAGTGCAATCTCGTGCTGCCTCTCGATGCGGTCGTGGCGCGCGAATTCAAGGCCGGTGCGGCGAGCGAAACCGTCGCCATCGACCGCATCCCCGCCGATGCCATGATGCTCGATGTCGGACCGGCGACGGTCGCCGCGATCGGCGGTCATCTCGCGGCTTGCCGCACGCTGGTCTGGAACGGGCCGCTCGGCGCCTTCGAAATGCCGCCCTTCGATGCCGGCACCGTCGCCGTCGCGCGCGACGTGGCGGCGCTGACCGAAGCCGGCAAGCTGCTCAGCGTCGCCGGCGGCGGCGATACCGTCTCGGCATTGGCGCATGCCGGCGTCGGCGACAGGCTGAGCTACGTCTCCACGGCGGGCGGCGCCTTCCTCGAATGGCTCGAGGGGCGCGAATTGCCGGGTGTCGCGGCGCTACGACGCGGATAGCGGACGGACGCGGCTGGCTGGCAGTCTGACGGTGACCGTCGTGCCCTTGCCGACGACGCTGGCGATCGACATGTCGCCGCCGTGCAGCTTCGCCATCGCGCTCGATAGGGGCAGACCCAGTCCTGTACCGTCATATTTGCGGGCGAGCTTGCTGTCGACCTGACCAAACGGTGCGAGCGCGATGGCAATGTCGTCCGCGGCGATGCCGATGCCGCTATCGGCGACAATAAGCAGAAACTCGCCATTGCGGGCGAGCCGGCCGGTGATTTCGATCGTGCCGTCGGCTGGGGTGAATTTAACCGCGTTGGTCAGCAGGTTCAGCAGAATCTGCTTGAGCTTGCGCTCGTCGGCGTAAAGCGGCGGCAGGTTGGCGGGAAGCCGGGTGCGGATGGCGATCTTGGCACGATGCGCGCGCTCTTGAACGATGCGTAGGGCCGAAGCGACGACGTCCCTGATCTCGACCTCGTCCTCGGCGAGCTCGAGCTTGCCGGCTTCCGCCTTCGCGATGTCGAGGATGTCGTTGATCAGCTGAAGCAGATGCTGGGCGCTGTCGAACACGTCGGCGATATACTCGCGGTACTGCGGGCTGCCGAGCGGACCGAAGAGCTCCTCGCGCATGATCTCCGAGAAGCCGATGATGGCGTTGAGCGGGGTACGCAACTCGTGGCTGATATTGGCAAGGAACTCCGATTTCGAGCGGCTGGCGATCTCGGCCGCCTCCTTGGCGGCGAACAGCGCTTCCTCGCGGTTCTTGAGGTCGGTGATGTCGGTGCGGATTCCCACCATCGAACCGTCCGCGGTCCGGTGGTCGCTGACCTTGATCCAGCGGCCATTGCTCATTTTCACCTCGAACGACGTGCGAGGTTGCCCGCGCAGCTTGAGGCGGTTGGCAAACCAGGTATCGCGTTCGCCCTCCGGCACGACTATCTCGCCGGCGTCGAGCAGAGCGCGAATGAAGTCGGTGAAATACGCGCCCGGAACGATACGATCGGCGACCCGGGCGAAGCACTCACGGAATTTGCTGTTGCAGAGCACGAGGCGATCCTCGGGATCGAACAGGGCAAAGCCTTCCGAGATGCTCTCGATCGCCTGGGTCAACTGGGCTTGAGATCGAACGGCGCGCTCCGATGCGTCGGCCTGCTCGGTCACGTCGCGGGCGGTGCCACGGAAGCCAAGAAATTCGCCCGTCAGTGCGGCGAAGATCGGCAAGGCGGATATTTGGAAAAGGCGTTGCGAGCCATTGCGATGGGCCATGCTGGCGGGGCGGTCGCGGAACGGCTTGCGCGAGATCGGGTCGAGTGGGCGATCGGCGGATTCGATGCCCGTAAACCTTGCAAAGTCGAGAAGGGGGCGGCCGATAAGCTCGACGGGTTGGAAGCCGAGGACATCGCTGACGCGTGACGAGACGAAGGTCAGGATCAGCCCGGTATCTGTTTCCCAGACCCAATCCGAGGCAAGTCGCGTAATGTCATCGAGGCGTTCTTGGGCGACGTGCAGCCGGTGGCGCGCGGCGGCAAGGTCGGAGATATCGTCAAAGCTGCCGCTGATCGAATTCAAACGACCATCGGCATCGTAGAGTCCGGCATAGCGGGCGCGCCAATTGACATTGTGCTTCGGCGCCAGCGAGATTTCGCGCACGACCGAGACTGCGCCGGCTTGGATCTCGGCGATGATCTCGCCGAGCGCCACCGGCGACAGCGGCGCCGCTCGTCCGGTAAGGCCGGCGAAGCGCTCGCAAAGGTCGGCGAAGCCCGCGTTTGCATAGAGGATCTTGCCGTCGAGGGCGACGACGCAGAAGGCCGCCATGTTGGCGATCACGGCGGGCAGAAGCTCGCCGAGCCGTGCCTTGCCGGCGCTTCCGCCCGGGCGGCGGGTGCCGCCCGCAGACGCCGCGTGGACCGGCAGGGCAGCGATTCCGGAACGGCCGGGGCCGCCGACGTTGCCCCCAGTGTCTGCCTTAGCGCGCGGCATGGTCGGCGCGCGGTTCGTCGAGTTGACACGTAGCCTTGTGGACATCGCCGTCGCGCCGCCAGGTCCTCAACATCTGGTCGGCGGCAGTGATGGGAATGGCTTCGTAAAACTGCAATACCCGCTGTATCTCGTATTGTGCCGGAGAGGGATCGTTGGGGCGCGCCTTGCGGCCGAGCAGAAAGATCGACGCGAAGATCGCCGGCGCGATGTCGATCGCGCGGCACGCCACCGCCAATTCCTCCCCGCCGCGCTCGTAGAAGATGCGGCGGACGATGGTTGAATGGACACCGGTCAGCTTGGCGAAGAGCGCCTCGAACAGGGCGATTTCGCCGCGACGGAGAGATTGAACGAGAAGATCAGGAGTGATTGCCCCGGCGTCTGCCAGCGCCTCGGCGAGCCTCGTCGACTTGCGCTCTTGCTCGGCGGGCAGCACGCCGGGATCGCTCACGCCCGCCTCGAGCGCGTCGTCGACATCGCTCGGTCGGATCGGAAAATTGGCGAGGATATGCGAACGCAAGGCAGCCGAGGCCCACCAATACATCCGGCGAGTCAACTCGGGCGAAAGGTCCCGACGATGCAACAGCGGGTTCTGGTAGGAGTCGACCCGCTGAGACTGCTCGACGAGATAGTCCATCGTCGCGCGGGAGATCTGCGCGCCGTGGTTCTCCAGCAACGTCTTGATGACGTCGACTGCGCCGGTCTCCACCAGCGCGTCGCTGACCTTCTCGCTCACCGCCTTGCGCATGGCGACCGCAAGCTGATGCTCGAGCGTGCGCTGCTGGATGATCTCTATGAGTTCGTTGTCGTGCAGCACCTCGCTATGGATGAGGATTTCGTAGGCGACGGTTATCTCGTCTTTGGCAAGCGCGAGGACGAGGTCGGCCGGCGCGTCCGGTTGGATGGCGAGTCTTTTGGCGAGCGCGCGGCGCACCGAGGTTTCGGCATCGTTGATCAGCTGCCGCAGGATCTCGGTCATCAAGGAGCGCTCGCGATCGGTCAGGACATCGCCTTGGGCGAAAAATAGATCGCTCACGGTGGCGGTGAGCGCCTCCCGCGCGGCGACCGACTTGTCGCGCGCGAGATCGAAAAGAAATTGCGTTTCCACCCGCGCCATACGCGACACCTGGTTCCAGTCCCGCGAGGCCGGGGACATGGCGTGCCCATCGAACGGCAGGGCACAATGCTTCCTACGCCACTGCTTTTACGAAAGGGTTAACCCCGGCGATCGGCACAATTCGACGGTCAAGAATTCGTTAAGGTCTGACGTGCGATGCTCAGCGATTGGATCAGGAGGATCGGCGGCGATGCCGCTTGCATCGGGACCCGTGCTGCAACCGACGGTAACGACGGTGCCCCATATTGCGCCGCCGGGCCAGAAGGTCGTGCCGGTGCAGCCGGCAAAGCGCGTTACGGCGGCGACCCGAAGCGATCCGAGTGAGCTTGATCCCGACGACAAGCGCCGGCAACGCCATGCCGATCACAGCGGCGACCGCGGCGCCAATCTCGACGTCGAGGTCTGAGATCGGGCACAAGCGCGCGCCTTGTGGCGCGGTCGCGGACCATTAACACACGCGCCTTGCGGGGCGCGAGCGACTTCGCCACATTTACCGGGATGTCGAGCCCTCCGACGGCACGCGGCCCAACGGTCACCCTCATCCCGGATGGCGACAACCGGGAGCGCCAGGTCTGTCCCGATTGCGGCTTCATCAACTACGAGAATCCCAAGATCGTGGTCGGCTCGGTCGTCCTATGGGAGAACCGCATTCTGCTTTGCCGCCGCGCCATCGAGCCGCGGCGGGGTTTTTGGACCTTGCCCGCAGGCTACATGGAACTCCATGAATCGACCGTCCAGACCGCCGAGCGCGAGGCGTGGGAGGAAGCGCTGGCCAAGATCACCATCGATGGACTGCTCGCCGTCTACAGCATCCCGCGGATCAGCCAGGTTCAGCTGATCTACCGCGCCCGTCTGACGAGCCCGAATTTCGCCGCCGGGCCCGAAAGCCTCGAGGTCGCCTTGTTCGCCTGGGACGAGATTCCGTGGGACGAGCTCGCCTTTCCCTCGGTCAAATGGGCGCTCGACCAATATCGCGAAGCCGATGCGACGCGGGATTTCACCGCGCGCGCCAACCCCGCGGGCTAAACTACCCTCCTAACAGCCTATTTGACGATTGCGACCCCAGCCGTGGCAGGCTGAACGGTCCAAGGTCGTGAGGCTTCGCCCCGCCTGTCTCAAGGCTCGAGCCCGACCAGACTGCGCGCGAAAGCCTCCGCGGTAAACGGCCGCAGATCCTCGGCGCTCTCGCCGACGCCGATGGCGTGCACCGGAATGCCGTATTTCTCGGCGAGCGAGACGACGACGCCGCCGCGCGCCGTGCCGTCGAGCTTGGTCATGACGAGGCCGGTGACGCCGATCATGGCGCGGAACGTCTCGGCTTGCGCGTGTGCGTTCTGCCCGGTGGTGGCGTCGAGCACCAGGAGCACGCTGTGCGGCGCGGCGGGATCGAGCTTCTTGATGACGCGGGTGATCTTCTGCAGCTCGGCCATGAGGTTGGCCTTGTTGTGCAGGCGCCCGGCGGTATCAATCAGCAGCACGTCGGCTCCCATCTTTCTCGCCTCGGCGAGCGCGTCATAGGCGAGGCCGGCGGCGTCGGCGTCCTGCGGGCGGGTGACGACGGTGCACCCGGTCCGCTCGCCCCAAATCTTGAGCTGCTCGACCGCGGCGGCGCGAAAAGTGTCGCCGGCAACCAGCACGACCCGCTTGCCGGCATCGCGGTAGAGCTTGGCGAGCTTGCCGATCGTCGTCGTCTTGCCGCTGCCGTTGACGCCGACGACGAGGATGACGTGCGGCTTTCGCGCGGGGTCGAGGACGAGCGGCTTGGCCACGGGCTCGAGCAGGCGCGCGACCTGCTCGGCGACCGCCGACTTGACCTCATTTTCGGTGATTTCCTGGTTGAAACGGGTCCGCCGCAGGCTGGACGTCACCTCCGCGGCGATGCCGACGCCCATATCGGCGGCGATCAGCAGCTCCTCGAGTTGCTGCAGCGTCTCGTCATCGAGCCGGCGCCGCGAGACGATCGCGCCGATTCCCTCGCTGAGCCGCGTGGACGAGCGCGCCAGCCCGGATTTGAGGCGTTGGAGCCAACCGCGCCGCTCCTCGCTCATGCAGGGACGGCCTCGCCGATCAGGCTGTGATCGCTGGCGCCGATGATACGCGCGCTGACGATGGTGCCCGGCTCGTTGCGATACGCGAAGCATACTCGGGCATAATTCTCGCTGCGTCCGGAGCCGTCGCGCTCGATCAGCACGGCGACGGTTTTTCCGATCTGACCGGCGAGCCAGGTTCGGCGGAGCATCGTCCCCGCCTCGCGCAGGCGAGCGGCGCGCTCACGGATCAAAGTGCCCGGCAATTGCGGCATGCGCGCCGCGGGCGTGCCTTGCCGTGCGCTGTAGGGAAAGACGTGGAGATGGGTGAGAGCGCACGCGGCGATGAGCGCCAGCGTGTTCTCGAACATCGCGGCGCTCTCGGTCGGAAAGCCGGCGATGATGTCGGCTCCGAGCGCGATGCCCGGCCGCGAGCTCCGGGCGCGGCGGCAGGCGGCAAGCGCATCGGCGCGGCTGTGGCGCCGCTTCATCCGCTTGAGCACGAGATCGTCGCCCGACTGAAGCGACAGGTGGAGATGCGGCATCAGCCGGGGTTCCTCGGCGATCAGCCGCCACAGCTCATCGTCGATCTCGCTCGGGTCGAGCGACGAAAGGCGCAGGCGCGGCAGGTCGGGAACCAGCGCGAGGAGGCGTCTCACCAGCTGGCCGAGCGTCGGCCGTCCCGGCAGGTCGGCACCAAAGGCAGTGATGTCGACGCCGCTGAGGACGACCTCCCGATAGCCAGCCGCGACCACCGCGCGCACCTGCGAGACGATCTCGCCGATCGGCAGCGAGCGGCTGTTGCCGCGGCCATAGGGGATGATGCAGAACGTGCAGCGGTGGTCGCAGCCCTGCTGCACCTGGATGAAAGCGCGGGTGTGCCCGTCGAAACCGTCGACCAGATGGCTGGACGTTTCGCGCACCGCCATGATGTCGGAGATGGCGATGCGCGACGCGGCGGCGATCGGCAAGAAGCTGGCGGCCGCGAGCTTCTCGGTATTGCCGAGGACGCGATCGACCTCGGGCATCTCGGCATAGCGCGCCGGGTCGATCTGCACGGCGCAGCCGGTGACGATGATCTCCGCATCCGGCCGTTCGCGCCGGGCCCGGCGGATCGCTTGGCGCGCCTGGCGCTCGGCCTCGGCGGTCACCGCGCAGGTGTTGACGATCACCGCGTCGGTGAGGCCGGCGGAGGTGGCATGCGCCCGCACGATCTCGGATTCGGCGAGGTTGAGGCGACAACCGAAGGTGACGATCTGGAGCCCTGACATCGGCCTAGCCGAGCTGGGCGAGATCGAAGCTGCCGTTGAAGCTCGTCGCGACCGGGCCGGTCATGACGACGTGGCCGTCTTCGCGCCATTCGATCGCAAGGGCGCCGCCGTCGAGGATCACCTCGGCGCGGCGCCCGACCAGCCCGCGGCGGCTGGCGGCGACGAGCGCGGCGCAGGCTCCGGTGCCGCAGGCGCGCGTGATGCCGACGCCGCGCTCCCACACCCTCAGGCGCAGCCGTTCGGGCGAGAGCACCTGGGCGATGCCGATATTGGCGCGCTCGGGGAACAGCGCGTGATGCTCGAGAAGCGGACCGAGCGAGGCGAGATCGACGCTCATCGCATCGGCGACGAAGAACGTCGCGTGCGGGTTGCCCATATTGGTGCAGACCGGATCGGCGAGATTGCCGAGCGCCAGATCGACATGCAGCGTGTCCCGCGCGCTGGCGAGCGGGATCTCGCGCCAATCGAGCCGCGCCTTCCCCATGTCGACGCTGACGCGTCCCTCGGCGGCCGGACGCGCCTCGAGCAGCCCGGCATTGGTCTCGACGACGACCCGATCGCTCCCCGTCTCCGCCATGATCAGCGTGGCGATGCAGCGCGTCGCGTTGCCGCAGGCCTCGACCTCGCCGCCA
>WNFC01014556.1_pt1 | contig 11227 bp, 9 predicted proteins | sample 5400541 | NCBI WGS metagenome assembly WNFC01 (sample SAMN13153342, study PRJNA577476) | soil metagenome | isolation source: 120 cm saprolite under Douglas fir tree site 2 hole 2 replicate 1 | place: USA:California | collected 2015-04-18
TCGGTGATGTGGCAATCAACGAGGGAAAAGGTGTGGCCGGGTCGGTCGTAGGGGTGCAGGCCGACGATCCGACCGTTCGCTCGTCCGAGCGCCCTCGCCGCCAGCCTCAGCTGCGTCCCATAGCGCCATTCCTCCACCGCCTCCACGATCTCAGGGTCGGGCACGTCGAGCTTGCCGATCCGCCGGAGCGCGTCGCCCACGATGGATCGCTTAGCCGCGAGCTGCGCGTCGTAGCCCACGTGCTGCAGTTGGCAGCCGCCGCACCGGTCCTGGCCATAGTGCGGGCATGGCGGCGTGACGCGCGCCATGCCAGCCTCGACGATCTCACCGATCTCACCACGCGCGAAGTGCTTATGGATTTGGAGCGCGCTCGTGCCGCGCCCCCGCCGTTCCTCATCGCCGGTGCGCAGGCGGACGCGTTCCCCCGGCACGGTGCGCGGCACGAACACGGCGCGTCCGTCGGCGAGCCGCCCCACGCCGTCGCCACCGGCTGCGATCCCGGTGATGGTGACCGTGTCACTCATTCGCGCAGCCCCTCGCGCCGCGCCACCTGCTCCCAGGGCGACAGCGCCCCCCCCCCCGAGCGGCCGTTCTCCACGGGGCGCACGCGTCCCGCCGAGCGCCGCTCGTCCGCGAGCAGCGCAGCTGTCACCGCAACCGCGCGGATCACCGCCGGGGGAGGACCCGCTTCGGCACCGAGCAGGCGTGGGCCAACACGCTCGAGGTAGGTGATGTCGAGTGCGCCACGTCGGAAATCGGCCTCGTCCATCACCCGCAAGTGAAACGCCTGCGACGTCGGCAGCCCGACGATGACGAGCTCGCGCAGCGCTTGACGCATGCGGCGGATGGCCGCCTCGCGCGTCTCGCCCCACACGATGAGCTTGGCAAGCAGCGGGTCGTAGAAGAGCGTGACTTCGTTGCCGGCTTCCACACCGCCGTCCCACCGCACCCCCGGGCCGCCCGGCACGCGCAGGTACTGCACCACGCCGGCGGCCGGCAGAAAATCATTCCAGGGATCCTCCGCCGTAATGCGGCATTCAATGGCGTGGCCCCTGGGCTCCAGAGTCCCCCCTCCACCGCGGACACGCATCGGCTCCCCCGCTGCGATGCGCAGCTGCTCCCGCACCAGGTCGACGCCGTAAACCAGTTCCGTTACGGGGTGCTCGACCTGGATGCGCGTGTTCATCTCGAGAAAGTAGAACTCTCCGGTGGTCGCGAGCAGAAACTCGATGGTGCCGGCCCCGACGTACCCGACGGCGCCCGCGGCGGCGGTGGCCGCTTCCCCCATGCGGCGCCGCAGCGCCGGGGTGACGGCGGGGGAGGGGGCTTCTTCGATCAACTTCTGGTGGCGACGCTGGATGCTGCACTCCCGCTCCCCCAGGGCGACCACCCGGCCGTGCGTGTCGGCGAGCACCTGGATCTCGATGTGCCGTGGCCGCACGACGTACTTCTCCAAGTACAAGCGGCCATCACCGACCGCCTTCTCCGCCTCACTCTGCGCGATGCGAAACCCCGTTTCGAGCTCCGCATCCTTCTCGACCAAACGCATCCCCTTGCCGCCACCGCCCGCAATTGCTTTGAGCAATACCGGGTACCCGAGGCGTGCCGCCTCCCGCCGCGCCTCGGCGACGTCGCGCAACGGCGTCGTGATCCCCGGGACGATCGGCACCCCGGCCGCCTTCATGCGGCGGCGGGCCTCGGTCTTGTCCCCCATCGCACTGATGGCCGAGGGGGGCGGTCCCACGAACACGAGCCCGGCGTTCACGACCGCCTCGGCGAACATCGCGCGCTCGGAGAGGAAGCCGTAGCCGGGATGGATCGCCTGACAGGTGGTCGCCTTGGCCGCGGCGATCAGTTTGGCGATGTCGAGATAGGATTCGGCGGCCGGCGGGGGCCCTAACAGCACCGCGGTCTCGGCGGCGCGGACATGCGGAGCGAGACGGTCGGCCTCGGAGTACACGGCGACGGCCTCAAGGCCTTCCTCGTGGCAGGCGCGGATGATTCGCAGGGCGATCTCTCCACGATTCGCGACCAGCACGCGCCGGATCATCGTCCGCCCCCCTCCTCCCTTCTCACTACCGGCACCGCACTTTGTCTTTGGGCACCTGGTACCCCGTGATCGTGCGGCACAGCGCCGGAGTGAGGGCAGCCGCGCGCCGGTAGACGGCGATCGCCGGGCGCGCCCAGGCATCGTTCGCGTCGAGCGCGAGCTTCAGCGCGGCAAACACGAAGTCTTGTGGCGGGACCGGGTTGTCGCGGGCGCCGCGACCGGCCGCCCATACGAGCGGCCGCGTTCTCCACGCGACGCGCGGCCGGAGCTCCGGCGGCCGCTCGAACCCCATACTGGCGCACAGCGGGCGCCGCGCGATCACGGGCGCGAGGGACGCATCGGGCGCCCGGCCCCGCACCCTCCCCCCACCTCCCCCTCCCCCTCCGCCTCCCCGCAACAGCTTCATCTCCCGGAGCACGGCGCGCCGGAATGCGCTGTCGGTCGCCCACACAGCGAACGGCAGCACGACAACATCGGGTCGCAACATGCGCCCGAACCGCATGAACCAGGCGGCGTGCGTGTTGACGGGATCTGCCGTGAGTAGGACGCCCTGGCGGGGGCAGGCGCGGAGCAGGTTCTCACCCAGCTCCTGGAGCACCGGCGGCAGCTTGGCGTCGCCGGGCAGCAGCCCCCAGGTCCGCGCGGCCGCGGCGCTGCCCTCCAACTCCCAGGCAAGGAAGGCCCGCTCGCCCCAGGCGAACACGCGTAGCACGCGGGCCGAGTCCCCCGCCGCGGTGCCGGCCCGCAGCGTCGCCACCCGGTCGAACGCCTCGTCCGCGGTGTCGAGGATCGCGCGCGCCCAGGCGGTGTCCCCTACAATCCCACCTGAAGCCGTAGGGCGATGTAGGTGATACATGACCGACCAGCGCAGGTAACCCTGGCCCAACCCGAACCATGCCTCCGCGTCTCCGGAGTCCTGGGCCACACGCGAGCGCAACGGCGTCATGGCGTCCGTCGCCGGACCCCCCAGACCTCCTCCCCCCTGCAACAACGTCGCCGCTAGGGCGACGCTACAGAGGAATGTTCCCATGCTTGCGAGACGGATTCCGGTCGCGCTTGGTCTCCAGCGTCCGCAGCGCGTCGATCAAGCGGGGACGCGTGTCGCGGGGATCGATGATGTCGTCGAGAAAACCGCGCGCCGCCGCTTCGTAGGGGTGAGCAAACTTCTCCCGGTACTCGGCCTCGCGCTCCTCGGTCGCCTCGCTCTTATAGAGGATCTCCACCGCTCCTTTGGGACCCATCACAGCAATCTCCGCGGTGGGCCAAGCCACGTTGTAATCCCCACGGATGTGCTTGGAATTCATCACGTCGTAGGCGCCGCCATAGGCCTTGCGAGTGATCACCGTAAGCTTCGGGACGGTGGCCTCGCAGTAGGCGTAGAGCAGTTTGGCACCATGCTTGATGATGCCGCCGTGCTCCTGGGCCACGCCCGGTAGGAAGCCGGGGACATCCTCGAAGGTGACGAGCGGGATGTGGAACGCGTCGCAGAACCGGATGAAGCGGGCCCCTTTGAGCGAGGCACTGATGTCCAGCACCCCCGCCAGCATGGCCGGCTGGTTAGCTACCACACCGATCGGCCGCCCGCCGAGCCGGGCGAAGCCCACCAGCAGGTTCGCGGCGTAGTCCCGATGCACTTCGAAGAAGTCACCCTGGTCCACGATGCGGCGGATCACGTCGTGCATGTCGTAGGGCTTGGTGGGACTATCCGGGACGATGTCGAGCAGGGCCTCGTCGCGGCGGTCCGCCGGGTCGGTGGCCGTCACGCTCGGCGCGGGATCCACGTTGTTGCTTGGAAGGAAGCCGAGCAGCGTGCGGATCGCGTGCAGACACTCGAGCTCCGAGTCGTGGACGAAGTGCGCCACCCCCGAGGTGGCGCCGTGCACGTCGGCGCCGCCTAGGTGCTCAAAGTCCACTTCCTCGTGCGTGACCGTTTTCACGACGTTGGGACCCGTGACGAACATGTACGAGAGTCCCCGCACCATGAACACGAAATCGGTTATCGCAGGGCTGTACACGGCGCCACCGGCGCACGGGCCGAGGATCGCGCTGATCTGGGGGATGACCCCGGACGCGAGAGTGTTGCGGAGAAAGATGTCGGCGTAGCCGCCGAGCGAGGCGACGCCCTCCTGAATGCGCGCCCCGCCGGAATCGTTGAGGCCGATGAAGGGCGCGCCGTTGCGCACGGCCAGGTCCATCACCTTGCAGATCTTTTCCGCGTGGGTTTCGGACAAGGACCCACCGAACACCGTGAAGTCCTGGGAGAAGACGTAGACCAGGCGGCCGTCGATACGGCCCCACCCCGTCACCACCCCGTCGCCCAGGTACTTCTCCTCGGCGAGCCCGAAATCGCTCGCGCGGTGCGTGACGAACCGGTCCAGCTCCACAAACGAGCCGGGGTCGAGCAGCACGTCGAGCCGCTCCCGGGCGGTCATCTTCCCCTTCTGGTGCTGCGTCGCGACGCGCTCCGCCCCACCACCCTGCTCCGAGGCGGCACGCTTCTGCTGGAGCTGCTCGAGCTTTTCGCGCATGGTCATGGTGCAAAATCTAGGCGGCCAGCCGGCCAGACGGATAGGCAGACACCCCCACGAGTGAAGGCTGGCAGTAGGTGGGGAAGAGGGGCCAGGAACCCCATTCTCCTTAGGAGGGCGATCCTTCGCCAGCGCACAACCGGGGAGTTCACGACCAGCGTGCCGAGCTCACCAGAGCGCCCCAAAGACCGCACGCAGGAGGAACCCACAGGCGATGGCGAGCGCGGTGCTCGACAGAGTACCGATCAGGAAGTACTCCCCGAACGCATGGTCCTCGAGCCGTTTCGAGCGGATCAGGCCCTTGGCACCGATCAGGAACGTAAGCGCACCGAACGCGCCCGTGGCGACCATCACCGCCATGATCAGCCGCTCGATCGCTCCAATGACGCGGCCCCGGTTGTACTCGACCACATCGACCGGGGTGATGGGGCTCGCGGTGCCCGTTTCCAGAGGACCGGCGTCTGTTCTGGCCAGGATGCCGCGCACCACGTGAGTGCCGCCACGCGTCAAAAAGCCTAGGCAGGCGGCCGCCAAGAAAATGGCGGCGAGATGCGCGGAGGAGACAGGGAGGGTAGCGAGCCCTGTTGCGCTCCCGGGTGCGCTTCCCAGGAGGCTTGCGCTCAGGAACACCACGAGCGCGTTGGTGCCGATCTCGAGCTCTGCCCCCCAGGGCAGGTCGCGCTCGGCGAGGTAGTCGCGAGCGAAGGGCAGCAGGGTGGACAAGATTGGCAACGCAAGGATCAACATCCACGTCGCGAGGGTGCCCGGCCTGAGCGAGAGCAACAAAACGGTAAGGAGCATGGCGAACCTGACCCAGGCGAGACGCTTCCAGGCTCGCTTCGGCCCGCGTGCCGGGTGTGTGCCCACTTTCTCGATAATGGGACTGTTGCCCACGACGAAGTAGGTCGCGAGCACCCAGGCCAGGAGTACCTCGCCCCACTGGCTGAGTCCCTCAGGACCGCTTGGCCACACGAGCCTCACTGCGATCACCGCTCCCATTCGGCGGAAAAGTCGAACCGCTCGAGCGCGGCGCGCCAGGCACGCTCGCCTTCCGCGAAGGCCTCCCAGCCAGCTCCCTGCGCACGCAGGCTGACCGCCTGTTTCGTGATGCGAAGCTGCTTCGCGATCTCCGCCTGAGAGTAGCCCTGGCGCAGCAGCTCAAGCGTCATCCGCTGAGCCTTGCTCAGGTGCTGACGTTCATGCTGAAGGAGCTGCGCGAGGCCATTCAGAACGACGTCGTCCACGTCGCCGAACCCGAGGAAGAGGCCACCCCGTACCCGCCGTTTTCTCGCGAGTTGGACGGCTTCCCTGGCCGCGTGAAAAGCCGGGCCGTCCATGCCGAGCGCCAAGGGCTTGAAGGGAGGATGTAGGGTGCCGAGTCCGATGCCGAACCGGACGCCGACTTCGGGGAGACCGGTCTCGATGTCCCAGATCAGGTCGGGGAGGATCTCCCCTTGCGTCAGGACGCCTTGGAACTCGTCCCCGAGCGTCACCAGGAAACGCGCGGCAATGGCCCGGCGATACCGTTTGTTGACGACGTCGGCGAGCTGTTCGAGTGCCCGCTGGAGGTGGCTGCGCTCAACCGGGGGCACGCGCCTGGAGGCGACGATGTCACCGATCACGGCGATCGCACGGCGCGGCGCAGCGGAGTGCGGCGACGCCGCCCGCGCGGGGCGCGCGGGTGCGCGGCGTGCGCCCGGTGCGCTCGTGGTCGCGACTCCGGACCGGGAGAAATCTGCTCCAATCATGACTGTCAAGCATAAAGGCTTGACACAGACAATGTCAAGCCTTTTGCCTTGATATGTTGTAAGTCAAGCGAATTGGCTTGACTTAGGGTGGTGCCCCTGGGAGTCCGGCACCCGGTCTACAGACACCGGTCGGCGACTGGCGTCTAGGCGTCTACCGGCACACTTGGCGGCGGCGCCGGCGGCGGCGGCGGCGTCTCACCGCCTTCGTCCTTGGGGAATCCCGTGGCCGCGAGCACGATGCGATGATGGATCGGATCCACCTCCAGGACCTTCAACTCCACCGCCTGGCCTTCCTTCACCGCGTCGCCGGGGTTCTGGATGTCGGGGATGCCGAGCTGCGACATCGGCACGAAGCCCTCAATGTCCTGGCCGAGGTCGACGACTACGCCCTTGTCCATCAGTCGCAGCACGCGACCCCGGAGCTCAGTCCCCACCGGGTAGGTCTCACCGATCCGGAGCCAGGGATCCTCCTGCGCCTGCTTCAGGCCGAGCGAAATCCGCTTGTTCTCGGCGTCCACGTTGAGGATCAGCACTTCGACTTCGTCGCCCTTCTTGACGACCTCCGAGGGGTGCTGCACGCGCTTGGTCCAGGACATGTCGGAGATGTGGATCAGGCCGTCGATGCCCGGCTCGATCTCGACGAACGCACCGAAGGAGGTGAGGTTGCGAACCTTGCCCTTGAGGCGGGTGCCGACCGGATACTTCTGCGGCAGCGCCATCCACGGATCCTCTTCGGTCTGCTTCATCCCGAGGGAAACCTTCTCCTCCGTCTCGTCCACCTTGAGGACGACCGCTTCGATCGTTTCGCCAATGGAGACGATCTTCGACGGATGGCGGACGTTGCGGGTCCAGCTCATCTCGGAGATGTGGACCAGGCCTTCGATGCCCGGCTCGAGTTCGACGAACGCGCCGTAATTGGTGATCGACACCACCTTGCCCTGCACCCGCGTGCCGATCGGGTACTTGGCGGCGACGTTCTGCCACGGGTAGGCGAGGAGCTGCTTCAGGCCCAGGCTGATGCGTTCGCGCTCCCAGTCGATGTCGAGGACCTTCACCTCGAGCTCCTGGCCGATGTGCACCATCTCGGAGGGGTGGGATACCCGACCATAGCTCATATCGGTGATGTGGAGCAGGCCGTCCACGCCGCCCAGATCGATGAACGCGCCGAAGTCGGTGATGTTCTTGACCACGCCCTTGCGGACCTGCCCGACCGACAGCTCCTTCATCAGGACGTCGCGCTTGGTCTTACGCTCAGCTTCTAGCAGCACGCGGCGCGACACGACGATGTTGCGGCGCCGCTTGTTGAGCTTGATGATCTTGAACTCGAAGCTCTGGCCCAGTAGCTCGTCAATGTTCGGCACGCGGCGCAGTGCGATCTGACTCCCCGGCAGGAACGCATCCACCCCCATCAAGTCCACCACCACGCCACCCTTGATTTTCTTCACCAGCGTCCCCGCCACCGCCTCGTCCTTCTCATGCGCCTCGCGGATCTTCTCCCACACCCGCATGAAGTCGGCCTTCTTCTTCGAGAGGACCACCGCCCCTTCCTGGTCCTCAAGATGCTCCAGGTAGACCTCGACCTCGTCCCCTTCCTTGAGACTCTTGGGGTCCTTGAACTCGTCGATCGCCACGGCGCCTTCCGACTTGAAGCCGACGTCGAGAATGACGGCGGTGTCGGTCACGCGGAGCACCTTCGACTTGACGATCTCACCTTCCTCGATGTTGGAGAGCGTCCCCTCGTACAGCTCCGTCATCTTGGCGAGCTCGTCCGGGGAATACTCTTCCTCGACACCGGACATCCTGCGGAGCTGCGAGTGGGTGGTCTTCTTGGGGGGGCGCTCGGGTGCGGAATCCTCGAGGTCCTGCGCTTCTACCAGCATGCGGAACACCGGTTTGGTTGCGAGTTTGGAGACGAGCGAGCCCGGACCGCTGTCCTGAGCCGCGTTTGCGAGGGCGGAAGCTACCCTGGGAAGCGATCCCGCGCCAGCGCCAGAATCCGCGCGACCTGGGTGTCGAACGACAGGCCGGTCGTGTCGAGCTGGACGGCGTCGGCCGCCGGTCGCAGCGGCGCAACGAGCCGGCTCGCATCGGCGACGTCGCGCGCCGCCAGCGCATCGCTCTCACGCCGCAGCGCGGCCGGGTCGGGCGCCTGCCCCCCTCCACCCTCACCACCGCGTTGGCTGATGCGGCGCCGGGCCCGCTCCTCGGGCTGAGCGGTCAGAAACACCTTGAGTGGCGCGTCGGGGAACACCACAGTACCAATGTCCCGTCCATCCACGACGACGCCCACTGGATGTGCCTCGACCGCCCGTCGCTGCTGCGCGTTCACCCAGCCCCGGACCTCCGGGAGCGCGGCCACCGCCGACACGTGCCGGGTCACCCGCTCCGAGCGGATCGCCTCCTCGACGTCCACGCCTGCCACAACCGGGCGGAATGCGCCTCCGATCCGCGCCAATTGTACGGGGACCCCCACCCCGCCCCCCCCCCCTCACCCCCCCAATGTTGTCGAGCGCGGCCAGCGTCAAGGCGCGATACAGCGCTCCAGAATCGAGGTGCGCCCACCCCAGAGCGCCGGCCACCGCCGCCGCGGTCGAAGACTTGCCGGAGGCCGCCGGCCCGTCAATCGCGATGACGCGCAGCACGCGGCGCAAGCCGGCTCAGGTCCGTGAAGAAGCGGGGGTAGCTGATCGCCACCGAACGGCGCTCCGACAGGCGCACGGCGGCGCCCGGAAGGGTGCCGAGCACCGCAAACGCCATCGCGAGCCGGTGATCACGCGCCGTGTCCACCCGACCCCGCGGCGGGCGATCCGTGCCCTGCACGTGGAGGTCGTTGCCTCGCGCCTCTGCCGCGACACCCACGGCCCGCAGGTTCGCGGCGAGCAGCTCCAGCCGGTTGCTCTCTTTCACTCGCAACTCTCCGACCTCCCGAAACACGGTCTCTCCCATGGCCCGGCTCGCCAGCACGGCGAGCACCGGCACTTCATCCACTAGCGTCGGCACTTCCTCGGCCGTCACGCTGGTGGCACGCAGTGCGGCCGGGCGCACCAGGAGGTCCGCTACCGGCTCTCCCCCCTGCTCCCCGAGGTTCACCCGCTCCACAGCGGCGCCCATCCGCGCCAGGACGACGAGGAACCCGGTGCGCGTCGGGTTGACGCCGACGTTCTCAAGCAAGAGCTCCCCGCCTTCGGCGAGGACGGCCGCCGCGACGAGAAAGGCGGCGCTCGAAGCATCGCCGGGCACCGTGACCCGAAACGCCGGGACGCCCACGGCCGACGGCTGATAGCTGATGGCTCCGTCATGGAAGTGCAAATCGAGTCCCAGGTGCACGAACAACCGCTCTGTGTGATCGCGCGAGCGATACGGCTCGCGGATCGTCACCGCGACGCGCCCTGTCAGCGCCGCCAGGAGCAGCGCGCTCTTGAGCTGCGCGCTCGCCACCGGCGTCGTGTACTTGAGCGGCCGCAGCCACCCGCCGCGGATGGTCAACGGAAGGCAATCCCCGCGCTCTTCTACTATACGGGCGCCCATGGCCCGCAACGGCTCGGTCACTCTCCGCATCGGCCGGCGGCGCAGCGACGCATCGCCAGTCAGCGTTGCAGCAAAGGGCTGGCCTGCCAGGATCCCGAGTGTCAGCCGGGCGCTGGTACCCGAGTTGCCGCAGTACAGCCGGGATGCGGGTTGCGAAAGGCGGGAGGCGCGCACCGTGACTTGTGCGCCTTCGCGAATGGAGGAGATCTCGGCGCCGAGCTGTCGCAACACGCGCGCTGAGCTCTTCACGTCCTCCCCCGTGAGCAAGCCGGTGAGCTCGCTCGTGCCCACCCCCCCCCGCCCCCCCCGGGGGGAGGCCAGCGCGGCCAGCATCAGGGCGCGGTGGGAAATGCTCTTGTCACCCGGCACCCGTACGGTGCCCGCGACCCTCACGCGTCGACCCCCCGGCGCCACTCGGCCGCGTACGCCAGCCATGCAGTGAGCGCGCCGGCATCCCCCGCCTCGAGCGCCCGCTCGATCTCTCCCAGCGGCTCTTCGAGAGATCGGAGCGCGGGCAGCAGCTCGTCCCGGTTCATCAGCAGGATCTCGGTCCACAGGGCGGGATCGCTCGCCGCGATGCGGGTCGTGTCCCGCGCGCCGGGGCCGAGCGTGGCACCGGGCGGGAGGCGCGTGGCCAGGAAGGCCCACAGCAGCGAGGCAACCACCTGCGGCACGTGGCTCGTGATGGCCACCTGAGCGTCGTGCCGCGCCGCGTCGAGCATGACGGGGTGCGCCTCGCACACGGTCCTCCAGAAGTGGGCAACTTCCCGGGCCGCGCCGTCGCCGCCAGCGGCAGGCGTCACGTACACGACCGCCCCCCGAAACAGATCCGCCCGCGAGCCCTCAAAGCCCCGCTGGTGCGTGCCGGCAAGAGGGTGGCTGCCCGCGTACCGGGTCGAAAGCCCCAACGCCTCAGCCCGTGTCACGATGGCGCGCTTGACCGAGCCGACATCGGTGACGAGCGCCCCGGGGGAGAGGTGCGGCGCGAGCGTCTCCAGCAGCTGCAGGTTGGCGGCGAGCACCAGCAGCTCTGCCTTGCGCGCGACGTCCTGTGGGTGATGGGGGGCGTCATCAAGCGCGCCTTGCTGCGCCGCGGCGACCCGCTCGCTTCCCTCGGGCGACCAGCCGATGACCGTGGCAATGCCGGCCAACTTGGCCCGGCGCGCCAGCGAGCCACCGATGGCGCCGAGACCGATGATGCCAAGTGTCGTCGGGCGCACGGCAGGGAAGCTAGCGGCTCACCCGGGACGCGTAAACGAGAAGGGCGGCTCCCAGAGGAGCCGCCCAGTTTCACCGAGAAGCGGTCAGCGTTAAGGTATCACCGGTGCGCCGCCCTCGATTTTCACGTTGACGCCTTGGCGGCGGAAGGTGTC
>WNFC01020951.1_pt1 | contig 11227 bp, 6 predicted proteins | sample 5400541 | NCBI WGS metagenome assembly WNFC01 (sample SAMN13153342, study PRJNA577476) | soil metagenome | isolation source: 120 cm saprolite under Douglas fir tree site 2 hole 2 replicate 1 | place: USA:California | collected 2015-04-18
TGCCTTGACCTCGGACGCGACGACCGCGAAGCCTTTGCCGGCTTCGCCGGCGCGCGCCGCCTCGATGGTGGCGTTGAGGGCCAGCAGATTTGTCTGACTGGCGATGTCGTTGATCAGCTGAACAACCTGTCCGATTTTCTGTGCCGCCTCTTCCAGGCTCTTGACCTGTCCGGCCGTCTGGTTGGCTTCGCCGACCGCTTTCTGCGCGATTTGCGTCGATTGCACAACTTGGCGGCTGATCTCGCCGATCGAGGCGGTGAGCTCCTCGGTCGCCGTGGCGACCGTCTGCACGTTGGCCGACGTCTGTTCCGAGGCCGCGGCAACCGCGGTCGATTGGCGGTTGGTCTCCTCGGCCGTCGCCGACATGCTCTGCGCCGTGCTTTGCAGCTCGGTTGCCGCGGAGGATACCGTCTGCAGCAATCCGGTGACTTGATCGTCGAATTCGCGGGTCAACGCGGTCAGATGCTTGGTGCGGTGCTCCTGCTCGGCACGCTGGCGTTCCTGCTCGGCATTGAGACGATCGGTTTCGATGATGCTGTCCTTGAAGACCTGAACGGCCTCTGCCATCTGCCCGATCTCGTCGCCGCGGCCGATACCCGGAATCTCGACCGTGAGGTCGTGGGCAGCGAGGCCGCGCATGCTGGCGCTCATCATCCGGATCGGGCGGCTGACGCGGCGGCCGACGATCACGAAACCGGACGCGGTGAAGGCAAGCGCGGCAAACAAGGTGAGCCCGTTCACGATGAGGCTATGGGTTGCGCTGCTCATCTGTCGGTCGGCACGCGCGACCATTTCGTCGAGCGCCCTGTTGACGACATCGACGTAGAAACTGAGCAAGGCCGTTGTGAGTTTTTGCAGATCGCTCAGCGGCGTGGTGACCTTCTGGCCGGTGCTGAGCGCCTCGACAATCGCCTTCTGTTGGGCCGCCATCGGGCTGGCAAGCGATTGGTTGGCCTTAGCGACAGCCTCGACCAGCGGCTTTGGCGCATCGCTGCGTTTTGCGGCCTCATTCACCATCGTCCAGGCTAATGCCGCTCGGCCGCGATCTTCCGCTGCGCCCACGAGTTCGGCCGGGCCCCAGGACTGGCCGGACGCCGCGGCGGTCTCGATCCGCAGTGCAACCAATCCCGCATAGTTGCGCACCGCCCAGGCTGCGCGCTTGACCGACAGGAGTTGGTCGACCATCGGATCGACCATTTTCAGGGACGCTTCGAGGAGGTCGCTGGTCGCAGTGATCGCATCGAGATAGGCGAGGGCGATCCTGGGGAAGTCCCGCACCACTTCGGTGTCGCGCGCCGGCTTCGCCTGGCGCATCGCCGCGTCGATCTTGGGCCGCAAGGTCGCGAACGCGTCGTGCGCCGATTTTAGCTGCGCGAGCACCGGCGGCAGCTCGGGCAGGGTGACGCCGCCAAGCGCGGCGACAGCCTCGGCGTAGCCGTCCTCGGAGATCCGGCGGTTGTCAGCAACTCGGGTTTCGGCGGCGGTATCGGATGGCGCCTCGGCAGCGAGGCCGCCGATTTGCGTGCCACGCTCGAGCCGGGTCGCCAGCAGCGTCTTGAACATGACCCGGCTGGTCGAGGTCAGGGCGGCGACGCGATGGGCGTTGCTATTGCGCTCAATCCCGTCCACCAGGGCGGCGACGCTCAGGGCGACGACCAACAGGCCCATGACAGCAATCACCAACCCGAGGATGGTGCGGATCGAGAGCGAGGCGATGCGTGACATTTGGAATCCTCTGGGTCTTGGGTGTGCTCCCCCGGTCAGGATCGGGGCAATGTCTTAAAGTTTTCATAAAGATGGAAGCAATAGACCCGCTCTCTCGGCTTAACCTAGCCTGGCGGGCGCGGACGCCTTTGCGTACTCGCCAGGGTCATTGAGTTGGGGAATGAAATCTCCTCTAGTGGCGTTGGGGAGAGAGGTCATTCGGCTGCTATGCCTTGCTGTCGCACCGCTTTGCTCTTGGTTTTCGCCGCCGTGACCTCGATCGGCGTAGCGTATGCCGATGTGCCGTACATCGTGGAGATCACCGGCAATGAGGATAGTCAGGTCCAGCAGGACCTCGAGGCGACTTCGCAGCTGGTGAAACTGAAGGATCGGCCGCCGGCCAGCGAGGCCACCTTGCGACGCCGCGCCGATGACGATATGCCGCGTTTGAAACAGGTGATCGAGGCGGCGGGGTACCGGGCTGCCACGATCGACTACACGCTCGATCCGGCGGCGACGCCGGTAAAGGTCGCCGTCAAGGTCGTTCCCGGTCCGCTCTATCACCTCGAAACGGTGACCCTGCAGACCCCGGAGGGCGGCACGCCGCCGGGGATCGATGTCGATCGGCCGGAGGCGTTCGGACTGACGCGCGGTGGACCGGCGAGTTCCGCGCCGGTTCTTGCCGCCGAGGCCAAGATCGTCGACGCCTTTGCGCAGCACGGCCGCCCCTTCGCCAAGGTGACCAACCGACGTGTGATCGTCGATCACGGCACGCAGACGATGAGTGTCACCTATACTGTTGAGCCCGGCGCGACGGCGAATTTCGGCCCGATCGTGGTCGAGGGGCTGAAGAGCATTGACGCTCGCTATGTCGAGCGTCGGCTCGAATGGCAGCGCGGCGCTAGCTTCGATTCGCGCGAAGTCGAGAGCACCCGCAAGACGCTCGTCGAGAGCGGCCTCTTCAATACCGTGCGCATCGTCAACGGGAACGAGGCGGACGAGGCCGGCGAGGTACCGATGACGATCTACGTTACCGAGCGTCAGCCGCGGTCGGTCGGCGCCGGCATTTCCTACAATACGAGTGAGGGATTTGGCGCGAACGCATTTTGGGAGCACCGCAATCTCTTCGGCGGGGCCGAGAAGCTTCGCCTCAGTGCCGATTTCGCCGAGGATCGCCTCGGCCTCGTCGGCAACTACCGTCAGCCGGATTTCCTCACCAAGGACAACGATCTCCTGGCCACCGCCGAGATCGCGGAGGATACGCCGGTTGCCTATACGAGCCGGCGCGAGCGGCTGTTCTCCGGGCTGGAACGCCGCTTCGACCACCACGTCACCGGCGGCGCTGGGCTGCAATTCGAGCATGCCCATGTCAACGAGGTGGCGCGTCAGATCTCACAGACCTATTCGCTCGCCGGCGTGCCGCTCTACCTCCGCCGCGACACCACCGACGATCTGCTTAACCCGACAAGCGGCACACGCAGCGCGCTGACGGTGACGCCCTATACGAGCATCAGCGGCCGCAGCCTTACCTTCGCCTCTTCGCGTCTCAGCGGCAGTGCCTATCACAAGCTCGACGGCGGCAGCGACCGCTTCACGATAGCTGGTTTCGGCGCCATCGGATCGATTGTCGGCCCCTCCCGCGACGATTTGCCCGCCGACAAGCGCCTCTACGCCGGCGGCGGCGGCTCGCTGCGCGGTTACGGCTATCAACTCGCTGGGCCGATCAATGGCGACCACAAGCCCTTCGGCGGGAGATCGTCGCTCGAATTCGGCGGCGAGCTGCGCGTAAAGATCACTGAAACGATCGGCATCGTGCCGTTCATCGAGGCTGGGAACGTCTACGAACAGAGCTATCCCAAGCTCGCCAGCCGTCTGCTCTACGATACCGGGATCGGCGCGCGCTACTACACGCCCGTCGGGCCGGTGCGCTTCGACGTTGCAGTGCCGCTGAGCCGACGGCCGGGCGACGCCAAATTTCAGATCTATATCAGCCTCGGCCAGGCCTTTTGAACGATGAAAGGGCTCGGGAAGACTATAAAAATCCTCGCCGCCGTGATGGTTGGTCTCGTGCTGTTGACCCTCCTCGCCTTCGTCGCGGCGCAGACGCAGACAGGCAGGGACTGGATCACGGCGCAAGCGGCGCATGCGCTCTCCAGCGACGGTGCGACCGCATCAATCGGCAGGCTCGAAGGCACGATCCCATTCGATATGCGTCTGAGCGAACTCCATCTCGGCGACGCCGACGGCGAATATCTCACCGCCACCAACCTCACCTTTACCCTGGCGGCGCGCAGCTTGCTGCGCGGCCGCGTCGAGATCACCCGGTTGAGCGCCGACGACATCGCGGTCGCGCGGCTTCCCAAGTCCAACGCCAACTCGAGCCCCGGCTGGCTGCACCGGTGGTCGGCGAGCCGGTCGCCTTATCGATCGATGGCCGAACATCTCTAATCGGTGATGAAGCGACGGCGGAGCTCGCGGTGCACCGGATCGATGGCGGCTCAGGTCAGTTCGCTCTGTCTCTCTCGTTGGGCGGCCAACCTGCGCAGCTCAAGGTCGCGGCCGATCTCGCCGAGCCGGCCGGCCTGCTGCTCGATCGGGTGCTTGAGCGGACCGATCACGTGCCTCTCGCTATATCGCTCATGGGCGAGGGGCCGCTTGCCGATTGGCGCGGTAGCCTTGCCGCTACGGCGGGAGATCTTGCACGGCTCGACGTCGATCTTGCCATCGCCGGGACGGATGAGCACCGCTTCGGCGTGCAGGGCACGCTGGCGGCGGTGAAGCTCCTGCCTGCCGCATTTGCGCCGATGGTGGGCGAGAAGGTGATGTTCGACGCAGAGTTCCGCGGCGCCGTCGGGGGTTCCATTCAGATCGACCGACTATCGGTCGACGCGGCCGCGGCGCAGCTCGTGGCGAGCGGACACTATGACAGCAGCCGCGAGATGTTCGCCGCCGACGCCAAGCTCACGGCCACGGAGCTTGCGCCGTTCTCGGGACTAGCTGGCACAATGCTCGCCGGGGCCGGTAAACTGCAATTGACGGCGTTCGGAACGACGAGGCGGCCGGAAGCCAAGCTTGTCGTCGAGGCCACCGGATTGCGGGCCGACGGCAGTAGCGTCGATCGTGTCGGGGGCAAATTCCATCTCGTCAGCGCAGGCGATATCAGCCTGCCGGACACACGATTGGCGATCACCGGCGAGGGCCGCGTCGAAAACGTGACGCGCGCCGAAGCTGCGGTCCCCGCCGGCCTCGGCAGTGCAATCGAGTGGCATTTCTCCGGGTCGTCCAATCCGACCGGCGATAAGATCGTCATCGACGAGTTGGGTCTGACGAGCGCCGGACTCGACTTGACCGGCGGCGGGACCGTCCGCGACCTCGGTGCGACGGTCGACGGCAAGGCTGTCTTGACTGTAGCCGACCTCTCGCCGTTCTCCGAGCTGGCCGGACGGGAGCTCCACGGCAACGGCAGGGTGGAAATAGCCGCGCGCACGGCGGCAGACGGCAACCTCACGGTGAATCTGGCGGGTGGGCTGTCGGCTTTGACGCTCGGCGGCGCCGTTGACGCGCTGACCGGCGGACGACTCGGCATCGACGGCGTGGCGCTGCGCACGGCGGACGGGCGCACTACGCTCGAAAAACTCGAACTCAACGGCGCCGCATTCGGCCTCACGGCAGATGGTGAACTCTCTAACGACCGGCGACTCAATGCCAGGATGAGATTGGACGTGCCGAAGCTTGCGGCGCTCGGCGGTTCGCTCGGTGCCAAGTTGGCCGGACGGCTCGACATCCAGGCGACCGCCCAAGGCCCGCTCGATGGATTCGATGTCGCCGTCGCGCTCGATGGCGATGATGTCGTCGTCAATCAGGGCAGGATCGACCGGCTGCACGCGACGCTGAACGTCGTCAATCTTGCCAAGCCGACCGGTCGTCTCGACGGCGCCTTCCGCGCCGGCCGGCTCGAGGGCACGCTCGGCGGAGAGTTTGCGCTGCACGAAGAGAACAAGCTCCTCGATGTCGGCAAGCTCCGACTCGCCGCTTCGGGCAGCAGCTTGGAGGGCGCCATGCGCATCGCCCTCGATAGCGGTCTCGCTGCCGGCACGATGACCGGCCGGATCGTCGATCTTGCGCCCTGGTCGTCGCTCGCCGGCATGAAGCTCGCGGGGCGAGCCGACCTCAAGGCGACGTTGAGCGGCAAGACCGCGCAAGCCGTCGAGCTGTCGCTCAACGGCAATGGGATCACGGCCACGCCGGAATCCGGCTCCGCCTTTGCCGTGGCGCGCATCGCCGCGAATGCGCGGCTCGGCGATCTGCTCGGCGCGCCGAGCGGCCACGCGACCATCGATGTTGCGGGCGCCGAAACGGGCGCCGCCAAGATCACGAATTTGGCGCTGAAGCTCGACTCGACCAAGCCCGGGCGTTTCGCCTTCAGCGGCGACGCGCGCGGTGACTTCCGCGAGAAATTTGCGCTGACCACCGCCGGCGAGATCGCCTTGGAGGCCGGCGGAGCCACGCTCCACCTCACGCGTCTCGCCGGCACCGTCGCCGGCGAGACCATACAATTGACGCAGACGCTCACCGTGACGAGCAGGCAAGCGGATCTCGCGATGGCGAATCTCGCTATGACTCTCGGCAGCGGTCAGATCTCCGGCGGGTTCTCGCTCAAAGGCGACGGACTGGCGCTTGCACTTAAAGGACAGCGTCTGCCGATCGGCCTCGCGGGCAAGCTGGCCGGCAATGCGAATGTCTCCGGCAATTTGAGCTTCGATGCCAATCTCACCGGCACGCGGACGAAGCCGCAGGGCCGTCTCGTCATCGACGGGCGCGATTTGCGCCTCGCCGCGGCGAACCGATCCGATCTGCCGCCGCTCGGGATCACGGCCGAAGCCGTCTGGCGCGGCGGACGGGTCGAGGCGAAGGGGCGTATCGCCGGTCCGAAGAACGAAGCCATCGGATTCTCTGGCTCGGCGCCCCTGGAGCTGATGCCGGGCGCGCTTGCCGTCAGGCTGCCGCCCGATGGCGCGCTCGCCCTCAAGCTCGAGGGCACGGGTCAATTCGCCGATCTCGAAGAGCTGCTGCCGCTCGGCGAGGATCGTATCGCCGGCGCCTTCTCGCTCGATGTCAGCGTCGGCGGTACCGTCGCTCATCCGCGTGCGGATGGCGGTCTGCGGATCAGCGACGGGCGGTACGAGAGCATGGCGACCGGCACCGTCCTCAGCAATCTCACGCTCGATCTTGCCGGCAGCCGCGAGGGTTTCGTCCTGCGCGAGTTTCACGCCGGGGACGGCGAGAAGGGACAAATGACGGCGCGCGGCAGCGTCGACCTGGCAGCTGCGTCCGGCCCGGCGCTCGACGCGGTCGTCAACCTCGAGAGCTTTCGCGTGCTGCGGCGCGACGAGGCGAACATTCGCAGCAGCGGCACGATCCGGGTTGGCGGTGCCGTGGCAGCCCCGCGCGTCGCCGCGCAGCTGCGCGTCGATCAGGGGGAGTTGCGCCCGCCGGACCGGTTGCCGCCGAGCGTCACCCGCCTCGACATCATCGAGATCAACAGCGCCACCGGTCAGCAGGCGCCGCCGTCGGCGCCGCCGCCCCCCCACGAACCCGTTCTACCGGTGGCGCTCGACATCACGGTCGAGCTGCCCGGCCAGGTCTTCGTCCGCGGTCGTGGCCTCGACAGCGAATGGCGCGGCAAGCTCGCGATCTCGGGGACCAGCGCCCAGCCGATCATCGCTGGCTCGCTCGAGACGGTCCGCGGCAACTTCTCGCTGCTCGGCAAGGACTTCAAGCTGACGAACGGAACAATTGCCTTCAGCGGCGACGCCAAGATCGACCCCGCTCTCGATATTCAGGCCGCGGCGACGACTGCAGACATCACCGCCACGGTGCAGATCGGCGGCGTCGCCTCCGCGCCGACGCTGAAGCTCAGCTCGGTTCCCGAATTGCCGCAGGACGAGATCATCTCGCGCGTCCTCTTCGGCAAGAGCGTCGGCCAGATTACGCCCGCCCAAGGGGTACAGATCGCTTCCGCCGCCGCGTCGCTTGCCGGCGGCGGACCCGGGCTTCTCGACAAGGTGCGCAGCTCGCTCGGACTCGATCGCTTCGATTTCGGGTCCGGCACGACGGGAAACAACGCCGCCGGCAATGCCAGCAGCAATGCCGCGACGAGCAGCTTGGGGGGCACCACGGTATCGGCGGGCAAGTACGTCGCCGAAGGTGTCTATGTCGGGGTCGACCAAGGGGCGTCGACGGGAACGAGCAAGGGCAAGGTCGAGATCGAAATCGCCCCGAATGTCAGCATCGAGACCGATGTCGGGGCGACCGGCGGCAACGGCATCGGCCTCAACTGGAAACTCGACTACTGAGCCGCACCGCAATCATTTGATCCGATAATTGTGATCCGGTTCACATGGGTGGGGCCCGCGCGGGGCCCTATATTGCCTCTGCGCTGTTGATCAGCGGCTGACCTCGAAGGAGAGTCACATGGCGTTCCGGACAGCAAAATACGGATGGATCCCTGACATTCCCGATCATCGCGATCATCTCTACGGAGCGCCGATACGGACGCTCCAGACGCTGCCGCCGAGCGTCGATCTCACGGCCAAATGTCCGGCCGTCTACGACCAGGGACAGATCGGCAGCTGCACCGCCAACGCGATCGGCGCGGCGCTCGAGTTCGACCGCATGAAGCAAGGCCTGCCGGATTTCATGCCGTCGCGGCTCTTCATCTACTACAACGAGCGGGCCATGGAGCACACCACCGGCTCGGATAGCGGCGCGCAGATTCGCGACGGGGTCAAGAGCGTCGGTAAACAGGGCGACTGTCCGGAAACCGAATGGCCTTACGATCCGTCGCCGGCGCAGGACAACAAGCTGCTCACCAAGCGTCCGACGCCGCAGTGCTACAAGGACGCGAAGAAATACACGGCGGTGCAGTATCAACGGATCGACCAGAGCCTGGCGCAGATGAAGGGGTGCCTGGCGGCGGGCTCGCCGATCATCATCGGCTTCACCGTCTACGAGAGCTTCGAGAGCAGCGCCGTGGCGCAGACCGGCGACGCGCCGATGCCGGGCCCGGGCGAACAGGTTCTCGGCGGGCACGCCGTTCTGGTGGTCGGCTACGACGATGCGACGAGCCGCTTCCGTCTGCGCAATTCCTGGGGCACGGGCTGGGGCAAGAAGGGGTATTTCACCTTGCCTTACACCTATCTGACCGACAGCAACCTGTCCTCGGATTTTTGGACGATCAACGTCGTCAATTAGCCGAGCTGAGCGCCTGGTCGAGATCGTCGATCAGATCGGCGGGATCCTCGATGCCGACCGAGAGGCGCAGGAGGTCTGGCGGGGCAGGGGTGCCGGGGCCTTCGATCGAGGCGCGATGCTCGATCAGACTCTCGACGCCGCCGAGCGAGGTCGCGCGCTTCCACAGTTTGACGCGCGCGGCAGCGGCGATCGCCGCGCCCTCGCCGCCGGCGACGCGAATGCTCAGCATGCCGCCGAAGCCGCCGCTCATCTGGCGCGCCGCGATGGCGTGGCCCGGATGCCGCGGCAGACCGGGATAGAGCACGCCCGAAACACGCGGATGGTCGGCGAAATGCGCCGCCACCGCTTCTGCCGAGCGGCAAGCCCGCTCGACGCGCAGATAAAGCGTCCGCATGCCGCGCAGCAGCAGCCAAGCCTCGAGCGGACCGAGAACGGCGCCGTTGCTGGCACGGATGGCAACGATGCGCTCCCAGAAATCGTCCACCCTTGCGGCGACGAGCGCGCCGGCGATGACGTCGCTGTGGCCGTTGAGGTATTTGGTCGCCGAGTGCATGACGATATCGGCGCCGAATTCGATCGGCCGGGTTAGCACCGGCGTCGCCACGGTGCTGTCGATGGCAAGGCGGGCGCCCGCGCGATGGGCTATCGCAGCGGCAGCGGCGATATCGGTGATCGGCCAGGTCGGGTTGGCTGGCGTTTCGATCCACACCAGCTTGGTGCGGCCCGGCTCGACGGCGGCGGCGATGGCGTGGCTATCGGCGCCGTCGACGAACTGGACCGCGAGCCCCCATTCGGTGGCGTAGGTCTGCAGCCATTTGCGCAGACCCCAATACATGACGCTGGGCGCGACCACGTGATCGCCCGGCTTCAGAGCGAGGAAAACCGCGGTCGCCGCCGCCATGCCGGACGCGAAGGCGAGGCAGGCGGCGCCGCCTTCGAGCGTCGCGAGCACCGCCTCCGAGTGCTCGGTGGTCGGATTGTGCGGCCGCGCGTAGCTGTAACCGGCGGGGTATTGATTGTCAGGCTCGCGGATATAGGTCGACGTGAAATAGACCGGCGGGATGAGTGCCTTGGTGGCCTCGTCGATCCAACCCAGCCCCTGCGCGGCCAGCGTCGCCCCGTGCTTCCGTTTCGCATCGTCCATGACCCGCTCCTGATCGCAGCGCCGTTTGCCTTGTCGGTAATGATATCCTATATTGGACCGATGTCTACTATAGTGGATAATCCAACGATCGCGATCGCCCGCCGCCTGCGTGCCGAGCGCGAGGCGCGCGGCTGGACGATCGCCGATCTGGCCGAGCTTTCCGGCGTGTCGAAGGCGATGATCAGCAAGATCGAACGTACCGAGGCCAGCCCGACGGCGATGCTGCTCGGCCGATTGTCCGGCGCCTTCGGGCTGACCTTGTCGCGGCTGCTCGCGGGGGCGGAAGATGCCGGCCAGCGTCTCGCCCGCTTCGCCGATCAGCCGGTCTGGCGTGACCCGGAAACCGGCTATGTCAGGCGCGCCGTCTCGCCGCCTTCCGGCGGCCCGCTCGAACTCGTCAGCATCGAGATTCCAGTCGGCGCCCGCGTCGCCTATCCGGCCTCCGCCTTCACCTTCATCCATCAGCAGATCTGGGTCACCAGCGGCGCACTGGTCTTTCACGAAGGCGAGGTCGAGCACCAGCTTTGCGCCGGCGACTGCCTGCAGCTCGGCCAGCCGGTCGAATGTTCCTTCGCCAATCCGGGACCGGAGCGGTGCACCTATCTGGTCGCCATCGTCCGCCGGTGAATTCGCGGCTCCCGGCGGATTTATGGAATAGAGCCGACGGCGCCGCGGTCCCCTGATCTGCGGGCAGGCCGCGCACTCATTGCGCCGCGATACCCGTCGTATATCTTTGCGGCGGGTGCCCTGTCGGCAGCCGTGGGCGTGACAGGAGCGCAATGGTCGACATCATCGCTGGCACGAAGCGCGCGACAGGATTGCGCTGCCTTGCTCTTACGATTGCCGTAACGGTCGCGGTCGTCCGGGCCGCGCCCGCAGCGCACGCGGCCGACGATGCGGCAGTCAAGCGCGGTGCCTACATCTTCGACGCGGCGGATTGCGTAGGCTGCCACACCGACGTCAAGAACAACGGCAGGCGGCTGGCGGGCGGTCGCGCCCTCGCGACGCCGTTCGGCACGTTCTATTCGCCCAATATCACGCCCGACCGGGATCACGGTGTCGGCAAATGGCGCCTCGAGGATTTTCGCCGGGCGCTGCGCGAGGGGACCTCCGGGCACGGCAGCT
>WNFC01021447.1_pt1 | contig 11225 bp, 10 predicted proteins | sample 5400541 | NCBI WGS metagenome assembly WNFC01 (sample SAMN13153342, study PRJNA577476) | soil metagenome | isolation source: 120 cm saprolite under Douglas fir tree site 2 hole 2 replicate 1 | place: USA:California | collected 2015-04-18
TGGCCCCGGGGCAGCCCGACGTGGCCTGGCCGTGCAACCCGGTCAAGTACATCTCACACTTCCCCGAGACCCGGGAGATCTGGTCGTTCGGGTCGGGGTACGGGGGCAACGCGCTGCTGGGCAAGAAGTGCTACGCGCTGCGGATCGCCTCGGTGATGGCCCGGGATGAGGGCTGGCTGGCCGAGCACATGCTTATCCTCAAGATCACCCCTCCGCATTCGGGCAACGGCGGCACCCGGCCGCGGTACATCGCGGCGGCGTTCCCGTCCGGTTGCGGGAAGACCAACCTGGCCATGATGGTGCCCGCGATCGCCGGCTGGCGGGTGGAGACCATCGGTGACGACATCGCCTGGATGCGGTTCGGCCCGGACGGGCGGCTGCGGGCGATCAACCCCGAGGCCGGGTTCTTCGGCATCGCGCCCGGCACCAGCGTGGCCACCAACCCCAACGCGATCACGATGCTGCGCAGCGACACCATCTTCACCAACGTCGCCCGCACCCGGGACGGGGACGTGTGGTGGGAGGGGCTGACCGACCAGCCCCCGGCCGGCCTGACTGACTGGCAGGGCCGGGACTGGGACCCGCGGTCCGGCCAGCCCGCGGCCCACCCCAACGCCCGGTTCTGCGTGCCGATCGCCCGGTGCCCCTCGGCCGCCCCGGAGTGGGAAGACCCCGACGGGGTGCCGATCTCGGCGATCTTGTTCGGCGGCCGCCGCGCGAGCGCGGCGCCGCTGGTGGTCGAGGCCCGTTCCTGGCAGCACGGCGTGTTCCTGGGCGCCTGCATCGCGTCGGAGAAGACCGCCGCCGCCGAGGGTCAGGTCGGGGAGCTGCGCCGCGACCCGTTCGCGATGCTGCCGTTCTGCGGCTACCACATGGGTGACTATTTCGCCCACTGGCTGTCGGTCGGCGCGATGACCGACCCGGCCAGGCTGCCGCGGATCTATCACGTCAACTGGTTCCGCAAGAACGCGGCCGGCCGGTTCGCCTGGCCGGGGGCTACGGCGAGAACAGCCGGGTCCTGAAGTGGATCTGCCAGCGGCTGTCCGGGCAGGCCGCGGCGGTGCCCACCCCGATCGGCAACCTGCCCGCCGACGGCGCCCTCGATACCAGCGGCCTGGGGATCAGCGAGGCCGACCTGGACGTGCTGCTGTCGGTCGATCCGGCCGCCTGGCAGCAGGAGGCCGACCTGATCGGCGAGCATCTGGCCACCTTCGGCCGGCGGCTGCCCGAGCAGCTGTGGGAGGAACACGACGCGCTGCTGGAGCGCCTGAAGGCCGCCCGCTGAGCGCCGGGAACGCGGGCGGGAGGAGGCGCGCCGGCCGTGAACAGGACGCTGGTGCAGGAGGTGATGACCACGCCGGTGGTCACGGCTGCCGAGGCGATGCCGTTCCGGGACCTGGCGGTCAGTACGGCTAGGCGGCCTTCGGGTCGTCCGCCTGCCGTGAAACGTGACCGGGCCGGGCGCACCACGGACCGTTCGGCCCGGAAGAGGGCGGGCACCGGTGCGACGGGCCACCTCATTACGGTGGCCCGCCATCAGGTAAACGGGTTACTCGGCGCCAAACCTCCTGATTTCCTCGGATTCGGTCTCGGTGAGCTCGCGCGGCACCTCGCCGTGGGCGAGCTTTTGCGCCTGCACGTGGTGCCGGATCTGCTCGACCACCTCGGGGTTGGCCAGCGTGGTGACGTCGCCGACGTCGGCGAAGTTGGACACGGACGCGATGACCCGGCGCATGATCTTGCCGGACCGGGTCTTGGGCATGTCGGCGACGATCCAGACGTTCTTCGGCCGCGCGATCTTGCCGATCACGGTCTCGATCGCCTTGCTGACCTTGGCCGCCATCTCCTCGCTCGGCTCGAAGCCCGGCTTGAGCGATACGTAGATCTCCACGACGCGGCCGCGGATGTCGTCGATGACCGGCACCGCCGCCGCCTCGGCGACCTCCAGTACGGTGAGCGCCGCCGACTCGATCTCCTTGGTGCCCAGCCGGTGCCCGGCCACGTTGATCACGTCGTCGACACGGCCCAGGATCCGGAAGTACCCGTCGGCCGCCTGCACGGCGCCGTCGTTGGTGAAGTACGGCCAGTCGTGCCAGTCCGTGCTGTCCGGGTCCTTGTTGTACTTCCTGAAATAGGTCGACAGGAACCGCTCCGGGTCGCCCCAGATCGTCTGGAACTCGCCGGGCCAGGGGTTGCGGATGCAGATGTTGCCCGCCTTGCCGCTGCCCGCCGGCACCTCGTCGCCGTCCTCGTCGTAGATCACCGGGTAGATGCCGAGCACGCCGGGACCGCAGCTGCCCGGCTTCATCGGCTCCAGGGCGGGCAGGGTGCTGCCGAGGAAGCCGCCGTTCTCGGTCTGCCACCAGGTGTCGACGATCGCCGCCTGGCCCTTGCCGACCTCGGTGTAGTACCAGCGCCAGACCTCGGGCTCGATCGGCTCCCCGACGGTCGTCATGTGCTTGAAGCGGTAGCCGTACTTCTCCGGCTCGTTCGGGCCGACCTTGCGCAGCATCCGGATCGCGGTGGGCGAGGTGTGGAAGATGTTCACCCCGAGCTGCTCCGCGATCCGCCAGGGCCGCCCCCCGTCCGGGTAGTTGGGCACGCCCTCGTAGATGACGGTGGTGGTGCCGAGCGCCAGCGGGCCGTAGACGATGTAGGAGTGGCCGGTGATCCAGCCGATGTCGGCCATGCACCAGTACACGTCGTCCGGGTGGATGTCCTGGTAGTACTTGGACGTGCCGGTCACGTACGCGAGGTAGCCGCCGGTGCTGTGCTGGCAGCCCTTGGGGCGGCCGGTGGTGCCGCTGGTGTACATCAGGAACAGCGGCGCCTCGGCCGGCATCGATACCGGCTCGACCGTCTTCCCGCGCTGGTCGGCGAGCAGTTCGTCGACGAAGAAGTCGCGGCCCTCGACTATCGGGGTCGTCGAGGCGTACTGGCCGGGGCGGCGCCGCCAGATGAGCACCTTGTCGACCTCCTGGCCCTCCTTGGCCGCCTCCTCGACGGCCTCGTCGGCCTTGACCTTGTGGTCGGTCATCTGGCCGGCCCGGTAGTAGCCGTCCATGGTGATCAGGACGTGGCTGCCGGAGTCCGCGATGCGGCTCCCGCAGGCGACGCCGCTGAAGCCGCCGAACACCTCCGAGTGGATGACGCCCAGCCTCGCGCAGGCCAGCATGGTGACCGGCAGTTCGGCGACCATCGGCATGTGCAGCGTCACCCGGTCGCCGGCCTTGAGGCCGGCGAAGTCGCGCAGCAGGGCGGCGAACTCGTTCACCTGCCGGTGCAGCTCCGCGTAACTGATATGCACGGGCTCGTCGGACTCGAGCTCGGGCACGAAGATGATCGCGGTCTTGTCCGGATTGGCGGCCGCGTGCCGGTCGACGCAATTGTAGGAGGCGTTCAGCCGGCCGCCGACGAACCACTTGTAGAACGGCGCGGTGCTCGTGTCCAGGGTCGTGTGCCACGTCTGATCCCAGGTCAGCAGGTCAGCGTATTCCTTGAAGCAGTCGGGGAATTTGTCCTCGGCGAACCGCTCCCGGATGGCCGGGTCCGCGGCGTTGGCCTGCTCGACGAAACTGGCGGGAGGCGGGTAATACTCCTCCTCGCGCCAGTGCACTGCGATCTGCGCCTCGGAAACCCCGGATTCGGGTGCTTCGGCGGCCTGTCCTTGGACGTCTTCGGCCATTGCGTGAGTCCCTCCGCTTGGGATTACTTCAGATTTAACGCCGGAAGCACTCCAAATTTAACGCCAGCGGCCCCTATCCTCCATGGTCACGAAGCACCGATCTGGCGCGCCCCGGCTGGGTGCGCGCCCAATCGGTAACGCCGAGTACGCGTGAGCTGACGGATGCAGCTCGGGGAAGGCCCGGTCCAGGCCGGTGATCCGCATGATCTTCAGCATCGACGGCCGGGCCGAGGTGAGCATGAGCTGGCGGCCCTTCTGCCGCGCGTGCCGCGCGATCCTCGCCAGCGCGCCGAGCCCGGAGGCGTCGCAGAAGGTCAGCCCGGACAGGTCCACGGTGACCGGGGCCGGGCGGCCGTCGATGATCTCGCTGATGTAGGAGTACGCCTGTTCGGCGGTGGCGATGTCGAGCTCGCCGGTCATGCTGACGATCTGGTATCCGTTCGGCCCCGTCTGGCAGGAAAGCTCCAGCTGGGCCGGTTCGGCCCGTGGACGAATGATCACGTGCCCCTCCAGCCCTGTTCTGTTAACGTCAGCGGTCCGGCAAAACGTTCCGCGCACCGCCGAACCGGGACTGGAACCCCAGTGCCCCGTACACTGGGTGATGAGACCCGATTCTGGCAGCAGGGTCACTACCAGCGCAAATAATTAGAACCCCTGCACTTGAACCGATACTGGGATTCTGCTGGGTAGAACGTCAGAAGGGGAGCGGAGGTTCAACGGCGGACAGGGAATGTTCAGATCCCGTGGTGGACGAGCACCGCCGCTGGATACCCAGCGAGCCGCTGCGCCGCTACGTGGCCTGGTACACCGGCTACCGGCAGCGGGGCGTGCCGCCCGCCCGGCACCGCGGCCTGCCGTCGCCCTACCTGACGATGATCTTCACGCTGGACGAGCCGCTCACCATCGAGGCGCACCCGACCCCGGCCAGCCGCCGGGCGACTTCGGTACCCTGCTGGGCGGGCTGCACAGCGCCCCGGCGCTGATCGCGCACGGCGGCGCGCAGTCCGGCATCCAGGTGGCGCTGCGGCCGCTCGGCGCGCGGGCGCTGCTCGGCCTGCCGGCCGGCGAACTGGCCGACATCGACGTGCCCGCCGAGGCGGTCCTCGGCGGCGTCTGTGCCGAACTGCGCGACCGCGTCCTGTTCGCGGCCGGCTGGCGCGAGCGGTTCGCGATCCTGGACGAGATCCTGCTCCGCCTGGCCGCGTCCCCGGGCGCCGAAGGCGGCCGCCCGGGTCATCCGCTTCGACCGGGCCAGGCGCCGGCTGACCGGGCGGCTGGCCGACCCCGGGTACCGGCTGGCTGATCTCGCGGCCGACTGCGGCTACTTCGACCAGGCGCACCTGGCCCGCGAGTTCCGCGCGCTGGCGGGCTGCCCGCCGAGCCAGTGGGTCGCCGAGGAGTTCCGAAACGTCCAAGCCGGGAACTGGCTGGCTGAGCAAGGCTGGGACGACCAGGCCCGGTGAGCCAGCCGGGCCGCCAACCAGGGGAGGCACGCCATGCCATCCACACCGGAACCGCAGGTCTGGCCCACCTTGCGCGCCCACGACGCGCGGGCGCTCATCAGGTTCCTTGTCGACGCGTTCGGGTTCGAGGAGACCGTGGTCTACGGGGAAGGCGACCGGGTCGACCACGCCCAGCTGTCCTGGCCGCCGGGCGGCGGGATCATGCTGGGCTCGGTCCGCGAGGGCGACCAGGACGCGCACGGCCAGGCCACCCCGACCCGGCCGGGGACGTTCGGCGCCTACGTGGTGACCGACGACGTCGACGCCACCTGCGAGCGGGCCAGGGTGGCCGGCGCCGAGATCATCGCCGAGCCGCACGACACCGACTACGGCTCGCACGACTTCGCGGCGCGCGACCCGGAGGGGAACCGCTGGTCGTTCGGGACTTACCGGGGCGAGCCCCGGAAGGGCTAGCCAACGACGGGGGTAACGTGCCGGGTATGCGAGCCTGGCATGTCGAGGCGCCGGGACCGGTCACCGGTCACCCGCTGCGCCTGCACCCCGACGACGACGTACCGCGGCCAGGGCCGGGTGAACTGCTGCTCAGGGTCCTGGCCTGCGGCGTCTGCCGCACCGACCTGCACGTGACCGAGGGGGACCTGCCGCCGCACCGGCCCACGCCCCCCGGCGTCACGCCCGGCCACGAGGTCGTCGGCGAGGTGGCGGCCCTGGGCGAGGGCGCGGACGGTTTCCAGGCCGGCGACCGGGCCGGCGCCGCCTGGCTCCGCTCGACGGACAACACGTGCACGTTCTGCCGCCGCGGCGCGGAGAACCTGTGCCCGGCGTCGCGGTACACCGGCTGGGACGCCGACGGCGGCTACGCCGAGTACATGACCGTCCCCGCCGCCTACGCGCACAAGCTCCCGGAAGGCTACTCCGACGCCGAGCTCGCCCCGCTGCTCTGCGCGGGCATCATCGGCTACCACGCCCTGCAGCGGGCCGAACTCCCGCCGCACGGCCGCCTCGGCATCTACGGCTTCGGCGGCAGCGCGCACCTGGCCGCCCAGGTGGCCCTGGCCCGCGGCGCCACCGTGCACGTGCTCACCCGCGGCGAGCAGGCCCGGCGGCTCGCGCTCGAGCTCGGCGCCGCCTCCGCCGGGGACGCGGCCGACATGCCGCCGGAGCCGCTGGACGCCGCGATCTTGTTCGCCCCGGTCGGGGACCTCGTGCTGCCGGCCATGGCGGCCCTGGACCGCGGCGGCACGCTGGCCATCGCGGGCATCTACCTGTCCGACATCCCGCCGCTGAACTACGACAAGCACCTGTTCCAGGAGCGGCAGCTGCGCAGCGTCACGTCCAACACCAGGGCGGACGCCCGCGAGTTCCTCGGTTTCGCGGCCGGAAACCAGCTGGCCGTCACCGTCCACCCGTACCCGCTGGACGCCGCCGACCAGGCCCTGCGCGACCTCAAGGCCGGCCGCTTCGACGGCGCGGCGGTCCTGGTTCCCTGAGTGTTTGCTCCAAGTCTGCTCCATGGGGCTGTCCGCTGATCGTCGCGCCGCGAATAGCGGGCATACTGGGCATCACAAGGAGCTGCCATGAGTAAGCAAGCGATACCGCCGCCGCCCGGCGACAAGGCCAAGCCGTCCGCGCCGCCCCCGCCGCCGACGTGGCGGAACTGGCTCTGGCCGATCATGATCTTCGTCATCTTCGCATTGTTCTTTCTCCTGCCCACACGCTCGCCCTCGACCAGCCTCACCTACTCCCAGTTCCTGACCGACGTGTCGGCGCACCAGGTGAAGACGGTGCAGCTCTCCAGCACTTCGGGCGGCACGAGCAGCGGCACGCTGACCAACGGGAAGACCTTCACCGTGGTCATCCCGCCGCAGGCGGGCCAGAACCTGCTGACCACGTTGCAGAGCGACGGCGTGCAGATCTCATCCAAGCCTTCGGGGAACGGCTTCGGCACCTCGGTGCTCATCTTCCTGATCACCTTCGGGCTGCCGATCGTGCTCTTCGTCTGGCTCTTCCGCCGGATCTCCCGCGGCGCGGCGGGTGGGCTGCAGGGCATCATGGGCGTGGGCCGGTCCCGGGCCAAGGTGTTCGACGAGGAGCGGCCGGACACCAAGTTCTCCGACGTGGCCGGCTACGAGGGTGCCAAGTCCGAGATCTCCGAGGTGGTGGACTTCCTGCGGAAGCCGGACCGGTACACCCGGGCGGGCGCGATAGTGCCCCGCGGCGTCCTCATGATCGGGCCGCCCGGCACCGGCAAGACGCTGCTGGCCCGCGCGGTGGCGGGCGAGGCGCAGGTGCCGTTCTTCTCCGTGACGGGCTCCGGCTTCGTGGAGCTGTTCGTCGGAGTGGGCGCGGCCCGGGTCCGTGACCTGTTCGCCGAGGCGCGCAAGCGCGCGCCCGCCATCATCTTCATCGACGAGATCGACGCGATCGGCCAGCGCCGCGCGAGCGGCGGGGGCGCGTACGTGTCCAACGACGAACGGGAGCAGACGCTCAACCAGCTGCTGGCCGAGATGGACGGGTTCGAGCCGTCGGCGGGCATCGTGGTGCTCGCGGCGACGAACCGGCCGGAGATCCTGGACCCGGCCCTGCTGCGGCCCGGCCGGTTTGACCGGGAGGTGACGATCCCGCTGCCAAACGTCAACGAGCGGGCCGCGATCCTGGCCGTGCACTGCCGCGGCAAGAAGCTGGCCGGCGACGTGGACCTGAACGCCGTAGCCCGCGGCACCCCTGGCTTTTCCGGCGCCGACCTGGCCAACCTGGTCAACGAGGCCGCCATCTTCGCGGTGCGCGACGCGCGCGAGGTGATCACCGCGGCCGACTTCGACGCGGCCAGGGACCGGATCATCCTGGGCCGCCGGGAAGGCTCCAACGTGCTGCTGCCCGAGGAGAAGCACGCGGTGGCGGTGCACGAATCCGGGCACGCCCTGGTGGCCGCGCTGTCCGAGCACGCCGACCCGGTGGCCAAGGTGACGATCCTGCCCGCGGGCCAGACGCTCGGCGTGACCGAGCAGCTGCCGCTGGTCGAGCGGCACATGTACGGGGAGGACTACCTGCACGACTCGCTCGCGGTGCGGCTCGGCGGCCGGGCCGCCGAGCTGGTAGTGCTCGGCCAGGGCTCCACCGGCGCCGCCAACGACCTGGCCGGGGCGACCGACCTGGCTACCAAGATGGTCAGGGAGTTCGGCCTGTCCGAGACGCTCGGCCCGATCGGCTACCCCTCAGGCGGGTCGGTGTTCCTCGGCGGCGGCGGTCCGGCCATGTCCAGCCGCCCGTTCGCCGAGGCCACCCAGGCGGAGATCGACAAGGAGGTCGCCAACCTGCTGCGCCAGGCCGAGCAACGCGCGACGGAGCTGCTCAAGGGGCATCGCTCCGAGCTCGATGCGCTGGTCGGCCTGCTGCTGGAGATGGAAACCGTGAACGGGTCCGACGTGTACCGGCTGGCCGGCCTGCCGGACCGCTCGGCGTCCGCCCCGTCGCACGAGCCGGTCACGGTGGCACCCCGGGCGGTGGCCGCCACCGACGTCGACCAGCATTAGATAGACCAGCACTAGATAGCGGCCGAACGGGCCCGGGGTGTCACGCCCCGGGCCCCGTTCGCGCCCGCCAGGGTAATCTCTGCGGTATGGCCATCGCCTTGCCGGCGCACATTCCCAGCCCGTCGATCAACAGCTTCCACATCGGCCCGCTGGTCATTCACTTCTACGCCCTGGCGTACCTGGTCGGCATCGCCGCGGCGATCATCATCACCCGGCGGCGGTGGCGCGCCGTCGGCGGCGACCCCGACATCGTCGGCGACATCGCGCTGTGGAGCGTCCCGGCCGGGATCATCGGCGGCCGGATCTACTTCGACATCACCACGCCGATGGACATCCCGCACGTGTGGTACGGCGTGTTCGCGGTGTGGGACGGCGGCCTGGGCATCTGGGGCGGGATCTTCCTCGCCGCGGTGGTGGGCCTGTGGCGGCTGCGCAGGCACGGCGTGAGCGGGATCTTGTTCATGGACGCGGTGGCCCCGGCGCTGCTGGTCGCGCAGGGCATCGGGCGGATCGGGAACTACTTCAACAAGGAACTGTTCGGCCGCCCGACGTCGCTGCCGTGGGGCCTGGAGATCCCCTACCAGTACCGGGTGTCCGGCGGGATCCCGGCCCGCTACCTGAACTTCGCCACCTTCCAGCCGACCTTCCTCTACGAGCTGATCTTCGACTTCGCCTGGGCGGCCGTGCTGGTCTGGCTGGGCCACCACGGGCTGGGGCGCCTCCGCACCATCAAGCCGCCCGGCCTGTTCGCGCTGTACGTGTTCGGCTATTCCGCGTACCGGATCTTCGAGGAATCGCTGCGCATCGACTCCTCGGCGTACTTCCTCGGCCTGCGGCTGAACACCTACATCGCCTCCGCGCTGGCCATCATCGGCGCGGTGTGGTTCTACCGCAGCCAGCGCCGCACCCTGCCCGAGGGTGCCCTGGCCGCCGTCGCCAAGGCGCCCCCTGGCGACGCCGCCCCGGCGCCGCCCGACGGCGCCGAACCCCAGGAATCACACAACTCTGAGCAGGCCACTTCCTGACCATGGCGGACGCGCTGGCCGGCGAGGGTACCTCGGACTGGGGCTGGTGGCGGGACCGGCGGCCGCCCGCGGCGCGGCTGCACCTGGACAGCGCCGCGGCCGGCCGGTCCTCCCTGGCCACCCTGGCCGCGGCGGCGGCGCACGCCGAGCGCGAGGCCAGCACCGGCGCCTACGTGGCGCAGGAGGAGGCAGGACCGGTGCTGGCCGCGGGCCGGGCCGTCCTGGCCGGGCTGCTCGGCGTCCCGGCCGGCGGGGTGGCGTTCGCGCCGAGCGCCGAGGCGGCGCTGGCCACCCTGCTGGCGATCTGGCCGCTGCGCGAGGGCGACACCGTCGCGGTGGCGCGCTCTGAGTGGGGCCCGAACCTGGACGCGTTCGCGGCCCGGGGCCTGCGGATCGCCGAGATCGCTACCCACGGCGACGGCTCGGCCGACCTGGCGGCGCTCGAGCGGATGCTGGCCGGCGCGCCGCCGCCCGCCCTCGTCCACCTGGTCCAGGTCACCTCGCACCGCGGCCTGGTCCAGCCGGCCGCGGAGGCCGCGGCGCTGTGCCGCGCGGCGGGCGTGCCGCTCTGGGTGGACGCCGCCCAGGCGCTCGGCCACGTGGACACCGCGTGCGGCGCCGACGCCATCTACGCCACCAGCCGCAAGTGGCTCACCGGGCCGCGCGGCGTGGGCGTGATCGGGGTGGCCGAGCCCTGGTGGGACCGGCTCTCCATCATCGCCCCCGAACTGGAGCGGGACGCCCGCCCGGCGGACGCCAGCCCGCTATGGCTGCTGGACGCGACCGAGGCGAACGTGGCCGGCTGGGTCGGCCTGTGCACGGCCGTCGCGGAGTTTACCGACGCCGGCCCGCCCCGGATCTGCACCCGCCTGGCCGAGGTCGGCACGCAGACCCGCGAGGCCCTGGCCGGCCTGCCCGGCTGGGCTGTGGCCGACGCCGCGGATGCCGGGTCGGCCATCGTCGCGCTGCGGGCGATGAACGGCCAGGACGTCGCCGCGACCCGGGCCCGGCTGCTCGCCGAGCACGACATCGTCACCACCGCGGGCGGCGTGCTGCGCGCCCCCCGCGACATGACCGAGCCGCTGCTGCGGATCAGCCCGCATGTCGACTGCACCGCCGCGGACCTGGCCCGGCTGCGCCAGGCCCTCCTCGCCCTCGGCTAGCGCCGCGCCGCGCGGCGGCCTCTCACGCGTCGCGGAACCTGAGCACTAGCCCGCCGAGGATCAGCGCTCCCGCCGCCCAGAGCGCGAGCACGCCGAGGCCCTGCCAGGGGGTGAGCGGCAGCGCGTGCACGCCGGCCGTGGCCTGGATGTACAGGCGGCGGTCATCGGGCCGATCTGCTCCAGGTGCCGTTGCCAGTGCTGGTTGCTGACCATGGCGGCGACGATCGGGATCAGGTACAGCAGCGCAAGCACCGTCCCTATCGCTACCGCCGAGTCCCGCACCGCGGTGGCGACGCCGAGGCTGAGCAGCGCGATCAGCGCGAGGTACAGCGCCGAGCCGCAGGCGGCCCGCAGCA
>WNFC01023107.1_pt1 | contig 11224 bp, 11 predicted proteins | sample 5400541 | NCBI WGS metagenome assembly WNFC01 (sample SAMN13153342, study PRJNA577476) | soil metagenome | isolation source: 120 cm saprolite under Douglas fir tree site 2 hole 2 replicate 1 | place: USA:California | collected 2015-04-18
TTCCAGAATTTCATGGATCCACTTGATGAAGAGATCGCCGTCCTTTTCCGGGATGCCGAGCATGTGAGCAATGGCGCGAACCGGAACATGCTTGGTGTAGCGTGCCGCGGCGTCGCACTTTCCGTCCGCGATGAATTCGTCGATCAGCTCGTTGCAGATCGCACGAACCCTCGGTTCCAGTTTCTTCATGGCGTCGGGCGTGAACGGCGGCAGCAGCAACTGCTTGGCGGGCTTGTGTTCCGGCGGGTCGGAGGTGATCGGTGGCGCCGTCGCCGTGACGTCGGGGCGGACGTCGCGCACAATGACGCGGCGCGAGGAAAAATGCTCGGTATCGTAGGCGATTTCCTTCACCGCTTCATAGGTGGTCGGCAGATAGCAGCCGAGGAAGCGCTTGGTGTGGACCACCGGGCATTCCGCCCGCAGTTCTTCCCAGATCGGAAACGGGTTTTCCGTCCAGCGCGGATCGGTGTGGTCGAAATCGCGGACCCAATCGGTGACCGGCGGATGTTGAGGCATTATCGGGGCGGGATCGGACATCGGGCTAATTTCCTCCGGCTTGGTTTGTTCACATCTGAACGGGCTGAATTTGTAAGATCAGCTATTCTTCGGTCACGGTGATTGCGATTTCCGGGCAATTGGATTGCGCAAGCCAGGCCTTGTCCTCCAGCCCCGCAGGCACCGAACCATCGCCGACTTCGTGCGCGTTGCCGAATTCATCGAGATTGAACAGTTCAGGCGCCAGCGATTTGCAGCGGGCATGGCCCTGACACTTCTCCTGGTCGACATGCAGCCTCAATTGGGGGGATTTCGACATTCGACCAAACTCCCTTTGTATCGCGGCTTGCGAGCGCTCTCGCGCCAACGCGGCAACTGGTCATGAGTAGCGCTTCGATCCATCGAGACGGCGCTTGTTTTTGTTGTTATGAATTATAGGCATGACTATAATATAGTCGTCAATACAAATTTGGATGATCGCGCGTGGCGGCAGATTCACAATCGATAGACTGGCTTGCCGTTCGGGATCTCCCGGGCGTGCTGCCGACGCAGCAGCGCCGCAGCCAGGAAACCACGGTCGCGCTGCTGGAAGCCGCCGCCGTGATGCTGCGGGATCGTTCGCTCGATGAACTCTCGATCGAGGATTTGTGTAAGCGCGTCGGCGTCACGATTGGCGCCTTCTACGGCCGCTTCGAAAGCAAGGACGCCTTCTTTAGTGCGCTGATGTCGCTTGCAGCGAGGAAGGCGCTGGCCGCCGTCCGCGCGGCGGTGGCCGATGAAGACAATCTCGGTACCGGGTTGGAAGAGGCTTGCCGAAGGGTGGTCGAGGTCGCCGTCGATGTGGTGCGCCATAATGTTGGCGTCGTCCGCGCGGCCTCGCAATATGAGAGCGTCTATCCGGAGCGATGGGGAACGATCCGCGCCACCGGAGGTGCCATGGTCGATCTTGCCACGCCGCTATTGCTGGCGCGGATGCGCCGGGGCCGGACCGCGGCAAAGACGCGGAGCATTGGCTTCGCGTTTCAGATGATGTTCGGCACCTTGCTCAACGCGGTCCAGCACAAGCCGAAACTTGTCGCGCTCGACGAACCGGAAATGGTCGACCGTCTGGCGTTGACGATGTTCCTCCAGTTGCAGCACGAAGCCCGGGCGGGCAGGCCGGCAAGATAGTCGCTCGCCATAAAGCCGTCATTGCGAGGAGCGAAGCGACGAAGCAATCCCGAACTGGCGTATCCGCGCATGGATTGCTTCGCTACGCTCGCAATGACGGCGGAGCCGGCCTCGGATCGATCGGCGTCGTGCCGCGAACGCCCAGCACATCCTCCAGCAACCTGGCGCCGGCGAGAAGCTGGGCCTCGCCGCGCGGCGGCGCCACCATTTGCAGTCCGACCGGCAGGCCTGACGGGGTGAATCCGCACGGCAACGACAGCGCGGGACAGCAGACCAGCGTAATCGCATAGACGATGCCGAGCCACTCGACGTAGTTGTCGAATTTCTTGCCTGCGCATTCGGCGACGTAGCGGTTCTCGACAGGAAATGGCGCGACAATGGTCGCCGGCGTCAGAAGCAGATCGTAGGTCTCAAAGAACTCAAGCGTGCGCGCGGTCATCGCGACGCGCTGCGCTTCGGCGCGCTCGAGCTGTTCGACCGTCAGCTTGAGGCCTTCCGCGATATTCCAGATGACTTCCGGCTTGAGCAGATCGCGCTTGCTGCGCAGCAGCGCCGCCTTGCTGAGGGCAAAATCGAACGCGCGCAGCACATGGAAGCACTCATGGGCCTCGCGCAGATCCGGATGCGCTTCCTCGACAACGGCGCCGGCCTCGGCGAAGCGCGCCGCGGCCTTTCGGGTGATAGCGGCAACTTCGGGATCGACCGGGGTGATGCCGAGATCGGGCGAATAGGCGATGCGTTTCGGCCCCTTGCCGGAGCGCGCGGCGGACAGGAACGATGCCGGCAGCGCGGGCAGCGACAGCGGATCGGCCGGATGCTCGCCGCTCATGGCATCGAGCAGCAGCGCCAGATCCTCGACATTGCGCGCCATCGGGCCCTGCACGGTCAGATTGCGGTCGATCTTGAAGGCTGGGCTGCGGGCAACGCGGCCGATACTCGGGCGCATGCCGACGACACCGCAGAAGCTCGCGGGGTTGCGCAGCGAACCGCCCATGTCGGAACCGTGCGCGAGCCACGCCATGCCGGTGGCGAGAGCGACCGCGGCACCGCCCGAGGAGCCGGCGGCGGACCGCGAAACATCCCAGGGGTTGCGCGTCGCGCCGAACACTTCGTTGAAGGTGTTGGCGCCGGCGCCGAATTCCGGCGTATTGGATTTGGCGTAGATCACACCGCCGTTAGTTTCGAGATGTTCGACCAGGATATCGGAACGGGCCGCGATGTTGTCCTTGAAGATCGGTGAGCCCTGCGTGGTCTTTACCCCCTCGACATTGGTGAGATCCTTGATCGGCAGCGGCATGCCGGCGAGCAGGCCGCGCTCGCCGACCGGCTTCTTCATCAACTCTTTGGCATGCGACCGGGCGCGATCGAAGCACAGCGTCGGCAATGCGTTCACTTGGCCATCGACCTCGGCGATCCGCCGCTCCAGCACGTCGAGCAGGTCGAGCGGTGTGATCTCGCCTGAGTTGAGCTTGTCGACGATGGCGCAGGCCGTCGCCTGCACCAGACCCTGATCAGATGCCACTTTGCGTCTCTCCTGTTGTTCCGCTTCTCGATAGCGGATTGTGTAGCCGTGTAAAACATTTTCCGGCAAAGTGGCAACGTACCGGCCAAGGGCCATGATCGGAGAGATTTAAGCATGAGCACACCGTCCGACGCGCCCGACTGGCGCGGTATGAGCCAGCAAGACCGCGACCTCGGGCTCAACAACGGCGTCGCCGTGGCTGGCAGCGGCGACATGGTCGCGGGCTGGGAACGGCGTTCGGCGGAGATGCGGGCGCAATATTCCGATCATCTCGACCTCAGATATGGCCCGCGCGAGCGCAATCGGATCGATTTTTTCAAGGCTGCTGAAAAAGGGCCGACGCTGCTGTTCATTCACGGCGGTTACTGGCAGATGCGGGCCAAGGAGGTTTTCGCGATATTTGCCAGTGGCCCGATGGCACATGGCATCAATGTCGCCATGATTGGCTACACGCTGGCGCCGGATGCGACGCTCGATGAGATCGTCGCCGAAATCCACCAGGGGCTCGATGTTCTGGCGGAGAAATTGCCAGCACTCGGCGGTGACCCGAGCCGGATCGTGGTGTCCGGCTGGTCCGCCGGTGGACATTTGACTTCGATGGCGCTGGCGCATCGCCACGTGAAGGCCGGCATGGCGATATCCGGCATCTACGATCTCGAGCCGATCCGCCACAGCTATCTCAACGTCAAGCTCGGCCTCGACGAAGCGATGTCCCGGCGGAATTCGTCCATGATGCAGGCTGGCGGCGCGATGAAGCCGTTGTCGCTGGTCGCCGGTAGCTCGGAATTGCCTCTGCTACGCAAGCAGACCGCGGATTTCGCGGGCCATCGCGCCAGATATGGCTTGCCGGTGACCTATGAAGAGATTCCCGGCGCCGACCATTTCACGATCATGAATGAATTGATGTCGCCGACGGGGCGGATCACGACGCTGATCCGGCAATTGTTGGAGCGGACGGCGGGCTAGTCGTCATTGCGAGCGAAGCGAAGCAATCCATGGCGCCACGAAGGAAGAGTGGATTGCTTCGTCGCTACGCTCCTCGCAATGACGGTAACTGAGGCAAGCTAACCCCACCCGGCGCTGATGCCGCCATCGACGGTGTAGATCACGCCCGAGGTGTAGCCGGAGCGGTCGGAGGCTAGGAACGCCATCAGGTCGCCGATTTCGCGCGCATGCGCGGGACGGCCGAGCGGAAGACCCTTTTGAAATTCCGTATGCGCGGGTCTTGAGCAGCGTGAAATGGCGATCGGTGCCGACCGGCCCCGGATTGATGCCGACCACGCGGATGTTGTCGGCGAGGCTCTTGCCGCCGAGCGCGCGGGTAAACGCCATCAGCGCGGCGTTGCCGGCGCTGCCGCAGATGTAGTTGGCATCGAACCTTTCCCCGGCGGCGCCGATGTCGTTGACGATCACGCCATGTCCGCGCGCTTTCATCTGCGCGTAGATCGCGCGGGTGAGGTTGATATAGCCGAACACCTTGAGCTCCCAGGCGTGACGCCAGGCCGGCTCGTCGATCTTGTCGATCGAGCCGCCCGGGATATCGCCGGCGTTGTTGACGAGGATGTCGATGTCGGAGGTATCCTTCACAAGCCTGGCGATGTCCTCTGATTTGCGCAGGTCAACGACATGAGCCGTCGCGTCGATCTGATGCGCAGATCGCAGCCGCTCGGCGAGGGCCTTGAGCTGTTCGCCGCTGCGCGCAGCTAACCGGAGATGGCAACCTTCCTCGGCAAAGGCCTCGGCGGCGGCAGCACCGATGCCCTTGGACGCGCCGGTGATCAGGACGCGCTTGCCGCGCAAATGGAGATCCATGGGATTGCTCTCTTGATGGGAGATATCTGATTGGGGGTTTGCGGGCGTCGGCGAACCTCTACTGTTAGGCCGTCGCCGCGGAAACCGTCAACATTGCACTGCAGCGTTGCGCCGTGACCAAGTTTGGTCCATTGCAATCCGGTCAAATAACCGGCGCTGCTGGCCCGGCAAGGCATGAGGAATCTCTCGATGAGCAATGAAAAAAAGCAATACCGGATCGCGGTCATTCCCGGCGACGGCATCGGCAAGGAGGTGGTGCCGGAAGGGCTGCGCGTGCTGGAGGCCGCCGCGAAGAAGCACGGCGTCGGCGTGCATTTCGATCACTTCGATTTCGCGTCCTGGGACTACTACGAAAGGCACGGCGAGATGATGCCGGAGGACTGGAAGGCGAAGATCGGCAAGCACGACGCGATCTATTTCGGCGCGGTCGGCTGGCCCGCCAAAATCCCCGATCACGTTTCGTTGTGGGGCTCATTGATAAAATTCCGCCGGGAGTTCGATCAGTACGTCAATCTCCGCCCGGTGCGCCTGATGCCGGGGGTGCCGTCGCCGCTGGCCAACCGCAAGCCCGGCGATATCGATTTCTGGGTGGTGCGCGAAAACACCGAAGGCGAATATTCGTCCGTCGGCGGGCGGATGTTTCCGGATACCGAGCGCGAATTCGTCACGCAGCAAACCGTGATGACCCGGATCGGCGTCGACCGTATTCTGAAATTCGCGTTTGAACTCGCCCAATCACGCCCGAAGAAGCATCTGACTTCGGCGACCAAGTCCAACGGCATTTCCATCACCATGCCGTATTGGGACGAACGCGTCGAGGCGATGGCCAGGAATTACCCTGCGGTGAAGTGGGACAAGTATCACATCGATATTCTCACCGCGAATTTCGTGCTGCATCCGGACTGGTTCGACGTCGTCGTCGGCTCGAACCTGTTCGGCGACATCCTGTCTGATCTCGGGCCGGCCTGCACTGGCACCATCGGCATCGCACCGTCAGGCAACATCAATCCGGAAGGGCATTTCCCCTCGGTGTTCGAGCCGGTGCACGGCTCCGCGCCCGATATCGCGGGGCAGGGCATCGCCAATCCGATCGGCATGATCTGGTCCGGCGCCATGATGCTGGAGCACCTCGGCGAGAAGACCGCCGCGGCGTCGATCGTGGCTGCGATCGAGCGCACGCTCGGCGAACGCACGCTGCGCACCAGGGATCTCGGCGGCAATGCCGACACCACGGCCTGCGGCAAGGCCGTCGCTGAGATGGTGGAGTAGGCTGTCGTCATTGCGAGGAGCGCAGCGACGAAGCAATCTAGTCCTTTTGCGCGATTCTGGATTGCTTCGCTTCGCTCGCAATGACGACGGACAGATCGTAGATTCCACGGGGCGGTGAGCGTGGCCTTTCCGATAGGTTTGGGTTTCCACACTCGAACCATCGGAGGGTGGGCAAAGCGAAGCGTGCCCACCATTCAAGATATCGATCCAGCGATAGATGGTGGGCACGGCGCAAAGAGCGCCTTTGCCCACCCTACGCCTGAATTACTTCCCCTTCACGATCCTTCGGCAATGCTGCCACGCCGCCTCGATCAGATTTTCGCTCGCCTCGGGCGTGCGGAACGCCGAGTGTGCCGACAGCGTCACGTTCGGCAGTTTGGTCAGGGGATGATCCACCGGCAAAGGTTCGATATTGAAGACGTCGAGCCCGGCATGCCTGATCTGACCCGACTGCAGCGCCTCGATCATGGCGTCCTCGTCGACCAGCGCGCCGCGTGCGGTGTTGACCAGGATCACGCCTGGCTTCATCGCCTCAATGCATGCGCGCGAGATGAACCCGCGGGTCTCGTCGTTGAGCAGCAGATGCAACGAGACCACATCGCTCTCGGTCAGCAGCTCATCAAGTTCGACAAGCTCGACTTTGGACGACTTCTTCGGCGACCGGTTCCAGGCGATGACGCGCATGCCGCTGCCATTCGCGATGCGCGCCACTTCCGCGGCGATGCCGCCGAAGCCGATCAGGCCCAGCGTCTTGCCGGTCAATTGCATGCCGTCCTCGCGCAGCCAGTTGCCGGTGCGCATTTCGCGGTCCATCTGCGCGATGCCGCGCGCGGCCGCCCACATCAGCGCGATGGTGGATTCGGCGACGGCGGTGTCGCCATAGCCCCTGATCAGGTGAACGGCGATGCCGAGCTCGGCGAGTTCCTCCGGATTCATGTAGCTGCGCGCGCCGGTGCCCAGAAACACCACATGCTTCAGGCCCGAACATTTGCGCGCCACCTTGGTCGGCAGCGCGGTGTGATCGACGATCGCGATCTCCGCGCCTTCAAGCACATCAGCCAACTGATCTGACGTCACGTCCGGGTCGCGATGGATGCGCACCTCGGGATCGCCTGACTTTGTCAGTCGTTCGAAAATAACCGCGAGTGCCTCATTGGCATCGACGAATACACCACGCACAGGGTTCTCCATTGGGTTCGGTCAGGACGCGACGCCGGCGAGCGCCAGCACGGTATGCATCAGGACGTTGGCGCCCGCCGTGCAATCGACCTGGGTCGCGTCCTCAAGCTCATTGTGGCTGACGCCATCCTTGCAGGGCACGAACACCATCGCCGCCGGCATGATGGTATTGAGATTGCAGGCGTCGTGACCGGCGCCGGACGTTATCCGCCGATGGGAATAGCCGAGCGCCTTGGTCGCATTCTCCACCGCATCGATCAGCTTGGGATCGAAATGGGTCGGCGGTTTGCGCCACACCAGATCGAGCGCGACTTCAACCTTGCGCCGCGCCGCGATTTCGGCGGCGGCCGTGCGCAGCTCTTTGTCGAGCGCGTCCATGATCGCGGCGTCGGCGCTGCGGCAATCCACCGTAAACGCGATCTCGCCGGGAATGACGTTTCGGGAGGGATTGGCGATGACGGCCTCGCCGATGGTGCCGACCGCCTTAGGACCATGCTTCCTTGCAATGCTTTCCATCACCAGCACGATCTCCGCCAAGGTCGCCAGCGCGTCGCGGCGCAGCGGCATCGGCGTGGAGCCGGCATGACTCTCGAACCCCGTGATCTTGCCGTCATACCACAACACGCCCTGGCCGGAATCGACCACGCCAATAGTTTTGCCTTCCGCTTCAAGAATCGGGCCCTGCTCGATATGCAGTTCGACGAAGCTCGCAAATTTCTGCGTGCCAACCGGGCGCTCGCCACGATAGCCGATGCCGTCCAGTGCCTCGGCCACGGTGACGCCTTCGGCATCCTTGCGCGATAAAATGTCGTCGGTGGTGAAATCGCCGACATAGGCCGCCGACGCCATCATCGCCGGTGCGAAGCGCGAGCCTTCTTCGTTGGTCCAGTTGCAAATGCAGATCGGCACCTCGGTCTCGATCCCGGCATCATTGAGCGTGCGAACCACCTCGAGCGCCGCCAGCGTGCCGAGCACGCCGTCGAACTTGCCGCCGGTCGGCTGGGTATCGAGGTGCGAGCCGAGCCCGACCGGGGCCTTCGACATGTCGCGGCCCTTGCGTAGTGCGAACATCGAACCGAGCGCATCGACATGCACGTCGAGCCCTGCGGCCTCGCACGCCTGGCGGAACCAGTCGCGGACCTGCTTGTCCTCCGGGCCGAGCGTCAGCCGTCGTACCCCGCCTTTCGGCGTGGCGCCGAATTTCGCGGTTTCGTGGATGGTGTCCCAGAGACGGGCGGAATCGATTTGCAGATTGGATGCGGCTTGGCTCATGCGGCGGTTCCAGATACACGCGGATACAGCGACGGCTTTTCAATGACCCGCCAGCGGCGGCGCGTCAACCAAGGCACTCGACTGCGCGATTTTGCCGGCGAGATCGGCGACGAGTTCGACCGCGACCGTATCAGGGGATGCCAGCCAGCTTGCCGAAAACGTGAGCGGCGAGATTTTCAGGTCGGTCGAGAGCAGTTGCAACCGCCCGTCCGCCAGTTCGTTTTCGACGATCGCCGTGGGGATCACGGCAATTCCCAGCCCCTCGATTGCCATGTGGATCACGGTCGCGAGCGAAGCGCTGGCGTGCAGCCGGATCGGCGGCAGATCGGGCCGATTGAACAGCGAGCGCACAATCTCATAGGGCTGGGTCTTGCGCGGAAAGGTAATGATCGGAAATTTCGCCAGATCGTGCACCGTCAGCGGACCATTGCCGAGGCCGAGCGATGGACTGGCTAGAAAACCGATCGGATAGTCACACAATGGGCGATTGCGCACGCTCGAGACGGACAATGGCCCGAGCACAAAGGCGAGCTCGATTTCCTGCGCCAGCAGCCGCGCGCTCAGGTTCGGCGTGATATCGACTTCGATCTCCAGCGACAGATTGGGATAGGCGGTGTTGACGCTCTTGATCAGACGCGACAGCCAAGTGTGCACGATGGTCTCTGCGACGCCGAGTCGCATCACGCCGCGCATCGCCGAGCGGTCGCCGACCGCCGCCATCATTTCCGAGCGCAGGCCGATCAGCTTTTCCGCATAGACCATCAACTGCCGGCCGCTGGTGGTTGGCGATGCCACGCGGTGGTCGCGGTTCAGCAGCTTCACGCCCATCTCGCGTTCGAGCTGCGCGATCCGTTGCGAAATTGCCGGTTGGGTGGTGTTGAGCCTCTGGGCCGCGCCGCGGAAGCTGCCGAGCGTTACCACCCACAGGAACGTCTCGATCGACTTGAAGTCCACCATTCGACGGGAGCTCCGACCGATAAAATAGATTTATCGATTATGATTAGAAAGGAAGATTAGACTTTATAGTACGTATAGGTTTCACTCCTGTCGAGATAATAGGCAGGACGACGTGATGACCGTTTTAGCGGCAGAACAACGATTTGACGGCGATAAAGAGGCCCTTCCGAGCCTGCAGGCACGCCTGGCGTGCCGGGCCGGCATGGCCGCCACCACGGCCGGTGTCGCCAACGGCTACGTCCAGGGCAATCTGGCCATCCTGCCGGAGAAGCTGGCGGCGTCGTTTCACCGGTTCTGCCAGCTCAACCCGAAACCGTGTCCCGTGATCGGCATGTCCGACGTCGGCGACCCCCGCATCCCCTCGCTCGGGATCGATCTCGACATCCGCACCGACCTGCCGCGCTATCGCGTCTGGCGCGACGGCGAGGTGGTGGAGGAGCCGACCGATATCATGGCGCACTGGCGCGACGATTTGGTCGCGTTCGTGCTCGGCTGTTCGTTCTCGTTCGAGGAAGCGCTGATGGCGGACGACCTGCCGATCCGTCACATCGAGCGCAACGTGCGGGTGCCGATGTACCGCACCAATATCGCCTGCGCGCCTTCGGGGCCGTTCGCAGGACCCATGGTGGTCTCGATGCGGCCGTTCAAGCCGGCCGATGCCATCCGCGCGGTGCAGATCACCTCGCGGTTTCCCGCCGTGCATGGCGCGCCGGTTCATCTCGGCCATCCGCATTCGATCGGCATCGCCGATATGACCAAGCCCGATTACGGTGACGCCGTTCTGGTGGAAGCCGACGAGATTCCGGTGTTCTGGGCGTGCGGCGTGACACCGCAAGCGGTGATCGCGGCGGCGAAACTGCCGTTTGCGATTACGCATGCGCCTGGATTGATGCTGGTGACCGATCTGAAGAACAAGCAGCTTGCCGTGCTTTAAAGGGCAGCTGTTGCCGTTCTTTGAGGCTTTACCGCAACTTTCAATCACTTCATCGATAGCCGCAGATAAACAAAGGATCTCGCAATGACCATCACCCGCCGAAATGTATTGCTTGGAGCCACAGCCACCGCAGCCATGCTGCCGATCGCGGCCCGTGCGCAAACGTCCGAAGTGGTGATCGGCCTCACCTATCCGTTCTCCGGCGCCAACGCGCAAATCGGTGTCGATGCCCAGAAGGCGTACGAGACCGCGGCAGAGATCATCAACAAGAACTACGATTTCGATTTGCTGCTGGCAAAGGGCGAAGGTTTGTCCGGCCTCGGCGGCGCCAAGGTCCGCCTCGTGTTCGCCGACCACCAATCCGACCCGCAAAAGGGCCGCGCCGAGACCGAACGCCTGATCACGCAGGAAAAGGTCTGCGCCGTCATCGGCACCTATCAGAGCGCGGTCGCGGTCACCGTCAGCCAGATCTGCGAGCGCGGCACTGCTGCCGATCGCGGCCCGTGCGCAGACATCGGAAGTGGTGATCGGCGTGATCTATCCATTGTCCGGCGCCAGCGCGCAGATCGGCGTCGATGCCCAAAAGTCATATGAGACCGCAGCCGAAGTCATCA
>WNFC01025183.1_pt1 | contig 11223 bp, 16 predicted proteins | sample 5400541 | NCBI WGS metagenome assembly WNFC01 (sample SAMN13153342, study PRJNA577476) | soil metagenome | isolation source: 120 cm saprolite under Douglas fir tree site 2 hole 2 replicate 1 | place: USA:California | collected 2015-04-18
TGGTCGCTGCTAGCACTGTCCCAGAATCGGCGAACCAAGGAAGCCTCCATGAGCGTGCTGAAGGCCAGTCAGCAACTGCCAGTTCCCCGCAATCTCCGAGTCCGAGTCCAAGTCGGATCCCAGCCACGCTCCCCGTCGATCAATCTTGGGCGGACATCCGAGTCCCCGATCCGAGGTACCTGGACGGAGGGAACTTTGCCAGTCGTAACTCTAGCAATGTGAGTGTTGCGACCACGACCACTCAAAGCCGCGCCAGCGAGAGGCGCTCCATAATTACAAGTTCACATGAATCGTTGCATGCCCCAGTCGGCCAGCCGTCGGCGCGACGTCCCAGATCACCTCATCACCAGTTCGGACGCGGTCCTGACGCATCACGGTCAGGAGGGCGATCATCCAGATCACCTTCCCCTATATACCTTCTCAGCACAACCCAACAACCCTACCAACCCGACATCGTACCGACTATTGTACCCACTGACACTCACGCAACGGGGAATCAGTCCCACACTTGGTCGTCAAAGCCCCGTGGATCTACCCTCGTCGTCCTCAAATACCCAAGAACCACAACGCAAACCAACTATTCGTAGTAGGAGGCAAAGAACGACGAGTATTGGTTTGAACGTCCAGGGTGCATCAGAGGAAGATCTGTTCATGTCTCCTATCAACCTGGAACCATGGACGGAAGAGCCAACGGCCATAAGCTCACCTACCGCTTCATCCTTTGTCTCTTCCATAGATAACTTTGAAACTGCTTCCCAACGTTCTACTATAGCTTCCGCTGCCCCATCAGAATTCGTCCTGCTTGAAGGCCGCTTCCTTCAGCTGATCCACTCTGGCCAAGTCCCACGATACACGAAGGATATCACGATGCAAGTAGATTGTACTGCCTTGTTTATTTAATCTTTACATGTGTTGACAGAGCTCGTGAAGAAAGATTGTACGTTCTGGAGCCCCTAACGACCAAATTCCCGTAGTAAGTCATAAATGTTATAACTTGAATATCCTGAGTCTAATAGAATGCCCACAGTTTTCCGGGATCGAACCGTTCTGATCAAGCCTCGCCCGGGCAAGACTGCAGTCCCTGGACACCAGCGACCCATCCGGATGGTGGGCTGTACTTTTACGATAGCGAGAGGGTATGTCAGTGACCTTGAAACCTCCCGCCCTAGTCGCGATTAATTCCCCTACAGAGGTTGTTTACTGACACCAATATGCATAATTCAACATTAAAGGAAGAAATGGAAGATTTCTATTGCTACCTGCAGAAGATTTTGCGCGATGACCAATTGACCATCCCGTCAGAGGACTATGATTTGGTCCTAGACATCATGCCTGCCGAGGACGAGACGGTACAATGGTCATATTATTACGCATGCCATGAGACTCGATGCCTGTTCTGGCTTGAGAAGTATGATGGAAACTACATGACCTCTGAACTACACGGGGTCGATTGCCCCGCCCATGTTAGTGCGTCAAAGTCATCTTCATGCGCCATCGTTCCACTAATTTGGCGCAAAGAGCACTGTTTGGAGGGTTTATACTGGTACATAAACAGTTTTCTGTTTGATTGGTTTCCTAAACATTGATATGTCTACGATGAACTCATGCGGGTTTTGGTGCACGGTTGCGTAGGTGAGCTCATGGTTTTGACGCCGAGCTTTCATGACGGAGCTCAACCGTGACATTGATACCATAGATGTGTTGACCTCAAAGTCTTCAACTTTCCCATATGACGATGCTACGACGGAGAAGATGATCAGGCTCGTACAAAAGGCTAAAGGCACGTCATTATACGAGAATGGCAATAACGCTCACTAACTTGTGGCTCAGATGCAGAGGGTGGTGAACACTACACCGCTGGGACTGGTAAGAGTATACTACACTGTGACATCCTTGTCTGATACATATTCCCATACTCAGCGCGTCTCCTGTCGTTTTTCTGTAAGCCTAGCTCGGAAGCCGTCGTAGGTGGTTCACTCATCCATATATTTAGCACATTGGAGGTTCCTACACTTCCACGGACAGAGACATGCGCGCCTTGAGAGGGACAAGACTGTATATGACGAACCGGCGCGTGAAAGGTCTATACTTATCTCGTTGCTCTCGCCACTGCTTTTCCTGGCACCTGAAGTTCATCTGCGCGAAATGGAGAAACTATGGACGGATGGAGTCATCATTGAGACAGTTTGGAAACAATTTATGACCAAGCTGTCTGAAGAATGGAAGGATTTGATCCTTTGGGTATGATCTCACGTAGCGTTGGGTATTCAAGTCTCGTGACTTGCTATCTAGTCCACAGTGATGCTTATGATGAACGTTGGGTTTCTTGCTATACCGGGCATTATGCTTTTCAACCTTAACATTGACAACGGCCCCCTGAAGAGCCCGAGTCAAGTGATCATCCTTCCATCCTCTTCGCAGATTGCTAGTACCCTCTCGTTGGAAGCTAGTATCGGAAGCATTGTGATCGGCCTGCTCCTTGTCCGTCACAATCGCACCAAACAAGACGCAGATCCATCAGAGGCGGTGAGTGAATAGTCTCACTTTTACATGGGTGCCGACGTGACGTTTTCGCAGATGAGATATCTTGATGAGAGGTGTGGGAAAATGTTCGGTCTTGAGCCAACGGCCATTATTTTCAGCCTACCATGGGCATTGCTCATGTGGTCGTATGTCATCTCCGGGTTTTGGGAATTTACTTTCACCGATATTTACGCAAGTTCTCCTCCCCCCAACAGGTTAGTGACATTTTCCATAGCGCTGTTGCTCTTTGGATTCGTTATCTCGAACAACTGGACGCGAATAATTGTCGCTGTGACGTCGGCCCCCGTGGTTGCCCTCACCGTAGGGTGCATTTGGACCACTTGGGAGTCTGGCAATGATAGGGGAGTGTGGTTGGATGGCTTTCAACCGTCTATTGTCCGCGCGCTGCAATTCGAGCACCTCCCGTCTTTCGTACTCCGAGTTATAGATCCACTTCGCAATCGTCCAACTTCTCGTGGTCCAGATGATGCCAGTGGTGTACGGGTGTCAACTGGACCTCAAGGTGATGGTGACGGGGTTTAGAATTCCATATATTGATGCTGTACTCAGAGAATTTTGTTCTATGCTTGACATTATCAGATTCTGTTATGTATTACAACGCCGGTGCAACGTGACACGTACTATTCGCAAACTTCGAAAACTGTGGTCTAGAGACAAACTGGCGCATCATGGAAAAACAAATACGTACTACGTCCAATACCAATAGCTCGCCTTTGTCCCTTTAAGACCGCCCTGAGCATTTTTGGGGGAAAAGTGGGTTGGTTCTCGGAAGAGGTGTCCCCGGGCCATCGCTTCATCTACTCTGCCTTTTCGACTTCAATTTTCGAAAAGTTGTCAGACTTGAAATTTGCATGAAAGTCAGAACAATGGCCAATAAAAAGGCTCTATGCTGCAATATTCAATCTGTCATCTTGCCGGATCCCGCATCACTAGAAATAAGCAGGGTCCCCATCATTCAGTTTCAGACTTGTCATTATCATGGCTTGAATATGGCCCTGATGTCACCGGTGGAAATAAAATGCAGTCACAATGAGCGACAACCGCGGCAGGAAAATAACGTTTCAATGCCTTTTTATAATTGTGGGCTGATCGAACTATCTCCATGCAGCTATCTTCGTGCCATCAGTCTCGGAATCGAGATAATTCCAACTTCAACATCAAGCTAGGGTTTGCATCAGAAATAAGCATGAGTTTAGTTCATGGCTCAGCACGTATAGCTATCATAGGGATAATTCGACGTCCGGATGTCTCAAGTTGCGTCGTTCGTGGGCTTTCCAGTGTACCTATTGCCGATGAACCAGCTGTCGGACAGCCATTCTTGTCCAACTAAAGGTCTCAGAGACAAAGGGGACCAGATACTGATTTAGGCTGTGAATGGTGTTGTTTGAAGTAGAAACACGTTACTGCATGGCGGCGCAGCCCGAGTCCACCGCATCGACCGCAAAACCATGATGTGATGTGCCCAAGTCTCACCGAAGGCGACGTCGCCGCACCTGCCTGCATGGCGTCGTCAAAAAGGGAAGGGCTAGAACTCTGGTCAACTGAAGTGACGTGGCACGAATCACTGGCACGAGGGGGTCTTGCCAATGTTGGCTAGCATTGTAGCCCGAATTTTGTTATCTGATGTAGACAGATAGGAGCAAAGATTGCTGCGATGCAGAAGTGACGCCGCAGATTGATCGCCTTAAGGTTGTAAAGGAATTAAATGTGAGGAATTAAATGTGACTTATCCGAGACATGAGGCGGCGCCTAACGCGACGGCGTCCACTGTCATGTATGGGGTGTTGAGATGGTCGCGGCGTTGTGTCGTCTTGCCCTGTGCCCTGTCCGCTCGCTCTTCATCGGATGATCTCCCCACTCAAAGTCTTCCTAGAGATTCTGCGCATATTTCGCTTCGCGAGGAATTATATCAAGCGGTTCCCTAGACGCTGGGCCTCGTTCATAGCCTACGTCGGTCGCAAGTTGATTCAATGGCGGCGCTCGTGTCAAGGCAAAGCGGGGACAGGGACGGTGACGGTGACGGTTCGAAACCCCAAACCGGTTGAGCCGGCCAACGGGTACTGGGTTTCAGGCAGTTCAGTTATTTCGAGGGAACATATGGTGGTGGTGGCTGCTAGCGAGGTTCCGGTACCAACACGTCCTTCCAGCCCCAAGCCGAATCGTAGCTCCGATAATCTGAGCATTCAAAGCGGCGCCAGTAACAGGAGCAGGAGCTCAATCATCACAATTCCACAAGAGTTGTTGAGCCTGAGTCCATCAGTCCATGCCGCCGATCAGCCATCGCGATCTCCCAGAGCAATCCATCGCCAGTTCGGACGTGGTCCAGTGTCTAGGTCACCTTCCCCGACCAACCGCCAAGCAAGGTCCCCTTCCCCTTTCCGAGAGCAACTTGAACCAACCCCTCGCCGCGAGATTATCAGGACCGACGTATCCTCTCGCATTTATGCCGACGGGGGTATCAGTCCTACAGCCAGTCCCACGACTCCCGCCTTTCCACCGCCTTCGTTCGCCTATAATGATACGCATGAACTGCAGAGCCCACCGGCTATTGTCGTTACCGACACATCAACGGAATTACCGCCAATTACTTACCCGACCAACTCTCAACCACTGGCAGAAGATTCAATGGCCATGCCGGTGGACTCACCCATCCATCTGTCCCCCATCACTTCCGTTGCAGATCAACTTGAAACCGCTTCTCAACTTTCAAATACGGCGTCCTCTATCTCATTAGGTCCACCTGATGATCGCACTCTTCGGCCGACTAATTCTGATCTACTTGAGAGCCTACGATACAGAAGAGGTATCACCATGTAAGTAAATTATATCATTTTATTTACACTCTACATTTATTGGCAGACCCCGCGAGGAAAAACGATACGATGCAGAACGTTTAGCAACCAAATTCCCATAGTAAGTCGTAACAGCGGTGATGCCTCGGTATCTAATAGACGCCCTCACAGCTTTCCGGAGTCGGACGTTTCTGAGCAAGACTGTAACCCCTGGATACCGAAGACCCATCCGGATGGTGCCCTGTATTTTCATGATGAACAGAGGGTGCGTGTCTAATGACGTTGAAACTCCGCAGCCACGACTAATATGTCATTGAAGGGATTGTTTACTGACACCGACATGCATCACCCACCAAATAGGCGTGAAATTGAACTTTTCTATTCCCACCTGCAGGAAATTCAGCATGTCGAAGGACTAGAATTGCCCTCAACTGACTATGACTTGGTCCTGGAAATTACGCGCAATGGGAGGGAAGTAGAATGGTCATATTACTATGCATTCCACGAGACTCGATGCCTGTTCTGGCTCAAGAAATTTGACGCAAGCGAAATGGTTTCTGAAGTAAATGGGGTAGAATCTCCTGCCCATTTCAGTACGCCAAAAACATCCGCATCCTTACCCGGTGTTTCCACTGATTTGGTGCGCAGAACATCTTCTGGAAAGTTTTTATTGGTACATGAGTTGTCTCCTACTCTATTAGTGTCCCAAGCATTGAAATTTCCCGATAGGAACCATTGGTCAATCTTTCCAGCCGTTTCTGAGGGTCGCAGTCTTCAAAAGCATGTCTACGATGAACTCATGGGGGTGTTGACGCATGGTTGCGTAGGTGAGCCTAGGGGTCTCAGGCTCGACTTATATGACGGATCCCAACATCGACGACACAGATATGATGACATCAAAGTGCTCGACTTTACCATACGATGAAGATAAAATGCAGAAGATGTTCTCGCTTGTACAAAAAGCTAAAGGTAGGTCATTGTGCAACAAATGAGACAAACCTCACTGACTTCGTACCTCAGAGGCAAAAAAGGGCGGCTTGGAGCACTACACCGCTGGGATTAGTAAGTACACATTACACACTGGTCACCTTCTCTACTCACTAATTTCTGATTCTCAGCACGTCTCTTGTCGTTTTTTGGTAAGACCGGCTTGGAAATTATCGTCGATGGTTGACTCATCCACGTGTCCAGCACATTGGAGGTTCATGTATTTCCATGGTCAGAGGCATGCGCGGCTATCCAACGATCAGACAGTGTACAGCAAGCCAATACGTGAGAGATCGACGCTTATCTCATTGCTGTCGCCGCTGCTTTTCCTTGCACCCGAAGTTCATCTGGGTGAAATGGAAAAACTGTGGACAGATGAAGTCATTATTGAGACAGCCTGGAAGAGTTTCATGAAAAAGCTGTTAGATGAGTGGAACTATTTCATATTTCTGGTACGATTTATGCCGTGCTGTAACTAGAGTTCTCAAGTCTCACTTACTATCATAGTCAACAGTGATGCTTGCCGTCAACGTCGGCTTCCTTGCCATTCCTGGTGTTATCCTTTATAACGTTAACAATAGCACTTTGGAGAGTGCAAGCCAAGTTGTCATCCTCACGTCTTCTTCGCAAATTGCCAGCTCTTTCTCGACAGAAGCTAGTATCGGAAGCATTGTGATCGGACTGCTACTAGTCCATCATAATCGTGCCAAACAAGATGTAGATCCCGCAGAGGCAGTGAGCGGACGGTCGTACTTTATACGTTTACCTAGATGACATGACATTTCATTCGGCAGGCGGAATATCTCCACAAGAACTCTCATACAATCATCGGCCTTGAGCCAATGGCCATTGTTTTCAGTCTACCTTGGGCGTTGCTCATGTGGTCGTACGTCACCTCCTGCATTTAAAGACGTCATGTTCACCAGATCTTTACGGAATCGCTTCACTCTATCCTACAGGATGGTGACGTTTTTTATTGCACTGTTGCTCTCTTCCATTACTATCTCGAACCCGGCGACTCGCATATCTATCGGGCTTATATCCGCCCTCGTGTTTGTCCTTACCGTATGGTGCATTTGGACCGGTTGGGAATCCAGCGATGGAGGGGGTGCCACTGTGTGGCTGGATGGCTTTCGACCATCCATCGTCCGTGCGTGTCGACGGCTTGTCGCACGCGTGGAAGGTTTCGTACGTAGTGCCTTTGAATCACTCTGCAATTGCCTCGTTTTTCACTCTCGCGATGATAACCGAGTCGTCACCGTACATTCATCGACTGTCCCTCGGCAAGTCTCTCAGGGTGACGTCGGTGGCGTTTAGTGCGTTGTATACTCGTGCTCTGCTCTGGGGAGTTTGTTGTACACTGATCTATATCAGATTCTGTCATGTACTACCGTGCTACATGGGCTTTGTATTCTGGGCCTTACAAGTCATGGCTTCGAGACAAACCGGCGTATCATGATCACCGAAATTTGAAATGATCCCATACAACGGAGTAAAGAATTGTTAAAGTTATGCCACAAATTAATATCCAAGCTGTCCTTTCCTTTTGTCAGGACCCGAGTCAGTGGAATCAAACTCCCCATCAACTTCAAGTTGTCATCATCATACCTTTGGCGCTGCCAATGGGGCTCCGGCGTTTGTTCCACTATGGACTATATACTACCGGAACGTCTCAAAGAATCCAGTCACAATCAGGGACGACCTACGACGGGAGTAGCTTCCTACAGTAATCAGAACCATCAGACCTTGGCCTGGAATCGGGTTCATTCTAGAATGGTCAATTATTAAGACAACCCTTCTACCGTGACGTTACCCCGGGCCTACCCGGGCCCTCGATCGTAAGACGAAGACAAAATTGATTCAGTATCATAATAGACAACTCTTATAGCAGTGCAGACGAGTACAAGTCTAGTCCCTGGCTCACACAGTAACATTTCAAGATGCTACAACTCGAAGGTCAATTGAACGTCTAAGCTCTGAGTTATTTTCGACCAAAGTTTGTACGTCGTTCAGTTCATGGGCTTTCCGGAGCGCCCTTTCCTGGGTAACTACAATGGCTATTAAATGGCCGCATGTTGTCCAACCAAGGTCTCAGTGATAAACAGACAAACCGCAAATTTGGGCTGGGGCTAATAGAAGTACGAACAGATTACACGGGGACCGCAGCCCGAGTCCGCCGCCGCCTCAGCCGCACTGGCAACGACTTCACGGTGAGCGACAACCCCACGTCTGCCTGCATGACGCGCTCTCGCCATTGTTCGCCCGTCTCCCCGGGATTCATGATTGGCTCGATGATCCAGTCCCTTACAAGAAGCGTGAGGAAACAGACTGCTTCAACGACTGCGAACTTGCGCCCGAGGCAAGTGCGAGGGCCTGGTCGGAGATATGTCTGATCAACGAACACATAGGTTCCAAGTTGAATTTGAGATGCCTACCAAAACTAAACGCAGTGATGTCTTCTGATTCTGCGGTGACTCCTCGCCACCGATTCGGGTCGTACTTATACGGATCAGGAAAGTAGCGCGGATTGTATTCTGATGACCGCTGGTAAGTATGTCCGTCTACGTATTTGCTCTGGCATGTTTTAACTCACGGATACCCACTACGTCCACAATAACGGGCAAGCCTTTTGGGATTGGGACTTGTCTCATTCCAGGCTTCCCGTCAGCATTTGGAACATTCAGAACTGTGTCGTCAACGGCCTCCCGGACCATAATGTACCCAGCCGCTGTCAGGCGCTCAGCACAAGTAGGGTTTCGATCAAACATGAATCAATAACGGACGGAAAAGTCTCATCGCCTCGTAAAAAGCATAGGCTACCTCCCCGAGTCGAGGGAAGTCATCAAAAGTCTACGACCAAGTTACGGCATGGAGTAGTCTGGGGAGTATGTGGCGTACCGGATCACTGTCGTGTCCTACCACTTTGATGATTTTCTGGTAAATTTCCTCTTGGACTTCTGAGTGGAGGCCAAGGAAACCGATAGTTGCCGCGAGTGTGTATGCCGTTGATTCTATGGGGAGAAGGGTCTTAAGTAGCTCGTTCAACCCGACGGAATAGCGAATACACAAACCATGGCCAGCAAACATCATCGTAAAGACGTTCCCAACCTCGCATCCGAGTCGCATGCTAAGTTGGGACTCTACTCTGACTGGTTGACATTATTACTCACTACTTCATTATCAGTCAATTTTAACTTGCTATCTTCCTCGCTGGCCCTGACAAGCAAGCTGAATACATCCTTTCTTCCGAGTCCAATGTGCCCAGTGGTGCTCTCGCCGTTCAGTTCGGCTCTGCGTTCGAGAATCATCCTCGCTACGTAATCCTGTAGTACCTGAATAGAAGTGGCAATATCGCGCAACCTGCAAGTGAAGACAAAGACAACTTTAAGATGGATATCAAAGCGTGATGCAGTTGCAACGTGTACCTCTTGAATGGGAGTTTATACACCCATAACGGAGTGACGACCCTCACGATCATGGTGTCCACCCATATACGCATCGCTTCATGTACGCCCATGCTCCTATCGTCGTTCTCAGTTGGCTGAATTGGCTCCTCCCACGGGAACGTGAAACCAAAGCCGCATGCAGTGATTACCAAGAACGCTACACGTGTCGTGTAAGCTTGCATGGACTCGAGCATTATTACGTCCCTCTGTGCCCAGTCCTCTGTGGTGATCATATCTCTGTATACCCGCGAGGTCTCGGTCCAAACAAGCGAATATGTCTGAGTATTGAATGCGGGGCCCATGATGCGCCGAAAACGCCTCCAGTCCTCATTGTTGGACGAAAGAATGTTTGGGCCCCATTCACTGGCAACACACATGAAAGGGGGGGTCAAAATGAAATGAAAGGGACGCCTTACTTCATGAGACGCGTGGCCCACTGTGGTTTCACCCAAACCGACTGATACCCTCCTGCCACTGTTTGTCGCGCGACCTCCAGAGAGGACGTATAGATCACCGAGGGGCCTAGCAAAAACGGAACAAACGAGACAAATTCCGAGCCCCATTGCTTATAAACTGGAATGATTTACGAGTGATTAACGTGCTAAAAGGGCCGTATGGTAAGAGTTGCACGTACAAGATAGGCGCCATTTCCAGATCCAGGCAATGCCTGGGTTCCACCACGATGTAGGGAGAGCGGCACCAGGGGGCCTAATAGGGCAAAATAGTACTCGTGGGCCCGGCATCCCTTTGACCAGCTTTTGTCGGTTAGAGTCCGCATAAGAGTGAGTAGTCCAGCTAAGGCCCACCTTTATGCCAGCGAGGAACTTGACAAGCCTCGACACGACGAATATGCAAAACACAGAACCCAGGAGAATGGGCCAGTCGTGCATGTTAAAGCCTCGTTCGAGAGACATGGCTGGCAAGGCAAGACGCAGCGCATCTGGGCGCACTGAACAGGCGCTCGGGATACTTATAGGAAATAACAACTCACCCCTGGAAGGAGACTAAGGCTAAGGGCACAGGGCTGCTTGACCAAATTGGGATGAGCTGAGCTGAGCGGGCCGGGCTAGTGCTGCCACGGCTCGGCTCGCTTGTGAGCTGAGCCTGAGCCGAGCAATTCAACGGCCCGTGACTCGAAGGAACGGTTCAAGCCGTTTTTATATGCTATAGATGGTTATGGTGTTTGGAAGTGCACAGAGGCTCAGACCACTTAGGCAGGGACTGATGCAACAAATCATCATATTATTGTTCTACAACACAGTATAATAAGTTGTATGGGTCATGGGCCCAAATGCCTGACTGCTCATCAACATGCATCAACATCCATTGTGGCCACATCGTCGCCTGAGGATGAGCGGTCCTTTTCATGTGTGTTGCTGCCGCTTGTGTGCCCAGTCTGGCACCATCTCTTCCACTATGACTTCTAGAAATCTGGCTATCACCACACGTACTGA
>WNFC01008695.1_pt1 | contig 11220 bp, 19 predicted proteins | sample 5400541 | NCBI WGS metagenome assembly WNFC01 (sample SAMN13153342, study PRJNA577476) | soil metagenome | isolation source: 120 cm saprolite under Douglas fir tree site 2 hole 2 replicate 1 | place: USA:California | collected 2015-04-18
CCATCGAATACATTGGTAATGAACTTCTCAGTCCGTGCGTCGATTACTCCAATTGCGGGCGCGAACGGAAGGCCGACGTGAAACAGCAGATCCGCTAGATAGTAGACCTTGTTGTGCGGGTCGAACCATACCTCGTCCGAACCACCGGTCTCGGTGATGGTCTTCAGAGCACCCGATTTCAGGTCTAGAATCAGGCTCTCCTGGCTGCTGCATCCGAGCAAAAGCCGCTGCTTCGCGTTGTAGAGAGCCATGCCGTTTTCTTCGTAATTTCCGGTTTCCGCTACTGGTGTTGTGACGAGACTCAGGGTTTTGGGATCAATCGCCACAACTGCCCCGGTTCCTGCGTCATTTGCCTCTGGAACCGCCAGGTAGAATAGCCCTGTTCGATCGTCGAAAACGGACTGTTCCAAACCATTGGTGGCGTGGGTGAAAATGATGTGCTTCAAAACCTTATGGGTGGTTGTCGATATCAAAGTGACGAAGGGCGGGGAATCACCAGGGTTGGCGATCAGGATCATCTTGTCCTTTGCATCATATGACAATTCATCAGCACGCAACTGATCGCTGGGGTTAGTCGGCAGAGCGGTGCTGATCACGCCGACTACGCTGGGCGACGAAGGATCTTTTATATCGATAACCCAGACGCGGCCCTTCCCGTCACCTACCCAGAGCTGGTGCAGGTTATGTGCTTCCAATACTCCGTCGGGGCCGTTCAAGTCGAAGTTGATAGAGGAGACATGGCCCACAAAATTGCCGGCGGTCGGGTCGGTGGCAACGAATTGGTTTGAGAAAGAGTCGCGTTTGGCGTTAATAATGTCGATTGCCTTGTTGGTCTGATCCGCCACAAAACAAAGTTGGCTCGGATCGTCGCAAAACGTGAGGTCGAAGCCCGTTCGGAACCTCAATAGTCTTCTGAATCCTGAACGGGGTTGATGATGGTGGATGAGCCAAGGCCAAGCTTATACCCAGAATCAGGCTGAGTGCGGGACCTGTGAGCAATAGCGCGGCGCGTGTCATGGTGGAGTTCCTCCTTACTCTGAGGCGGAATTTCCGTTTTGACCCTCCCGGTCAAGGTCGTATAGAGCAAATCAGGGCCGTAAGGCAAGCTTGGCGTTTGTCGTCGCGGAGGCTCCCGCCGATGAAATAGGGCAGATGCGTGATTCGGGTGCGCTACTCCTCAGAAGGGATTTTGAAAGCGAGACAGATGTTCGAGAAAGGTGCTCGCAGACGGTGCCCGAGACGCAGATGCCGCCTGGTTCGGCGAGGCTTTCGAGGCGCGCAGCGACGTTAACGCCGTCGCCGTAGATCTGCTCACCATCCACCATTACGTCGCCGAGGTTGACGCCGATGCGGAATTCCAACCGGCGATCGGGTGGAAGATTCGCGTTTTCTGACTTGAGCGTGGTCTGGATCTCGATGGCGCATTGGACCGCATTCACGACGCTGGCGAATTCTGCCAGTACGCTGTCGCCCGCGGAGTTGACGAAGCGTCCGTGATTGCTGCTCGATGGGCGAATCGATTAGCTTGCGATGTGAGGACAGGGTGCGAAGAGTGGCCTCCTCGTCGTCCCCCATGAGCCGGCTATAGCCGAAGACGTCGGCACAGAGTATGGCGGTGAGCATACGTTCCAATACTCACCTATAGCGACACGATTATTATTTCAGGCCGCCTTGTGCAGGTCGATACGGACGCGTTCTTTGTATGTGTCGTCCTGGTTAGGGAATTTCTGAACGAAGGTGTCTACAGAGAAGTTGGGGCTGATCCGCAGAATCTCCGCTGCTTCCGCGCGTGCCTGTGGCTCACGCCCTAGCTCAATATAGTCGACAACCAGGCGTCGCCGCGCCGAGCCACCAGGATCGATTCACCCTTGGCGTGGCCCTGCAGCATGCCGCCGTCGGTAAACTCGGTGAGAGAGACTCCCTGCGCGAAGTCGGGTCCGCTCAGTTTCTTTTCTTCTGCCATTTGTCAGACCCTCCCCGCGGGTAGATTGCTCAAGGGTTGATTCCCTTGACGCCCGGTTTGCGGCACGCGAGCCACGCCTGCCTGATGGCCGCTAATTCGCGGCCTTGGTTAGCAGGTTGGCCAGGTCGTCGGCGTGTTTTTCCTCCATCTTGAGGATCGCCTCGATCAGTCGCCGCGTCGTCGAATCGTCCTCGCCAAGCCAGCGCGCGATTTCCGAGTAGGATTCGACCGCGATGCGCTCCGCGATCAAGTCCTCCTTGATCATCTCGATCAGGTTGGATCCCTCCTGATATTCCGAGTGGCTGCGCGCAGCGAGCCCTTCCGGGTTGAAATTGGGCTCACCGTTCAGTTGGACGATTCGCTCGGCAATCCAGTCGCAATGCTGCTGCTCCTCCTTGGCATGCTTCAGAAACTCGATTTTGACTGATTCCGCATTGATCCCGCGCGCCATGAAGAAATGGCGTTTGTAACGTAGGACACAGACCTTTTCGGTCGCGAGAACATCGTTCAGCACCGCGATTACCTGCTTACGGTCTGCCAGATAAGCGTCCGTCACTGCGCCGGCCTCCATGTGCATGCGCGCCTGTGCCCTGATTTTCTTTAGGTCCGAAACAAAACGCTCGATTGTTGTTCTCCTGCGCTACTGTTGTGCGATTGATGTTTCCCGCTCCACTGGTGCGGTTATCTGTGGTTGTCCCCCCTTCACGCTACACGACTCTGGTGGCAAAATCACGGTGACAGTCGCACCGTTTGGTTATCTGGATAACAAAGAATTCTGTTCAGAAAGTATGTCGTCGCGTACTGCGCGACCACCTTGCAGCCGAAGTCGGATATCTCCTCCGATAGTGCTCGTCCCGCCCTGGGCCAGACGCTTCGTGTTGGCGACGAATCGGCCAGTTCGCCGTAGGCCTTGCGCGAATGCGCCATCAGGACCAGCTTGTGGATGGTGTGAAACTGGACGAGCCCGCCGAGGGTCCTGCCTCCCACCAGCCCAACAGTTTAGCCGGGATTTCCGTTTTGATTCTCCGATTCCAACTCCTCCTATAGATTGAACGGCGTTCATCGGCAAGGTTTTAGCCGGTGTTGGGCCACGCGCCTCCAGCGGCGCCAGAAGGAGGCGGCTTCGCATCTGGCGGGCGCCCAACGGCCGAAAATGCTGTTCGGCTAATCGATTTTGCCTACACTTTTCCCTGCGCTCCAGCATCGTCATCGAAATCTGCTCCGCTTTGCGCTCGCTTTATCCCGTCGGCGACGGCAGCGCCACGATCTTCCCCAGCATGCCGGCGAACAGCCGCCGCGTCAGATGCCCCTCGGCCAACAGCAACCAGTAGTAGCGCGCATGTTGGATGAGCCGTCCGCCGGTCTTCACCAACCGCTGCTGCAAGCTGGTCAGCGACCACTTCCCGATCGGCGTGGGCAACGCCAGCCGTCGCCACAAGTTCCCTAGATTATAGGCGAGCACGCTCAGCCACAGCCGCCACCGCGGGCGGGCCTCAACCGCCAGACTGGCGCCGAGTTGACGCTGGAGTCGCTATCGGGCTAAAAATCGCGTGTTTGCAAAGTCAAAACTTGAAATTCCGACTGATCATCATTGGTGGCCACAATCTTTACCCCAATGACATCGAATTGACCGTGAAACAGAGTCATGCGGTGGTGCGGCCGGGTTGTTGTGTGGCGTTCTCGGTCGATGTCGCTGACGAGGAACGTCTGATCATCGCAGCCGAGGTGGAACGCCGCTACCGAACAGCGGATCGATCCAGCAGGGTGCGCAAGCGGGTTCCCATCTGAATGGACATCCGCCGCTGGATGCCGAGGCAGTGAGTCGGGCGATTCGCCGAGCGGTAGCGCAAGAGCATGACGTGCGCGTGCATGCCGTCGTGCTCCTACGGGCTGGAAGCATTCCGAAGACTCCCAGCGGCAAGGTTCAGCGCCGTGTTTGCGAGGCGAGGTTCCTGGATGGGTCGTTGGACCAACTGTGGGAGTATCGGATGGCGACATGCTTGATTTAGAGGTGGGAAACAGCGGTCAGTACCGCTGAATGAGAGGATAACGCGCGCGCAAGCGCGCCCAGCCAGGGAGGAGACTATGAGAGAGAAGTCCAAGCTGTTGAAAGCACTCGCCGCGTTTACCGCGTTGGCTTTATGCACGGGTGCGCTTGGGGGGTGTGCGAATCTTCAGCAGCCGCGTCAGTGGGACGGTTGCGCAATCGGCGGCGCGATTGTGGGAGGCGCTGCCGGCTTCGGTATCGGTCTGGGTATCGCGAATGCAGTGGGCCGCAGCGGCGATAATGTGTTCAATGAGGAACGCCTCAGCGCCGCTTGGATCTCAGCGCTGGGTGGTGCGGCGCTCGGCACGTTGGCTGGTCATTATCTCTGCGACCCAGTGATCCAGGCGGCGGCACCGCCTCCGCCACCACCGCCCCCGCCGCCGCCTCCGCCACCACCGCCCCCGCCGCCGCAGAAGATCGTTCTGAGGGGCGTGCATTTCGATTTCGACAAGGCGATCATCCGTGACGTCGACAAGCCGGTACTCGACGAAGCCGCCGAGACACTCAAGTCCAACCCGAACGCGAAAATCTACGTGAACGGGTATTGCGATGCGATTGGCGGTATGCAGTACAACCAGAGACTCTCCGAGCGGCGCGCGAATGCAGTTGCGGCGTATCTCGAGGACAAGGGTATACCGTCGAGCCAGCTGATTCCCCAGGGCTTCGGCAAGACGCACTTCGTCGCGCCTAACGACACCGCGGACGGCCGCGCCCAGAACCGGCGCGTCGAACTGGTTCCGGCGGACCAGCAATAACCGCGCATTGCACGCGTAACGAAGGAGGCCGGGCCGCGGCTCCACCAAGGGGCCGCGGCCTGAGCCGCTATAATCATGATGCAGACGATGCGGTCGTCGGCCAAAGGACAGTCGGTCGTGAGGAACAGCTCCAAGGCGCTGGCGGCAATCGGATTACTGGCATTGTTGTTGGGAGTAGGCGCCGAGACCGGACTAGCCCATCCGCTGGATCCCGCGCTGCTGGAAATCTGGGAGCGGGGCGACCGAACGCTTGATGTGCTGTGGCGGCTGCCGGCCTTGCAGCCTATCGGTTCCGTGCTTCAACCGGTATTTCCCGCGGGATGCACGGATATCTCATCTCGTAGCGTCAGCTCAATGGCCCAGAGCGTTATCCAACGCTGGCGCGTCGATTGCAGGCCGCAAAATCTCGTCGACCGTCAGATTGGGGTCCAGGGCCTGCGCGAGCGCCGTACCGACGCATTGGTGCGCGTGCATCTGGCCGACGGACAGCTGATTCAGGCCGTGCTCCGTGGGGACGTGCCGAACTTCAGAGTCCCGGAACGCTCGGGTTTATCTCGAGGCTGTGCGCAACTATCTGGTTCTGGGCTTTGGCCATATCCTGAGCGGTGCCGACCATCTGTTGTTTCTGCTCGGCCTGGTACTGCTGGTCTACGGATGGCGCCTGTTGCTTGAGACCGTAACCGCTTTCACCCTCGGCCACAGCGTCACCTTGTCCCTGGCAGCGCTGGGCATCGTGCACATACCGACCAGACCGGTGGAGGCCCTGATCGCGTTCACCATCTTCGTGGTAGCCGTGGAAGTGGCCCACGACACGCAGGGGGCGTGCGCTCTCGGCCGGTCGCGTGCCGTGGGCGATGGCTTTGTGCTTCGGGCTGCTGCACGGTCTTGGGTTCGCCGGCGCTTTGGCTCAAGTGGGATTGCCCGACCACGAGATCCCTCTTGCGCTGCTATCCTTCAACTGCGGCATCGAGCTTGGGCAGTTGGTTTTCATCGTGCTGGTGTTGATCGCTCGAGCCGTGCTTCGTTGGCTGCCAATCTCATTGCTCAAAGCCGGCGAGCTGATTCCCGCTTATGCGATTGGATCCATGTCGGCATTCTGGGTGTTGCAGCGGACGGCGGCGATCTTCGTTCATTAAGCGGTCCGCGGCTAAGCAACCCATCAGAAGATGACACTCACTTGCCAGCTACACAGTTATGCCTGGGCCCTGGCGGTATTCTCACTTCACTTCTGGCGGGGATGGCTCTTCTGCCTATCCTTCTCGTTCTCGACGATCGCGACAGGGGTTTAGCTTATCCGCGCTGCTGGCGCGCCGGATGCGCTTCGGTCCGCGCGCTGAGTCGCGCCCACGCCAGAAGAGAATCGTGGCGATGATCTTCAATATCGATCCGGCTGTCGAAGGGCGACTTTGCGCACCGACTGCACGATCGAAACGCTCCCGGATTTAACCATATGGCATTCAATGCTGAGGACAGGTCGGATATACAGACTTAGTTCGGCGGCAGTGGCCACGCGATGGTGGCGGTTCGATCACGCGGCACGGTAATCAGCTTCGTTTCTGTTTGTCGATCATCCACCGCTCGATCTCAGCGCGGTTGAAACGCCAGTCCGCGCCTACCCGAAATGCCGGGAGCTTCTGTTCTCTGAGCAGCCGATAGACCGTGGCCTGATGTACCCGCAAGTACCCCGCCAGTTCGCGCACCGTAAGCACGCGAGGTCCGGGATAGGATTTGGGCTCAGTTGGCATCGTCGTCGTCCTTTTCTTTTGTGCTGCTGAACGTCAGTTCATCTAATCCGACGAAAAAGCCGACCATTTTATTCCTACGGCCATTAAGCGCAGCTAGAACTGCGAGACAGAAACGCCGCATCCTATCACTACTGCCGCATATGGGCGCTTCTGTTTGTGATCTCGAGGATCACATTTCCGTCAGAGCGCCCGCACGGTGGCCTGGGAAACCTCTCCGGGAATTCGGCTGGTCCAATACCCGGCAAGCGTTCCGCGCTGCGAAGGATCGCGCGCTCGGAAGCCGGGAGCTCTGCTTTGCTGTGCGCAATCTCGCCTCCGAGCCACCGCCGACAGCCCGTCCAACCCGGCTCCCAATTCGCCTCCCGGCACCTTATCAGGGTGCCACCGATGTTTCTGGATCGGATCACATAAAGAGTCTTTGTGGAAAGTATCGATGGCGCGAACGCGCGATCCTGTGGATTTAATGAACGGAGACCCGTGACCTTTTCGGTCTCAATTCGATATACTGCCGCGGCTGTGTATTGTGGTGGCGGGATGATCTTCGCACGACAAGAACCCTGATCGAAAGGGCGAAAGGGCCGCTCGGGAACAAACGTAAAAAATCACGCGAGCTACGCGCATGGCAAAAAATTTCCGTGGGCAGACGGGGTTGCGCGTTTTCATGACGCCGAGGCGCAGCTTGATCGATTTTCTCGAAAAAATCTCAGCCGGACTGAGTGCGCGCCAGACGGTCGGCGAAGAGTTCACCCAGGAGCGTTTGATGGAGATGAGTGCAGAATTCAACCTCGCCGACAGCGACTGGGGCCAGCTTTACTGCATGATCCATCGCCTAAGAGAATAGGCCGCCAAACGGCTTGAAGTGGTTTGGTGTCCGCGGGGCTCCGCTGTCAGCGCCTTATCGCTCCGATTATGGCCTCTCCACTTAGCCGAAATAAATCTGCGCCATGTGGCTTCTCTCTGATGTGTCAATTTTTGACATCATTATCTGACTTATCGGCTATTCCAAGCGCTGTACTCTAGCTCATCTTCTCTTTAACTGCGCTTTGGCTCGTGATAAGAGTCAATAGTGATCAAGGTCAAGCGCTCACGCTCGACAGAGTTTTTGGCGATTGGCTGCAGCTTTAACAGGAGCCTTCTGGGGTACGGCAGGGCAACGTTGTCTACGCTACGCTAGAATGCGTATTGAGAGCCTTTTCCTCATCCGAGTTGAGGTCCGCACCGCCTCTTCCAGTTCATCGAGGTTGGAACAACCCGCCTCGCTGCCAGCTCGGAATTCGACCGTACTGTATCAACAAACTACGAAAAGGAGTCATTACTCAGAGAAACTGACCGCAAGCCCTCTACTGTCCAACTCAAACCGGGGTAATTTCATGAACCTCCCAGAAACAGGCAGCGAAGCAAGAAACCGCTTGGAAATGCAACTCGGCGAGCTTGGGATTCCCGCAAAGTTTGTCGATGAAATCATCGGCCACCATACGCTGGTCAACTACAACAAAGGCTCGATGATATTCCTTCAAGGCTCGCCCGCAGACCTTCTGTTTTGGGTCTTCACGGGCCTGGTCAAGGTGTATTGTCCGCGCTCTGACGGAACGCGAATCATGGTCAAGCTCGCGGGCTCCGGAGATCTCATCGGTCATATTGATTACATCGATTCCAGAGGCCGCCGAGCGCAGGTCTTTGAGGTCGAGGCGCTGACCAAATGCTCGGTAGCCCTTTTCACGCGCGACCACGTCATCAAACTCTTGCAGTCGCTTGACCACGCGGGTCTGCTGCAAATAATCGAGCGACTGAACACCCTCTGGTCCTCGACGGCGCAATGGTTCGGCGCCTTCTTGGGTATGTCATTTCGGGAGAGGCTCGAAGTCGTACTACACGAACTGGGCGCAAAGTTCGGGGTGAGAGACAAGCGCGGAATTCTCCTGATGCCCGAATTGTCGCACGCTGATATTGCGGACATCATCGGAAGCTCGAGACCGATGGTCAGCCGTCTCATCGCGGAGATGACCGAGGAGGGCCATCTCCTCCGGCAAGGCAAACAGTTCGTCCTCCGCGAGCCTTTCGCAGGCGGGGAATCCGACTCTGCTAATCAGCTGAAAGAGCGAAGGAACTCGTATCAGGAGTCATCCCTGCCGCTGGGACGTCCCCTGTTCAAGCGGCCGGCTGGAGAGAAAAACGGTAGACTACCCGTCTCGCATGTCGTTCCACCTTTGTCCAAGCGGGTCCCAAAGGACTCAGCATCTGAGCGGCGCGAAGCCTGTTGAATCAGATGCGGTCGAGGAATTGGCTGGGACACGTGTGGCTTTTCTTACGAGAGGACAGCAACTCGTGCCGCCGCGCGGATCGCGTATCGGAGAATACTGGGCACGTAATCCGCGAGCGGAAGGACACCGCCGGGCGAGGAGGGGGGCTTTCTCCAATCATGTAGCGTTCTACATTCTCGGCTTTGGAACGCTCGGTCTGCTAAACGCTTTCGCCCAAACGACTGGACTCATTGACCGCCCTCGAAGCAGCCGGGGTTCGTCGTTCAGTTCCGAGTGTCACTTGATGATTCGGGCGTACCTTCGAGCTTTCGTGATGGTCTGCTCGGAATCCAGCGTGGTGCCGCTCAAGACGGGCGTCTAGCGCTGGCCATCAACTGACTTTTCACTTCGGCATCCAGCGGACATTGAGCCTCCACACTGGCAGAAGACTAACAGAGCCAATATCCGCCCCAGAGTCGTAAATAAAAGTGTGATTTTTTGTAACGTGTGTGACCGTAAGTTGCCATTGGTTGAGAGACATGGTGAGGGGCGAATAAGTGGCGTTCTAACGCCCTAAATGTCGGCGGTTCGATGGCCGTTCTGGTTTGCCTCACCTCTGGGTATTGGCTAAATTAATCCACTCAAGGTGGGAAATTAGCACATTCTGTAACCCGCGCTACCAAAACTGCGCTGATATTCGTTTGACGGTTGCGAAGGTGCGTGGAAAATTTAGCTTTAACGTAACCCGTGTTGCGCTTGGCACTTTTTTCATGGCGGCCTCCTCCTCTTACCCAGCCCGATCTTCTGATCGGGTGAGGAATGCCGCCACTCAAAATCAACAACTGTCAGGACATCGCCGGAGAATCGGATTGTGGTCATTGCCTGTTTCCACGCCAGACGCGATCCGCGACGCTGGCAGTCTCGTTAACAATCGCGAGCCATGACGCTGCGATTCGATCCCGGAAACTAAGCGGGTCGCGCCAATCAGGCAAGGCGCTTAAGGCGGGACTGCCGCACCATGTCAGCGACCTGCTGAGGATTCCGAATGTCGCTGATGATAATCAGAAATTCCGCGCTCGCCGCGGACGCGACGGCGACGGTGCCGAGACCGAGCAGCCGTTGTAGCAGTGAACGAGAGACCTCAATCGAGCGCACGTCGATCAGTTCCATCTCCTGATGCGAACTCGCAAACACATCGCGTCGCTCGATGAGACGATCCGATGTGAGACTCCAGGTTGTGCCGCGACGCGCCAAGCCCGCAAGCACGACCAGGACAATGCTGCCCAGCATCAGCAGTAAGCCGAGTAGGCTGTTCCCAGGAGATTCGCCAAGGAGAAAGAGTCCGACGATGCACATCGCCAGAGCCATCACGAACTCGTGCGCGAAGTGCCACCACGACCGCACTATGCGGTCGAGCGCGTACTCGCGGATGGCTGCAGGACGTAGTTGCACAAACCGGGTCCCGCAGCGCGAACAGAACACCACACCTACGCCGGCGTCAAAGCCGCACTGCGCGCATCTCATCGGTATCGGAAAAGCGTGGCTTGTGCCGCGCGGTTAGAGCTAGCAAAATTTCTCTTTCGCTTCGGCATATTTACGGGGTTCGATGCCTAGTTATCCTTCGCTTCGCAAGACTTTCCGAACCGAGGCGTTAGCAAGAATGCCCGCGCCTTCACGCGAGCATTCTCATTCGCGAACCGCTTAGAATGGTGTGTCTTCGGACGCTGTCGGCTCTTCGCCGTCACCGCCCACAGGCAGATCCGGTCGCGAACCGAGAAACTGCACCCGCTGCGCAATGATCTCGGTGCGATAACGTTTGCCGCCATTGTCGCGCGCTTCATATTCGCGCGTGCGCAGCCGGCCTTCCACGTAGATGTGCCGCCCCTTGCTCAGATACTTATGGCAGGTCTCCGCGAGCTTGCCGTACACGACGACGCGGTGCCAGTCGAGGCGCTCCTGACGGTTGCCGTCTTTGTCGGTGAAGCTTTCGTCAGTGGCAACCGCGAAGCTCGCGACGGGCTGCCCGTTGGTGGGCAGGTTGCGCAATTGGAGGTCTTGACCAAGATACCCTATGATAGTGGCTCGATTCAGTGACATGGTATTTCCTCCTCTTTCATGCTCCGCGTTTTAGGATGCGGAGCGGCAGTTACTCACTTCGTTGATTCACGTTTACCGCTGCGGACTTCTGCGAGCGACCGGGGCGGGTGGCCATCACCCTGCCAGGTCGCCTCTTCAGCACCGGCCTCGCCATGCGACTTCATCAGTGCGATAAAACAGTTCCAGTGGAAAATCGCCGTGCTCGCCCACAAATGTGCCCGTAGCCAATTTTCTTCGAGTTTTACCTTCCGCCCGCACCGTACGCAGTTGGTATCCATCGCCCTTACTCCTCATGCGATCCACGTGTGTCTCACTCCTAGAATCGGACAGATCATCGTAGGCACTGATGTATCTTCTTTGGATATGCTCGCTT
>WNFC01009363.1_pt1 | contig 11220 bp, 21 predicted proteins | sample 5400541 | NCBI WGS metagenome assembly WNFC01 (sample SAMN13153342, study PRJNA577476) | soil metagenome | isolation source: 120 cm saprolite under Douglas fir tree site 2 hole 2 replicate 1 | place: USA:California | collected 2015-04-18
GCCCACCACGCGCTTGGCGTACTGCACGGTGATGCGCCGCTGCCCGCGCTCCACGAACACGATCGCGCCCACCACCAGCACCATCATGACGATGAGGAGGATGGCGGTGAGGAGGCCGAGCTCGCCGCGCGCGATCCGCTGCACGCTGTCGATCACGCCGCGCGGGAAGCCGACCACGATGCCCGCGAAGATGAGCAGCGACATCCCGTTGCCGATGCCGCGCTCGGTGATCTGCTCGCCCAGCCACATGATGAAGGCGGTGCCGGTGGTGAGGGTCAGCACCGTCATGGCCTTGAAGGCGATGCCCGGGGTGGCGACGATCTGGAACTGCTGGCCCAGCGTCATCTTCTCGAGGTACACCGCGATGCCGAGCGACTGCACGATCGAGAGGAGCACGGTGCCGTAGCGGGTGTACTGCGTGATCTTGCGGCGTCCGAGCTCGCCTTCCTTGGAGAGCTTCTCCAGGTAGGGCCAGACCACGGTGAGGAGCTGCAGGATGATCGAGGCCGAGATGTACGGCATGATCCCGAGCGCGAAGACGGTGACCCGGGAGAGGTTCCCGCCCGAGAACATGTCGACGAGCCCGAACCAGTTCGACCGGTTCTGCTCGAAGAAGTCGATCAGGGCCTTGGCGTTGATGCCCGGCGTGGGCACGTGGTTGCCCAGGCGATACACGGCCAGGAGGCCGAGGGTGAAGAGCACCCTCTTCCTGAGGTCCGGGATGTCCCAGATGTTCCGAAGGCTCTGCAGCATCGTCTTGTTCAGGCCTTCTCGATGACCTCGGCCTTGCCGCCGAGGGCCGTGATCTTCTCCGACGCGCGGGCCGAGAACTTGTGGGCGCGCACGGTCAGGGCCTTGGTGAGATCGCCGTCCGCGAGGACCTTCAGGCCGTCGCGCACGTGCTTGATCAGCCCGCGGCCGAGGAGGATCTCCGGGGTCACGATCGTGCCCGCCTCGAAGATCTCGAGCCGGCCGAGGTTGATCTCGGTCAGCTCCTTCTTGAAGCGCGCGTTCGAGAAGCCGCGCTTGGGCAGCCGCCGGTGGAGCGGCATCTGGCCGCCCTCGAAGCCGGGCTTCTGGCTGAAGCCGCTGCGGCTCTTCTGGCCTTTCTCCCCGCGTCCGGACGTCTTGCCCAGGCCGCTGCCCGGGCCGCGGCCCACGCGCTTGCGGTTGCGGACGCTGCCGCGCGCGGGCTTGAGATCATTGAGAGCCACGATTTCCCCCTGCTAGTCGGAAACGATGACGACGAGATGCGGGATGGCCTTGACCATGCCGCGGATCGCGGGCGTGTCCTTGCGCTCGACCACCTGGTGCATGCGGCGCAGGCCGAGCCCGCGCACGGTGGCGCGCTGCTTGTCCGTGCAGCCGATGACCGAGCCGACCTGCTTGACCTTGATCGTGCCGCTTGCCGTGGCCACCGGGGCCTTCGCGTTCTTGGCCATCGATCCCCCTTAGACCTGGGGCACCGGCGCGGGCGCCTCGCCGGATCCGGGCTCGGGCTCGGCCGCGGGAGCGGCGGGGGCGACGGCAACCGCGGTGGCCTCCGCCCTCTTCCGCTTCTCGTCCACGGGCACGATGTCGGCGAGCTCCTTGCCGCGCAGCCGGGCCACGCGCTCCGGCCGCTTCAGGCGGAGGAGCGCATCCACCGTCGCCTTCACCACGTTGTGCGCGGTGGTGGAGCCGAGGCTCTTGGTGAGGATGTTCTGGATGCCGGCGGCGGTGATGACCGCGCGTACGGCCCCGCCCGCGATCACGCCCGTGCCTTCGGACGCCGGCTTGAGCAGCACCGCCCCCGAGCCGTAGCGGCCGGTGACGGTGTGGGGGATCGTCGATCCCTTGTCGGTGATCGGCACGCGCACGATGTTCTTCTTGGCCGCCTCGACGCCCTTCTTGATGGCGGAGGAGACCTCGCGCGCCTTGCCCATCCCGTAGCCCACGTGCCCGGCGCTGTCTCCCACCACCACCAGGGCCGAGAAGGACAGGTTCTTGCCGCCCTTGACCACCTTGGTGACGCGGTTGATGGAGACGACCTGATCCTTCAGCTCCAGGCCGCCGATGTCGATCTTGTCGAAGATATGCTTCATTTCTTCAATTCTGGGGGGTGGTCATACTCGAGGGCACCCCCCAAACCCCCCTGCCGCTCGCGCCGAAGTGAATCCGGCGCTCGCTGCTTGCCTAGAACTTCAGTCCGCCTTCGCGGGCCGCGTCGGCCAGCGCCTTGATGCGGCCGTGGTACTGGAACCCGCCGCGGTCGAACACGACCAGCTCGATCCCCTTTTCCTTGGCGCGCGTCGCGATCAGCTTCCCCACCGCCTTCGCCGCCGCCACGTTGGCCCCGCGCTTGTGCTCGCCCTTGACGTCCTTGTCGAGCGAGGAAGCCGCGGCCAGGGTCTTGCCGCCGTCGTCGTCGATGACCTGGGCGTAAATGTGGCTCTGGCTGCGGAACACGGCCAGCCGCGGCCGCTGGGTCGTCCCCGCCACCTTCTTGCGGATCCGGCTGTGGATCCGGGCCCGGATGTCTTCTTTCGTCTTCATGATTGGCGTCCTCGCTGCGGGCGCAACTTCATCTTCTTTGGCGTCCTCGCTCCGCGCATGGCTTCACCAAGCGCGCTCGGCGCGAGTAAATCGCGCCTCGGCGAGAGAGGAGACGCTCCGCTGCGGAAAACGCACGAGTTACTTGACACCCGTGGCTCCCGCCTTGCCCGCCTTCTTCTTCAGCACCTCGCCGACGTAGCGGATGCCCTTCTGCTTGTACGGGTCCGGCTTGCGCAGGCCGCGGATCTCCGCCGCCACCTGGCCCACCTGCTGCCGGTCGATGCCGGAGACGGTGACCCGGTTGGCCTTGGCGTCCACCGCGATCTTGATGCCGGCCGGGATCGGGTAGACGACGGGATGCGAGTAGCCGAGCGCGAAGACGACCTTCTGTCCCTCGACGTTGGCGCGGTAGCCGACGCCCACGATGTCGAGCTCCTTCGAGAAGCCCTCGGTCACGCCGCGCACGGCGTTGTTGGCCAGGGCGCGGGCCAGGCCGTGGAGGGCGCGCTGCGACCCCTCGTCGTTCTTGCGCGAAGCCTCCAGCTCGCCGTTCTCGAGCTTGAAGGTGATGCCCGGAGGCACCGGCGTCGTCAGCTTGCCCTTGGGCCCCTGGACCTCCAGGCGGTCCGCCTTGACCTGGACCTGGACCCCCTTGGGGATCGGGATGACCTTACGTCCGACCCGAGACATGGAAACTCCTTACCAGACGTTGCAGAGGATCTCGCCGCCCACGCCCTCGCGGGCCGCGCTCCGCCCCGTCATGAGGCCGCGCGAGGTGGACAGGATGTTGATGCCCAGGCCGCCGTACACGCGGGGGATCTGGTCCTTGCCGCAGTAGATCCGGCAGCCCGGACGGCTCACGCGCTGCACGTCGGTGATGACGCGCTCCATGCCGGGGCCGTACTTCAGGAAGACGCGCAGCATGTTCTGCTTGTCGTCCTCGTTGACCTTGAAGTTCGAGATGTAGCCCTCGTCCTTGAGGATGCGGGCGATCTCCACCTTGAGCTTCGAGGAGGGGACGTCGACCTTGGGCAGCTTCGCGCGCACCCCGTTGCGGATGCGCGAGATCATGTCGGCGACGGGATCGGTCATGTTCATGTGGATCTACCTCCGGCCTACCAGCTCGCCTTGATCACGCCGGGCACGTCCCCGGCCAGGGCCTTCTGACGGAAGCAGATCCGGCAGAGCTGGAACTTCCTCAGGTAACCCCGAGGACGGCCGCACGTGCGGCAGCGGTTGTACTTGCGCACGCCGAACTTGGGCGTCCGCTGCTGCTTGGCAATCAGAGACGTCTTCGCCACTATCGACCCTCCTGATGCCGGAAAGGCATGCCGAGGTGCTGGAGGAGAAGCTTGCTCTCCTCGTCCGTGCGGGCGGACGTCACGAAGGTGACGTTCATCCCGCGCATCTTGTCCACTTTCGCGTAGTCCACCTCGGGGAAGATGAGCTGGTCCTTCAGCCCCAGGGTGTAGTTGCCGCGCCCGTCGAAGGAGTTCGTGGGCACCCCGCGGAAGTCGCGCACGCGCGGCAGGGCCACGTTGAACAGACGGTCCACGAACTCGTACATGCGGTCGCCGCGCAGGGTCACCGTGGCCGCGATGGGCATGCCCTGGCGGAGGCGGAAGGCCGCGATCGACTTGCGGCTGCGGCGCATGGCCGGGCGCTGGCCGGTGATGCGGCCCAGCTCGTCGATGGCGGCGTCGAGCAGCTTGATGTTCTGGGTGGCCTCGCCCACGCCCATGTTCACCACGACCTTGCGCAGGCGCGGCACCGCCATCACGTTGGGGTAGTTCCGTTCCTTCATCAGGGTCGGGACCACCTCCTTGACGTAGCGTTCCTTGACCCGGGCCGGGACCTTGGGGCCGGAGGGCCTGGCCGCCTTGGCCGGCTTCTCCGCCTTCTCGCCGCCGCCTTCCTTCTTGGCCTTGGCCGCCGCGCGCGCGGCCGCCTTCTCGGCGCCGGCGGCGTCACGCTTGTCGCCGCCCGGAGCCTTGTCGCCGCCCTTGCCCTGGGGCTTCTGATCCTTGTCCTTCTCGCTCACTTGTCCAGCACTCCCTCGCAATGGCGGCACACGCGCACCTTGCGGCCGTCACCCAGCACCTTGTGGCCGATGCGGGTGCGCTTGCTGCACTCCCCGCAGATGATCATCACGTTGCTGGCGTGAATGGCGGCCTCGCGCTCCGCGATGCCGCCCTTGATGTTGCGCTGGGGATTGGGCCGCGTGTGCTTCTTCACGAAGCCCACGCCCTGCACGATCACCCGGTTCTTCTCCGGGATGACCTTCAGGACCTTGCCCTGCTTCCCGGCGTCCCGACCCGACACCACCGTCACGGTGTCGTTCTTCTTGAGGTTGATGCGGGTCCTCTCCCGTACGGCGGCCGCGCCCATGGCTACAGGACCTCCGGAGCCAGCGAAATGATCTTCATGAACTTCTTGTCGCGCAGCTCGCGCGCCACCGGCCCGAACACGCGCGTGCCCACCGGCTCGCCCGCTTCGTTGATGAGCACGGCCGCGTTCTTGTCGAAACGGATGTAGGAGCCGTCACGGCGCCGGTGCTCCTTGGCGCAGCGCACGATCACCGCCCGCACGACCTTGCCCTTCTTGACCGGCTCCGGGGCGTCCGGGGCCGACTCCTTGACGTTGGCAGTGATGATGTCCCCCAGGCCCGCGAAGCGGCCGGTGGACCCGCCGAGGGGAAGGATCATCGAGATCTTCCGGGCCCCGGAGTTGTCCGCGACGTCGAGGATCGTCCGCATCTGGATCATGACGAGCCTCTCTGCCTAGACCTGGACGCCGGCGACGTCTTCCGCCAGCCCCCGGGTGAGGATCTCTTCCACGCGCCACCGCTTGTTGCGGCTGAGGGGCCGGGTCTCCACGATGCGCACGCGGTCGCCCTGCTTGGCCCCCTTCTCGTCGTGGGCCATGAAGGTGGACGTGAGCTTGATCGTCTTGCGGTACATGGCGTGCTGGACGAGCCGCTCCACCGCCACCACGACCGTCTTGGTCATCTTGGCCTTCACCACGATGCCGACCTGGGTGTTGCGATGCCCCGTGCCCGTGCCCGTCTCCGCTGCCGTCTGTTTGACTGGAACCGTGTCCGTGCCCGTGTCCGTCTTCTTCCGGGGACGGGTGGAGGTCTCGTTCTCTCTATTGCGCGCCATTTTCCTTACCTGCCCGCCTCGGCCGCAGCCTGGGCGCGCCTCTGCCTGAGCGTCGTCTTGACCCGGGCGATGTCGCGCCGGGTCTCGCGGATCTTCAGGGCGTTGTCGAGCTGGCCGATCGACTTCTGGAAGCGCAGCTTGAAGAGCTGCTCGCTCAGCTCGCGTTCCTTGGCGGTGAGCTCTTCGGAGCTCATCTCCCGGACCTTGTCTGCCTTCACGATGCCACCTCCGCCTCGAACCGCTTCACGAACCTCGTCTTGATGGACAGCTTGTGCGCGGCCAGGCGCAGCGCCTCGCGCGCGTCCTTCTCCGGCACGCCTTCCATCTCGTAGAGGATGCGGCCGGGCTTCACCACCATCACCCACTGGTCGGGCGCGCCCTTGCCCTTGCCCATGCGCGTCTCCTGCGGCTTCTTGGTGATGGGCTTGTCCGGGAACATGCGGATCCAGATGCGGCCGCTGCGCTTGATGAAGCGGGTGATGGCGATGCGGCCGGCCTCGATCTCGCGATCCGTGACCCAGCCGCACTCGAGGGCCTTGAGGCCGTAGTCGCCGAACGAGACCTGCGAGCCCGTCCAGGCCTTGCCCCTCATCTTCCCGCGCTGCTGCTTCCTGAACTTGACCTTCTTCGGCATGAGCATGATGACGTTCCTTACAGGCCCTTATTCGGCTTCAGGGCGTCCTGCTCGCCCTTGTAGATCCAGCACTTCACGCCGATGGCGCCGAAGTTCGTGCGCGCCTCGTGCAGGCCGTAGTCGATGTCGGCGCGCAGGGTGTGCAGCGGGAGCTGGCCGTGCAGGTACCACTCCGAGCGCGCGATCTCCGCGCCGTTGAGGCGCCCGGACACGCGGACCTTGATGCCCTTCGCTCCGAAGCGCAGGGCGGCGTCCACCGCCTTGCGCATGGCGCGCCGGAAGGCGATGCGCTTCTCGAGCTGCAGGGCCACCGACTCCGCCACGAGCTGCGCGTCCAGCTCCGGCTTCAGGATCTCCTGGATGTTGATGAAGACCTCCTTGCCGGTCTTCTTCTGGATCTCCTGCTTGAGCTTGTCGACCTCCTGCCCCTTGCGCCCGATGATGATGCCGGGGCGCGAGGTGAAGATGGAGATCTTCAGCTTGTTGGCCGCGCGCTCGACCTCGACGCGCGACACGCCCGCGTGCGAGAAGCGCTTCTTGAGGTCCTTCTTCAGGAGGATGTCCTCGTGGAGGAGGTTCGCGTATTCCTTCTCGGCGTACCAGCGGCTGCGCCAGGTCTTGTTGAAGCCCAGCCGGAAACCGATGGGGTGGACCTTCTGTCCCATTACTTGGACTCCTTCACTTGGCGTCCTCGCTCCGCGTCAGACTTCGTGGAACGAGCCGCCGCGGATGAACCGCGTCGGCCCTTTTTCGGAGACGCTCCGCTGCGGACAACGCCTCCCTCTTCCTGCTCCGCCACGCAGACCGTGACGTGCGTCGTGCGGCGCAGGACCTGATAGGCGCGGCCCATGGGCGCCGGCCGCACGCGCTTCTGCGTCGGCCCCTGGTCGGCGTAGGCGGCGGAGACCACGAGGTCGTCCTCGTCGAGGCGCCGCTTCTGGTTCTTGTCCGCCACGTTCACCGCGTTCGCGATGGCCGAGCGCAGCGTCTTCTCGACGTCGCGCGCCACCGACTTCTTGGTGAAGCGCAGGATGGAGAGGGCGTCGCTGGCCTTCTTGCCCCGGATGAGCTCGAGCACGAGCCCCGCCTTCTGGGCCGAGGTGCGCAGGTACTTGCTGGTGGCCTTGACTTCGAACATGGCTCAGCCCTGCTTCGGCGCGCCGGCGCCGGCCCCGCCGCCACCAGCGCTGGGCGTACCCGGCCCGCTCGCGCCGCCCGGACCCCCGGGCGCGCCCGCGACCTTGGCCACCTTCTCCACCTTGCTCGAATGCCCCTTGAACTGCCGGGTGGGCGAGAACTCGCCGAGCTTGTGGCCGACCATGTTCTCCGTGATGTACACGGGGATGAACTTGCGGCCGTTGTAGACGGCCAGGGTGTGGCCCACCATCTCCGGCGTGATGGTGGAGCGCCGCGACCAGGTCTTGACGACCTTGCGTTCGTTGGCCGCGTTCATGGAGTCGATCTTCTTCATCAGGTGATCGTCGATGAACGGGCCCTTCTTGAGTGAGCGAGCCATTTACTTGCGCCTCTTGACGATGAACTGCGAGGTCCGCTTGTTGTTGCGGGTCTTGGCGCCCTTGGTGGGCTTGCCCCACGGCGTCACCGGATGGCGGCCGCCGGACGTCTTGCCTTCGCCGCCGCCGTGCGGATGGTCGACGGGGTTCATGGAGACGCCGCGGTTGTGCGGGCGCTTGCCCAGCCAGCGCTTGCGGCCGGCCTTGCCGAAGGAAACGTTCTTGTGCTCGATGTTGCCGAGCTGGCCCACGGTGGCCATGCACACCACCGCGACCTTGCGGATCTCGCCCGAGGGCATCTTGACCTGCGCGTAGTCGCCTTCCTTGGCCACGAGCTGGGCCTGTCCGCCGGCCGTGCGCACCATCTGCCCGCCCTTGCCGTGGCGCAGCTCGATGTTGTGGACCATGGTGCCGACGGGGATCGACCTGAGGGGAAGCGCGTTGCCGGGCAGGATGTCCGCGGTCTCGCCGCTGAGGACGGTGGTGCCCACGGCCAGGCCTTCCGGCCAGAGGATGTAGCGCTTCTCGCCGTCCGCGTAGTGCAGCAGGGCCAGGCGCGCGGAACGGTTGGGGTCGTACTCGACGGCCGCGACCTTGGCCGGGATGCCGACCTTGTCGCGCTTGAAATCGACCTTGCGGTAGCGCTGTTTGTGCCCGCCCCCGATGAAGCGCACGGTGATGCGTCCGCGGTTGTCGCGTCCGCCCGTCTTCTTGAGGGGCTCGGTGAGCGACTTCTGCGGCGTGCTCTTCGTGAGCTCGTCGTAGGTCAGGTGGGTCATGAAGCGGCGACCCGGCGACGTGGGGTTGAAATTCTTCAGTGCCAAAGGATTTTCCTTCGGAAAATCCTTAATGAACAAAAGTTCATTCCAGGATTCCCCTCTTCTCTATTAGGCGTGAGTGGTTTCATGCTTTCACTCACGCCTGGTCGAAGAACTCGACCATCTTCTCGCCCTTCTTCAGGACGACGTAGGCCTTCTTCCAGTCGGGGCGCCGGCCGACGAAACGGCCCTGCCGCTTCACCTTGCCGTGGACGTTGGCGACCCGCACTTCCTGGACCTTGACCCCGAAGAGCTGCTCCACGGCCTTCTTGATCTCGGGCTTGGTGGCGTCCCGGTGCACCTCGAAGCCCAGCGTGCGCTGGGTCTCCTTGAGGGCGGTCGACTTCTCGGTGATCAGGGGACGCCGGAGGACTTCGTAGACGTTCTTCATTGAATACCTACGGCGTGAGCCGTTCCTCCAGCTTGGTGAGGGCCTCCTGCGAGACGAGCACCGTCCGGCAATCCAGCACGTCGTAGACGTTCACCTGGCTCGCGTCCACGACCTTGAGGCCCGGGATGTTGCGACCGGAGAGGATGAGGTTGTCCGTGGGCTTGTTGTCGACGAGCAGCGTCTTGCCGTCGAGGCCCAGCTTCAGCAGGATGCCCTTCAGCTCCTTGGTCTTCGGCTCCGCGATGTCGAAGTGATCGACGACCTTGAGGCCGCCGTCCTGCGCGCGCTGGCTGAGCGCGGAGCGCAGGGCGGCCGCGCGCGCCTTCTTCGGCATGTCGTAGGAGTAGTCGCGAGGCTGGGGCCCGAACACGGTGCCCCCGTGCCGCCAGAGGGGCGTGCGGATCTCGCCCACGCGGGCGCGGCCGGTGCCCTTCTGCCGCCACGGTTTCCGGCCCGAGCCGCTGACCAGGGCGCGGTTCTTGGTCGCGTGGGTGCCGGCGCGAGCCCCCGCGCGATACTGCTTGACCGCCTCGTAGAGCAGGTGCTTGTTCACGCGCGCGCGGAACACGTCCGGGTGCAGGACGATGTTGTTGACCTTCTCGTTGCTCGTGTTGAACACGTCGACCGCGCTCTTCGCGAACTCCTTGGCCGTGCTGCCCACGTCCGCGGTGTCCGCGTCCGCGATGAGGTCCTTCTTTTTCTTGCGCACCGCGCCCTTGGCTTTGGCCTTGGCGGGGGCGGCCTTCTTCTTCTCGGCCATGATCCTCAGCCCTTCTTCCTGATGACCAGGTACCCGCCGCTGCCACCGGGCACCGACCCCTTGACGACCAGGATGTTCTTCTCGCCGTCCACGCGCACCACGGTCAGGTTCCGCTGCGTCACCCGGTCCGCGCCCATGTGGCCGGCGGCGCGCATGCCCTTGAGCACGCGGCTGGGGAAGGCGGAAGAGCCGATGGAGCCGGGCGCGCGGTGGAACATCGACCCGTGGGTGGCCGCGCCCCCGCGGAAGTGGTGGCGCTTGACCACGCCCTGGAAGCCCTTGCCCTTGCTGGTGCCGACGATGTTGACGGTGTCGCCCGCCTTGAAGATCTCGACCGAGACCTTGTCCCCAACCTTGGCCTCGTCGCCGTCCTTCACCCGGAATTCGCGGAGCACCTTCACCGGGGGCAGGTCGCCGCCCGTCTTCTTGAAATGGCCGGCCTGGGCCTTGGTGACCTTCTTGACCTTGCGGTCCTCGACGAGGCCGAGCTGCACCGCCTCGTAGCCGTCCGTCACCTGGCGCGTGCTGGTGTGACCGGTCTTCTTGTTCTTGCGGGTCGCGGTGCGCGCGGCCTTCGTCTTCCGCTGCACAACGACGCAGGGCCCCGCCTGGAGGACGGTGGCGGGAATGGCCCGCCCGTCCTCGGCGTACACCTGCGTCATGCCGATCTTCCGTCCGATGATGCCTTCGATGGCCATGGCTACTTGGCGTGCTCCTTCCCGAACGCCTTGATCTCGACGTCCACGCCCGCGGGCAGGTCCAGCTTCATGAGCGCGTCCACCGTCTGCGGCGTCGGCTCGAAGATGTCGAGGAGCCGCTTGTGGGTGCGGATCTCGAACTGCTCGCGCGACTTCTTGTCGACGTGGGGCGAGCGGTTGACCGTCCAGCGGTTGATCACGGTCGGGAGCGGGATCGGGCCGGCCACGCGCGCACCTGTCCTCTTCGCGGTATCGACGATCTCGCTGGTCGACTGATCGAGGATCCGGTAGTCGTAGGCCTTCAACCGGATCCGGATCTTCTCGTTCATCATCATGGTAGGCCTTCAACCGGATCCGGATCTTCTCGTTCATCATCATGTTTGGCGTCCTCGCTCCGCGCTCAGCGTCTTTCAGCGCCTCGCCGCGAGTAAATCGCGGCTTCGGCGGCAGCGGTAACGCTCCGCTGCGGAAAACGCCATACCCTTTGCTCTCCCGTTCCCTTCATCTGTCGCCTACTCGACGATCTCCGTCACCGTTCCCGCGCCGACCGTGCGTCCGCCTTCACGAATCGCGAAGCGCAGCCCCTTCTCCATCGCGATGGGCGCGATCAGCTCGATCTCCATCTGCGTGTTGTCGCCGGGCATGACCATCTCCGTGCCCGCGGGCAGGTGCGCCACTCCCGTCACGTCCGTCGTCCGGAAGTAGAACT
>WNFC01008696.1_pt1 | contig 11219 bp, 10 predicted proteins | sample 5400541 | NCBI WGS metagenome assembly WNFC01 (sample SAMN13153342, study PRJNA577476) | soil metagenome | isolation source: 120 cm saprolite under Douglas fir tree site 2 hole 2 replicate 1 | place: USA:California | collected 2015-04-18
AAAGCTTTCGGCCCTTCAATGAAATCGGGGCTCGCTCTCAGCCTCCGCAGGCTTTCGTAGTCTCCGCCCAAGGCGTCCTGCACATCCGGGGTGCGCTGGCTGCGCTCGACGATGTCCATACAGGTGGCGATCGCTTGCGGTGATCCCCGCAGGACGCGCCCGGCCCACGCCTTCGCCGCATCCAGCGCGCCGTTCTCCGCCGAGATTTCATTGATGAGCCCGAGCGTGAGCGCTTCGGCTGCCGTCAACCACTTGCCCGCGAGCAGGACCGCCATGGCGGCTTTCGATCCGACCTGGCGCGGCAGCAGATGCATGCCGGCCAGAGGAACCAGGCCCCGCCTCACCTCGGGCAGCGCGAAGCGCGCATGCGGCGCGGCAACGGCGAGATCGCAGGCCAGCACGATTTCGAAGCCGCCGCCGAGCGCAGCGCCGTTCACCGCGGCAATCACCGGCTTCGTCCGATTGCTGCGCTTGGTCAGCCCGGCGAAACCGGTCGGCGGCCGCTCCATTGGACCACCCTCGGCCTGAACTTTTAGATCGTTGCCGGCGCTGAAGGAGGTCTCGCCCGCGCCTGTAATGATCGCCACCAGCAAGGTGGAGTCCGCCTCGAATGCGTCGAAGATCTGCGACAGCTCGAAATGCGCCGCCGAGCGCAGCGCATTGGCGCGTTCCACGCGCGTGATAGTGACGATGAGGACCGGACCTTCACGGGTCGTCGTGGCGCTCGCGGCGGTTATCGTCACAGCGAAGCCACCAGTCTCGACGACAGCAGCACCGCCTGCTGCTCGATCGTGGGGTTGGCCATAATCTCGCGCGTCGATACGGCGAGGTGATGGGCGGATTTGAGAATCTCTGCGCAGAGCTCTGCCCTGAGCGGGTCCGCGCCAAGCAGGAAGACGTTGTCGGTGACACCGAAATCGCCGCGATCGATTACGCGATTCCAGACCTTGAGCAAAGTGACTTCGAGGGCGGATCGCGGCGCGACATTTTGCGGGCGGAAATGCTCCGCCAGACTGGCCGCCATCTCCCTGCGAAGAATCTTGCCTGTCTCGTTCTTCGGGATCGCCGCGATGACCAGCACGCGTGCTGGCACCTTGTAGGTGCTGAGCTGCCGGGCGATGTGAGCGCGGAGCTCGGCGTCGGTCGGCGACGCATGGGCCCGCGCGACGACGGCGGCGACCAGTTCTTCGCCCAGCGTCGGATGCGGAATCGAGAAGGAGATGGCCTCGGCCACGCCGGGATGCGACGTCAGCGCGTTGTCGACTTCCGCGGGATAGATCGAGAGCCCGCCACGCTTGATCAGTTCCTTGGTGCGGCCGACGATGAAGAGATAGCCGTCCTCGTCCATGTAGCCGACATCGCCCGTGCGCAGCCAGTCGCTGAAGAACGTCTTCGGCACCGGCGTGTCGCTGACGCCGTAATGGGTGATGACGCTCGGGCCGCGCACCAGGATCTCGCCGTTCCCATGCGCCGGCAGCGTGTCGCCACTTTCGTCCCCGATCCGAATGTCCGCGCCGAAGGCGATTCCGACCGAGCCGAGCTTGCGGATGCCCGGCGGCAACGGATTGGAGCAGATCATCGATGCCGTTTCCGTCAACCCATAGGTCTCGACCAGCGGGGCGTCGAACAATCGCTCCAGTTCGCCGATGGCGGATGCCGGCAGTGGCGCCGACGACGACCTGAAGAAACGCAAGCATCCGCGCGGCGGCGCTCGGCCAGTGTTTTTGTAATGCTCCAGCGTCGCCAGATGCATCGCCGGCGATGCGGTGAACCAGCTCGGCCGGCGTGACTGCAGGATTCGCTCAAACTCGGCGGTCGAGAAATTGTCGGTGCAGATCACCCGCGACCCCGACAGAAGCGAAGATATGCTGGCGCTGATCAACCCGTGGACGTGATGCAACGGCATCGGATTGAGACAGCTATCCGCCTCATTCAGACTGAATGCGTCGCGGATCGCGCCGGCGGCGGAGAGGATATTTTTGTGCGTGAGCGCGACCAGTTTCGGTTTCGACGTCGTGCCGGAGGTCTGCATGATCAGCGCGACCTCGGGGGCATCAGCGAGATCGGAGCTCAGGATTGGACGCGCCCGCAGCGGTGCACCATCGACCTCGAGCCCGCTCGTCTGTGCCGCCAGATTGAGAGTGGGCAAGCCGCGCCCTTCGGCGACCCGCTGCGCCACGGCGTTCGCGCCGACATCGACCAGCGCCGTGACCTGCATCGAATCGATAGTGGCGTCGAGCTCATCAGCCTTAAGCCGGGGATTGAGCGGGCAGCACATCGCGACCGAGGAGATGGCGAGAAATCCGATGACGCCCAGCGGGCCCCGCGGCGCCATGAAGGCGACCCGATCCGCGGACGTCAGCCCCAGCTTCCGGAGCGAGACGATCAACTTGCCCGTCGCCTGCAGGCTCTCCTGATATGAGACCGCCGTTCCGTCCGCGGCTTCGAACGCCACCAGGCGGCTGCCGAGCTTGTCGGCCGAGAAGATCGCGGACGCGATCGTTTCCGGCGCCTTTTGCGAGGCCAGGCTTTCCATTTTTCGTCCTCAGCTTTGCGATGGTGCTGCGGCGCTGCCTGCGCCGAACAGCTGCCGGTGAGCCTGATCGTCGAGCGGTGTTTCGATCGCGATGTCTTTCAGCAGATCCATGCCGCGCCCGACGGCGGGACGTTCGGAGACTCTGGCGAGCCAGCCTTTGACCGCGGGAAAATCATCCAGCGTCTGCCCCTGCCGGCGATGCCGGCAGATCCAGGGAAACGTCGCCATGTCGGCGATGCTGTAGGCGCCACCAGCGATCCAGTCGCGCCCGGCAAGCCGCCGCTCCAGCACACCATAGAGACGCGTTGCTTTCGTGGTATAGCGCTCGACCGCATAGGCGACGCTCTCTTTGGCATAGCGCCGGAAATGCGTGGCCTGCCCCAGCATCGGCCCGAGACTGCTGCACTGAAAGAACAGCCATTCTAGCGTCTCGGTGCGGCCGATGTGATCGCCGGGAAGAAATTTTCCGTATTTTTCGGCGAGATAGAGCAGAATTGCGCCGGTCTCGAAGACCGAAACCGGCACCCCTTCGCGCAGCACCCCATCGTCGGTGATGGCGGGAATCTTGTTGTTGGGGCTGATCGCCAGGAAATCCGGCGCGAACTGCGAGCCTTGCAGGATGTTGATCGGCGTGACGCCATAGGGCGCGCCGATCTCCTCGAGCATGATCTGCACCTTCTGGCCATTTGGCGTCGGCCACGTGAAGAGCTGGATCATCCTGACGTCTCCAGAGCGCGGCATCATTGCCGGTGCCGGAAAACCTAAGATGAAACAGAGCAACTGCACAAGAGCTCTATAGCTCTTTTTGTGGGCGCCGTAGCTGCTTCTTTAGTCAGCCGCCACGGCGAGGCCCCGATGCCATGAGGGTGTGCCATTCGGCGAACCGGTGCGCGAGCTGTCATTCTACGCAACACAGCGACGATGCGTACACGCTGCTCTACTTCAAGAATTCCGCTTTCGGGGCTTGGCACGCAGAGCCTCAGATCGAAGACACCTACGATCGCTTTGCCGGAAACTGACACCTCGAATACGAACAGCCATTTCATAACCGTTCATTCTGCGAATGAGCCTCGCCAAGTGACCAAGCTCCGCCAATGCAGCGTGCTTCGATCAATCGGTTGTCGAACGACATCGCGCTCCCGAACCGGAGCTGCATCGTATAATGTCGTAGAAAACACTGGTTTGACGATGTCGCAACAGAAGCCTAGCGGGTTGCTTTCATTGGGTCGCTGGACGGCTAAGCATTGCGCCCGTAGCCCCGCTGGATAGAGCGCCCTCCGTAGGTGGAGGTCACACGTTCGAATCGTGTCAGGTGCGCCAATTCTACCGTTTCCGCTGCACCGACACCGAAAATTACCGCCGATCGCCGCCGGAACTATGCCTGAGCGAAGCGCGGGAAATAGCCTGCGGGAGAGAAAGCGTAATAACGGCAGTAAAAAGTTCGAATCGCTCACGGTGGAATGATGGATTTTCACCCGCGGCAGAGCTCGCATATCCATCGTTGGACGACATGCTCGATCGGTTTTTGGAGCGATGGGTGGTGGAAGCCCTTTTGGAAGAGCAGTTCGGTTCGGCTAAGAGAGATCGATCCTGCGTTGGCATCTCAATATGCCCGATATCCCTCTATCGTGTAGTAAGCGCGACGCGGCTTGGCGTGCGGTGTCGGACGAACATATACGCTGCGGCTTCGAGCAGGAAAAAACATCGCAATCTGACGACGACCAGCGCGGAGAAGTCGATGTCTCGCTCGCCATTGACCAGGCTTTGCATGGACATCATGTCCTCCTGGCTTGGCCGAACTGGAAAGCTCGGATGAGAATGCCATTCGCCGAGGTAGTTGAAGCGCCTGAAATCAGATCCGGTCCTTCGAAAGAAGCTTTCCAGAGCTTCCGCATGATAGTCAGGGCTGCGGACGAAATGAGCAGCCGTTCCGGTCGCCTCGTCGACTGAGAAGTCGACGATCCGAAAATGGTCTGGTGCAACTTGCTCGCCCATGAGGATGCCGCCGATTTCGTAGCCTCCGGCACGTCTCAGACTTTTGCGAAAACGGGCTCGCTGGTCACTTGGAAGACTGATCGTGACCATCGAACGCCGAGGGTAAGAGTTCGCGAAGCAGTTCAAGGCTCTCGGCGACCGACGCGGGATCCTGTTCGACCTTCCATGGTTCGGAGCCTACCAATTGTATGGGCCAGGTTTCGAACGGCTCGGAGAATATCCAGGCCCGGCGCAGGCCGATCGCGTAGGCTGGCATGGGAAATGCGCTGTCGTCGGGGCGGATGAGGACGTCCGCCGCCAAGCGCGCCACATGTCCCCCGATGATGGCGACTTCGGCGTCGTCCGCCACGAGCGGGACGCCATCGCCGGCCTCCGTCGCGTACGGCGCTGCGAAGCCAGCGAGCGGCGCGGGAATGCCGTGTGCGTCGCACCAAGCGTTGATCTGATTGCGGGCCGTCTGGGGTTCCGGCTCATGGCCTGATCGAACGCGCGCCACCATGCCGCCGATGCCACCGGCGAACACCTCGCCCCAGACGAGTGGCTTCAGGCTTTCCTTCGCAACCGCGGCGCAGAAATTGAAGCAGTGCGCGTCGGCAGTCGCGTCGATGATGACATCGCAGGCGCGCAGCGCCGACATCACCGAGTCGGTCGTATCGGCGCTTTCCTGACCACCCAACGCGACGCGCCGCACCGTAACATCAATCGTTCCTGCAATCTCGATGAGGCGGGCGCAGAGCGCGTCGACCTTATGAGCGCCGATCGCTGCGGCGCCAAGCTCGTTTCGGACGAGGTTCGCCGCGAACAGGACGTCGTCATCGGCGAGCGTGAACTGGCGCACACCCGCGCGCGCCAGCATCGCGGCGACCTTGGAGCCGAGGGAGCCGCACCCGACAATGCCAACGCTTTTCTGGGCAAGAACAGCATAGTCATCCGGGAGCCGGCTTCCGGCGCCGACCTTCAGGGTTCGCGAGCGACCGAAGTAGCGCTTCTGGCTGCCGTCATAGGCATAGAAGTGCGCGATCTCGGTCCCCGACACCAACACCAAGTCCATCTCGCCGCTGGTGGCGAGCGCCTGCTCGCGGAGCACCGCGAGGCCGAGATCACCGAGCAGGCTTGCGATGCTGTCCTGCGCCGTCGCCGGCATCGCTGTCCCTGCCGGCAATCGAATGCCGTGGCCTCGTTTCGTCATCTCGCGAATCCCGGCAGGCCAGGCGCGCATGTCCGTGGCGCCGTCGATCTCGGCAACCGTCACGGTGAAGGTTTCGGCGTGGTGCTTTTCCGCGACGCCGATCTCGACGGATTGGCCCGGTTCAATCGCCTTCAGGCGCTCTTCGAGCGGCGGCGTCAGCAGGAACCGGAAGTATGAGCCGCGGACGCTTTGGCCGAGCGAGACGGCGTGCGCCGAAGGCAGTTCGGGACCATCGACATCGCGTTCACCGGTGATCAGACGATGCGCGCTCTCGATCATCATCGCCCCGGTGATCGTGGTCTCCCAGTTGTCGGCGCGATATTCCAGGCAGAGATTTCCACCGGCGCCGTACTGGTGGCTCGAGAGGCGACTGCCGTCCCGGGGGACGACGATGGGCGGGGCATTGGGGTGGAATTCCGCATAGGTCATCGTGAGCGGAACGCTCTCACCGTCGTGTTCGATCTCGAAGTCGACGGCAAGTGCGGCGCCGTTCGACAGATACCAGCGCACGCCTCTGAGCCAGTTCACGCGCTCGGCGAGATCAGCGACGCTCTGGCGCTCGGACCGCGCTCGTGTCGGGTTTTCGAGCCACCAGATCATTTCGCGCCGCCGAACCCCTGCGGCTTGGTCGGAACACGGCTCCTGTCCGGAAAAGAGAGACCTGCGCTCGCCGGCGCCACCGATGCGGTTTTCAGCAGCGCGGGTCGTGCCGGCGGCGGGCGGCGGCGCGCCGCGCGATCGGCCAGCGAGCCGCCGACGCCGCGTCCGACGGTCTCGGTGATCACGTTCCTGTCGCTCGAACGGGCGGCCTCGGCAAATTCCGTCCTCGCCTTCTGCAGCCATTCGAAGAAGGCGGTCGCTCGCTCAGGATGCTCCGCCCATTTGTCGGCGAAGTTTTCCAGCGGGTCGGTTGGGTTCGGAACCCAGTACCGGTTGTTGTGCCACAGGATATGCCGGTCTATTCCTGTCAGGATTGCCGCCAGCGCTCGGCCGATCGTCTCCTCGCCGTTGTAGGAATGCGCCGCGAGCGTGGTGATGATCACCGAAATCGGCCGCTCCTCCTTGCGGTTCTCAAAGCTATGATCGCGATGGCACTTCAGGATCATCACGGCGGCCTGCAAAGGCGTGCGCACCCTGTAGTCGGGAATGTCCTCGACACTCGCGCGCGTGCTCGCCGCCAGCACGCGCTTGCGACGTTCGAGAGCGGCGGCCATCCGGCTCTTGAACCACTCGCCGTAGCCTTTGGGATTGGAACGCGGCCAGTCATCGGTGACGGCGGTGTAGGTCGGACCTTCGTTGTCGGTGATGGCGATGGCGGTTACGGTCCAACGCGCATCGAGGCCCCGCGCCTCGAGGAGGATGCGGGCGCTTTGCCCATTCGGAAGTGCGGGCACCACATCCATATGGAACTGGGCGCCGTCGGCATAGTCGAGGATCCAGCAACGGCGGCCCTCCCGCATCGGCTTGTTCATGCTTTGCGCCTTGCGATAGGCCTCAATCTCCGCGCCGAGCAGCATCTTCAGTTGCTCCTGCGTCAGTGACGCCTTGGATAGCTTCTGAAATTCGCAAACGGAGTCGATATCGTACTCCTCCGCGTCGTTGGAGGGACGGATCGTAGTGCCGAGCCGAAAGGACCCCTGGACGTAGACCTTCGGGCCATATTGCCGCACGCTTGACGCGTCACGATGCAGCCACTCCCCGAGCGAGTTGTAGCTTCGCTCCGCCTGCTCGTAGCGGCTGGGCGGCACGCTCAGTTCCTCGGCAAGATCTTCCAGGAATTCCTCGCTCTCGCGGGTCAGGCTCTGCTGGTCCACCGTCGGCCTCCAAGTGTGGCCCAAGAGGCGCGTGTGGATTGTCAAACTGCGCGGTTGAGCTTTTGGGATAAAACGTGAACATTATACCGAGTCGGATCGGATCTCCACCATGGCAAAGACGCAAATCCCAAACAAAATTCAGGTCGCTCTCTGGGCCAGGGCGGGAGGACGGTGCGAGTATCGCGGATGCAACGAGGGTCTCATCGGCGACCTGATCGCCGGCCGTGAGGATGGAAAGTTCGGCTTCATCGCGCATATCGTCGCCGACAGTGCAGACGGGCCGCGCGGGGATCCGGTTCGCTCACCGGCGCTCAGCAAAGACTTGAACAACCTGATGCTGCTCTGCGCAAAGCACCACAAGGGCGTGGACGTCGATTATCTCGCGGATCATCCGGAAAGCGTCCTTCTCGAGATGAAGGCGGAGCATGAGGATCGGATCGCCATTGTGACCGGAATGGCTGAGGATCGCGCTGCGCATGTGCTCCGGTTTGCGGCCGATATCGGTCAGCGGGACGCCCTTGTCTCGACTCGGTCGATCTTCATGGCCATGCCGCCTGATCGTCATCCCGCCGAAGGCCGCACGATCGATATCGAATTGGTCGGATGCGACTATGCCGATCATGAAGAGACGTACTGGACGATCCAGCAGGACAATCTCCGGCGCGTCTTCGCCCGAAAGGTGAAGGAGCGGATCGAGCAGAAGGAGATTCGGCAGCTCAGCGTCTTTGCGTTGGCGCCGCAACCGCTTCTGATCGAACTCGGCCATCTTCTTGGAGACATTGTCCCGGTGACGGTTCACCAGAGATATCGCGAGCCGCCGACATGGCGCTGGCAGCCCGATCAGCCGGCAATCGCATTCCAGATAGGCGAGTATTCTGGGCCTGCGGGCGTGAGTGTCGCGCTCAAGTTGGCGCTCAGCGCGACCGTCACCGACGATCGGCTTCGGGCGGTGCTCGGCGATGATGTCGCCATCTGGTCCTTGACCGCGGAAAGCCCGCATAACGATGTCATGCGCCGTCCCGAGGATCTGGTGGAGTTCAAGCGCCACCTTCGGCGTCTGTTCGACCAGATCAAGGCTGTTCATGGAGAGAATGCGCTCATCAACGTCTTTCCGGCACTGCCGAACTCTGCTTCTGTCGAGGTCGGGCGTGTTCGGATGCCGAAGGCCGATCTGCCCTTGCAGATCTATGATCAGAATCGGTCGGTCGGCGGCTTCATTCCGACCTTGAAGATCACGAGCTAGCCCGCGGCAGAAATATCCGGGAGTGCCGGCTACGCGGCTAACTGCCACCTCGAAAAGGTTGTTGCGAAATCGCCAGACGATCATCAGCACCGCCAGTCGCCGATCGCGTGGATCGTTGTTGCTTTCGTCGAGGACGGACCGGACGAGATAGGACTGGTCAGCCGGTCTCAGCCTTAGATGCGGGAAATGGTGCGTGAAGGCGCCATTGACGAAGTAGCGCTGCCGGAAATTAAGCTCTGTAATGCTCGGCATTGAGCGTGTCGACGGCACGCCACTCATCGACCTTGGCGCGGATTGGATCCGCCCGCGCGAAGTCCTGCTCGGGCAGCATGAAATCCTGACGCTCTGGTATTTCTTACTCGGCCAGTCGCCGGTGCCTGCAGCCGTCTGACGATTCTACCCAGAATCTAGCCGAGGCGCCGCTCCGGCAGATTGCCGATTTTCACTCGATGGCTCAACCCTCCCGTGGACACGACGTAACCCACCACGCCGTCCTTCGATTTGACGAATGCCAACGTAGATTGCCCACTGGAAAACGTGATTTGTCCAGACGCGATTTCCAGCGCTGCGCTTTCTCCGGCGTAGTAATGGAGTGTGATTGGGCGTTCCGTGACCTCCATCTCCAGTGCGTAAGTGAATGTGATATCCTTCACTTGGAAGCGCTGGCTCAGAGCGTCGATGACGTAGAATCCCTCCATCGGAGCAACGATTTGACCGTTGAGGGTCTGGCGGATGGTCGGATTGCGGCCCTCCGGGGGCAGTTTGTCCACGATGAGGGATTGAATACCCTCGCCGATGTAGGGCAAGCCGTCAGGCGTATAGACCTTGGATGGATTCGCGACCTTTCGCCCGTTTTCCACCACGCGAACGCTGGCCTCGATCGCGGTGAAGTTGTAGAACTGGCCGACGATGGTGACAGTGCCAATCCATTCGAAGGATTCCGCCTCGGCCAACTCCATGCACGTCAGGTTCAGTGCCTTAGCCTTGGTGCGGGCCGTGCTTGTAAAGCCGTTCGCAGCAACTACGATTCCGTGGTGGATTCCGGTCTTTTCGCACTTTTTGGCGAAGGCCTCGATCTGAGGAACTCCTACCTTTCGCCCTTGGTCCCTGCACTCAATGGCGGTCAGGTTCGGCCCGTGATGGGTACGACGGATAATCACCACGTCATGTTCACGAAGCCGTCCGGTGTCCTTGTCGGGCAACCGTAAGGAGGAAGCCACGGTCATTCCGTCCTGGCGCGCGAACATACGCTCCAAGATGGCGACGAAGTTATGGAATCGCTGACCAGGTCGTTCAAGAGAGACGGTTTCTTTCACGGCGCAGATCCTACCCCCATCGGGTCAGCTTTGCACGCCAAACAGGACGACAAGCCCTTCGCCATCTTGCAAAAGGAGGGCCTCAGAGGGTTATGGAGTAGACATAGTTCTCATCTTCACCTGAGACGGCGCGCCACAAAATCGAACACTTAGCCCAATGCCCTGATGGGGATGAAAACAAAACTCACCAAAAACTCACCAAAAATAATCCAGCCATGGCGCAGAATCTGCGAGCTCGCCGCAGTCTCTCATATGGGTCGCTCTCAGGTTTCTTACGGAGCGGGTGGCGACGATGAGCCACGAATTAGACAACCAGGATCTGGCGGCCGGGCGGCGTGCGAATATCAAGGGGAGCGGCACTTCTCCTACTGCGGCCCGGCAACGGATCGCGCTCCTGGCTGAGCGGTCCCCTCGCTAGCCGTTATCTCGAAACGGAATTCACGCGGCGCGAGTTCGAGGCTTACTTCGAGCGCTGGCGACCAACTTTCGCCGGCGCAGGTTTCCACGCTCGAGTAAACTCACGCGTAGCTCGATCGTATGTCGCGAAGTCATTTACCGCATTGGCGACGACCAATGCGCCCGTGATGGTCGCCAGCAATTGGGAGGCGTCATCCGACGAGAGGCCCTCCTCCACCAGCTTCTCGTGACACATCTTGAAGAACTTCTTTACTTCCGCCGATACTTCCGACGGCAGATCCATGGATGATGCACCGAGCACGGCGCATGGACACATGCGATCCTCTGAGTGCAGGGTCCCTCGGAACGCTTTCACCCAGACCTTCACCGGGTTTGGCTCCTTCTGAAGCTCGCGTTCGATCAAATCCGCCGTCTCTGCGGTATAGCGCTGAATGACGGCTGCCGCGAGATTCTCCTTCGTCGGGAAATGATAGTGGACGCTGGAACTCTTGACGCCCACGTCGGCTGCAATCTCTCGAAAACTGAAACCGTTGAAGCCGCCCTTCCGCATTCGCCGCTCAGCGGCGTCCATGATGGCGGCGGCGACGTCACTCATTGAGTCTGCTCCCGTGGCTACCTCTCGATAGGTAGGGCCTTCAGAGATCAAAAACAATGCCTGTCAGTCTATCTATCGGTAGAGCATTATGCTAAGCAAGGCAGCGAACGTCTG
>WNFC01010307.1_pt1 | contig 11217 bp, 13 predicted proteins | sample 5400541 | NCBI WGS metagenome assembly WNFC01 (sample SAMN13153342, study PRJNA577476) | soil metagenome | isolation source: 120 cm saprolite under Douglas fir tree site 2 hole 2 replicate 1 | place: USA:California | collected 2015-04-18
CGAGGAGGTGCCACCGGACGTCCTCCAGGCGGCGCAGGTCGATGGCGCCGACGTGATCACTCAGATGACCCGAATCATCCTGCCGATGGTCGCCCCGGGCCTCACCGCCACCATGTTTATCGGCATGATCTTCGCCTGGAACGAGTTCTTCTTCGCCGTCAGCCTGACCGCGACCCGCGCCGCCACGGTGCCGATGTTTATGATCGGCTTCGTGACTTCCGAGGGTCTGTTCTGGGCCAAGCTGGCCGCCGCCGGAACGATGGCCATGCTGCCGGTGGTTCTGGTCGGCTGGAGCGCGCAGCGTCAACTGGTGCGCGGTCTGTCACTCGGCGCTGTCAAGTAACGTAATAGAACTGCATGGCAACGGTCCACGACGTGGCACGACGCGCCGGCGTGTCCACCAGCACCGTCTCACACGTCGTGAACCGCACGCGGTTCGTGTCGGACGAGTTGCGCGCGCGTGTCGAGGCGGCGATGCGCGAGCTCGACTTCACGCCGAATGCAGCCGCGCGCATGCTGACCCTCAAACGTTCGCATACGATTGGTTTGATCGTCTCGGATATCCGCAACCCCTTCTTTGCGTCAGTCGCGCGCGGTGTCGAAGATGTTGCCCAGGAGCAGGGCTACACGCTGGTGTTGTGCAACAGCGACGAGACCGCATGGCGCGAGAGGGCCTGTCTCAACGCGCTGGAGACCCGGGCGGTCGACGGTGTCCTGCTGGCATCAGCCGGAGTGGCGGATGAGCATCTCTCGCGGCTGGTGCAAGCCGGCTACCCGATCGTGCTGGTCGATCGCGACTTGCCCGAATTGGGCGCGCCGGCTGTGCTCCTGGACAACGAAGGTGCGGCGTATAGCGCGGTGTGGCACCTGATCACGCGCGGCCATCGACGGGCGAATCGACCAGTGAAGGCGGGGTCATCGCGGCCAACGCGGTGCTCGACCTGGATGTACCGCCCTCGGCTATTTTCTCGGGCAACAACCTGATGAGTATTGGCGCGCTGCAAGCGATCGGCAATCGTGGGCTCTTGGTGCCGGAGGACGTTGCGCTGGTCGGCTTCGACGATTTCCCATTTCCCTGGTCCGACGCATTTCGGCCGCACCTGACGACGGTCGCCCAACCGACGTACGAGCTTGGCCGACGGGCAGCCGAGCTACTCGTGCAGCGTCTACAAAGGCTGAGCGCGCCGACGTCCGCCGAACGCGTGGTCCTTGACGGCAAGCTGGTCGTGCGCGAGTCATCGGGTGCGCTGCCACTGGCCGCGGCCACGCCACCGCGCGAAACGGCGCCGCGTCATCGGCGCAAACGACTCGCGTGAAGGCCGATTGGCCGGCGGTCGTGTGCCTGGGCGAGGTGCTGATTGACTTCGTCGCGCGTGACGGTGACCTGCCACTTCAGCAAGCCACGAACTTTCACAAAGCGGCGGGCGGCGCGCCGGCCAACGTGGCGGTGGCGCTCGCGCGGCTCGGGACCAGTGTCGCGTTCATCGGCAAAGTCGGGGGTGATGCGTTCGGTCAGTCGTTGCGCGAAACGCTCGCAGCTGAGGGCGTAACCGTGCGCGGCCTGGTGGAGGCGCCCACGGCGCGGACCGCGCTTGCATTTGTGGGATCCGATGGACATGGCGGGCGGCAGTTTGTCTTCTATCACCGCGGCATGGCGGACACGCTGCTGCGTTCCGAGGAAGTTGACCGAGAGCTCATCGCCAACGCGCGCATCTTCCACTTCGGCTCGGTGACACTGGCCACCGAACCGAGCCGCACGGCGACCGCCGCCGCGGCACAGATGGCACGTGAATGCGGGCGCCTCGTCTCTTTCGACCCCAACGTGCGCCTGGAGGTGTGGGACTCGCCTCGCCACGCCCTGGACTCCATGATCGACATGCTGAGCGTGGTCGACGTCGTCAAAGTTAGCTCGGACGAGCTCGCCTTTCTGACCGGCACGTCCGACCCAGCCGAGGCGTGCCGCACCCTGCGCGACCACGGACCGACCGTTGCGGTGGTCACCCTGGGCGGCGGCGGCTGCTTCTACCAGACGGCCAGCGCATCGGGCCACGTGCCTGGAATTTCCGTGGAATCGGTGGATAGTCTGGGCGCCGGCGACGCGTTTGTGGCCGGACTCCTGGCCGGCCTCGTCACCTGCACCGATCGCACCGCTGTCTGCGATGAGGCGTCGCTTGTCCCTGCGCTGCGCTTTGCCAACGCCGTCGGTGCGATGACGACCACGCGCTACGGGGCAATCCCCGCCTTGCCTACACGTACGCAGGTCGAGGCGCTGCTCGAATCCCCGACATCTGTTTAGTGCACCAGTCCATGTGCAGCGAGCTGCTCGGCGGCTTCGTTGGCGGAGCCTGCCACAGCGTGCTGTTCGCGCACCCAGGCCACCAGCTCGGCAATACCGTCCTCGAACCTGTAGCGCGGCGCGTAGCCAATCAGCGCGCGAATGCGCGTGATGTCGGCGAAACAATGGCGAACGTCACCGGCCCTGAACTTGCGCGTGATCTCGAACCCGCCCCTCCAGCTCAGCTCTTGCGCCAGGAGCTCAGCCACCCTCAGGACGCTCGTTGGCCGGCCGGTGCCCACGTTGAGCACCTGGTGATCGGCGGCCGGGCTGGCCATCGCCAGCGAGCACGCCTGGGCAATGTCGCTGACGTGCACAAAGTCGCGCTGCTGCAGGCCGTCCTCGTAGATCAGCGGCGCCCGTCCGGCGAGCATGCCCCCCGAGAAGATCGCCGCCACCCCGGTGTACGGGTTGGTCAACGCCTGTCGTGAGCCGTAGATATTGAAGAACCGCAGGGCGACCGCCGGCAAATCGTAGGCCTGACCAAAGGCCAGCGCCATCTCCTCGTGATCGCGCTTGTTGATCGCGTAGATCGAGGTCGGATACAGCGGCTTGTCCTCGCCGGTTGGCAGTGGCCGCAATTCGGCGGCACAGCGTGGACAACGCGGCTCCCATTCAGCGTCGGTGAGCTGCTCGACAGATCGCAGCCGTGGTGCGACCGGACCGCACGCGGCACACGCATAGGCGCCTTCGCCGTAGATCGACATCGACGAGGCGACCAGCAATTTGCGCACATGGAGACGACTGCGTTCGGTGGCCATGATCTCGAGCAGTGTCGCGACACCCATCACGTTGACGTCCGTGTAGCGGCGGACCTGGTACATGCTCTGGCCGACGCCCACCATCGCCGCCAGGTGGAAGATGACGTCTGCCTCGCGGATCAGCGGCGCAAGCGCGCCTGCATCGCGGATGTCGCCGCGCTCCAGGCGGTGGGCCGAATCCAGGTATGGTGGGCGGGTCGTGCCTGGGCCGTGCACCTGTGGCTCCAGGTTGTCGAACAGGATGACCTCGTGGCCGGCTAACGCGAGCGCATCGGCGAGATGCGAGCCGACGAATCCGGCGCCGCCGGTGATCAGGACACGCTCGCCCATCGCTGCTCCAATGCGTTCATCAGCCCAGGCCATTGTCGCTGACGCGACGGTGCCCACGGTTGGATTCGAACCAACGATCGTGACTTTATGAGAGTCCTGCTCTAACCACTGAGCTACGTGGGCAGTCGCCATGAGTGTAGCGCGACGCTACGAGTCGAGGTGCTGCGCGACTCCGCCCCCTTGCCTTCGGTGGGGCAATACGCGCCACACTGAGACATGGCGCAGAAGAAGAAGAGCACGCCGGAGAAGATGGCGAAGAAAAAGGCGCAGCCGCAACGGTTGGAGCACTGGAAGAACGAGCCCGACGAGCACGACTACCCCGCGGCACTCGATTATCTGACTCTGCTGCTGTCGCTCGAGGCGGCCGAGGCCATTGTCGAACAACTCAAGACCGCGGACCTGACGCATAAAAAAGCGAAGGACCTGTTGCGAGCCAGCAGGCTGGAAACCTTGCCACCGGATAACGTGCACGTCGGGGCCGATCTGGCCAAGGTCAAGGCAGGCAAGTCTCTCTCGCCCGTCCTGCTCGTTAGAGGCCTGCTCGAGTCGGACCTTCCACTGACGATCGCCGACGGCTACCACCGCATCTGCGCGAGCTACTGGCTGGACGAGAACGCTGACATTCCGTGCAGACTCGTCGGATTGGCGCGGCCGCGGACGCGCAGTCGGAGTTGAGTACGATCCGGCTCATGAGCGAGCCACTACCCCGAGCGCGCATCGCCGTGATCAACGACGACACGGCATTCCTCGTACTGATGCGTGACTTGCTCGAGAACGAAGAGAACTTTGACGTGCTGGTTTGCAAAGAGTGGGACAACGCCTATCAGTTCGTGAAAAATGAGCAGCCCGATCTGGTCATCCTGGACATCCGCATCGGCGGCGAAGAGCACGGTTGGACGATCCTCAACCTGCTGACGCTCGACCCCGTGACGCACCACATTCCGGCGATCGTCTGCTCGGCGGCGATCCAATCGCTCCACGAGCACCAGGGGATGCTGACCAAGCTCGGGATTCACGCGTTGGCCAAGCCGTTCGACCTCGACACGCTTTTGACGACCATCGAAGACACCCTCGGCGGCAAGCCCGTCTGACCCGGCGCCTCAGGCGTTTTCGAGAATCCGCGCGAATGCGTTCACATAGCTTGGATCGCCGCTCTGTTCTCTAAGCAGCCAGTATTCCGCGCCCCAGAACAGGTACGCATCCAGCCCGACTTCCGCCTGCCGACTCCAGCCCATCCAGCGGTTGTAGTTGTCGATGACGTGCTCCGGCAAGCAGCTGTACATCCCGTGTGCGGGTGGGTTGGGCGGGGTGGTCACCGCTTCCCATGGCTCGGCCTGCCCTTCGGTGATCATCAGCCGGTGATGACCAGTACGCGCCCAGTCGAACAACTGCCGGCGCCTGGCCCGCTGCCACGGACTATGGCTGCCGTCCAGATAGAGCGTTGTTTCGCCCAGACTCGCCAGCGCGTGGCGCGGGTAGTAGTCGATCCCGACGATATCCGCGTGGCGCTGCGCCACCGCGAGTGAATCACCCTGATCGCGCGTCTGAAGCCACTGCGCCACACGGACCGGCAGCGTTACGGGCAGAAAGCCGTTCATGACAATTGGCCTGGATGGATCAGCCCGTCGAACCGCCGCCACCTCCGCCGCGACAAAGCTCTCGGCCAAACGCCACGAGTGCTCCATTCCGAGCGGGTCGACGGCTTCGTGCTCCACTTGCCAGGCCACGACACTTGAATACACCTTGTATCGATCCACAATCCGCGCGGCGAATTCTGTCGCCGCGTCAAGGAGAGCTGCGTACGCCGACGGCTTGATGAGCGTGTGTTCCGGCAGCGCGCGGGGCAGCTGGTGGCCGGGGACGAAGAACTCCGGGTAACCGAACGTCTTGAGCGGACCCACGCACAACACAACCTGTTTGCCCGCCCGCGCTGCCATGTCAACCTGCCAATCGAGGGCACGGGTGTCGAACACTCCAGACGCCGGCTCGATCCGATTCCAATACGCGCCCAGCCGGATCAGCTGGAAGGGATACGCCACCAGTTTTTCAAAGGTGGACTCCAGCTCGAGGCTGAGTGCCTCAATTTGCGGCGGCCGGAAGCTCACCCCGAGCTGTGTCGAGCCGCGTGGTTCGATCGGTGCCGTCCGCCAGGCGGCGGTCAGCGGTTGATGGGAGCGGCGGACACGCACCTCGACCGCCAGCGGCAAAGCCAGCACGCTGCCGATCGCCGCCCCGAGGCCGATGCGGCGTAAGGCGCGGGCTGCCATCAGCGGTGCGCGAGGACTTCTTCGCGTCGCCAGGTGGTCGCCGCCAGGGTGGTCAGCACCACGTCGAGCACCACCAGCCCGGCCAACGTACTGACCATCCCGAGGGGTCCCCAGTCGGCCAGCTTGGCCGCCACCCCGAACACGACTCCCCAGACTGGCATGAGTACCAGGCCGCCGATTTGCTGAGCGGCATTGAACGTGCGCACCCGTGACGAAATCAGGCTGGCCACGCTGGCCGCGAACCAGGCGACCGCGGGGATGAGGGCGATCAAAGTCAGGCTCAACCACACTGGCAGCAATCGCAGCTCGGCGGGGCCAAGGACCGCTGCCAGGCCAAGTGCATACACGCAATCCGCCACGACCGCGTAGACGAGCGGCGGAATGATCGCGCCCAGGACCTTGCCGCCAAAAATCGCCATATTGCTCGCCGGCGAGGCAAGCAGTGGGGTCAGGATCCCACGCTCTTTTTCACCCGCGAACTGACCGGAGGCAATGCCAATCGCCGCGCTGGTCGGCAGGAGGCCCACCACCAGCAGGTTGAAGGCCAGCACGTCCCCGAGCGAAGGCTCGCCGTCAGCGGGCGGGCTCGCCACCAACGGACGCAAGATCACCAGCACCAGCACGATCGGTATCACGACCGCGAATGCGACGCCCATCAGCAGGCTGAGGCGGTCCTGCAGCGCGTCGATCGCCGCGCGCCGCGCGATCAGCCAGGTCATCTCGAGGTCGCCGGGTGGCGCATAGCGCAGTGCTCGGACCCGGCCCTGGCGGCTCATGCGCCTGCTCCAACCACGTCGGTCGGCGGGCTACCGACCACCGTGGCATACACGTCCTCGAGCGTGGCGGTCGTGCACATCACTGACACGATGCCAGCTCCAGCGGCGACCAGCGCGGAGATGACGTGCGGATTGGTGCGCTGCGTCTGCGCGGTTCTGTAGACCAGCAACGGACCTTGCGGAGTGTGCGCGACCACCGGGTCTGAAACGCCCGAGACACGCTCGGCGATCGATACGGCCGCCGCGCAGGGCGCCGCCAGAAGGATCTGCACGAGCGTCTCCTGGGAGGCATTGGCTCGCAGCGCGGCCGCGCTATCGAATGCCACGATGCGGCCGTGAGCCAGGATGGCGACCCTGTCCGCCAGGCGCTCCGCTTCATCCAGGTCGTGGGTGCACAGCACGATGCTGCGACTGGCATGCTTGAGGCCGACGATCAGCTCGCGGACCGTGCGCGCGGCAAGTGGGTCCAGTCCGGCCGTCGGCTCGTCCAGGAAAACGACCTCCGGCTCGTGCAGCAGCGCTCGCGCGAGCGCGACCTTTTGCTGCATGCCGCGCGAAAAGCCGGCGATGCGTGTGGTGCCCAATTCGTGAAGATCGAACAGACGGAGCAGCTCGTCGATGCGTCGTCCGCGAGCATCGTCGTCGAGCCCATAGACGCGCCCGAAAAAGTTCAGGTAGCCCCAGGGCGTCATCTGATCGTGCAGACCAGGTGTGTCGGTCACCAGCCCCACGCGCGAGCGAACGGCGGCCGGGTCGGTGCGCACGTTGCAACCCGCCACGGTGGCTTCGCCGGCGGTCGGTGCGAGTAAACCCGCCAACAGACGCACCGTGGTGGTCTTGCCGGCGCCATTCGGGCCAAGCAGGGCCAGGATCGTCCCGTCCGGGACACTCAGGGACACGTCGTCGACCGCGACCACCGAGCCGAACTCGCGTCGCAGGCTGCGCGCTTCGATCATGCTCGCATGCTGCCCCGACGGCGGGCCAGCCAGGCGAAGGGCTTCAGGAACAGCCTGAGCAGGAACGCCGGGATTTTCGGGACCGCTAGCTCGCGTTCGAATTCGAGCAGGACCAGTGCCAGGTCGGGCAGGCGCGGCACGAGCGTGACTGGCGAAGACGCGCCCGCGCCGATCGCGCCACTCCGCTCGAGCAGCTCTTGCATGCGCAGCGCCGGGCGGATTTCGACGCGCGCGAGCGCGGTGTCTGGTCCGACGTTGCCGAACCAGTGCGCCGTCCCTGGCTTGATGACAATGGTGCGGCCCGGACCGGCCAGCATGGTGCGCCGGCCGATTTGGAAGCGCATCTGACCTGTCACGACGATGAAGCGCTCCTCCTGGACGGGGTGCGCGTGCGTGGCCGGCACGTGCCCGCCCGGCGGCAGGAACAGATCGAACGCGAGCAGTCGACCATGCGTATCGGCGCCGCTCTGGCGAATGACGATCCGTTCGCCGCTGATCGGGTTGTCGATGACCTGTCCGCCAGCCATGGGTTGAACCCTACTGCAACGACCCACACGATGTTTGGATTGCGCTGTCGCAGGTTTGTCGCAAGTCTTTTGGGGCGCGCTTAGCGCGCCGCGAGAGGGTACGCTAACCCACGACAAAGGAGGCGCGTAGCGTTGACCGCGAGTTGGACCTCAGCCGCCACGCGACCCGAACAGGCGGGTGGCGTGCAATATCACATCCGCTGTAAGCCAGGCGACGTCGCGCGGTACGTGCTGTTGCCCGGCGATCCGGCCCGCGTTGGCCTGATGGTCGCGCGCTGGGCCGAGGGCCGCGAAGTCGCCAACGAACGCGAGCACGTCACCGCGACCGGTGTCCTGCGCGACGGCGGGCCAATCTCAGCCTGTTCGACCGGCGCCGGCGGGGGCTCGACCGCCAGCGCGCTGGAGGAGTTGATCGTCATCGGCGCGGACACGTTCATTCGCGTCGGCACGTGCGGCGCCATTCAGCGGCACATCGAATGCGGCGACGTGGTCATTCACACCGGGGCGGTCCGTCTCGACGGCACCAGTCCGCAGTACGTCCGCCCCGAGTATCCGGCCGCGGCGCACTACCAGGTCGTCATGGCGCTGATCCAGGCGGCCGAGCGCCTGGGTGTGCGCTACCACCTCGGCGTGAGCGCATCGACCGCGTCTTTCTACACGGGCCAGGGTCGGCCCGGCTGGAACGGCTACAGCCAGACCTGGATGGAGACGCTCGTGCCCGACTTGCAGCGAGCGGGGGTGCTGAATTTCGAGATGGAGGCGGCCACCATTTTCACCATGCTCGGGCTGTACGGATTACGGGGCGGCAGCGTGTGCGCGGTGGTGGCGAACCGGATTACGGACACCATGGTCAAGGAGGGCGTCGAGACCGCCATCGACGTAGCCAACGAGGCCGTGCGCATCCTGCAGACGTGGGACAGTCAGACAGCGGCGGCGGGCCGGACCACGTGGTATCCGGAGTTGGACAAGGTCAAGGGGTGAGTCAGATGAACAATCCGATGACGCGACGTGTGCTCCTGCGTAACGGTGGACTGCTCAGCGTGGTGACGCTTGCCGGTGGGGTCCTGGCCGCCTGCGGCAGCGCATCCACCAGCACCAGCGCACCGGCGCCCGCCAGTCCAACCCAGGCGGCGCCGGTTCAAACGCAGCAAGTCAGCTTGCGCCTGGGCTGGCTGGCCAACTCGCAGTACGCCGGCGACTTCGTCGCCCTCGATAAGGGCTACTTCAAGGAGCGGGGCATCGATGCGCGCATCGATCCGGGTGGACCCAACATCGACCCCGTCTCGCTGACCGCCAGCGGCTCCAACACGATCGGCAACGTCTCGTCGATTGCCGCGATGTTCCTGGCCCGCTCGCAGGGAATACCCGTCAAGGCCTTCGCCACGGCGCTGCAGCGCCACCCATTCGCGTTCATTACCCTCAAAGACAAGAACATCCACTCGCCCCAGGATTTCGTCGGCAAGAAGATCGGGATTCAAGCCACCGCCCGCCCGCTGATTGACGCGGTCATTGCCAAGTACAACCTGCCCCGCGACCAGGTCCAGATCGTGGTTATCGGTTCGGATACCACGCCGCTCAAGACCGGCCAGGTGGACGTCATCACCGGCTGGGTGATCGATGCGCCGCAAATGGCGGCCGTCGGCCCTGATGCGGTGCCGCTGTTGCTGTGGGACATGGGTATCCATCTGTACGCGTTCACCTACTTCACGACGGACGATGTCCTGAAATCCAAGTCCGACATGTTGACGAACTTCGTCGGGGCCAGCGCCAGGGGCTGGGACTATGCAGCCAAGAATCCCGAGGAGGCGACCGACATCTCGCTGAAATACGGCCAGGACCTGAAGCGCGACCTGGAGCTGCAGACCTGGAAGCTCGAGGCGCCGTTCATGTGGTCGGACGTGACCAAGAACAAGGGTTGGGGCTGGATGGACACGCAGGTCTGGGACGACGCGATCAAGGTCTACGGCGACCTCGGCCAGCTCAAAAATCCGATCACGTCCGCCGACGCGATGACCCAGGACGTGCTTGGTCGTGTTAGCGACCGACCCAAAGGGTAGCCAATCGTCCGCGCCCAGTGGTGGCGCGGTCGAGCTGGACGGGGTGGCGATGCGGTTCAGCACCCCGACCGGCTCCGTGCAGGCGCTCGACGACGTCAGCCTCGTGGTCCGGCCGCGCGAATTCGTGTCGCTGCTCGGGCCGTCCGGCTGCGGCAAGAGCACGCTGCTGCGGCTGGTTTCGGATGTGCTGACGCCAACGGGCGGATCGATCCGCGTCGGCGGCCGGACACCGGCGCAGGCGCGCAAACAGCGCACGTTTGGCTTCGTCTTCCAGGACGCGACGCTGTTGGCGTGGCGGTCTGCTTTACAGAATGTGTTGCTGCCGCTCGAGATCAGCGGCGATAGCCGCGGCGCGCACGAACGCGCGGCGCGCCTGCTCGAGCTGGTCGGTCTGCAGGGCTTCGAGCAGGCGTATCCGTGGCAGCTCTCGGGCGGCATGCGTCAACGCGTGTCGATCGCCCGCGCGCTGATCACCGAGCCGCACATCCTGCTCATGGACGAGCCCTTCGGCGCGCTCGACGAGATCACCCGCGAGCGTTTGAACACGGAGCTGTTACGCATCTGGCAAGCCACGGCGACAACCATCCTGTTCGTCACCCACAGCTCACCAGAGGCGGTCTTTCTCTCCGACCGCGTGGTCGTGCTTACCGCGCGGCCAGGGCGGGTCAAGCTGTCGCTGCCGATCGAGCTGCCGCGTCCGCGCGACCCGGCCATCAAGGATACGGTCGACTTTGCCCGTTACACGGGCGCGTTGCGGCGTGCCCTGATCGACGAGCCGGTGGAACCCGGGTGAGACTCCGCCGCTACGTCGTGTCGGCGCTCGGCATCGTGGCGATCATTGGCTACTGGGAGTTCCACGTGCGGTTTTTCCACGTGCCGGATTTTCTCGTCCCGGCGCCGTCCCAGGTTGCCCAGAGCCTCGTCGAAGAGTGGCCAGCGCTGCAGCGCAATACCGGCGCCACCTTGATCGAATCGATCGGTGGCTTTGTCGCCGGTAACGGCGTGGCGATTCTGCTGGCCGTGCTCTTCGTCCACAATAAGCCGACCGAACGGACGCTGTACCCGATCGCGGTAGCGATCCGCACGGTGCCGATCATCGCCATCGCGCCGATCCTGGTGCTGCTGTTCGGCAACGGCTACGCGCCGAAGATCATCATCGCCGCGTTGATCTCGTTTTTCCCCACCCTGGTCAACATGGTGCGCGGGTT
>WNFC01022947.1_pt1 | contig 11215 bp, 8 predicted proteins | sample 5400541 | NCBI WGS metagenome assembly WNFC01 (sample SAMN13153342, study PRJNA577476) | soil metagenome | isolation source: 120 cm saprolite under Douglas fir tree site 2 hole 2 replicate 1 | place: USA:California | collected 2015-04-18
CGCGGTCATCACGAATCCGAAGGCCTTTCCGCCGAAGATTCGGAAGCGGCTGGACTTCCTGCTCGGGAAATACTTCCCCGCGGCCAAGAGAGGATCCCGGCGTGGCTGATCTCGTCCCTGTTGCGGCCGATCTCGTGGTGGTGGGCTCGGTGGCGCTCGACACCGTCAAGAAGCCGTTCGGCAACGTGACCGAGGCGCTGGGCGGCTCGGCGACGTACTTCTCCTATGCGGCGAGCTTCTTCACCCAGGTGCGTGTCGTGGGCGCCGTGGGCAGCGATTTCCCGCGGGAGCACCTCGAGCTGCTGAGCGGTCGCGGCGTGGACGTGTCGGCGATCGAGATCCTGCCCGGGCAGAAGACCTTCCGCTGGACCGGGGAGTACGGGTTCGACCTCAACGAGGCGCACACGCTGGATGTCCAGCTGAATGCCTTCGCGGCGTTCAAGCCGAAGCTCGGATCCTCGCACCGCAAGGCGAAGTTTCTCTTCCTCGCCAACATCGATCCCGTTCTCCAGCTGGACGTGCTCAGCCAGATGGAGCGGCCGGCGCTGACCGCGCTCGACACCATGAACTTCTGGATCGAGGGCAAGCGCGAGGACCTCGTGCGGGTCCTCGAACGCGTGGACGTCCTGCTCATCAACGACGCCGAGGCTCGGATGCTCGCCCGCGAGCCGAACCTCGTCAAGGCCGCCCGGGCGATCACCGGCATGGGGCCGCGCACCGTCGTGATCAAGCGCGGCGAGTACGGCTCGCTGCTGTTGTCCGACGAGCAGTTCTTCTTCGCTCCGGCGTACCCGCTCGAGTCGGTCTTTGACCCCACCGGGGCCGGCGACACCTTCGCCGGCGGCTTCATGGGCTATCTCGCCCAGCATGACGCCGTAGACCTCGCTTCCCTCAGGCGAGCCATGGTGCGTGGGGCCACGATGGCCTCGTTCACCGTCGAGGACTTCTCTCTCGATCGTCTGAAGCGGCTCGAACCCCGCGAGATCGAGTCGCGCCTGATCGTGTTCGCCGACATGGTGCGGCTGGAGGGCTAGCGTGGACGCCGCTCTTACCGCGAAGCATACGAGGCTCCTCGAGATCATCCGAGGCATGGGGCGGGTCCTCGTGGCTTTCTCCGGCGGCGTCGACTCGACCTTCCTCGCCCGCGCGGCCCGGGATGCCCTGGGTGAGCGTGCCGTGCTCGTGACGGCGGATTCCGAGACCTACCCCGCCTCGGAGCTCGACGAGACGCGGCGTCTGGCAGCCCTGCTGGGCATGCGGCATCTGGTCGTCCAGACTCGCGAGCTGGACAATCCGCAGTACGCGCTGAATTCCCCCAACCGGTGCTACTTCTGCAAGGAGGAGCTCTTCGCGAAGCTCGGCCCCATCGCGCAGGAGCACGGCGATGCGATCATGGTCTACGGGGCCAACATGGACGATCTCGGAGACCACAGGCCCGGCATGGACGCCGCCAAGGCTGCGGGAGTGCGGGCTCCGCTCATCGAGGCTGAAGTGTGGAAGGAGGAGATCCGGGCGCTGTCGCGCGAGCTCGGGCTGCCGACCTGGGACAAGCCGTCCTTCGCCTGCCTGTCTTCACGCTTCCAGTACGGCGAGGCCATCACCCCCGAAAAGCTCCGGCGCATCGACGCCGCAGAGTCCTTCATCCGGAGCCTCGGCTTTCGCCAGTTCCGCGTCCGCCACCACGACAGGCTGGCGCGGCTGGAACTGCCGCCTGAGGAGATGGGACGGCTCTTCGAGGACGGCAGGCACGAAGCGGTCGTGAAGCGTTTCCGGGAGCTTGGCTATCTCTACGTCACCCTCGACCTCCAGGGCTTCAGGAGCGGCAGCGCGAACGAGATACTGAAATGGATCGCGAAAAAGTAAGAGAGCTGCTCGAGGCGGTCGCCAGCGGCGCGCTCGATCCTGAGCGAGCTCTGGCGAAGCTGCGCGATCTGCCGGTGGACGATTTGCGCTTCGCCCGCGTGGATTTGCATCGCTCGCTGCGCCACGGTGTCCCGGAGGCCGTGTTCTGCGAGGGCAAGACGCCCGCGCAGGTGCTGGCCATCGTCACGCGCCTCGCCGAGAGCCACGATAATGTCCTGGCGACGCGCGTGGACGCGGGGGTGATCGAGGCGCTCACGGGGTCGGGACTTCCGTGCCGGGTCCACTCGGAGGCTGCGCTGGTGGTCGTCAAGCCACGCGCCCAGGAGGGCGTCGGCCTCATCGTGATCGTGAGCGCCGGGACGGCCGACATGCGCGTGGCGGAGGAAGCGGCGGTCACGGCCGAGGTCATGGGCAATCGCGTCGAGCGCCTCTACGACTGCGGCGTGGCCGGCCTGCATCGCCTCGTGCCTCATCTCGACCGGCTGAGCGAAGCCAATGTCATCGTCGCGGTGGCGGGCATGGAGGGCGCGCTGCCGAGCGTGATCGGGGGTCTCGTGGACCGGCCCGTGATCGCGGTGCCGACGAGCGTCGGCTACGGCGCGTCGTTCGGAGGGGTTGCTGCGCTCCTGGCCATGCTCAACTCGTGCGCGCCGGGGGTGTCGGTCGTGAACATCGACAACGGCTACGGCGCCGCTGCGCAGGCCAACCAGATCAACAAGCTCGCCGCCAAGATCAGGTAGCCATGCGGATCGCATACTTCGACTGCCCGAGCGGGGCCGCAGGGGACATGATCATGGGCGCCCTGGTCGACGCGGGCGCGCCGTTCGAGGCGCTGCGCGGCGAGCTCGCCAAGCTCGGCCTCGAGGGTTTCACGCTCGAGCGCCGCGAGGTCATGAAGGGCGCCTTCCGGGCGGCCAAGGTGGACGTCCATATTCACGACCATGACCATGCGGGGGGGGACGCCGGGCACGAGCACGAGGAGCCGCATGGACGGCCCCGGCATCCGGAGCGAAACGTGCGCTCCATCCTCGAGCTGATCGCGGCGAGCGGACTCGACGACCGCGTGAAAGCGAACGCGGCGCGCATCTTTTCGCGGCTCGCGGAAGCGGAGGCGCGCGTGCACGGGACCTCCGTGGACCAGGTCCACTTCCACGAGGTCGGCGCCGTGGACGCGATCGTGGACATTACGGGCGCCTGCATCGGGCTCCATCTCCTGGGCGTGGACGCCGTGCACTGCTCCGCGCTGCCCGTCGGCGGCGGATTCGTCACGGGAGCGCATGGACGCATGCCCATACCTGGTCCGGGGACGGCCGAGCTGCTCAAGGGCTTCCCCGTCGTGGACACGGGGGTGAAGCGAGAGCTCGTGACGCCGACCGGCGCTGCCATCTTGACGACGCTCGCGGCATCGGCGGGTGCCATGCCGGCCATGACCGTCGAGGCCGTCGGCTATGGCGCCGGCACCATGGAGCTCGAGACCCCTAATATCATCCGCGTCTTCCTGGGCCGGGCGGCGGAGATCCGCGGGACCGAGACGATTGTCCAGATCGAGACCACCGTGGACGACATGCAGCCACAGCTCTGGGAGGCCGTAATGGAACGGCTCTTCGAGGTCGGCGCGCTCGACGTCTACCTGACGCCGGTGACCATGAAGAAGAGCCGGCCTGGCATAGTGCTGACGGCGCTGTGCCCGCCCGACCAGGTCACGGAGCTGTCGCGCGTGCTGTTCGAGGAGTCGCCGACCATCGGCGTGCGGTGGACGGCCTACGAGCGCGAGCGGCTCGACCGTGAGACCGTCACGCTGACGACGGCCTACGGTCCCGTGCCCTTCAAGGTTTCTCGGCTCGCCGGCCGCGTGATCACGGTCACGCCGGAGTTCGCAGAGATCCGCAGGATCGCGAAGGAGAAAGGACTGGCCGCCCGCGAGGTCCTCGACCGGGCGCGCGCCGACGGCCGCCGGCTCCTCGAGCCATGATCTGCCCGGCCTGCCGCCACGACAATCCTGAGCGCGCCAAGTTCTGCCTCGAGTGCGGCCAGCGGCTGGCCGCCGCGTGCCCCCAGTGCGGGACCGAGCTTCCGCCGGCGGCCAAGTTCTGTCTCGAGTGCGGCCACCGGCTCGGCGCGGTCGAGGCGGCGCCGGCGTCGCCGCCGGCCGTGGCGCTTCCGGGAGAGGATTTTCACGCCCGCCTGGCTTCGTACACGCCCAAGCACCTCGCCGAAAAGATCCTTACGAGCCGCTCGGCCATCGAGGGCGAGCGGCGGCAGGTGACCGTGCTCTTCACAGACGTCGCCGGCTTCACGCCGCTGGCCGAGAAGCTCGACCCCGAGGACGTGCACCGCATCATGAACCGGTGCTTCGAAATGATCACGGCCGAGGTTCACCGGTTCGAGGGCACGATCAACCAGTACACGGGCGACGGCGTCATGGCGCTCTTCGGCGCCCCGATCGCCCACGAGGACGGGCCGCGCCGGGCTGCGCATGCCGCGCTTGGGATCCAGCGGGCGCTCGGAGACTACGGTAGGGAGCTCAAAGCCCAGGGCGGGCCGGAGCTCAAGATGCGGATCGGGATCAACGCCGGTCCGGTCGTGGTGGGACGAATCGGCGACGACCTGCGCATGGACTATACGGCCGTCGGCGACACGACGAACCTGGCGGCGCGGATGCAGCAGATCGCCCAGCCGGGCAGCGTGGTGGTGACCGACGCGACGCACAAGCTCATCTCGGCTTTCTTCGAGACCCTGGACCTTGGCGAGGTTACGGTCAAGGGCCACGCGCCGGTCAGGGCCTGGGAGGTGCTGCGCCCGCGGCAGCGGCGCTCGCGCTTCGACGCATCTGTGGAGCGCGGGCTCACCCCGATGGTCGGCCGGGTTCACGAGGTTGCTACCCTCATCGAACGATTCGGCGAGGTCAAGGCCGGGCGGGGCCAGGTGGTCTCTATTTCGGGCGACGCCGGCATCGGCAAGTCGCGGCTGCTGCTCGAGTTCCGCCGCCGGCTCGCCGAGGCGGGCCTAGCCGTCACGTGGCTCGAGGGCCAGTGCATCTCGTTCGGTCAGTCAATCCCGTACCTGCCTCTGCTCGACCAGCTCCGGGAGAACTTCGGCATCGAGGAGTTCGACGGTGAGCCTGAGATCATCGCCAAGATCGAGCACGGCATGCGGCGCATGGGGCAGCTCGATCCGTATATCCCGTACGTGCGGTACCTGCTGTCCGTGGACCCGGGCGATCCTGTTGTCGCCGCGATGGACGCGCCCGCCAGGCGAAAGGGGGTCCTCGAGGCCATGCGCGCGCTGGCGCTTCGGGGAGCGTCACGTCGGCCCATCGTATTCGTGTTCGAGGATCTCCACTGGATCGACGCCAGCACGGAGGAGTATCTCAACGCGCTCATGGGCTCGATCACCGGCGCGCCGGTGATGATCGTCCTCACCTACCGGGTCGGATACACCCCGCCTTTCGGGAACCGCAGCTTCTACACGACCCTGACCCTGCACACGCTCTCAGAGGCCGAAGCCCTGGGCATGGCCGAACTCGTGCTGGGCACAGATCAGATTCCGGCGGAGCTCAAGGCCGCCCTGTTGGACAAGGCCGAGGGCGTGCCGCTCTTTGTCGAAGAGGTGGCGAAGACGCTCCTCGATCTCGGCGTACTCAGGCGCGAGAACGGCGGACTCCGGATGGTCAAGGGGATGGGAGAGGTGAGCGTGCCCGAGACCATCCACGGAATCATCATGGCGCGACTCGACCGGCTCGGGGAGGACGGCAAGCGCACGGTTCAACTCGCATCGGTGATCGGCCGCCAGTTCCTCCAGCGATTGCTGGAGCGCATCGCCGGGTTGTCTGGGAAGCTGGAGGGCCTTCTCCAGGAGCTGAAGGCGCTGGAGATCATCTACGAGCAGGGGCTCTTGCCCGAGCCTGCCTACATCTTCAAGCACGCGGTGATCCAGGACGTGGCCTACGGCAGCCTCCTGAAAGAGCGCCGGAGGGAGCTGCACCGGGCTGTCGGCGGCGCCATCGAGGAGCTGTACCCGGACCGGCTGGCCGACCACTATCAGGAGCTGGCGCATCACTTCGTCAACGGCGAGGACTGGCCCAAGGCCTTCGAGTACCTGGTCCGCACGGGGGATCGCGCCAAGGACGCATTCGCGAACCAGACCGCGCTCGATTCGTACGCCAAAGCCCTCGAGGTCGCCCCGCGCGTCTCGCCGCCGTTGGCGCCGCGGCGAATCATGGAGATCTATCAGCGGCGCGGGCAGATCTGGCGGCTCATGAGCCGGCCGCCGGATTCCCTCGCCGAGCTCGAGCGCATGCTCGCCATGGCCCGCGAGGCGAACGACCGCTTCGCCGAAGCGCAAGCCTTGGTGGAGCTCTCCCTCTCCCACTGGCTCTTTTTCTCCGCCGAGCATACGCCGCTGACCAAGTCGTGCGCGGAAGAGGCGCTCACCATCGGTCGCGAGATCGGGAACGAAGAGGTCGTGGCGAAGAGCCTGTCCTACCTTGGCCTCGTCTTTCAAGTTGAAGGCGATCTCGTACGAGGGGACGAGATGCTCGAGGAGTCGCTCCGCATCAGCGAGGCCCGCGGCTTCAAGGACGCCATCGCGCAGGATCTCACATGGCTCGGAGCCCACGCCGACTGGCGTGGGGAGTTTCGCAAGGCCATTCCGCTCTGCCGCCGGGCGGAAGAGACAGCCCGAGAGAACCACGACGGGCTCTCCGAGCTATTGGGCCTGGCCTTCCGCTGCCTCGCCCTGGTTGGGTTGGGAGAGTACGGGCAGGGACTGACCCTCATTAACGAGGGTCTGAGCATGGCGCGGGACCGCGAGACGATCTGGGTGATCGGGCGGCTGACCAACTCGCTGGGATGGCTCTACCAGGAGCTGGGCGACTTCCCTCGTGCGGCCGAGCTCAACCGCGAAAGCCAGGAGACGGGGCGCCGGATCAAGAACCAGAACGTTGAGGTGAGCGCCATCATCAACGTCGCATACGACCACTTCCACCTGGGCGAGGTCGACAAGGCTCTGGCGGTGCTAGAGGACAGCCTCGTCCGCGTGGAGAAGTCCGCATTCGGCGCTCACAGCTGGCGCTGGGGCATGCACCTGGCGACCTACCTCTCGGAGGTCCTGCTGGCGCTGGGCCGACAGGAAGAGGCACTTAAACAGGTCGAGGCCGGATAGCGCTGGCCGGCGGAGACCGAGCGCGCGCAGAACCCGAGCTCCGCGAGGCGCTCGACGTCGCCCGGCGCATCGAGTACCCGAACCTGGTCTGGCCCGCGGCCCACGGCCTGGCCGTCGCCCTGGCATCACGGGCAGAGCGCGAGCGCGCCGCCCGGAGCAAGGGCGACGAGGTGCAGGTTCTTGCCGCACTGGCCGCCGACACGATCCGTTCGATCGCCGAGCGAGCGCCCGAGGCCGCCCTGCGGGAGTCCTTCCTCGCCTGGACGCCCGTCCAGGCGGCACTCGAGGATCTCGAGCGGCTGCGGAGATTCTAGCCGGCAGACCGGTCTTGACATGGAGGCCCGGCGGGACTACGGTGTTGCTCGCTTCGGCTGGCCTCGACCCCTCGAAGGCGAGGCGGCCTTCTTCGATCCGCAATCAGTCCTCTGAGGAGGTAAGCGCGGTGAGCCAATCCGTCACCATCACCATCAACGGCGTCAAGCACACCCATCAAGTCGAGCCGCGGCTGCTTCTGGTCCACTTCATCCGCGAGCTGGCGGGTCTGACGGGCACGCACGTGGGCTGCGACACGAGCCAGTGCGGCGCCTGCACCATCCATCTCAACGGCCAGGCCGTGAAGTCCTGCACCATGCTGGCTGTGCAGGCCGACGGCGCCCAGATCGGGACCATCGAGGGGATGGCCAAGGACGGCAAGCTCCACCCGATCCAGGAGGGCTTCTGGGAGAAGCACGGACTGCAGTGCGGGTTCTGCACTCCCGGGATGATCATGTCGGCGGCGCAGATCATTCAGCGCTACCCCAAGCCGACGGAAGAGCAGATCCGTCACCAGCTCGAGGGCAACCTCTGCCGCTGCACGGGCTACCACAACATCGTCAAGGCCATCCAGCACGCCGCCGAGACGATGGCGGCGAAGTAGGGAGGCGCGACATGGCCACCGCAAAGCTGATGGGCGCCAGCATCAAGCGGCGCGAGGATCCGCGCTTCATCACCGGCAAGGGCAACTACACGGATGACCTCAAGCTGCCCGGAATGACGTACGCGGCCTTCGTCCGGAGCCCGCACGCCCACGCCGGAATCCGTAAGATCGACACGGCAAAAGCCCTCAAGCACCCGGGCGTGGTGGCGGTCTTCACCGGCAAGGACATGACCGGCGTCAACTCGCTGCCCTGCGGGTGGGACCTGAACAAAGGCAAGAACATTCCCGGGGTGGTGCAGGACCTGGTCATGGTTCCGCACATGCCGTTGACCTCCGACGTCGCCCGCCACGTAGGCGACCCCGTCGCGGTGGTCATCGCCGACAGCCAGGACGCGGCCCTCGACGCCGCCGAGCTCGTGGTGGTGGACTGGGACGTGAAGCCCTCGGTGACGGCAACCGCCGCGGCAGGCCAGACTGGCGCCGCGCTGATACACACGGCCGCGCCGGGCAACGTCGCCTTCAAGTGGGAGCTCGGGGGCGGCGACATCGACGCCGCGTTCAAGAGCGCCGACATGGTCGTGAAGAAGCGCATCGTCAACCAGCGGCTTGTCGCTAACGCGATGGAGCCGCGGGCCTGCGTCGCGCGCTATGAAGACTCCACGGGGGACCTGACGCTCTGGGTGACCTCGCAGAACCCGCACGTGCACCGCCTCCTCATGTGCGCCTTCGTCCTCGGCATTCCTGAGCACAAGGTCAGGGTAATCGCTCCCGACGTGGGCGGCGCTTTTGGCTCCAAGATCTTCCTCTACAACGAGGAGGTCGTCTGCTCGTGGGCGTCGCGCCAGATCAAGCGGCCCATCAGGTGGACCTCGACGCGGCGGGAAGCGTACATGACCGACGCCCAGGGGCGTGACCACGTCACCGATGCGGCGATGGCGATGTCCAAGGACGGCAAGATCCTCGGCCTCCACGTCAAGACCACGGCGAACCTGGGCGCGTACCTCTCGACGTTCGCCCCCGCGGTCCCCACCTTCCTCTACGGCACGCTGCTGAACGGCGTCTATGTCATGGGCGCCATCAAGTGCGAGGTCACCGGGGTGTTCACCAACACCACCGCGGTGGACGCGTACCGCGGCGCGGGCAGGCCCGAGGCCTGCTACGTCCTCGAGCGGATGATCGACGCCGCCGCGGCCGCCCTCAAGATGGATCCCGCCGACGTGCGGAAGAAAAACTTCATTCCCAAGTTCTCGGGCGCGTACCAGACGCACGTGGCGGTGGCCTACGACAGCGGCGACTACGCGGGCGCCTTCGACAAGCTCCTCCAGATGTTCGACTACAAGAAGTTCCGCGCCGAACAGGCCGAAGCGCGTAAGAAGGGTCGCTACCTCGGGGTCGGCTTCTCGACCTATATCGAGGCGTGCTCGATCGCGCCCTCGAAGCTAGTGGGCGCTCTCGGCGCCGGTGCGGGACTGTACGAGTCCGGGAAAATCCGCGTACATCCGACGGGCGGAGTGACGGTCTACACGGGCTCGCACTCGCACGGCCAGGGGCACGAGACCACGTTCGCCCAGCTCGTGGCGGACGAGCTCCAGATGCCGATGGACCAGGTCGAGGTCGTCCACGGTGACACCGGCGCGATCCCGTTCGGGATGGGCACCTACGGCAGCCGCTCGGCTTCGGTAGGCGGCACTGCCCTCCACATGTCGGTCAACAAGATCAAGGAGAAGGGCAAGAAGATCGCGGCGCACCTCCTCGAGGCTTCGGCCGGCGACATCGAGTACGTCGGCGGGCAGTTCCAGGTGCGCGGCGCTCCCGGCAAGGCGGTCCCCTGGGGCGCCGTGGCGTTGACTGCTTACGTACCTCACAACTATCCCGAAGGTCTCGAACCCGGGCTAGAGGAGACGAGCTTTTACGATCCGTCGAACTTCTGTTTCCCGTTCGGGGCCCACGCCTGCGTCGTCGAGGTCGATGGCGACACCGGCCACGTGAAGATCCTTCGCTACCTTGCCGTGGACGACGTCGGCAACGTCATCAACCCCATGATCGTGGACGGCATGGTTCACGGCGGCATCGCCCAGGGCGTGGCTCAAGCCCTCTGGGAAGGGGCCGTGTACGACGAGGAGTCGGGACAGCTGGTGTCCGGCAGCCTGATGGACTACGCGCTGCCCAGGTCCGACATGCTGCCGATGTACGAGACCGCGCGCACCGAGACCCCGACGCCGGTCAACCCGCTCGGCATCAAGGGTGCTGGAGAGACGGGGACGATCGCTTCCACGCCGGCCGTCGTCAATGCCGTGGTGGATGCCTTGTCGGGCTTCGGCATCGACCACATCGAAACCATGCCGCTCACGCCCGAGCGGGTCTGGAAGACCGTCCAGGCCGCCAAATCGAAGAAGTAAGGGAGACGCCCATGTATCCAGCTCAGTTCGAGTACCACAAGGCCGGCACGGTCAAGGAGGCGGTCGACCTCCTGGCCAAGTACAAGGACGACGCCAAGCTCCTGGCCGGCGGCCACAGCCTGCTGCCGGCGATGAAGCTGCGCCTGGCCCAGCCCAAGCACTTGATCGACCTCGGCAAGGTGTCGGGGCTCGCGGGGATCAAGGAAGAGGGCGGCACGCTCGTCATCGGCGCCATGACCACGCACTACGCCATCGAGTCCTCGGCCCTCCTCAAGAGCAAGTGTCCGCTCCTGCCGGAAGTCGCGGGGCACATCGGCGACCCCATGGTGCGCAACATGGGCACGATCGGCGGCAGTCTCGCCCACGCCGATCCGGCCGCAGACTGGCCCGCCGCCGCCATCGCCTTGGGCGTCGAGCTCGTGGCGGAGGGGCCCAAGGGCAAACGGACGATCAAAGTGGACGACTTCTTCAAGGGGCTTCTCACGACTGCCCTCGCAGAGGACGAGATTCTAACAGAAATTCGGGTTCCAGCCGCAGGGGCGAACGTCAAGAGCGCCTACGCCAAGTTCCCCCATCCGGCTTCCCGCTTTGCCGTAGTCGGCGTCGCTGCCGTGCTGACCGTGGACGGCGGCAAGATCTCGAAGGCGAGTATCGGCATCACGGGCGCGGGCACCAAGGCGACCAGGGCCAAGGGAGTCGAGGCCGCCATCAGCGGCAAGGCCGCCGACGCGGCTTCGATCCAGACGGCTGCCGAGAAGGCGGCGGAGGGCGTGGACGTCCAGGCCGATCTCCAAGGCTCCGTCGAGTACAAGCAGCACCTGCTAAGGGTCTTTGCCAAGAGCGCCATGGAGGCGGCGGCCGCCAAGAAGTGATC
>WNFC01008702.1_pt1 | contig 11214 bp, 8 predicted proteins | sample 5400541 | NCBI WGS metagenome assembly WNFC01 (sample SAMN13153342, study PRJNA577476) | soil metagenome | isolation source: 120 cm saprolite under Douglas fir tree site 2 hole 2 replicate 1 | place: USA:California | collected 2015-04-18
GATGCTCAAGTGCCGGCGGGTCATTCTGGGGCCGCAGCGGCCGTCGCGCTACGGCCACCTGCGTCGCGAGCCGCGCCGCGACGGCCTGTCCACCATCGAGGCGGCCGCCATGCTGGTGAGCCGGCTGGAGAACCGACCCGAGATCGAGGCGGCCCTCACGGCGAGCTTTGAGAAAATGCTGGCGCACCGTCGTGCCACCGGAAAGCATGCGTAGGGAAGCCTACCGCCGGCGGAATTGCTGGCGCACAGGCGGGCGGCCGGCGGTGGCGCGGTCGTCCTTGTGGCGGAAGATGATGCGGCCCTTTTCGAGATCGTAGGGCGACATCTCCACGATGACGCGATCGCCGGCCAGCGTCTTGATCCGGTTCTTCTTCATCTTGCCTGCCGTGTAGGCGATGATCTCATGGCCGGTATCGAGCTTTACCCGATACCGGGTGTCCGGCAGGATTTCGGTCACCAGGCCCTCGAATTCAATCAGCTCTTCCTTCGCCATGTTTTCTCACTCCGGTCGATCGGCGATGCGGCAGAATCGCGGCGCGGTTCGATACCACGATTTAGAAATGCAACGCGACTGATGTCATGTGCCGGATGGCCCGCAACTGCGGAGTGACCGGCATGGGCGTGGCGGCCGCCTGAAGGGCCAAAATCGGTCGCCTTCGGCGTTTTGTCAGGACCCGCGCGGCGTGAACTCTGCGGCCGGTTCCTTGGCTGCCCCAACGCTCCGCCGCTGCGGGGTCGGTTCTCGGCCCCCGGCCGCGAACGGCTGTGTCGCGGCTTCGTTGCCGATTGAGTGGTTCGCACCGGGCCGCCTTGCTGGTTGGTCGCCGGCAGCGACATCCGGATCAGCTTCTCGATCGAACGCAAATACGGCATCTCGTCGGCATCGCAAAGCGAGATCGCCGTGCCGGAAGCGCCGGCCCGTGCGGTGCGGCCGATGCGATGCACATAGGATTCCGGCTCGTTGGGCAGATCGTAGTTCACCACGTGTGAAATGCCTTCGACGTCGATCCCGCGCGCCGCGATGTCGGTGGCGACCAGGATGCGCAGGTGCCCCTGTCGGAACGCCGCCAGCACGCGCTCGCGCTGGCTCTGGGATTTATTTCCATGAATGGCCTCGGCGCGGATGCGGGCCTTGCCAAGCCCGCGCACCAGCTTGTCGGCACCGTGCTTGGTGCGAGTGAAGACAAGGGCGCGGTCGATCGGCTCGTCGCGCAGGAGATCGGCGAGCACCGCGGACTTGCCCTGCCGGTCCACATGCACGATGCGCTGGGTCACGCGATCGACCGTCGAGGCGGCTGGAGTCACCGCCACCGTTGCGGGGTTTCGCAACATCGCTGCAGCGAGTTCGGCGACGGCCTGCGGCATCGTGGCGGAAAACAGCAGCGTTTGCCGCTGCGCCGGCAGCTTCGCCATGATCCTGCGGATGTCATGGATGAAGCCCATGTCGAGCATGCGATCGGCTTCGTCGAGGACCAGGTAGTCGACCCGGTTAAGCCGCAGCGCGTTGCTCTGCACGAGATCAAGCAGCCGGCCAGGCGTGGCGACGAGAATATCCACGCCACCCAGGAGAGCGCGAACCTGCTTTCCCATCGGCACGCCGCCAATTGCCAGGGCGCTGGTGACAGCGACGTGGCGACCATAGGCACGGAAGCTGTCGAGGATCTGGCTGGAGAGCTCTCGCGTCGGGCTGAGAACCAGCACGCGACAGCTTTTGCGCTCAGCCGGTATCCGCTTGGTGGCAAGGTGGTGCAGGATGGGAAGCGCGAAGGCGGCGGTCTTGCCGGTACCGGTCTGCGCTATGCCGATGATGTCTCGTCCGGCGAGAGCGAGCGGCACGGTTTGTGTTTGGATGGGAGTGGGGACTAGGTGTTTTTCCTCGGCAAGTGCGCGAGCGATAGGTTCGGCGAGGCCGAAACTTTGAAAAGGGGTCAACCGATGACTTTCCAATTGGCGACAGCGGCCTCCGCCGATGCAACTCGGCGACGCATATCGCGGGTAAAGATGACATCCCGCGTGGTCTGGGCTGCCGTTTTGTGAACAGAAAGGCCGAAACCGACCGCCGCAAAAACCGTGAAACCGGAACAACCGATTTCGGCTCAGCTTTCGGATTCGTGCACGCGGCCGTTATGACCGGGGAAAGCCGATCATCCGCTCCAGGCCATATATGATGCAATCCGGGACGGTTTTCAAGCTAAATGCATTTTTCCGGCTGGGACCGTCCAGTCGGCGTCATTTGCCTCACCGGAGTTGATCCGGGGATTGACCGGCAAAATCGATCCACGAGATGGCGGGTTGAAACGAACTTGCCCTACTCGCGGCCTCAACCAAGTGTGGCGCCGGCGACACGTCGGCAGCCTGATCTTTATCAGGCCGCCGGGCGCTCTTGTACCGGCATCCGCCACGATATACGAGTTCGAAATCAGGCCGAGGTGTCGAAGTCTTGGCGGCCCGCAGCGTTGCTTCGATCGGGCGTGCCCGATCCGCGTAGGTGTCGATGCGTATCGCGTTCGCCATTATGAAGCTTTTTCCGGGCGGCGGCCTGCAGCGCGATTGCGTCGAGATCGCAAGGCACTGTCGACAACGCGGACACGATGTCGTCATTTTCACCTCCTTCAAGGACGAAAGCGACTTTGCGGATGACCTCGCGGTGGCGGTTCTGCCGATCAGGCAGGGGCCCAATCACCGCATGCTGGAAGAGTTCGCCACCTCGTTCCGGTGGGCGGCCGCCGTGCAACAATTTGACCTCGCCGTTGGCTTCGACAAGCTGACCCACCTCGATGTGCTCTATTGCGCCGATCCGTCGGTCTATTTCCGCATGAAGAAGGAGCGTTTTCGCTTCCTGATCCCCCGCTATCGCAGCTGTCTGGCGCTCGAACGCGCCACCTTCGAGCCCGGCCGCAGGACAAAAGTGCTGGTGCTGAGCGAAAAGCAGCGCAACGAATATCGCGACGCGTGGCACACTCCTGTGGAGCGTCTGGCGCTGCTGCCGCCGACGGTATCGAGCGGGCGTCGCTGTCCGCAGTATCGCCGCAACGGCATGCGCGAGGCACGACGCGCGGACTTCGGCTTTACGCCGCTCGACTGGGTGTGGATCGCCATCGGGGTGCAGCCCCATACCAAAGGGTTCGACCGCACCGTCCGGGCGCTGCGCCAATTCCCGAACGCAAAGCTCCTCGTTGTCGGGCTTGTCGAAACCAGCACCCGTGCCGCCGCGGCGCTCGCGGCGCGGGCAAAGCGGCTGGGGGTCGCGGACCGCATTTCGTTCCTCGGCCACCGGGAAGACATTCCGGACGTGATGGCGGCTGCCGATCTCCTGGTTCATCCGGCGCGACACGACACCACCGGAACCGTCATTCTCGAAGCGGTCGTCAACGGCTTGCCGGTCGTCACCACGTCGGTGTGCGGATATGCGAAGCACGTCATTGCGGCGGAAGCCGGCATTGTGGTCGACGATCCGTTCGACCCCAGGGCATTCGCCGCTGCGCTGTCGGCCTGCGAAGATGCGGTGCGGCGCAGCCGGTGGTCGGCATCGGCGGAGCGGTATGGGGCGCAACCCTTCCTCTATGACGGCCGCATGCGCGCGGCTGAAATGATTCTCGGCGTTGCGGCCGAGCGGGTTCGCCGCAAGTCACCGGCGGTAGGCGGAGCAAAGCCCGCGAGCGCGGAGGTCATCTACATGCATGAGTCCGGGCGCGGGCGTGGGACGAGTGTGCGTTCACGCTGAAAGACAGCGCATTTGGGTGTAGCGCCCTTTTTTCTCCTATGCCCCCCAGGAGTAGGGGAAATTGCGTATGGGACGACCGCGGCGATCACCTCCCCCTGGAGGGGGGAGGTCGGCCCGCGCCAGCGGGCCGGGAGGGGGTGACAGCGCTTCAGCACTTGCTGCGTCGCCGTCACCCCACCCCGGACTGCCTTCGGCAGTCCGACCCTCCCCCTTCAGGGGAGGGTGAAGCCCCACCCCACACGAACGACAGTGCACGCCCCGGATGCAGCGCGGCGATCAGCATCGCGATCCACAGGTGCCGCGCGCCGGCCGGCGTGCCTATCTCCCGCAGCATCGCTCGTAGTCGCATTTGCGCGAGGCGCCGCTCGACGTGGTTGAGCCTGAACAGCCGGTCCCACACCGCCCGAATGTGCTGCGGGCCCTCCACCGCATCGGCATCGAGCAAGCGGTAGAGACCGACGTCATCGGCAAAAAACGCCGTCTCGGCTTCTTTCGCCCACCAATCCGGCGGCGCCGTGAGGGTATCGGCCGGGTCGCCGGCGCCGCTGCGCCGGCCCGCGGCCGACCGCTGCGCCAGCCGCACCGAGAACGATTGCCGCACCGCGTCGCGCCGCGACAGGTTGGTAGAGTGCCAGCGGTACTGGGTGAGATAGTCCGCCAGATTGGCGATGCCGCCTGTCTCCGCTAAGCGCTGCCACAGATCGTAGTCTTCCGCAGCCCGGAATGCCGCGCGGTAGCCGCCGAGCCGGCGCACCAGCGCGGTGCGCATCATGACGGAGGAATGGATGAACGGATTGGTGCGCGCAAGAAGGCGCGCGAGCCTTGCCGGGTCGGTCGGCGGCGCCAGGCGGCCGACGACATTGCCGGCCGCGTCGATCCGCTCCGCAAAGGTGCCGACGAGCCCGATCTCCGGATGGGCCTGCATGAAGGCGAACTGCTTGCCAAGGCGATCGGGCCGCGCGCGGTCATCCGCGTCGAGCCGCGCCAGGTAGGGCGCGCGCGCCGCCGCGATCGCGTTGTTGAGCGCCGCCACGATGCCTTGCGGCGCCTGGCGGAGGAGGCGGATGCGGCGGTCGGCGGCAGCGAACCCGGAGAGCAAGGTCGCGGTGCCGTCATCCGATCCGTCGTCGACGATGAGGAATTCGAACTCGCCGAAGTCCTGCGCCTGGACGCTCGCGACAGCCTCCGCCAGCCACTCGGCCCCGTTGCGCACCGGTATGATGAGAGAGATGGCAGGGGTCATGGCGGGAGGTCAGGGCCGCCCTCGAAGATCGATTTGAGGGTGGCCTCTATTTCCGCTTCGGTTCGGCCTAATTCGCCGAGCGCCCGGACGTAACTGGCATGAGCCCTTTCAAGATTCGGATGCTCGTGACTCGTGGCTCGTGTGAATCGGACCAGTATCACTAGCGCCCGCCGATGCAGCGGCTTTGCCTCGGTTCGCCGGTTCGTGGCGTCGAGCAATTCGGCGAGGTTGTGGAGACCACTTGCAACATGGGGATGGTCGGGGCCATAGCTCGCCTCGAAGATTGCTAGCGCCCGCCGAAGGAGCGGTTCCGCTTCCTCCGGCCGGTTCTTGTGCAATAGCAATGAAGCCAAATTGTTGACGCGGTTCGCAACGTTAGGATGGTCGAATCCATAGCTTGCTTCGTCGATCGCTAGTGCGCGCCGAACAAGCGGTTCCGCCTCGCTCAGCCGGCCGGTAGCGACAAGCAATCTAGCAAAGTTGTCGAGAGCTATCGCAACCTCGGGGTGGTCAGGGCCGTAGCTGGCCTCGAAGATCGTCAGCGCACGTTGCTGTAGCGGTTCCGCCTCGCTCAGGCGGTTGGCGGCCCGTAGCAAATCCGCGAGGTTGTCGAGCACTGTCGCAACGTGGGGATGGTCGGGTCCGTAGCTCACCTGGTCGATCGCCAGTGCCCGCCGAAAGAGCGGCTCTGCCTCGCTCAGTCGATTGGTGGCCTGCAACAATCCCGCGAGGTTGTTGAGGACCCTCGCTACCTCGGGGCTGTTGGTGCCGTGACTTGACTCCTCGATCGCCAACGCTCGGCGAAACAGTGGCTCCGCTTCTGTCAACCGATTAGTGGCGTGTAGCGATGTAGCGAGGTTGTTCAGGTCTTTCGCAACTTTGGGATGGAAGGGGCCGTAGCTTGCCTCGTCGAGCGCCAATGCCCGCCGAAACATCTGCTCCGCCTCGCTCATCCGATTTGTGTCCTGCAGCAATAAGGCGAGGTTGCTGAGATCCGTCGCAACCTCGGGATGGTCGGAGCCGTAGCTCGCCCTGTCGACCGCCAGCACCCGCCGAAGCAGCGGCTCGGCCTCGACGTATCGCGCTCTCGTTTTCAACAGTAATCCGAGCCGATTCATCAAACGACCGGTCGGTTGGCTGATTTCGGCGCCGTCCGCATGCTCGACGATTACCCGAGCATGTGGTGTGAGCGGATCGAGGCGAGGCCAGTTTCGAACATCCTGCGGGTTGCCCGTGAAGGCTGCATTCACCCATGCCAGCGCCTCGACCAGACGACGCCGGCGCTCCTCGTCAACAAGGCCGCGCCGCGTCACATCCTGTACGAGTCGATGCACGCTGAATTCCTGCTTCTCCGGATTGCGTCGTGCCAGCGAGTAGTCGGCGAGATTGGCAAGCGCGTCAGCTAAGTCATCGCCCACCACATCGGGCACCGGCACTTCAAGCAGAAAGTTCGGTATCGGTTCCGGTGCAAACCACGCCAGCCGGTCCAGCAGACGGCGGCCGGCCGGGGTGAGCTGATTGACGGACGTCTGCCAAGTCACCGCAACGGCGCGCGGATATTTCGTGATTCGCTCGTCCGACCATCCGGCAACTTTGTCCCAATTGTCACGCCACAGTTCCCGGTAGCGGGAGAATGAAATGCCGAGCTTCGCCACATAGGCGCCGGCCTGTTCGAGCGCCAGGGCGAGCCCGCCGAGATCCTCCGCAAGCTGGCGGGCCGTTGCGGCATCATTCGGCGTCTTGTGCCGACGCCTGTCGGTGCGCTCCAGCAGGAAGGCGACCGCATCCTCGATGCCGAGCACATCAAGCTCAAGCGGATCGAAATGCCCCGCAAAATTTGCGAGCCGGCTGGTGATAAGAACACGCCCGCTCGTGATCGTGCTCAGGAGCTTTTCCGCTTCCTCAAGGGCTGCCTCCGTATCGAGGTTGTCCAGGATGAGAAACCACCCCGGATGCCGCTTGAGCCAATCGAGCACCGCTTTGAGGCGGACGTCTTCCTCGGTCGCGTGCTGCTCGGCAAGGTTCAGCACCAGCGGCCCGGCGAGCGCCGCGAGGTTGCGCCGCAGCGCTTCCGGCGTCTCCGCAATCACGAACAGCAATGCCGTATAGTCGCCCTGGTGCGCCCAGGCATATTCGACCGCGGCCCGGGTCTTGCCGATGCCGCCGAGACCGTAAAGCGCGCTACCAACGATCGCGGTGCGGCCGCTGCCGCGCGAGAGGCTCGCGTGCAGGTCCTTCAGAAACGCATCGCGACCCTTGAACAGGCTGCCGAGCGACGGATACGGCAAAGAAATGATGGCTGCCGACCTGGACGCCCACTTGGACGCGCCAGCGCCGTCCTGGGCTGTCTCCGACGCCCTGGCGACCCGGTGGGCCTCTCTCAATTCGGCGCGCCAGGCAGCGTAACCAGGGTTGTCCCCGAACAGCTCGCGCTCGATCGAAACGATTTCCGGCGGGACGTTCCGGCCGGTGCGCCAGTTGCGGATGGTGCGCTCGTCATTGCCCAGGCGCGATGCCAAATCCTTGTTGGTCCATTGCCGGCCGGGCTTGTCCAGATCGCCGGTTGGCCGCGTCCCCCTGGTCAGATGCCAATCGAGAAGCCGGGCGAAGCTCCAGTGAGCGCGCTCGTCCGCTGACGCCTGCTGCGAAATCGAGGCCACTTTTCCAATTCTTTCCGCGTTTCCAACGACGCCGACTACTTTTCCGGGAGTTTGGTTTTTTTGGAGAGCCGGTTCAACCGCAAACGCGAGGTCCGGCGATGTTCGATCTCTTCTCCCACAACCCGCTTGTGGTGCTCTATCTCCTTCAGGCCGGCACTTACGGCGCCGCAGCGGCCCTATCACGCCGCGGGGATCACGGCGCCCTCAGTCTCTGCTACTTGACCAGCGCGCTTCTGCACGGCCTTCTCGGCGTCTGCCATCTGTTGCATTTCGGATGATGCGCGCATCACGGCTGCGCAGCGGATTTCTGCACGGAAATCCGCTGCGACCGGCAAACAGTCACCCCTTCTTCGCCCTTAGCGCCGCCCCGACATCGGGCGCCAACCTGCGGAAGTGCCAGACCCCGGCGAGCCCGACGAGGCCGATGGCCCAGAACGCGACGTGGAAGTCCGCCGTGGTCACCTCCGCGTCTCCCGGATGCGTCAGCGTGGCGGCGCGCAGCATGATGGCGCCGCCGGCGACGCCCAGCGCGTTTCCCATCTGCTGGAGCATGCTGAACAGCGTGTTGGCGCCGCTCATGCGGGCCTGGTCGAGATCGCTGAAGCTCAACGCGTTGATGGTGGTGAATCCCATCGACCGCAACAGCCCATTCAGGAAAAGCACCGCCACGATGACCGCCGTCGGCGTCGCCGCGCTCAGCAGGCCGCATGCGAAGATCGTCGCCATGGCGAGGACGCCGTTCCAGATCAAGGTGCGGCGAAAGCCGAATTTGCCGAGCACCGTGGTGGTCGCGGGCTTCATGCCGAGATTGCCGGCAAACACGGCGAGCAGCAGCAGGCCGGAGTCGAGCGGGCTGAGCCCGAACGCCAGTTGGAACATCAACGGCAACAGGAACGGCACGGCGCTGATGGCGGTCCGGAACAGCACGCCGCCGCTGACTGTGACCGCAAAGCTCGGCACTTTGAACGCGGCCAGGTCGAGCAGCGGATGGACCGCACGGAGCGCATGGCGCACCGCGTAGGCTCCGGCGCCGAGGCCAACGCAGAGGAGCGGCGCGGCGACGAACCAATCGATCCGGCCCCGGCCGATCGCTTCGAGACTGTACATCAGGCTGAAGCTCGCGAGCCCTGTCAGGGCAAATCCGCTCCAGTCGAACCGTCCTCTGCCCTCGCCGCGGGAGTTCGGAATGAGGATCAGGGCGAGCCCCAATCCGGCCACGCCGAGCGGGACATTGAGCAGGAAAATCCAATGCCACGAGCTGTAGGTGGTGATGAGGCCGCCGAGCGGCGGGCCGACCACCGGCGCCGTCAGGGCCGGCCAGGTCAGGTACGCGATCATGCGCACGAAGTGCTGCTTCTCGGTGTTGCGCAGCACGATTAGCCGCCCGACCGGCACCATCATGGCGCCGCCGATGCCCTGGAGCACGCGCGCCGCGGTGAACTGCCCCAGCGTGCCGCTCGCGGCGCACAGCACCGAGGAGAGCGTGAACGTCACGATCGCCGCGGCGAACACGGTTCGCGCCCCGAACCGATCCGTCACCCAGCCGCTCGCCGGAATGAACACCGCAACGGTGAGGAGATACGCCGACATCCCGATGTTGAGATCGACGGCCGCGACCCCGAAGGACTGCGCCATCTGGGGCAGCGCGGTGGCGATCACGGTGCCGTCGAGCTGCTCCATGAACAGCGCGCCCGCCACCAAAAGGGCGATGACCACGCTTTGCCGGAGAGACTTATCCACGGCTGATGCCGGTCGCCAATGATCCAGGATCGCCGCGGCAGCAAAACCGGAGCATTGATTTCGTTGGGAATTCCAAAATTAGTTCGTTTTGCATAAATCCGCCTCCAGGAGTCTCTTTTGTCTCTTTGATGGTATTTAGATACCGCGACGACTGACCGCTCGGTCCCGCGCACGGCACCTGCGTGGCGCAGCCTTGAGGCCGCGTCGATTGATTGAATTTAGCCGATCGAGGGCCTATTGATCGAACCTTCTCGCCGCCGCGCCGTCAGCATTCCGTCAGTGATGAAATCGCCCGCTGGTTCAGCAATGTCTCCGAGCCGGAGTTTTTGGACCGCGGTCCTGATCGTCTTTACACTCACGATTGTCCGCCTCGTCGCCTTGCGCTTCTCCACGGTCGATCTCTTCTTCGACGAGTCTCAATATTGGGCGTGGTCCCGCGAGCCGGCCTTGGGGTATTTCTCCAAGCCGCCTTTGCTGGCGTGGCTGATCGCGGCGGCCGAGCATCTGTGCGGCCCGTCGGAGGCATGCATCCGGGCTCCGGCGCCGCTCATGAACCTCGGGATCAGCCTGCTCGCCTACGCGACCGCGCGCACACTCTATGATGCGCGCACCGGATTTTGGGCGGCGATGTTGGCCGCATTCGGGACCGGTTCGGTGTTCTCTGCACGCATCGTGTCGACTGACGTGCCGCTCGTGCTGTTCTTCGCTCTGGCACTGTTTGCCTATGCGCGCTTGCTGCAAAAGCCGGACTGGCGATGGGCGCTCGTGCTCGGCCTCGCGATCGGGGCGGGGCTGCTTGCCAAGTACGCCATGGTCTATTTCCTGGCGGGTCTTGTCCTTGCGGCGGTGTTCGACAAGCAGGCCCGTGCGTTGCTGGCAAGACTCGAGCTTTGGCTGGCGCTCGGATTGGCGCTGATCGTGGTATCGCCGAACATCCTATGGAATGCGGCCAATGGTTTTGTCGCATTCCGTTATGCAGGCGGCAACGTCACCGGCGAGTCGATCGAACCCAGTCTGATGCGTCCGCTCGAATTTTTGGCGGCGCAGTTTGCGGTGTTCGGACCGGCGGTGTTCGGCGTAGCGATCGCCGCCGTGATCGCGCTCCCGGGGAGCAAGGGCTCAAGCCGCCTGTTACCCGCGGATCGCATCCTGTTGGCTTATGCTCTGCCTCCGCTCGTCGTCGTCACCGTGACAGCCGGCCTGGTGCATGCCTATGCAAACTGGGCCGCCGCTGCCTTCATCCCCCTGGCGGTGCTTGCGGCTGCGATCCTGGTGCGCCGTAACTTATCGGTCCTGCTGTGGGCGAGCCTCGCGCTGGGGCTCGCAGCTCAGATCGCGTTGATCGGCGCCGATGCGTTCGCAGCCAGCATCCGCGTGCCGTTTCTCGCAAAGCCCAATCCGTATTATCGCACGCTCGGCTGGAACGCCTATGGTCGCACCGCCGGGCAGCTGGCCCGCAAGCTCGGCATTTCGACCATCGCAAGCGATACGCGCGCCGAGGTGGCTTCGCTGCTTTATTACTGGCGCGATCAGCCAGAGCTTATCCTGGCGTGGCCGACCGTCGACGATCTGCCCGGTTTCGATTTGACGCGAGGGCTGACGGCGGCTGCACCGCAACCGGTGCTGTTCGTGACCCAGTGCCAGGACGTCGATCGACTGGAGCAATTCTACGCCAAGGTCACGCCGCTCGGCATATTCGTGCCGGACGACCCGGCGCCGCGCGCATTTGCGGCTTTCATGCTCGAAGAGCCGCGTGGCCCGATCGGGCCGCTGGCGTCGTGTTCGACGGGATGAACTGATAGGCCTCAGTGTGCCGCAATGTAGGCGTCTCGCAAGACGTTCGATTC
>WNFC01033041.1_pt1 | contig 11214 bp, 9 predicted proteins | sample 5400541 | NCBI WGS metagenome assembly WNFC01 (sample SAMN13153342, study PRJNA577476) | soil metagenome | isolation source: 120 cm saprolite under Douglas fir tree site 2 hole 2 replicate 1 | place: USA:California | collected 2015-04-18
ATTGCATCCGCCGCGGCGTTGACATGGTCTATATCGTCGAGAACAACGGTGTGTACGGGCTGACCAAGGGCCAGTTCTCGGCGACCGCCGACAAGGGCTCGAAGGCCCGGCGCGGAGCGGTCAATACCGACTCGCCGATCGATCTGGTCGCGCTCGCGCTGCAGCTCGGCGCCTCCTACGTCGCGCGCAGCTTCTCCGGCGACAAGGCGCAGCTGGTGCCGCTGATCAAGGCGGCGATCCAGCACAAGGGCGCCGCCTTCATCGACGTGATCTCGCCCTGCGTCGCCTTCAACAACAACCCGGAATCGACCAAGAGCTTCGATTACGTGCGCGCCCATAACGAGGCGGTCAACCAGCTCGATCTGATGGTCGAGCGCGAGGCGATCACTGCCGATTACGCGCCCGGCACGGTCGAGACCGTGGTGCAGCACGACGGCTCGGTATTGCGGCTGCGCAAGCTCGCGCCGGATTACGATCCCTGCGACCGGATCTCGGCGCTGACCTATCTGCAGCAGCGCCACGCCGCCGGCGAAGTCGTCACCGGCCTCCTCTTCGTCGAGGCCGATCACGGCGATCTGCACGCCTTTCTCGACACCGTCGAGAGCCCGCTCAACGGGCTCGGCGAGGACGAGCTGTGCCCCGGCCCGGACATCCTCGCCCGCTACAACGCCGCGCATCGCTGACCGGCGCGGGCCTGGGCTCCAGCTGATTCGGACGAGACGTTCGATCTCGGAAGTCGGTCCGGTGGGCTTTGCCGCCCATTCCGGCATGGCTGTGCCGCGCGATAACGGCACGGCCGTCGTTACGGTGCTCGGGCGTGAGTGCTAGAATTCGGGCCACGAGCCAATGATGTTCCGCTTTTTCGAAAGCCTGATCGAACCCACCGCGCGGCAGCCCGACGGCACGCCGCCGCTCTTGGGCAGCCCTCATGCGCTGTGGCGCTTCTACTGGCATTTCGTGCGCCAGATCCCGGGACTGCTGATCGCCCTGTTCGTGACCGGCCTGGTGGTGGCGCTGCTCGACGCCGCGGTCCCGGTGTGCATCGGCCGCGTCGTGTCGCTGGTCTCCGAGCACGAGCAGGCGACGGTCTGGCAAGAGGCGGCGCCGCAGCTGGTGCTGATGGCGGTGATCTTCCTGGTGCTGCGGCCCGCCGCGCTTTTGATGCAGCATCTGATCAGCAACCAGGCGCTGATCCCCGGCCTGACCAACCTGGTGCGCTGGCAGAACCATTGGCATGTGATCCGCCAGGGCTGGACCTTTTTCCAGAACGATTTCGCCGGCCGGATTGCCGCGCGGGTCATGCAGACCGGGCCCAATCTGCGCGAGAGCATCGTCGCAATGATCAACGCGGTCTGGTACATCCTGGTCTATGGCGCCAGCGCGGTGGCGCTCCTCGCCGCGGCGGATTGGCGACTGACGCTGCCGATCCTCTTCTGGTTCGCCTGCTATGCCCTGGTGTTGCGGATCTTCCTGCCGCAGATGCGCGAGCGCTCGCGCTACATGTCGGAAATGCGCTCGGACCTGACCGGCCGCATCGTCGACAGCTACACCAACATCCTGACCGTCAAGCTGTTCGCCCGCGCCCGCGACGAGGATGTCTTCGTCCGCGATTCGATCGATAAGCATACCGACGCCTACCGCCGCCAGTTGCGCATGACCACGTTATGGGCGCTCGCGCTCGCGCTGATGAACGGCCTGTTGCTGGTCGGCACCGGCGGGATCGCGATCGCGCTGTGGAGCAACGGCACGGTTCCGGTCGCCACCGTCGCGATGGCAATCCCGATGGCCTGGCAGATCGGCAGCATCGCCGGCTGGGTGGCCCAGTCGATCGCCACGATCTTCGACGATATCGGCCAGGTGCAGGACGGCATGCGCTCGATCGCGCAGCCGCGGCAGATGGCGGATCTGCCGGAAGCGGCCGAACTGCCGCAGGTCACCGGGGCGATCCGCTTCGAGCGCGTCAGTTTCGATTACGGGCGCTCGCCGCGCCGCGGCGGCGTGTTGCGCGGGCTCGATCTCGACATCGCGCCGGGCGAGCGCGTTGGCCTGGTCGGCCGCTCCGGCGCCGGGAAATCGACCCTCGTCCATCTGCTGCTCGGCTTCTACCGTCCGGAGACCGGCCGCATCCTGATCGACGGCAGCGACATCGCCGGGCTGACCCAGGAAAGCCTGCGCGCCCAGATCGGCATGGTAACGCAGGATACTTCGCTCTTGCACCGCTCGATCCGCGACAACATCCGCTATGGCCGCTCGGACGCAAGCGAGGCGGCGATCGTCGATGCGGCGCGCCGCTCCCACGCCCTGGAATTCATCGAGGGGCTGGAGGATTGGCACGGCCGCACCGGGTTCGACGCGCATGTCGGGGAGCGCGGCGTCAAATTGTCGGGCGGCCAGCGCCAGCGCATCGCGCTGGCCCGCGTAATCCTGAAGGACGCGCCGATCCTCGTGCTCGACGAGGCGACCTCATCGCTCGATTCCGAGGTCGAGGCGGCGATCCAGGAGCAGCTCGCCGAATTGATGGAAGGCCGCACGGTCATCGCGATCGCCCATCGGCTGTCGACGATCTGCCGCATGGACCGCCTCGTCGTGCTGGAACGCGGCCGCATCGTCGAGGAAGGGACGCATGAGGCGCTGCTCGCCCGGGGCGGCGCCTATGCCGCGCTGTGGCGGCGGCAATCGGGCGGGTTCCGCGTCGACCAGGCGGCCGGCGCGCCGAGCGACGCCATTTTCGATCCGGTGCGGATCTAGCGTTCGATTTTCCCTCTCCGCCCCGAGGGAGAGCGGGCAGTGCGCCGCCGATAAGTCGTGTATTAATCGGGAAACCTTATCCTGGCACTAAGGTTTAGGAGGCGGCTTCGGGCCGCCGGCCTCGGAGGACATCGGGCGTGCAGCGCGAACCCCTTATTTTCGTCGGCACATGCGATCTCGCCGGCATCGTGCGCGGCAAGGGATTTCCGGCGGCCGATCTACCGGCGCGCCTGCGCAACGGGGTCGGCCTCACCCACAGCAACATCATGATGTCGGCCTTTGGCCCGATCTACGACACGCCGTTCGGCACGCAAGGGGATCTGGTGCTGCTGCCCGACCCGAGCACCAAGGTCGAGGTCGAGTTCGGTGACGACGCGGCCGAGCGCTTCTATCTCGCTGACATCATGACGCTCGACGGCAACAATTGGGAATGCTGCCCGCGGCATTTCCTGCGGCGGGCGCTCGCCGCGCTGGAGGCCGAGGCCGGTCTGACATTGCTTGCCGCCTTCGAGCAGGAATTCGTCTATGACGGCGTCGAGGACCGCCCCGGCGCGACCTATGCGCTCGACGCCTGGCGCCGCCAGGGCAGCTTCGGCGAAGCGTACATGGCGGCGCTGCGCCTGGCCGGGCTCACCCCCGACAGCTTCCTGCCGGAATACGGCGCCCGACAATACGAGGTGACGCTCCACCCGACGCGCGGCCTGCGCGTCGCCGACGAGGCGGTGATCCAGCGCGAGATGGCGCGCGCCGTCGCCCACCGCCTCGGCCAGCGCGCGATCTTCGCGCCGATCCTCGATCCCGATGGGGTCGGCAACGGCACCCACATCCATTTCAGCCTGCGCGACCGCGCCGACCGGCCGGTGCTGTACGACCCGGCGCACCCCTATCGGCTGAGCCCGATCGGCGAGCAGTTCGCCGCCGGCATCCTCCATCATCTGCCGGCCCTGACCGCAATTACCGCGCCGTCGGCAGCCTCCTATTTCCGCCTGCGGCCGAACCGCTGGGCGCCGACCTGGGCCAATCTCGGCCTGCAGGACCGCGGCGCCAGCCTGCGCGTCTGCCCGATTTTCGCCGAGCCGGCGGCCGAGCATTTCAACCTCGAATACCGCGTCGCTGACGCCACCGCGAGCCCCTATCTGGCGCTGGGCGCGGTGGTCTGGGCCGGGCTCGACGGCATCCGCCAGAACCGGGCCTTGCCGCCGGTGCCGGAGCGCGACTTCTGGGAGATGAGCGAGATCGACCGGGAGGTCGCCGGGGTGCGCCCCTTGCCGCGGTCGCTCGACTTGGCGCTCGAGAATTTGGCGGCCAGCGAGGCGGCGCGCGGCTGGTTCGGCGACCGGTTCTTCGAGGTCTATCTGCGGTTCAAACGTGCCGAGATGCATGTGCTCGACGGGCTGGCGGCCTCGCAGGTCTGCGCGCGCTACGTCGCAGTCTATTGACGAGCCGCCGCGCGATGTCCGCAACCACCGCGCGTCTCCTCGACGAGGGCGATCCCGCGCCGGTCCGCGTGCTGCGCCCGGAGGGTCGGGCCGATTTCCTGTTGACCGGCGACCACGCCGGCCGCGCCATCCCGCAGCGTCTCGGCACGCTCGGCCTCGCGGACAGCGAGCGCGCGCGGCACATCGCCTGGGACATCGGCATCGCCGGCGTCACCGAGCGCCTCTCGGAAGCCCTCGACGCCACCGCCGTATTGCAGGTCTATTCGCGGCTCGTCATCGACTGCAACCGCCGGCCCGGGCTCGACAGCTCGATCCCGACGATCAGCGAACTGACGCCGATCCCGGGCAATCAGGACCTGTCGCCGGCCGAGCGTGAGACGCGCCGGCGCGAAATTTTCGCACCGTACCACGACCAGATCGCCACTCTGATCGAGGCGCGCCGCGCCGCGGGACGGCGCATCGTGCTGGTCGCGATGCACAGCTTCACCCCGGTGTTCGAGGGCCTCGCGCGCCAGGTCGAGATCGGCATCCTGTACAATCGCGATACCAGGCTCGCCCATATCCTGCTGGATCTGCTGCACCGCGAAGGCGATCTCGCGGTCGGCGACAATCAGCCCTACGCGGTCGGCGACCTGACCGACTACACCGTACCGGTGCATGCCGAGCCCCGCGGCCTGCCCCATGTCGAGATCGAGATCCGCCAGGATCTGATCGCCGACCCGGCCGGCCAGGCCGCCTGGGCGGCGCGCCTGGCGCGCCTGTTGCCGGCCGCCGACGCCCGCTTGCGTGGAAGCTCTTCCTGACCGAGCTTGACTTATCACGCGTAACGTTATAGGTTACAGTTGTGATCAGGCGCTTCCGGCACAAGGGTTTGGAGCGCCTGTTCCTATCGGGCGATCTTAGCGGAGTGCCAACCCAGCACCAGGCGAGATTGCGGCGAGTTCTCGCGCTGCTAAATGCGAGCAAAACTCCAAGTGATATGGGTCTGCCGGGGCTGCGGCTTCATCCGCTTCGCGGTAGGCGGGGCCAATGGGCGGTTTCCATATCGGGGAATCTGCGGCTCGTCTTCGAATTCGACGGAGAGGACGCGACCGATGTCGACCTCGTTGACTATCACTAGCCAGGACCGAACATGACCAATATGCACAACCCGCCGCATCCCGGCGAAATCATCCGCGAGGAATGCCTGAAGCCTCTCGGTCTGTCAGTGACGGCGGCGGCCGCTGGCCTGGGTGTGACCCGGAAGGCTTTATCCGAGCTGCTGAACGGTCACAGCGGCGTGTCGCCGGAAATGGCGATACGGCTGTCGAAAGCGTTCGGGAGCAGCCCGGAAACCTGGCTGCGGTTGCAAATGCAATACGACCTTTGGCAAGCCCAGCAACGCGCCGCAAACATTCACGTCGAACGGTTTTCGGTGCCTTCCGTGGAGTAGGCCGCAAGTGGCAGAAGTCCCGAGTCGCGAGGTCGAGATCGACCCGAGCCATGCCGCGCTGCTGATCGTCGACGTGCAGAACTACACCGCGCGGCCCGACGGCGGCAAATACCGCAAGTTGAGCGCGCGCGAGATCGACGAGCGCTTTGCCTGACCCGCGACGGACGCGATCGGAGCCTCGATTACAAGATCAGCGGCCTCCATGTGCCGAAAGGCTCCCGGGACGCCCAGGTGCTCGACGCAGTCGCGCCGGCCGAAGACGAGATCGTGATCCCGAAAACCTCGTCCTCGCCCTTCATCTCGACCAATATCGATTATGTGCTGCGCAACCTCGGCGTGCGGTCGCTGATCCTCGCCGGCATCCTGACCGACCAGTGCATCGACTCGTCGGCGCGCGACGCCTGCGATCTCGGCTATCTGGTGACGATCGCGACCGATTCCTGCGCCGCACTTAGCCGCGAGCGGCACGAATGGGCGTTGCGCAACAACCGGGGCTATGCCCGTCAGCGCACCACCGCAGAACTGGTCACCGAGATCGAACGACTGACCGGCACCGGGTCCAGCCAATGAAGAGCTCCCTCTCCGCCCCCGGGGGCGGAGAGGGCCGGGGTGAGGTGGGGGATTCCAGAGAGCTTCACAATACCCACCTCACCCTCCCACGCCTTCGGCGCGGGCCCCCTCCCTCTCCGCCCTTCAGGGCGGAGAGGGCATTCTGGTGGGGGTCAGGCCGTCTTCGCGTATTTGCCTGCGGCCTGCGGCGTGATGTCCGGGTAGTTGCCGGCGCTCTTCTCCTTCGCCGCTTCATGCATCTGGAGGCGCGTCTTGCGCTCCCATTTGCGCTTCAACTCGTCCTTGATGTTGAAGGTGAGCCGCCCGAGCCCCTCGGTCTCGATCTCGACCTTGTCGCCGTCCATAAACGGGTTGAGGCCGCGGTGGTTGGTGCCGGTGGCGATGATGTCGCCCGGCTCCAAGGTATGGATCGAGGTCAGCCACTCGATGCAGCGCGGGATCTTGTGCCCCATGTCGTCGGTGTTGAAGTTCTGCATCAAGCTGCCGTTGTTCCACAGCCGGATCTGCAATTTCTGCGGATCCTTGATCTCATCCTTGGTGACGATGTAGGGCCCGATCGGCGCGAAGCTGTCGCGCGACTTCATCTGGAAGAAGACGTTGCCGGCCGGCGGCAGCCCGCGTGCCGAGCCGTCGACGAAGTTGGTGTAGCCGAAGACGTAGTCCATCGCATTGGCGGCGCTGACATGGCTGGCGCGCTTGCCGATGATGACCGCCATCTCGGCCTCGCCCTCGAAGATCGTCGCCGGCACGTCCGGCAGGACCATCGTGTCGCCATGGCCGATGATCGCGCTCGCCGATTTGGCGAAGGCGTTGATCGGCGCCGGCGCGCTGCGGGTGCCGTCCTCCATGTAGTTGACCGCCATGCAGTCGATGTTGGCCGGCTTCGGCAGAGGCGACCGGATGCGCACGCTGGCGAGCGGCACGCCCTGGCCGCGCGAGGCGGCGTCCTCGAGCTTCTGGCGATAGCTCGAAAACCGCTCGATGAGGCCGTTGATCAGGTCGCCCGGCCCGACATGCGGGATGTCCTGCACGGCCGCGGTGACGTCGACCACCGTGTTGTCGCCCTTCAGCACGCCGAGCTTGAAGTCGTTGAAATAAAGCAGTTTCATGGGGTGCTCCCTCGCCCGTCTTTCACATTGCTTCCTGCCGGGTAGACCGATCCGCCCGGCGTGACCGCGGCAGCTTATAGGCTTCCGCCGATCGGGAGAACCGGGTTGTTGCGGCGCCGCGCCGTCGCGCCGTCATTGCGGGGAGCGAGGCGACGACGCAATCTCGTGCCGCAAACGGGAACACCCCCCGGAGGCGCCATGACCGCCGACTGGTTTTTCGCCGCGCTGCGCCATGACCGCGCTGTCGTGCTCGGCAGCCTCGCGCTCGTCGTCGTCCTCGCCTGGGCCTGGCTGCTGGTCGGCGCCGGCATCGACATGGAAGAGATGGATATGGGGGGCGGTCGGATGATGCTGATGGCCCCGGAATGGTCGCCCGGCTACGGCCTCATCGTCTTCGCGATGTGGGCCGTGATGATGGTGGCGATGATGTTGCCCTCGGCAGCGCCGATCACCTTGCTGGTCGCCGGCATTGCCCGGAGGCGCGCCGCGCCCGAGGGTCTTCAGCCCGCGGGCTCGTCCCGTGGCGGCGCCTCCGGCGCCGGCACTGCGCTGTTCGTGCTCGGCTATCTCGCGGTGTGGCTCGTCTTCGCCGCGGTCGCGACATTGCTGCAATGGGGCCTCGACGAGGCCGGCCTGTTGTCCGACACGATGGCCCTCGCCAACCGGGTCCTCGCCGCCGCCGTCTTGATCGCCGCCGGCATTTATCAGTGGACGCCGCTCAAGGAGGCTTGCCTCCGGCATTGCCGCTCGCCGCTCGCTTTCCTGCTGTTCCACTGGCGCGAGGGCGGGCTCGGCGCGCTCACCAGCGGCCTCGGCCAAGGCGCCTACTGTCTCGGCTGCTGCTGGATGCTGATGGCGCTGCTGTTCGTCGGCGGCATCATGAGTCTCGCCTGGATCGCCGCGATCGCGCTGCTTGTGCTGATCGAGAAGACATTGCCGTGGGGCGGCTGGATGGGCCGCATCACCGGCGTGGTCCTGGTCGCCTGGGGCGCCGTCGCGCTGGCGATGGCCGCCTGAGGGCCATATCGGTTAACATCGCCGGCATCTGAACGCCAGGGAGGACAGCCATGCCGGTCGCCAGCATCCGCGGTGTCGATATCGATTACGAGATCCTCGGCGAGCGCGGCCCGTTCGTCGCCTTGCAGCCCGGAGGCAGGCGCGCCGGCGCGGGCGTCCGCTCGCTCGCCGAGAAGATCGCCGAGGCCGGTTATCGGGTGATCGCCTACGACCGCCGCAATACCGGCGCCTCGGGGGTCGCGATCGAGGGCGAGTCGGAAAATGACGAATGGGCCGAGGATCTGCACGAATTGCTGGGCCGCATCGATGCGCTGCCGGCCTATATCGGCGGCAGCTCGTCGGGCTGCCGGCTGGCGATGATCCTGGCATTGCGCCGGCCGGAAGACGTCCGCGGCCTGTTATTGTGGCGCGTCACCGGTGGCGCCTACGCCGCCGAGCGCCTGACCAATCAGTATTACACCTCGCACATCGAGGCGGCTCAGCAGGGCGGCATGGCGGCGGTGTGCGCGATGGAGCATTGGAGCGAGGTCATCAAGGCCAACCCGGCGAGCCGCGCCAAGCTGATGGCGCTCGACCCGCAGGATTTCATCGCCCGCATGACGCGCTGGCGGCAGAGCTTTCAGGCCGGCGCCGACTACCCGGTGATCGGGCTCAGCCCGGCGCAGCTGCGCTCTATGACGATGCCGACCTGCATCGCGCCGGGCAACGACCGGGTCCACCCGCGCCTGCCCGGCCAGGTGGCGCACCGGCTGATGCCGAACGCCGAGTACCACGAGGTGATGAGCGAAGACCGCATGGACCTCGATGTCGCCTTCGAGGATTGGGAAAAGAAGGAAGGCCTGCTCGCCGCGATCTTCATCGACTTCCTGCGCCGTCAGGGCAGGCGCTGACAAGGATCACCACAGAGATATTGAGGACACAGAGAAAAACAGTCTCCGAGTAACTCTGTGCTCTCTGTGTCTCTGTGGTGAACTATTCTCTTGTGGGGCCGAGCGGGCTGAGGCGGATCCCTTTCCGCAGATGGCGATAAGGCAATTGCGCCGGGTCGGTGACATGCGCGCCCGGCGACTCGACGCAGAGGATCGCCTCGGCGATCGGCTGGAAATGGGCGCGGAAATGCACGGTCGATTTCAGCGCCAGGATCGGTACCAGGGCCGGCTCGACGCCGACATGGCGGAACATCTCCTGGTCGACCGCCTGGATACGCTTGGCGGCGAGCACGGCCGAGACGCCGCTCGCCTCGTCGATCACCAATGCCATCGGGCCGATGCGGAACTTGGCGCCGCCATACATCGGGCCGGTGCCGGTGAACATGCCGCCGCCGAGCCGCACGACCCGCCATGCCGCCTCAACCGGCACCTCGCCGGCATAGCCGATCTTGGCGCCGATCCCGCAATCGAGCAGCGCCCCCTCCCCCACCGCGGTCGCCGCCTCGGCGGCCGCGGGATCGACGATCATGCCGATCACCGCGCCCTTTGCCCGATGGGCGATCAGCGCGCGCAGCAGCCCGACCGTGTCTGAGGTGCCGCCAGCGCCGGGATTGTCCTGCACATCGGCGAGCAGCACCGGCCTCTTTGCTCCTTCGGCGAGGCGCATCGCTTCGATGACCGCCTCGTCGGGGGTGTAGAGCTTGCCGGCAAAGCCAGCCTCGCGCTCGCGGATCACCGCGGCGAGGCGGTCGGCCGCGGCCTCGGCGGCGTCCCGGTCATGACCGTAGACGACGAGCGCGGCCCCGCAATCTCTGATATCGGCCGGCGGAAAGCCGGGCGTGTGGGTGATGCTGACGATCCCCTGGTTGTGCGAGCCGCCCGGGGCGCCCGCCCCGGTTAGACCGACGGCGCTGCCGCGCTCGATGTCCTCGATCAGCGCGAAGATCCCTTTGGCCGGCTCCATCAACGTGCATTGCCACACCAGCGGAATCAGAAAATCGATCTGGCGGTAGGCCTTGTAGAGCGGCCGCCGGTCTTTCAACAGGCGGTCGAGCAGCTGGGCGGCGCGGCTGCCGGTCGCCGCCATGTCGATATGCGGGTAGGTGCGGTAGCCGATCATCGCGCTCGCGAAGCGCACCATCTCCGGGGTCAGGTTGCTGTGGTAGTCGAGGCTGGTGACGATCGGCATCCGGTCGCCGACCAGCGCGCGGATGCGGCGCAGCAGCTCGCCCTCGCCGTCCTCGTGATGCTCAGCGACCATCGCGCCATGCAGGTCGAGATAGATGCCGTCGAGCGGACCTCCTGCCGCGAGGTCGTCGAGGATATGGCCGACGACTTTCTCGTAGGCCTCGCGCTCGACATAGGAGGAGGGCGGCGCCGAGCACCAGCACAATGGCACCAGCTCGTGGCCCAGCCCCTGCAACGTCTTGACCGCGCCGGCGATCGGCAGGTTGAAGCCCTCGACCGCGTCGATCAGCTCAGCGCCGCGCACAAAGCCGGGCCACGCGTCGGCCCGCTCGAAATCGGCCCATGTCGCGCGTTGCGGCGCAAAGGTGTTGGTCTCGTGCTGAAACCCGCCGACCGCGATCCGCGCCATCCGAACGCCCTCCAATTCCAAGCCACTTTGTAAATCGGTCCTGATTATAATGGGACCGCGGGCGTCTCGCCCGCCAGCAAAGCGGCCGGGACGGCCGCGGTCCTTGTGGGAGAGGGGCATGGAAACGCGCGCGGCGGTGGCTCACAAGGCGGGGCAGCCCTTGTCGATCGAGACGGTGCGGCTCGACGGGCCGAAGGCGGGCGAGGTGCTGGTCGAGGTGAAGGCGACCGGCATCTGCCACACCGACGCCTACACGCTGTCGGGCGCCGACCCGGAGGGCCTCTTTCCGGCGATCCTCGGGCATGAGGGGGCCGGCATCGTCGTCGATGTCGGGCCGGGCGTCACGAGCCTCAAAAAGGGCGACCACGTGATC
>WNFC01008705.1_pt1 | contig 11212 bp, 6 predicted proteins | sample 5400541 | NCBI WGS metagenome assembly WNFC01 (sample SAMN13153342, study PRJNA577476) | soil metagenome | isolation source: 120 cm saprolite under Douglas fir tree site 2 hole 2 replicate 1 | place: USA:California | collected 2015-04-18
AAAAGACCACCCATAGCAATGAGCGGGGTGGCCTTACACGAGGGCACCTATGCCGACGGTCTAACCGATGCCGACCTGCTAGAGCTGGCCCTGCTAGGGAGCACGGGCTCTAGTAAGGCGGCAATGGTGGAGGTGGCGGGAATCGAACCCGCGTCCTTCAGTACATCACCAGGGCTTCTCCGGGCGCAGCCTGCTGTGGTTTTCTCAGCCCCGGCGGTCTCGCAGGCACGCCGCCGCCGGGCTCAGTCGCTGTTAGATGTCCCGCTCAGCCCCGCGACCGGGCTGAACGGTGGATCCTCCTAGCTGATGCCAGACACCGGGCCGGAGGCGCTCCCGGGCTGACAACCTCTAACTCGCGTTAGGCCGCGAGGGCGAGGTGAGTGCGCTTAACATTGGCACTTATTGTGGTGCGGTCACAGGTTTTACGAGGTTATGTCCGCCGTCCTCGGCCCGCTTCCCCTGGATCAACTACCGAAGTCGAAGCCTGTCACCCCCATGTTGAGTTGTCTGGTGAGCCCTGGGACCACGGTGCCTCAAACGGCGGTGGGCCCCAGCCTTCACCACTTGCTCACGCTACAGGCTCAACACGCGGTGGCCAACTGGGATTCCCCGGGGACACCCGGACAAGAGAATGCCCCCGTGGGCGCTGGCGGTGGCCGAAACGCACCCACGGGGGCTGACCGGCAGGGTCGGGGCCGGTCAACGCCCGGGCCTCCCCCGAGATGAGGCCCGGTTCTCATCACGACGACTGGGCCGCAACCCCCCAAGCGGCACTCAGTCACTTGATAAGACGCCACTAGGTAACCGAATGGTTGCTTGGAGTGAAAAAAATTGGATGGGATTCTCTGGGCCCGTATCCGGGCCGTTCAGCGGCTGGGGGCCGAGCGCAGGAAAGTGGCGGCCACCGGCGCGGCCGAGATGCGGGGCGACCTGCTGAACTCCAGGACGGCGAAGGCGATGTCGCCGCGGTACCCGACGAACCATGTCGCCCACTTCTGGTGCTTGCCGGAGGACAGCATCGTGGTTCCCACCTGGCCGTAGACCGGGCTCCCGGCGACGTTCGCGCCGCGCGCCGCGCCGGAGGCCACCGCGGCGCGCATGAGGCCGCGCAGGCCGGCCAGCGTAGTCGTGGCGAACGGCGACTGCTGGGACTGCCGGGCATCGAGCGGGCGGGTCACCAGCGACGGCTCGTGCCAGGTGCCGGTGGCGACCTGGGCGGCCACATCCGCCATCGTGAGCGGGCTCACCCGGACGTTCCCCTGGCCGATGGTGGCGGCGGCGAGCTGGGCCACGCCGTTGGAGCTGCCGACGGTGCCGGAGAACCCGGGCAGCGGAAGCTGCCAGATCCGGCCGAAGCCGAACCCGGCGGCCGCCTTGTTGAGTTCCGCGGTGCTCAGCCCCTGGGACAGCCCGGCCAGCGCCGTGGCGCAGGACTGCGCGAAGTCGGCCGCGAACGTCGCGCCGGGATTCGGCCTGGCCTGTGGCACGTTGCGGAAGTTCTGCCCGCCCACCGAGTTGACCCTGGTGCACGGGATGGCGGTGTTCACCGCCACGCCCTTGGCGAGCAGCGCTTCTGCCGACACGATGGTGAAGGCCCCGCCCGGCGGGTAACGCCCGGCCAGCGGGTCGATCGAGGGCAGGCTGGGCGCCTTGCGGTCGGCAACGGCCAGAATCCGCCCGGTGGACGCCTGCATCGCGACGATGGCCGCCGAGCCCGGCGCCGAGGCCACCGCCCGCGCGGCCGCCTGCTGGACGCCAGCGTCGATCGTGGTGTACACGGCGGCCGGGGCGCGGCCGGGCCACGTCTTCAGCACCCGCACGGTGTGGCCGCTGGCGGTCTCGGCAACCACCTCGGTCCACGGAGTGCCGGTCAGGTAGGACTGGTACCGCGACTGGAGGCCGGACAGGCCGACCGTGGCGCCGGGACGGTAGGCGATGCCCGCGTTGCGCAGGGCGGTGGAAGCCTCCGCGCCCACCGACCCCACCACCGCGGGCGCGATGCTGTTGAACAGGAGCACCCGCCGCCGGCGGGAGATCAGGCCGGGAACCTTCCTGAGCTGGTGCGCCAGCCTGTGGTACTCGGCGGGCCGGAAGGTCACCAGTTCCAGGAACGGGCGTTGTGGCGCCGCGAGGATCCAGCCGAGCACCTCGGTCGGCTCGATCCCGGTGACGTGACCGAGCGCATGGGCGGTCGCCGACGGGTCCTTGAGCCGGTCCGGCCGCACCCCGACCACGAACGCGGTCGAAGGGGTTTGCAGCGGCCGGCCCTCGGCGTCGAGCATCGGCATCCGGTGCCGGGTGGTGGAGATCACGGCCAGCCGCAGGCCCGGGCGCAGGCCGGGGTTGATCACGCTCGGGCTCCAGACGATCTTCCAGCCCTGCCCCTCCCGCCGCAGGGTGAACAGCCCGTTGTACATCCACGGCGCCGCGTTCTGGCCCAGGTCCACGGACGCGGTGAAGTGGGCCGTCGCGATACCGCCGGATTGGTGGATCTTCCCCATGTTCAGGTAGAACGCGGCCGCGTCGAGCCGGCTGTAGGCCTTGGCCAGCTCATTGGCCACCTCGGATTGCTTGCCCGTGGTCAGCGCCGCGGCCGCGGCGTAGTAGTGCTGCTGCCAGTCCAGCAGGAACTGCTGGACCGTCGGCTCGGCCGACGGCGAGGACCACAGGCCGCCGGTCAAGACCAGCGTGCCGAAGCCCAGCACCAGCACCGCGATGACCACCCGCAGCGGCGTCAACCGGGCGCGAAGGCTGCTCAACCCGTTTCCCCCCGTGCCCCCCGAGCCTCTAGTACCACGCACGCTGGCGCCCACAGCGGGCCTGGGCCCCGCCGCAGCGTGCGCTCCGCGCCTACGCGTGGACGCCATGACCTGGTTTCTCGCTATCCTCGCCGCCGGTGAGCACGCTCGACCTCTCTGGCGGCATCGCGCCGTGCCAGGTCCTGGCGTTTGTCGTAGGTCCGCTTGCCGCGGGCCAGCGCCAGTTCGACCTTCGCCTTTCCGCCGGAGAAGTACAGCGAGAGCGGCACAAGAGTCAAGCCGCGCTCGGAGACGTTGCTTGCGAGCCTGTCGATCTCCCTTCTGTGCAGCAGCAGCTTACGTGGGCGCCTGGGCTCGTGGTTGGTCCACGTGCCCTGGGCGTATTCGGGGATATGCACTCCGTGAAGCCACATCTCCCCGTCGGAGATCTGCGCAAAGCCGTCGGTGAGCGAGGCCCGGCCAGACCGCAGCGACTTGACCTCGGTGCCGGTGAGGACGAGCCCGGCCTCCACGACATCCTCAATGTGATAATCGTGCCTCGCCCGGCGGTTCCGGGCAATCACCGTGCGCTCTGCTTTCCCCGCCCCCGGCGCTCCGCGCGCCCGCCCCCGCTCCTTCGCGCCGGCCGTCGCCGCGGCGAGGCGCCGGCGTGCCTTCACGCCCGCAGATAACGCCGCAGCGTGAGGAAGGAGGTAGCGCCGCACAGGAGCACCGCCATCACCATCGCCAGTGCGATGACCTCGATGAGGTCGGTCGAAGACAGTTGCACGTTGTAGGGGAAGTACTGCTGCAGCGAGTCCAGGCCCAGCGTCTTGACCGCGATCAGCAGGCCGGCCGCGATCACCCACCCGGCGACCCCGGCCAGGACCCCCTCCACCAGGAACGGAAGCTGCACGTAGAAGTTCGACGCGCCGACCAGCCGCATGATCGACGTCTCCCGGCGGCGGTTGAAGGCGGACAGCCGGATGGTGTTGGCCACCAGCAGCACAGCGGCGATGATCAGGATCACCGCGATGATCACGACCGCGTTCCGCGCCCCGTCCAGCAGCGCATAGAACTTGGACAGGATCGACGCGTCGTCGACCACTTGGTCCACGCCCGGCCGGCCCTGGACCGTGCCCGCCACGATGCTGTAGTCCGCCTGCGTGTTGAACAGCTTGACCTGGAACGAGTCGGGGATCTCGGACTTGGTGACCAGGCTGGTGAACTGCGGGTCGCGGGAGAAGTCCTGCTTGAAGTGCGCGTAGGCCTGGGCCTGGGACTCGTAGTAGACGTGCTGCACCTGGGGCAGCGCGCGCAGGTCCGCGGCGATCTGGTTCTTCTCCGCCTGGGTGGCGGGGCCGTTCTGCCGGCATTGCGGGCTGACGCTGGTCGCGGTGCACAGGTAGATCGACAGCTGCACCTTGCCCTGCCAGTAGGTGCGGGTGTCGTTCACCTGCTTCACGAACAGCAGCCCGGTACCGAGCAGGGACAGGCTGATGGCGACCACCACGATGAGCGCGACGGTCATGGTGAGGTTGCGCCGCAGGCCGGTCCAGACCTCCTGCAGGACAAACTGTGCTCGCATGTCGCAGAATCCCTTGGCTTTCGGTCAGTACGCCTGGCCGTACACCCCGCGCGACTGGTCCCTGACAACCTTGCCGAATTCCAGCTCGATGACCCGCTTGCGCATGGAGTCCACGATGGCGGCGTCGTGCGTGGCCATGACCACGGTCGTGCCGGTCCGGTTGATCCGGTCGAGAACCTTCATGATCCCGATGGAGGTGGCGGGGTCGATGTTCCCCGTGGGCTCGTCCGCCAGCAGGATCATCGGCCGGTTGACGAACGCCCTGGCCACCGCGACCCGCTGCTGCTCCCCGCCGGACAGTTCGTCGGGCATCCGCTCGTGCTTGCCTTCCAGGCCGACGAGGTCGATGACCTCGGGGACGACCTTGCGGATGAAACGGCGCGGCTTCCCGATCACCTGGAGCGCGAACGCGACGTTCCCGTAGACGTTCTTGTTCGGCAGCAGGCGGAAATCCTGGAAGACACAGCCGATGCGGCGGCGCAGGTAGGGGACCTTCCAATTGGTGAGCCTGGCCAGATCCTTTCCGGCCACGTGGATCCGCCCCTCCGTCGGCCGCTCCTCCCTCAGGATCAGCCGCAGGAAGGTGGACTTGCCGGAGCCCGACGGGCCGACCAGGAAGACGAACTCGCCCTTCTCGACGTCAAGGGTGACGTTCTCCAGCGCCGGACGGCCCTGGTTCGGGTACGCCTTCGTGACATTATCGAAGTGGATCACGGGCCCATCACACGCGCTCGGCAAATAAGGACGATGCGGGCCCGGGAAACCAGCGGGCCGCTGCTACCTGGCCTGCCCTGGCTCCTGCCCGGTTTGGCACTGGACAGTCTAGGGGGGAAACTAGCTTGAGGCGTGCAACACTGACTAAGAGGTTGTTTGGGCAGAGTGACGCCGACCGCCACCGGCCAGAGGGGACCGCGATGAGTTGCGAAGACCTGATCTGCGCGAACTGCGCGTCCCCGGTGGTGGAAGCCCGCTGCCCGGCGTGTGCCGCGTCCCGGGCGCAGGTACATCACCACGGCCCGGGGCTCTCCCTGCCGCTGACCGCCGCCGCGCTGGTGGCACTGGTGCTGGTCCTGCTCATCCTGCAGTTGACGCACTGATCAGGCGCCCGAGACGCCCGCCTTGTCCGCGGTACCGTCCGACCCGTCCGCCGAGTGGGTGCGCAGCCAGCGGATCTCCGCCTCGATGAAGTCGTCGATGTCGCCGTCCAGTACGCCGCCGGTGTTGCCGGTCTCCAGCCCGGTTCTCACGTCCTTGACGTTCTGGTAGGGGTGCAGCACGTAGTTGCGGATCTGGGTCCCCCAGCTGCTGGTGGTCTCGCCGCGCAGGCTGGCCATCTTGGCCTCCTGCTCCTCCCGCTTGCGCTCCAGCAGCTTGGCCTTGAGCACCGCCATGGCCGTGGCCTTGTTCTGCATCTGGCTGCGCTCGTTCTGGCAGGAGACCACGATCCCGGTCGGCAGGTGGGTGAGCCGGACGGCCGAGTCGGTCGTGTTCACGCCCTGCCCGCCTGGCCCGCTGGACCGGTAGACGTCGACCCGGATATCGTCCTCGGGGATGTCGATCTGGTCGTCCTGCTCCACGACCGGTATCACGTCCACGCCCGCGAACGAGGTCTGGCGGCGGCCCTGGTTGTCGTACTTGGAGATGCGGACCATCCGGTGCGTGCCGTGCTCGCCGCGCAGGGTGCCGTACGCGTACGGGGCCTTGACCACGAACGTGGTGGACTTGATCCCGGCCTCCTCCGCGTAGGAGGTGTAGTAGATCTCGGTCGGGTACCCGTGGCGCTCGGCCCAGCGCAGGTACATGCGCTGCAGGTTCTGCGCGAAGTCCGCGGCGTCGGCCCCGCCGGCCTGCGCGTTGATCGAGATCAGCGCGTCACGGGAGTCGTACTCGCCGGACAGCAGGGTGCGGATCTCGAGCTGGTCGATCTCCTTGCGCAGCGCGGCCAGGTCGCGGGTGGCCTCAAGGCGCGTGGGCTCGTCGCTCTCGCTGTCCGCCAGCTCGAACATCACCCGGGTGTCGTCGAGCCGCCGGTGCAACTGGCTGAGCCTGCCCAGTTCGCCCTCCAGATAGGAGAGCCTCCTGGTGACGGCCTGCGCTCGTTCCTGGTCGCCCCACAGCCCTGGATCGGCGGCCTCTTCCCTGAGCCTGTCCGCCTCACGCCTCATAGCATCCGGGTTGAGGACGGCTTCCACATTGCTGAGCTTGGACGACAGTTCCGAGATCTCAGTTGCCGGGTCGGTACCTGTCATGGCGGAAAGCCTACGCGAGGACCCGGAGGTTGCCGGACGATCCGTACCCTGTCCACCGGCAGGCCTCAAGAATGTACCGCAGGAGTACCGGACGCCACGAGGCTGCGGACGGCACGGACCGCGACCGACAGCGTGGCCAGCGAGGACCGCTCGGTCTCCCAGATCTCGGTGAGAGTCTGCGCGGTGCGCCGCACGGCCTCCCCATTCCGGTCCGCCCACTCGGCCAAGCGCTCCTCCGGGGTGCCCGCGCCGGTCTCTTTCAGCACATCACAGACCAGCTCGGCATGCACGGCGTACAGGTCATCGCGCAGGGCGCCGCGCGCCATGGTATTCCACCGGTCGTCGCGCGGCAGCGCGACGATCTGGTCCCTGAGCCGGGCGATCTGCAGGCGGCCGCCCAGGTTGAAGTAGATGCCGGTGGTCTCGGTGACGTCGCTGCCGGTGCTGGCGGCCACGTTTACGATGTCGAACGCCGAGTAGGCCGGCACCATCGCGGCCACCTGTTCGGCCAGGTCGGCCGGCACCTCGCGGGCCACGAGCGCTTCCTGCCGTTCGGTGAAGGTGACCAGGTCCCGCCCGCTCAGCAGCGTGGGCAGGCTCGCGCCGACCGCCCACACGCCGTCGGCGAACAAGCCGATGGTGGCCTGGATGTCGAACGGCGGCCGCCAGTTCCGCAGCAGCCAGCGGACCGCACGCTCGGTGAGCTTGCGCCCCTCCAGCAGCAAGGAAAGCTGGGTCGCCACGCTCACCTTGCCGTCCAGTTGCTCCACCCGGGCCCAGAACCCCGGCATGTTGTAGACCTCGCGGGCGACCAGCCACGCCCGGCCGATGTCGGGGACCGACGCGCCCGTCTCCTCGTTCATCCGGAACAGGAACGAGGTCCCCGCCTGGTTCACCATGTCGTTGACGACCATGGTGGTGACGATCTCCCGGCGCAGCGGGTGCAGGCTCATCTCGCTGGCGTAGGCCGCCTGCAGCGGCTCGGGGAAGTAGGACGTCAGCACCGACCGCAGGAACGGGTCGTCGGGCAGCGCCGAGTCCAGCACCTCCTCCACCGCGGAGATCTTCGCCTGGGCCAGCAGGACGGCGAACTCGGGCACGGTCAGCCCGAGCCCCGCCGACCGGCGCTCGGCGATCTCCTTGTCCCCCGGCAGCGAGTCCAGCCGCCGGCCGATCCGGTGCTCGCGCTCCAGTCGGCGCAGGTAACGGCTGTGCACGTGCAGCATCTGCGCCGACTGCGCGCCCGCGGCGACGAGCGCCCGGTTCTGCGCGTAGTTCTGCCGCAGCACCAGCGCGGCGACCTCGTCGGTCATCGCCTGCAGCAGTTCCCCGCGGGCGCGGGGGGTCAGCTCGCCGCGGTTGACCTTGGCCTGGAGCAGGATCTTGATGTTGACCTCGTGGTCGGAGGTGTCCACGCCGGCCGAGTTGTCGATGAAGTCGGTGTTGACCAGCCCCCCGGCCATGGCGTACTCGATCCGCGCCGCCTGGGTGAGGCCCAGGTTGCCGCCCTCGGCGACGACCTTGGCGCGCAGTTGGGCCGCGTCGATGCGGACCGCGTCGTTGGCCCGGTCCCCGGCGTCCGCGTGGGTCTGGTTGGTGGCCTTGACGTAGGTCCCGATCCCGCCGTTCCAGAGCAGGTCCACCGGCGCCGCCAGGATGGCCGAGATGAGCTGGTCCGATGGCAGCGCGTGGACCGCCTCGCCGAGGCCGAGCACCTGGCGGGCCTGCCGGGACAGCGGGACCGACTTGGCCGTGCGCGGCCACACCCCGCCGCCCGCCGAGATCAGCTCCGGGTCGTAGTCCGCCCACGACGAGCGCGGCAGCGCGAACAGCCGCTCCCGTTCGGCGAAGCTCGCCGCCGTACCGGGGCTGGGATCGAGGAAGATGTGCCGGTGGTCGAACGCGGCGACCAGCCGGATGTGCCGGGACAGCAGCATGCCGTTGCCGAAGACGTCACCGGACATGTCGCCGATCCCGGCCGCCGTGAACTCGGTGGTCTGCGGGTCCACGCCGAGCGTGGCGAAGTGGAACTTCACCGACTCCCACGCGCCGCGCGCGGTGATCCCCATCTTCTTGTGGTCGTAGCCCTCGGACCCGCCGGAAGCGAACGCGTCGCCGAGCCAGTAGCCGTAGGCCTGGGCGATCTCGTTGGCCGTGTCGGAGAACGTGGCGGTCCCCTTGTCCGCGGCCACCACCAGGTACGGGTCGTCACCGTCGTGCCTGACCACGCCCGGCGGCGGCACCACCTGGCCGTCGTGCAGGTTGTCGGTGATTTCCAGCATGGCCGCGATGAACGTCTTGTAGCAGGCGAGCACCTCGGCCTGGTAGGCCTCGCGGTCGGCCGGGTCGGGCAGGTGCTTGCAGACGAACCCGCCCTTGGCCCCGGACGGGACGATGACCGAGTTCTTGACCTCCTGGGCCTTGGCCAGCCCGAGGATCTCGGTGCGGAAGTCCTCCCGCCGGTCGGACCAGCGCAGCCCGCCCCGCGCCACCGGCGCGAACCGCAGGTGCACGGCCTCCAGCCGCGGCGAGTAGACGAACGCCTCGAACCGGGGCCGCGGTTCGGGCAGTTCGGGCACCGCGCCCGCGTCCAGCTTGAGCACCAGGTACGGCGTATCGCCGATGGCCAACGGCACCGGGGAAGGCGTATCGCGGAAATAATTCGTGCGCTGGGTGGCGAGGATCAATCCGAGGTAACTGTGCAGGATGCGGTCGTGGTCGAGGATCTCCACCTCGTCGAGCAGGCCGCGGATCTCCTCGGCGATGGCCTCGCCCCGCTCGGCGGCGCCCTGGGCTCGCGGGGGGTCGAACCTGGACTCGAACAGCCGGACGAGCAGCCGGGTCACCGGCACGTTGAAGGCCAGCACCCGCTCGATGTACCGCTGGCTGAAGGTGACCCTGGCCTGCCGCAGGTACTTGGCGTAGGCGCGAAGCACGACCACCTGGCGCCAGGTGAGGTGCGCGTCGAGCACCAGGGCGTTGAACCCGTCGTCCTCGATCTTGCCCTGCCACAGCGCGGTCAGCGCGTCTTCGAACAGCGCCTTGGTCGCCCCGGACGGCTGGATCGCTCCCGGGGCGACCGCCGGGAACTGGCCGGTGACCGGCTCGTTCCCGGCCGCGCCGACACCGGTCCGCCGCAGGCCGAAGTCATAGATCCAGAACGGCTGCGCCAGTGGCCCGGCGAACTCGTAGGGATGCTCGTCGACCACGTCAAGGCCCATGTGCTGGAGCCGCGGCAGCACGTCGGTGAGCGTGATCGGCGTGCGGGCCCGGTAGATGGTGAGCCGCCACACGCCATCCCCGTCGCCGGCCGCGGGCTGGCCGCCCACGTACCCCTCGGCCTCCCACAGGTCGAACGCGTTTGTCTCGCCGGAGGCAAGCAGGCTCTGCATCCGGATCAGGTCGTTCACCGCGTACGAGGCGGGCACGTCGGTCTTGTACGTCTCCGGGATGGCCCCCGCGAACGGGGCGAGCAGCGCGCGGGCCGGGGCGTCACCCAGCTTGCGCGCGGCCTCGGCGACGAGGTCCTCGTCCCACGTCCGCGCCGCGGCGACGATCTTGACCTCCAGGTCGGTGGTGTCCACGTCGGCCAGCGCGGTGCCCGGCTTGGCCCGGACCACCACCAGCAGCCGGGCCAACGGCGACTCCGCCACCGTGGCGCTGTACTCGACGGTCTCCCCGTGCAGCGCCTCGCGCAGGATCTCCTGGGTGCGCAGCCGGACCGCGGTGGTGTACCGGTCCCTGGGCAGGTACACCACGCAGGACATGAACCGCCCGTAGACGTCCTTGCGCAGGAACAGCCTGGTGCGCGGGTGGGAGCGCAGGTGCAGCACGCCGAGCGCGATCGGGGTCAGCTCGCCGGAGGAGATCTGGAACAGTTCCTCGCGCGGGTAGGCCTCCAGGATCTCGGTGAGGTCCTTGCCGTCGTGGCTGTCCAGCGTGGCGCCGCTGCGCTCCAGGACCTCGGCCAGCTTGCGCCGCAGCACCGGGATCCGGGCGATGCTCTCGTGGTAGGCCTCGTGGGTGTACAGGCCGAGGAACCGGTATTCGCCGACCGGCTCGCCGGTCTCGTTGACCCGCTTGATCGCGATGTAGTCGAGGTAGCTGGGCCGGTGCACGGTGGAGCGGGAGTTGGCCTTGGTGAGGATGAGGCGCTGCGGGTCCTTGGCCCGGGCCCGCACCTCCGGCGGGAGCGCCGCGAACGAGGAGGACCCGCGCTTGTCGTGCCGCAGGATGCCCAGGCCAGTGCCGGGGACCGGCACCAGCGCCATGCCCTGCTCCCCCTCCACCAGGTCGTACTCGCGGTACCCGAGGAAGGTGAAGTGGTTGTCGGCGAGCCAGCGCAGCAGCGCCTGGGTCTCGGCGGGCGGCTTGGGGCCCTCGGTCTCAAGCTTGTCGGTGAGCCGCAGCGCCGCCTCGGTCATCTTCGGGTAGTCCTCCACCGCCACCCGCACGTCAAGCAGCACCCGCTGCAGGTCCTTTTCCAGCCCGGCCAGGGACACGCCCGAGGAGGTGTCGATCTCGATGTGCGTCCACGACTCGGCGATCTCGTCGTGCTGGTGCCTGGCGTCGCCGAGCGGGCCGACCACTTCCCACAGCGTGCCGGTGACGTCCCGGCGGACCAGGAGCTGCGGATG